>ERZ857801.805-NODE-805-length-39773-cov-10.339191_pt1 | contig 39773 bp, 25 predicted proteins | sample MGYA00519762_ERZ857801 | MGnify/ENA primary metagenome ERZ857801 (study PRJEB31778, sample SAMEA3449368) | human gut metagenome | biome: human gut; feature: human-associated habitat; material: faeces | place: United Kingdom | collected 2010/2012 ...
CGAAAATACGCATACCGTCGATCGCATTCAGCTTATCGGTCGCGTAACGAAGCAACTCGTCTTCATAGGCCGCAATATTGTCCATTCCCAAACGACCAACATAGCGCAAGGCTTCCGCCAAAGCCGTACTGCCTATATAATCAGGCGTTCCGGCCTCGAACTTGAAAGGCAATTCGTTGAAAGTCGTCTTTTCAAAAGACACGGAAGCAATCATCTCCCCTCCTCCCTGGTACGGAGGCAACTTGTCCAGCCATTCTTCCTTGCCATACAGGACACCGATACCGGTAGGACCGTAAATCTTATGACCGGAGAACACATAGAACTCGGCATCCAAATCCTGCACATCCGCTTTCAGATGGGGAACGGCTTGCGCTCCGTCAATCAGTACCGGAACCTCGTGATTATGGGCTTCTTCGGTGATCTCCTTTACCGGATTGATCGTACCGAGCACATTCGACACATGTGTAACCGAGACAAGTTTTGTCCGTTCCGAAAAAAGACTACGGAACGTATCCATGCACAACTCGCCTTTTTCATTCATCGGAATCACTTTCAACGTGATCCCTTTACGGGCAGCCTGTATCTGCCAGGGAACGATATTGGAATGGTGTTCCATCACCGAAACGATCACTTCGTCGCCGGCCGACATACATTCGTCGGTAAAGCTGGAAGCAATCAGGTTGATCGCCTCTGTCGTCCCACGCGTGAAAATAATCTCGTTGGAAGAGCGGGCGTTCAGGAATTGCTGCACGGTCTTGCGTGCATCCTCATGCGCTTCCGTCGCCGCCTGGCTTAGGAAATGAACGCCGCGATGAATATTGGCATTCACATTATAATAGCCACTCTCGATCTTTTCCACCACACAGCGTGGCTTCTGGGTTGTCGCTCCGTTGTCGAAGTAAATAAGCGGCTTATCGTATATCTTATGATCCAGAATCGGGAAATCCTTCCGGATAGACTGTACATCTAACATGACTGTAACTATTTAACTTAATAACAAGCGTCAAAGATAGTATGTTTAACAGTAAAATATACTATTCATACAGTTTATAAGCTAAAAGTTTTGTTTGTACTAATCAAATTTATGCTTTTGTTTCAAACGGAAACACTCTAAGATGTGTTATGATAAAGAATTAAAGGTCTGCGGGACATTGTGGTCCATCATTATTTTGAAATTGATATTGATGTTATCTGGTGGATATTAAGTAATGAACTCCAATCGCTAAAAAAGGCGATCATCTCCATGTTGTCCGATTTATCCGAATACCCCCTCCCCTTTTCATTTCTTCTTCTGATAGAAACGCACCCAGTCGATCTCCATCTCGACAGGCAGATCCGAAGAATCGACTGCTCCTACCCAGCTTCCGCCTAACTGCATATCGAGCAACAGATAAAACTTTTTGTCTGTGAACGGGAACTGGCCTTCCTTGTCCGTCTCGATGCGAGGATAAGCGAAGGTGCGGGTTTCGTTGATAAAGAAAACGAGACTGTCCTGATACATTTCTACACTATAGACATTATAATCATCGCGGTTGATAAAACCGATACTGCCCTGCTTCGGGTTATCTTTGATTCCCAAAGTGTACGTATAGGCAGAATGAACGGTCTGATAAGCAATCGTATCATTATTCAAGCGTTCCATGATGTCGATCTCGCCACCATTCGGCCAACCCTCATTTTCCGGCAACAACCAGAATGCTGGCCATGCGCCAGTTGCCCCATACAACTTGGCACGGATATCCAGACGCCCGTCGGAAAAACCGACCTTTCCCTTCGTATAAACGCCCCCCGTGATAAAAGGAGCCGTGTCAGCCGGCAAACTGTAATTGACTAATCCACGCAAAACCAAATTGCCATCGCGCATAGTATAGCAGGAATCGAAGTCCGACATATAATTATTCCAGTCTGACTTTCCACGCGGTATCTTACTCCACGAAGCCTCATCGAAATGATCCTCCTGGTCGAAGTTTTCCTCCCAAACCAATTTCCACCCTTCCTGTTGCGACCGGCAACCTGCCATAATCGACAGAGCCACTGACAGTCCTAATGTGAATAATCCTTGCTTCATTATTATCAACCTATTTTTATTTTTTTGCAAAAATAGTTCTTTTCAACGCAAAGGTACAGAGAATCCTGTTCATTTTAAACATCCAACTCCGTACCTCCGCATTTTATAACTACTCTTTTTCACCAAACTCCGACTGCTGCCGTTCCACCTCTTTAAGTTTCAAGGTGTTCAACTCCTTGCGCAGACGTTCCACTTCCCGTTCTGCATCCGTTTTGGAAGCGGTGTTCTGTCCGGCCGAAGCACTACCAAGCGGGATGCGGGCAGCATCCGCAGCATCATAGACCAACGGGAAAACAGACGGCTTCGATTCGAACTCAAGTTCACCACTTATCGGCATTTGCGAACCTTCGAACAGGACACTCGCCGTAATCCGTATCTTACCCGGTTTCAAGGTAGACTGAACCAAGACAGGCGCAGTTCCCCATTTTACGGGAACCGGATTTGCCAGTACTCCTGGACCACCTAACAAACGTCCTTCTCCTTCAATAGAAAAACGGATATTATAGTTATTCAGCCGTTTGATATTCCCATTCTTATCAGCAACAGCTGCCACTACCGTAACGAAATCGGAACCATCGGCTTTCAGGTCCGTGCCTTCATTATCCATCCACAACAGGATTTTTTCGGGGCGACGGGCAGGTACGACTTTATGTGTAGCTACGACCTTGCCGTCAATCAAACCCTCAGCAAGCAGATAGACATCATCTTGTTTTTGAGTTCTTGAAAAAGCCTTGTCCATCATAAAATCATAGACATCCGGGAAAGTGATAACCGGCGAAGGCATTCCGGGACGGTTCTTGTCTTTCTTATAAGTATAAGTCTTTCCACCCTTGTTGAACGTGAGACGAACCTCGTCACAATTGGAATAGACCGTTACATCCTTGCCGGAGAAAGGCGTCATCTCATGGGCGATATACACCATCGGCCCGCTTCCGGCATTCCGGTCATTCTTGACTGCCGGACGTTGCGCCATAAACATATAATATGAATATTTCGGCTGGCGGAAGACATCCATCAAACCACCATAGAAAGGATCAGGATGGTAACCGCGCTGATGGTCGAACGAATGCCAGAGACAACCGCCGACATGCTGCGGAGACTGCTTATAAAGAACATCGTAGCTGGTCACCGGATAATAAGGGCAGGCATAATGCTGTGCCTGTACGCGCATCGGCTGTTCTCCCCAGTTACGGGCTACACGACTCGGCGAATTGTGTGAGCTCCAATCATCCACATTGTCGCCCCATTCGCGGGTAAAGTAGGTCTTCGTCGGATCGATCTCTTTCGAAGCATCCTGCATATTGGCGGGATGGGCAAAATAGACCGGGAAATTCTCATGCCCGCGTGCTTCGCTGTCACTTCCGCTATAACAATAAGGATACGGATATTCGGCATCCACGATATCACGGGTGTTCTTGGCGAAATCAGCCGGATACCAAGTCTCGTTCAGGATCGGTTCCCACAGCCAGACCGAAGGATGGTTACGGTCGCGGCGCACGACATTGCGGATATCGCTATACACACGCTGTGCAAATTCGGGCGCGTCATTCCAGAACTGCCAGCCGGGCGTATTGACGATCACGAACAAGCCCAACTCATCGCAGGCGTCCATAAAAGCCGGATCTTGCGGACAGTGAGCATTACGGATGATCTCCATCCCGACATCTTTCAGTTTCTTGGCATCCCGCCAATGAATACTATTTGCGACAGCGTTTCCGACAACCGCAAAATCCTGGTGGCGGTTAGCTCCGATCAACGGTTTGCCGTACGGTCTGCCATTCAAGTAGAAGCCGTCTTTCCCTTTAAACTCAATGCTGCGGATTCCGATACGGCGGCGGTAACCGTCGATCACATTTCCTTCCTTATCAAGTACCCGCACCAGCAGGTTATACAAGGTCGGTGTCGAAGGGGTCCAAAGCATCGGCTGCTTCACCGGCATCCGGTCGGAAACAGTAGTTGCCCTACCCGCCTTCACCTGTATCTTGTCACTCAGCCGGGCGACTTCGGTGCCATCCGGCTGCAACAGCATATATTCCACCCGGCCGGAAAAAGGATTCTTCGTAGCATTGCGCACATGTATCTTTAACTGAACTTCCGCCAAGGCATCCGAAACCTTTCCGAAAGCGACGAACAAGCCGCCTCCTGCTACCTCGTTTTCATAATTTGGATCGGTGATAAACACATTGTTATGCGCGATCAGCCAACAGTCCCGGTAAATACCGCCGAAATAGGTATAGTCCAACACATCCTGCGCCTTTCCGGGAGGATAGGAAGGATCGTCGCTGTTATCCGCCCAGACGGCAATCACATTATCGCCATTCCAATCCAGCACATCCGTCACATCGGCTATGACAGGCAGGTAACCGCCGAAATGCTCCGTCAACAGTTTGCCGTTCACAAACACCTTACTTTTGCCCATAATGGCCTCGAAATGCAGAAAAAGTTTCTTCCCTTTCAGAGCGGCATCGGGCGTAAAATGCTTGCGATACCAGACCTCCCCTTGGTAATTGATACAACCACTCGCCTCGGTCGGCAAATATTCGATACCGTCCGGCAGGGAGACAACCGTCCAGTCTTTATCATTAAATTCTTTTGTTTCCGCACCTTCCACCGCACCTTTATGGAAGCGCCAGGCAGGATTCATCGAATAGACTTCCCGCCCGCTATTATCGAGGCGGAAAAAGCCGGCTGTCGAAAACTCCGGCTGCCGGGCTGCCCACAGGGACAGGCTAAGCCAGACAAACAGGATACTGAATGTAATTTTCTTCATGATATGAATATTTATAATTTTCATTAAGTGATATATTATAATGACGTACACATAAATGATGATTTACACCATTTTATTTTTATGCATCATTAGAACAGATCGTTTGTTCTTATTGTCGCCCGACAACGCCCCCGAAATCTCCAGTGAGGCCATTGAAGTACTTCAATGAGGCCAAAATATTTTTTTGAACGTTTTGAAGCTGTACAAAGTGTTCAAATTATTTTGAGGGGACGTTTTGTAAGCCACAAAGTGTCCAATTCATTTTTTGAAGGGTTTGAAGTCGTACAAAGTGTCCAAATTATTTTTTTGGTCATTCCGTACGACTATTTCATCCACGCGCGGACTTTCTTCACCATCGGAATCTCGTAATAATACCACCAATCGCTATTGTTCGTTTTAGAAGCCAGATGATTGTGATGGTTCAGATCAGAGATGAAACCTTCGGGCTGCTCCATGAAGCGAGTTTCGGAATAGACCGATTCCAGGTTGGAGCGCATGACATCGAAATAACTACACACCTCTGCGACTTTCTCCAAAGCCGCTTCCCGGGCTGCATCGTCCTTTGCCGTGTCATAAGCGTTCAAGGCCAGGATGAGGCGCACCGGATAGTTTTGCAGGTTATTCGTCTGTTCATAGACTTGCAGCGTATAGCGATTGCGTAATGCCTCCGCCTCTGCCGTTCTGATACCCTGGACTATCTTCTCGTAACGTCCGGCTTCAATCTTTGCCTGTGCAATTTTATCTTTATACAGTTCGCTCCATGCCCCCGGTTTCGTCTTGTCCGGCAACTCCATCAATGTGAAAGCAGTCGTGCCCCACGCCGGATTGCGGCGTCCGGAAGTCACCAACGCGCCATCGAAGAAAAAGACCGCCTTCTCCAGTTCATCCAGAAAGGCCATCCGGTTATCCTCCGGGCGAAAACCATATTCCCGCTGTGCATGTGCTTTTTTAAACGCTTCGATATCCCGTGCCGACGGATTCCAACCGAATTCTCCTTGTGCAATGAACCCCCTCCATACCGTTTCCAGATGCGGCGAACCGTCATCCCAAGCAGTCACCAATATTCCTTCCAGTTGATTGTCGGCAACCAACTGGCTGAATCCTTTCACGTATTCCGAACGGGTATTCCGGCGCGGCATAAAAGGCGAGTCACCGGCAGAAGCAGCCGTCGCCCCCATCACCTTCAGCCCCTTATCATGATACCATTCCAAAAGGCGCCGATGGGCAGGCGTCGTCGCATCCTCATATTTCCAACGCATATACACGCATTCTTTCGGAAACAAACCGATCGCCTCATCCAGTTTGTCGGTGTTCCAGACCTTCACCACTTCCTCTTCGGATTTATCGCTTAACGCAAGTTCCCATATACCGGCATATTTTAACGGCATATCATCCCAAAATATAGGAATACGACCATGGTCTACAGCAAACTGGCAGACATTCTTCAACCAGATCATCTGCAATTCGAAAGCAGTCTTGCCTGTAGCCTTGCAACGGTCGTCGATTCCGATCGCCGTGATCTCATCCCCACCGACATGCAGGTATTTTCCGTACGGCATGGCTTCAAGCGCATCCAGATAAAGATCGAACTGCACCTCGTATGTACGCGGATCGGACGGACAGAATTCCCAATCGCTGTCCGGATTCTCACGCAGTTCCCAATGATGTTTCAATATAAAACCGGCATGGCCGAGTCCTTGCACAAGTGGGCAGATCTCGACATTCCGTTCCTTCGCATACCGGCAGAGTGCCTGCATCTCCTGCTTGCTGATCGCATTCGGAGCTGCGACTTCCGGCCGGCGAGTAAAGCGCAGTTTATCTTCCAGTTCCCAGATAATCGCATTCACTTTATAACGTGCCAACCTGTCGATCATCCGGTAATAATATTCCATCCGGTCCAGATGATGCTTCGTATCAAGATGGACGGCACGGTAGGCGATAGCCGGATAATCAGTTATCTTCATCTGCGGAATTTCCAGGTCAAAATCCCGGCTATCTTCCAACAACTGCTCCAACGTTTGGCAACCGTAAAACAGTCCGGCTTCCGTGCGGGCCATGACTGTCACACCTTTATCATTCACCTCCAAAACATATCCTTCGGGCGAATCAGGCACGTTCGATTCGGAAAGTTGTAAGAACAATCCCTTTCCCACATGTCCTGCACGGGGAAGGACATCCGTCAACGCTCCCAATATAGGGACAAGTGTGTCTGATGCGGCCGATACAAATTTAAGATCGGTATACATAATTCCTTTTCCCGGAAGCAGTTCGACAGATTGAGGTTGGGGCAGGAGCTGAAACGCCTTGTCCAAGCCACGGGCACAGAGGCCATTTGTCATAAACAACAGACTTATGATTAATAGTTGTATTTTCATGATATACGTTATTTTTATCAAAGATACGGGACTCAAAAAGAAAGTCCTAATAAATAAAAGAAGAAAAGGGCCAGCCATAACATGTTTTACACCATTACAACCGACCCTTAGAATAATACCTATTAAAAAACGGTCAATCACCAACCTTCATTCGGGGTACATAACGGATTTGTCTCCAACTCCTTGGATGGTATAGGATAATAATAATAACGATTCGTATCCCCGACCTTACCAGTCATTAATTGTTTATACCGAACTTCATTACAAGTCTGCATACGCTTTTCCAACAATCCCCAACGGCGAAGATCGTAAAAACGTTCCCCTTCCACAAAGAACTCGATGGCACGCTGACGCTCCAAATCATTAAAGACAGCCTCATACGTCTGTGCTCCGCTATAGGGGTTCAAATTAGCCCGTTCACGAATCTGATTCAAATACCCGATTGCCATCGGCAAATCCTGCTTTCCACGCAAATAAGACTCAGCAAGCAGAAGAAGCACATCTGCATACCGTATCGCCCGTTCATTGATGCAAGACATAGGCGGATCAGCCTCCGATTCGGCCGTATTCCAATTCTGATATTTCAAAATCCAATATGTATTCCATCTGTCTTCTGCAAACTTCTCCCGAAAAGGCTTCAAATAATACATACATCCTTCATAATCCCAAGCAACCGATGAACGTGCACGATAATCAAAATTTCCATCTTTATCTTTTTCTTCCAAGAAATAATCCATTATTTGCGGGGTCGGATTTGCCTCATACCAACCACTGGCTTCCGGTGCCGCATATTCTTTCGGACGTGTATTCGTTTGAGTCGAATTGATATTCTCTCCATCTCCCCAAATATCCGTTCCACCAACCGGCTCCATCAACAATTCGAAAATACTCTCTTCATTGTTTTCGTGTACATCATCAAAATTCCATGCAAAATCCTCCACCAAACGATACGTATAAGGTGATTTTGTCAAAGGTTCCAATATTTCAATTGCCTTATCAAAGTCTTCTTCATATACATATATTTTACCCAACACAGCATACGCTGCACCTTTTGTCGGTTTTCCGATAACATCATTCTTCACAGGCAACAAAGAAGCCGCAGTAAGCAAATCCTGTTCAGCCTGCGACCATATCTCGGCCTGAGAAGACTTTTCCAAAGGGAATGTAGAAGGAGACTGAGAAGCTGTCAGACGCAAAGGTGCATTTTTAAACTCTTTTCCTAATTGGAACAAATAGAACCCGCGAATAAACAAACACTCCGCCTTCACCTTATTGACGAAATCCTCTCCGAATTCTCCTTGCTTCTCTTCCAGCTTCTGCATGATTGAATTCGTTCTATACAATGCATTATAGAATTGATAAAACATCCCTTGTGAAAGAGAATTTCCATTTGTATTTGTAAAATAACAGGCTTGAAAGACATCGCTGATATCGTTTCTAAACTCCACTTCGTCCGCACGAGCAATACGCATCATTACACCACGAGTTCCATAATATCCCCCGTTTAGAGCATTTTTCAAAGGGGTATAGCATGAAGTCAAAGCCAATTCAAAGTCAGCTTCGGTCTGCCAGAAAGTATCTTCGGTCGCCTTGTTCGGATTCATCTGCTCCAACTGAGCGTCGCACGAAGTACACAAACCTGTAACAACCATTATACAAGATATAAAATATAGATATATTCGTTTCATACTGTTATTTTATTTAAAATGTGACATTCAAACCAAACATAAATGTACGATTAGAAGGATATATAAATTCATCGAAACCACGAGAATATACATCTGAAGAATTCACGTCCGGCGTATACCCCGAATAAGAGGAGATCGTAAAGAGATTCTCCGCATTGACATACACACGAGCTTTCTGGACAAAGCCATGAAACCAAACCGTAGGCAAGGTATAACCTACCTGAAGATTTCTCAAGCGGAAATAAGAACCGCTCTCCAAATAACGGTCGGATTCGGAACGGGCATTCCTATTCGGGTCGGTCCAAATCAGCCGAGGAGAGGACGCATTTTGATTTTCAGGCGTCCAATAATCCAAAGTACTTGCCAAATAGTTCGTACCACGGGTCACATCCGTCAATTCCAATTTCGTCGCATTATAAATTTTATTACCAGTGACACCTTGGAAACCAATCGAGAAATCAACATTCTTATACGTAATATTACCATTGATCGAATAGGTGAATTTCGGGAATGGGCTGCCACAATACACACGATCCTCATCATTAATCGTTCCGTCATTATTTGTATCCTTGAAACGAATATCGCCGGGTTCGGCACTCGGCTGAATCAGAACCCCATCTTTCTGATGAGCTTGCACCTCTTCCGTGCTATTAAAATAGCCGTCAGTAGGAATCAACCAAAAACCACCTATAGGATAACCGGCCAACGTTCTGCTCGTATAAGTTCCTCCATGAATCGTCCCACCGGTAATTACCTGCGATTCTGCCCCCATTTCCACCACTTCGTTTTTATTATAAGTTCCAAGGAAACTTACACCATAGGACAGATCCTTATTCAAAGACTCATTCCATCCCAAATTAAATTCAAATCCTTGATTACGGATCTTACCTGCATTACGAATCGGATCATTAGCACCTCCCGTAGAAATAGGAATAGGCACATTCAACAAGATATCTTTCGTATTCTTTACATACCAATCGGCAGTCAAAGTCAAACGATTACGCAGGGCCATAAAGTCAATACCGACATTCGTCATCGCCGTTTCTTCCCATTTGATATCCGGATTGGCAAACGTTTTTGGGAAAGCACCTTGTATCAGTCCGCTCTTTCCATCCGGATAATTAATGCCGGTCGTAACAACAGACACATATTGATAGTTATCAATTTCCTGATTACCTAGCACCCCATATCCGCCTCTCAACTTCAACTGATCCAACCAAGATACGCTATTCTTTACAAAATCCTCTTCTGCAATATTCCAACCAACAGATACCGATGGGAAATTACCATACCGATAATTGGAACCGAACTTAGAAGAACCATCACGGCGAATGGTCGCAGTCAACAAATAGCGATTCTTATAAGAATAGAAAGCACGTCCTAAAATGGAAGTCAACACGCTGCGGCTTGAATTACCACTTACGGCCAATCCTTGAGATGCGGCATCTATTTCAGTAATTCCAGTCGGCATTCCTTGCCCGGAACCTTGCATATAACGATACCGGGAATCCTGATATGTATATCCGACAAGAGCCGACACCTTATGGTCTCCGAACGTACGATCAAAAGTCAGCAAGTTTTCGACCAAAATATTACGTGTACGGGTCTGCTGTTCCGTCACCGCTGTTATATCATGTTTTGCCAGCCCGAAATCAAACAGACCTTCATAACTATTATAGCGATAAAATTGGAAATCCGGAGTCAGGTTTAACTTATATTTCAGACCTTTCATTAATTCTACGGAGACATAAGCATTTGCAAATATTTTTACATTATCACTATATCTCTTCATTAAATTATCGTCCACCATACCTAACGGATGAGTCAAATTCACAACGTCTCCGTACAAGCCACCATATCCACCTGTCCGGTTTTCATCATATTGTTCCCATGTCGGAATAGCCTGCAACGTATGTCCGACCATTCCCCCTCTAATGACCGAATATAAAGGATTGCTTTGATCATAAGTCAACACGACATTTGTCCCAGCCTGGAAAATACCCTTCTTGAAATCCTGTTTGCTCTGCAACGTGTAACGCTGGTAGTTCGTGCCTTTCATCACGCCGTCCTGATTCGTATACCCCACACTATTATAGTAGGTGGAATATTTACCTCCTCCCTTCACAGAAAGCGCATAGTTTTGCATCAATGCCGGACCAAACATCAAGTCCTGCCAGTCATTATCCGGTTTTGAAGCCAAATCCTGTGCCATTTCGAGCGGACTCAATCCGGCAGCCCTTCTGGAAACGGTCGTCACTTCCGCCCAGCCGGCAGCATCCAATAAATCCAGATATTTGGAAGGCGAACTGACGCCGACATTGGCCGATAGATCGATAATCGGTTTCCCTTCCGTATTGCTTCCCTCTTTTGTCGTTACTATAACGACGCCGTTAGCTGCACGTGAACCATAAATCGCAGCCGAAGAAGCATCTTTCAACACATCGATACTGGCAATATCGTTCGGATTGATATGATCGATTCCACTCATATACATACCGTCCACGATATACAAAGGAGAAGAATTGTTCAACGTTCCGATACCACGGACCATGACACGGGTACTACCGCCCGGCGCACCACCCTGCGAAACGATATCCACACCGGCAATCTTACCTTGCAAGGCCTGCCCGATAGTAGTGTTGCTCTGTGTATTCAAATCATCTGTGCTCACGTTAGCTACAGAACCGGTCAAGTCCGCCTTTTTCTGCGTACCGTAACCGATCACGACAACTTCATCCAGCGTTTTCGTATCTTCCAATAATACGACATTGATTGTTTTTTGGTTACCGACAACGATCTCCTTTGACAGGTAACCAATATAAGAAATATTCAAAACCGAATTAGGATCGGCCTCGATAGAGAAATTACCATCTATATCGGTAACCGTACCATTTGTAGTACCTTTCACCACCACGTTCGCTCCAATGATCGCTTCGCCGTTGTTATCGACAATCCGACCGGTTAAAACATGTGTCTGCTGTTGAGCGGCAGCGATCGCATCCCGGCTTTTCGAAGACAAAATAATATGAGTTCCTTCCATTTCATATTCGATACCCGCATTCTTGAACAGGTTATCCAATACCTCTGAAACAGGTTTCGTTTTCGCCTTTACCGAAACTTTCCGGTTAACATCTACCTGGTTATTATAGATAAACAAATAATCTGTCTGACTTTCAATCTCATTTAGAATTTCCTCTAATTGAGAATTGTTCTTGTTAATACTAACCCGGGCATTCTGCGAATGTGAATCTTCAGCATACGAACAGAATACGCAGGCTCCCAAAAGGAATGTGGATATTCGCATAGTTCTCAAGATTTTTTTACCTGACGGAGTTTTCGGATAATATCCCCCCGACAAAAAGTTTTTTTTCATACCTTTGTAACTGATTTGAAGTTAATACAATGAATTAAAAAAATTGTGTTGATTGGAATGCCGGCAAATGCCCCCCAGCGCTTGCCGGCATTTTTCTGTTATTGACTGCCTGTTTTCATGTTTCCTTTTATTTTATAAGGTTAATACTAATTATTGTGTTTTTTATTTCTGTTCTTCTATTACTTGTGTTCACCTAATATAAATAATCTGATTTTCATCGTCTCGTTCATACTTGAAACGGATATCCCTCTGCAATACCCTCAACGCATAGTCGATACCGTCTGCTTGCCTGAACTTTCCCGTGAAATAGTATTTCAATACATTCTTATTCTCAACAACTATGCTGACTCCGAAATATTTCTCCAGATCACTCATGATCGAGAGGAATGATTCGTTCCGAAAACATATCAGTCCTTCTTTCCAACGATAGGGATTGTAATCGTCAACCGGAATGACTTTCAGCCTGCCGTCCTTTTGCAGGCAAGCTTTGCTGTCCGGCTTCAACATCAATGTATCCCCCAGACCGATACGGGAGGCAACTCGCACACTTCCTTCCATCAACGTAACCTCAAAATCGTCTTTATCGGAATAGCCTTCCACATTAAATTTTGTTCCCAGTACTTCCATATTACATTTGCCCGTTTCCACGATAAAAGGCCTTTTCTTATCTTTGGCCACATCGAAATAGGCTTCTCCGTCTACCGCTACCTGGCGTACGGACTTGTCGAACACAGCCGGGTAAACGATCTTCGTCCGAGCATTCAGCCAGACATTCGTCCCGTCCGACAGCGTGATGTTCACCCGTTGTCCGGTAGGGACATAAATGGATTGCATCGGCACAACTCCATTTTTATCTGAAACAAATTGATATAATAAGCTAAGCCCCAATGTCACAGCGACAGCTGCCGCAATCTTGATTAACTCAGTTCCGAGAGAACTATGGTATTCGATATCGGAAGAAAAAATATAAAAATGAAATTTTTTTCATTTTCAACTGGGGATATAGGCTTGTGAACTGTTAGTATTATGTAAGCATAAGTAAAAAGATGAAAAATGGACAGGGAAACGTTATATAAGTTCTTTGAGGGAGCCGCTTCTTATGAAGAAGAAGTCCGGATCCGGCAATGGATGGAACATTCCCCGGAAAACAGACGAGAATTCTTGAAAGAGAGAAAGATATTCGACTCGATGTTGCTTCTTGGCGATGAAAAAACGATCGAAGAAAAGATGCGACACAAGTCATGGAGCTTGAGTTCTCTCGGAACTACGTTCTTTTTCAAGAAATATCCGTTCCAACCAGAACCCCTGTTTGTCATCATTCACAGTCTTGGAAACCTGCAATAATAGCTCCTTCCAAGAAGGATCGGGAATATTTTAAAATACTCTCCTGAAAGATTCCGAAGCTCTGAACGAAGTTGTAGTGTAACCGCACCAAAATCATAAGGGACAATCAATCCTTGTCTTTAGTACGGGTATTTCTATATAAAGTTTTTTGAGCAAAACAACTATCATACTATCATAATCAAATTTATATAATTGTAAAACAGCATGTTACTCCATGATAGTTCCTGTTTTCAACTATCATTTATCTATCATAACTATCATGGGTAAAAATAATAAATCATTATATATCAGTATTTTATCAAATTTCAGATATATTCTGAAGCCAATACAAAACAGATTAAATAGGCTCGTTTTTTCATGAAAACAAGCTACTTTTTTACCAAAAACAACTTGAAAAGTTTCTTCAGACCCGGGTGGAAGGGCATGGGAGATCCGGGTGTGGAGGAGGTGGAGACCCGGATCTTCGTGAAACCGGAACGGGGATGTGGAGCTGTTTATCTGCCTTGTTTGAGGAGATTTTATGCACTGTTTCTGATTATAATCCAGTGGAATACCTGCTTTTTTAACCACGGTTTTGGTGAGGTTGCCCTAACGAAGTTGCGGTAAGTTTCCGTTATTCTAACAAAAATATTATATTTGCGACCATACAGCACAATTATGCAGGAAGATGAAAGCAAAATAAAATGGAGTCAGTTCCTAGCCGGCGATAATGAGGCTTATTGCTGGATATACAAAGTCTACATACAAATGCTGTTCCGTTACGGACACAGCTTTACCTCCGATACGGAACTTATAAAAGATTGCATCCAGGATGTTTTTACCGGATTATACAAAAACAGGAAACAACTGATCACACCTAAAAATATAAAAGTCTACTTACTTGTCTCCCTTAAGAATAGCCTGATCAATGCACTTTACCGAGAAGACCGCTACACATCTTACAATCATGAAACTGTTTCCTTTACCCTCGGACTAACGGTCGAAGAACAATATGTCACGGACGAACTGTACACCAACCAACAAAGGAAGATACAGGAAATTCTGAATGTACTGACTCCACGCCAAAAAGAGATCATTTACTATCGCTATATACAAGAACTTAGCTTCGATGAAATCTGCATCATGATGGACATGAATTATCAGTCCGCACAAAACCTTATCCAGCGCTCCCTAAAGAAAATACGCGACCTATACGGGCCAGCGGAAGTATTCCTCCTGCTCCTATCCATTTCCGTCCAATAAGAAAAATAAAAAAAGTTTACTTCCGGTGAGTATAAAATGGAAGCGACCTTGTCCTTTATATAGAATGCTCATCGGAAAAATGGATAAAGACTATACAACATACAGTGCAGACCAACTGCTGAACGACGACTTTTTCATTCAGTCGGAATTACACCCGACTGAAAAAAGCCGGGCTTTTTGGAGCGATCTTCAGATAAAAAGTGCCGCATTATCCCAAGAGATCGAAAATGCCCGTCTCTTCCTACACACTATTAAAATAGACAGAAATTGTTCATCCTTGGCTGCCAAGGATGAACATGCGTTGCCATAACGCATCGAATTAAAAAATAAAGAAACAGAGAGAAAAGCGAAGCGTAAACAATTCATCCGTCTTGCTATCAGCACGGTAGCCTCTCTTCTTTTGTTATCAGCAATCGGCTGGTATGCCACCCTACGGCCGAAAGATGCCGAAATAGACTATCTGGCAATCATCCAAGCCAATCCGGCACCAGACAGTACAAATGAAAAAGTGCAACTGGTCCTTTCCAACAACGAGAAGCTGACCATTGACGGGACGGAAACCCAACTCGAATATAAAAAGGAAGGAAAGGTAAATGTCAACTCCAAACAAGTGGACCTCAGTCCAAAAGGCAATCCGGCACAGGCACAGGAATTTAACCAACTGATCGTACCTGTCGGCCGGCGTTCGTCCATCACATTCGCCGATGGGACCCGGCTCTGGGTAAACTCCGGCTCGAAAGTCGTGTATCCAGTCAAATTCGCAAAAGAGAAAAGAGAAATATTCGTAGAAGGAGAAATATACCTGCACGTCAGCCGGGATGAACAAAAACCTTTCATCGTCAAAACACATCAGATGGATATAAAGGTATTAGGAACACAATTCAATGTCACGGCCTATGAAAACGAAGCGAATATGCAGGTGGTCCTAGTCAGTGGAAAAGTTGAAGTAAACCTCGACAAATGCAAGAATGTCCTGGCTCCTAACCAGATGTTTTCCTACGACAGCAAAATACATAAAGGGAAAATCACAACAGTCGATACCGACAATTATGTGGCTTGGAAAGACGGATATTACCAGTTCCACCAACAGCCGCTCAAAGAAATCGTGAAAAAGCTTTCCCGCTATTACGGAGTCCGTATCTATTGCAAAGAGCCGGCCGACAAATTGTCCTGCAGCGGAAAACTAGACCTGAAAGAGAGTCTGGACGAAATGATGAAAGCCTTGAAAGAAGCGGCCCCGATTCAAATAGAAAACAAATATGAGAGTATAGAAATAAAAGTCAAACATTAAAAACCATACAGTATGGATCCTTAAATCACAACGACACAGGAAGGGAACACACTTCCTTCCCACACAAAGATGAGAACTATAAAAACTCTTTACCAACTTAAATCATTACAAGCGATATGAAAAATAACACAAGGTTTAGTATTTGTCTACTTTTTTTGTGGATGAGTATGAGTTTCTGCCTAGCAGCAGAGACATACTCGCAAGAGACATTCTTCACCATCGAATCGAACAACCTCACGGTGAAAGAAGTATTTAATAAAATCGAGAAAGAGAGCGAATATATCTTTTTCTATCTGGACAACTCAGTCGACCTGAACCGAAAAGTATCCGTCAAGGCACGGAAAGAACAGGTAAGCAAGATTCTCGATCAGATATTCGAAGGAACCGACACACATTATTACATCTCCGACCGACAGATCATCATCTCGAAAGACGAAAAAGCCGCTCCGGTCAGTTTACAACAAAAAGGACAAACCATCACCGGTATCGTAAAAGATGCGACAGGCGAACCGGTCATCGGAGCCAATATCGTAGAAAAAGGAACGACCAACGGTACGATTACCGACATGAACGGACAGTTCACCCTCACCGTTAATCCGAAAGCCGTGTTGCAAATTTCCTATATCGGTTTCAACACGCTGGATATGCCGGTGGGAAACAAATCATCGCTGACGATCAAACTAACGGAAGACACAAAAGCGTTGGATGAAGTGGTCGTCGTAGGCTACGGTGTGATGCGTAAAAGCGACTTGACGGGTTCCGTCGGCTCCGTAAAGTCGGACGTAATCCAGAAACAGGCGATTTCATCTTTCGACCAGGGCTTACAAGGCAAAGTGGCCGGTGTGCAGGTTATGGCAACTTCCGGTTCTCCGGGCGGTGTTGTCGATATTCGCATTCGTGGCGGCAACTCATTGACTTCAGGTAACCAGCCTTTATACGTAATCGACGGTTATCCTGTTACGGCAGGCGGTTCGGCCGGTGGTTCCGGTGCCGGACAGAACCCGCTGGCGACTTTGAACCCTGGCGATATCGAAAGCATGGAAATCCTGAAAGACGCTTCCGCCACTTCCATCTATGGTTCACGTGGAGCCAATGGCGTTATCCTGATCACGACCAAAAGGGGTAAACAGGGGAAAACGACGGTTACTTATGACGGTTATGTCGGTTTTCAGCATGTTGCCAAGAAACTGGATATGATGAACGCTACAGAATGGGCTGAAATGGTAAACGAGGGAGCTGAAACCGATGGTCGTCCCATTTATTACTCAAATACATCTTCTGACCCTTTGTATCCTGCAATGAGTCAATTGGGCGAAGGGACAGATTGGCAAGATCAAATTTTCCGTACTGCTCCTATACATAGCCACAACGTTTCAGTAAACGGAGGAAGCGAAAACACAAAATTTGCTGTCGTTGCAAGTTACTTTGGACAAGAAGGTGTTGTTAAAAATCAAGATTTCAACCGTGTATCCTTGCGAAACAACATCGATACGAAAATCTCTAAAGTTGTCGACCTGTCCACCAGCCTTACGATCAGCCGTGTTTTTGCCAATACCGGGCGTGAAAACGGAGATGGAGGAGGAAACACTTCCATCATCAATGCATCACTCGTCATGCCGCCTACAGTTCCGATATACGATCCGACAACTGGAGAATACGTCCGTTTAAACTATCTGCCAGGATCTTCTACCGTTCCGAATCCGGTTCCCTACGTTAAACATCTTCAAGATAAAGGGACCATCGATCGTATATTGGCTTCTGCTGACCTGACATTCCACATCATCGACGGACTGACACTAAAAGTCAGTGGAGGAGCAGATATGTCAAACGCGTCACGTGAAGTGTACGAACCGAAAGAGACGTACAGAGGCTACAATGCTAATGGCATTGCAGAACAACAAAGCCGTAGAAGTAGTTCCTATTCAAATGAAAACGTATTGACTTATATCAAAAAAATCGGCCAACACTCTCTGAATGTCATGGTCGGTTCTTCTCTGTTGTACGAAGAAAACAAGACCGGTTCTATGACTGCACGTGATTTTATCAGTGACGTATACGGATATAACAATTTAGATGCCGGTGCACAATGGGACAAACCAAATACCGGAAGGAGTAAAAGCACATTATTATCTGGTTTCGGCCGTATCAATTATGTCCTAATGGACAAATATCTTTTCACTGTAACAGGACGAGCCGATGGAAGCTCCAAATTTGGTGCAAATAACAAATGGGCATTCTTCCCCTCATTCGCCGCTGCATGGCGTATCAATCAAGAAAAATTCATGAAAAATATTGATTGGATCAGCAATTTGAAAATCAGAGGTAGTTGGGGTGTGACAGGTAACCAAAATATTCCGGCTTATTCGTCTCCCGAAAAGATGAATACATATACATACCCAATCGGAGGGGTAACCAGTGTTGGTATCGGTGCCGGTAACATGCCAAATCCTGATTTGAAATGGGAAACCACTGCCATCACCGATATCGGGATCGACTTGGGAGTATTCAACAATCGCATCAATTTCACAGCAGACTATTACTATAAAAAGACAACCGATCTGTTATGGAACATTTCCGTTCCATTGACAACTGGTTTCGGTACTGTTTTGAAAAATATTGGCAGTTTGCAAAACAAAGGTCTTGAACTAAGTCTATCAGCCGATGTTCTGACAGGTCCATTCAAATGGAACACCATGCTTAACTGGTCAACCAACAAAAATAAAGTGCTGGAAATCCCCGGATATATCCCGACCCAGCAAGGTACGATCTCCGGACACCTGAAAGTAAACGGTAGCTGGCTTGAGCCAGGATTACCAGTCAGTGTATGGAACTTGTTGAAAACAAACGGTGTGATGCGTACGGAAAAAGAATGGCAAGACGCTGCTCGTGTTGCAGATTCCAACTTCGACAAAATAGGAGATATGAGTTTTGTGGATAAGAATGGAGATGGCAAAATCAGTTTTGGAGAAGACCGTCAGATCGTTGGCGACCCGAATCCGGATTTCATCTTTGGTTGGACCAACAATTTCTCTTATAAGAATTTTGATTTATCTGTTTATATCAATGGTTCCGTCGGTAATGACATTTATAATGTATTACGTGCAGAAACAAATATCGTCAGTGCATGGGGTAATCAGCGGGCAGAAGTGAAGGACCGTTGGACTGTCAACAACCCGAACGGTAAATACCCGCGTGCTCACGTGTTAGTAAACCAAAACTTGTTACAGTCCGACTATCTGATTGAGGACGGTTCCTTTTTACGCATACAAAATGTCACTTTAGGTTACACATTCCCCAAAGTTTCATTCCTTCGTTCTTTACGTATTTATGCAACCGCACAGAATTTACTGACTATCACCGGCTACTCCGGGTACAATCCAGAAGTAAATAGTCAAGGACAAAGCAATCTTCAGTTAGGTGTGGATTACAATGCCTACCCGACTGCTCGCTCTTTCATTCTTGGTGTAAACATTGGTTTTTAATCATTTAAAACGAATTGAATATGAAACTACATAAATATATAATCGGATTAGCATTACTGGTGTCCTCTTCCTCTTGCAACTTTCTGGATGAAGAAGCATATGAATTCATCACACCCGACAATTTCTACAAAACGGAAGCCGATGCAAATGCTGCACTGACAGCTGTCTACAATACATTTGCCGATGAAAAAAGCTATAGGCGTTATATTTGGATGGGAGCTGATTTTCCCGGCGAAGCGGCCAATGCCAATGCAAGCGCTCCTTCGCGTGTAGAAATGGACAATTTAACTTGGACACCGACCACTGATTTTTGTAAAAACATTTGGCAAATCTCCTATTCTGCCATTCGGCGTGCAAACAATTTATTACTGAACATCGATAATATCACATTCAAATCAGAAGAGGTAAGAAAGCAGATTGTCGGACAAACAAAATTCTTACGCGCTTTAGCTTATTTTGATCTGATACGCTTTTATGACCATATTGTTGTCATCCGAGAAACCGACAACTTAAATGATGAAGCTCCTTCCAACCAAGGAACAGATGACGCAGCCTGGGCTTTAATTGAAGAAGACTTATTGTATGCAGGTTCTGCTCTACCGATAAAATGGGAAGATTCGAATGCCGGACGTGCAACAAAAGGTGCAGCAATGGCTATGTTGGCAAAAGTCTACCTGACACAAGCCGGATGGCCTTGGAACAAAAGCGGTTTTTGGGAAAAGGCAGCTTCTCAAACAACTGATATTATTAATAATGAAGGGACTTTTGGTTATGGATTGGAAGAAAATTTCCGACGAATTTTCGACGTGACAAACGAACATGGAAAAGAGTATATTTTTGATATCGAATTCCAAACAAACATCAATGGAAACGACTCACCTGCCATAACTGGAATGCGTGGTTATAACATAAAAAAAACGGACGGATGGTCTTCATTCATTTCTACCCCGGAATTTTATAAATCATATGAAGTGGAAGACAAACGAATCTCCACTACGTTTGTTACAGAATTTACCGATATAAATAATGGCAAACAATATGTTTATGACCCGGATAATATAGCAGAACCCTCTTTTCCTCTTTGCCACTTTGCTAAATATCTTGATCCGAACGACAATCAATCAACTTCGGCCGGAGACTATAGTTGCAACAGAAAAATCATACGCTACGCAGATGTTTTGTTAATGCAGTCCGAAGCCTATTGCGAAATGAATCGCATCGGAGATGCACTGACAGGTATCAATCGGGTACGGGCAAGAGCCGGACTCAATCCGATCCCTTCATCCATTTCACAGACAGATTTGCGGAAAGCAATCATACAGGAACGTACTTGGGAGTTCGCAGCCGAAGGACATTCCTTATTCGACATGAAACGGCAGCATTGCATGGCAGAGCGCTTGGGCAGAGCTGTAGATGATAAATATTATTCATTACCTTTGCCTCAGGACGAAACGGATAAAAATCCGAATCTGAAACAGCATCCGCTGTGGTAATTCGATAATTGATGATTTATCTGTTACTTTTGGCTTGACCCAAAAGTAACGGGTAAATCATCAATTACCATCCCTATTTTTTAGATAACCTTTTAATTCTTACTATATAATGAAATGTTTTTATTCTTTTTTATTTTTATTAGGTAGCCTGTTAGCAAGCGGGCAGACCACTGATGTAAAATACCTGTCAGGACAAGGCTCGGACGATGCGGTCGAATGGGACTTCTTCTGTACCGGTGGCAGGAAAAGCGGGGAATGGAATAAGATCAAAGTTCCCTCCTGCTGGGAAATGGAAGGATACGGAACCTTCAATTACGGACATGACAAGCCGAAAGCCGACGAATCCGGATTGTATAAAACAACATTCGAAGTACCGGCGACATGGAAAGGCAAACGTATATTTATCGTTTTCGAAGGTTCCATGACCGATACGGAGATTAAGGTAAACGGAAAACAGGCAGGTACTCCCCATCAGGGAGCTTTCTACCGATTCAAGCGAGAGATAACCAAACTGGTCCATATGAACAAGGAAAACCTTTTGGAAGTCAAAGTGAACAAAATGTCATCCAATACCAGTATCAACGAAGCAGAACGGCAATGTGATTTTTGGGTATTCGGAGGCATATTCCGTCCGGTTTACCTCGAAGCTGTTCCTAACAACTTCATCGAATATACGGCGATCGATGCCCGGCAACATGGCGAACTGAACGCAGATATATTTATAGACAAGAAACTTTCCGACATAAAAGCAGAAATAGAGATCAAAGATGTCCAGAACCAGACGATAGGGAAAATCACATCTGCTCCCATAAACGAAAAAACAGGCAAAATATCCCTCTCTGGCAAGATCGACAATATCAAACCCTGGTCAGCCGAAGACCCACAACTGTACACCGCCATAATCACCCTTCGCCAGAAAGACAAGGTACTGCATACCGTAACCGACCGGATCGGGTTCCGCACAGTCGAAGTGAAACCGAAAGACGGTGTCTATATCAACGGTGTGAAAATGCGCTTTAAAGGGGTGAACCGCCACTCTCACTGGCCCACTACGGGACGAACGACGAACAAGCAGCTTAGTATTAACGACGTCAAGCTGATGAAAGAAATGAACATGAATGCAGTCCGCATGTCACACTATCCACCTGACAAACATTTCCTGGAAGTTTGCGACTCTCTGGGGATGTATGTGATCGACGAACTGTGCGCCTGGCAATATCCTCCTTATGATACGAAAGTCGGGACCATTCTAGTTGGGGAAATGCTGAAACGGGATCTCAACCGTCCATCTATCATTTTTTGGGCAAACGGGAATGAGGGAGGCTTCAATTTTGACCTCGACCCGCTATTTCCACAATATGACCCGCAAAAACGAGCTGTCCTGCATCCCTGGGCGTTATCGGGAAATATCAATACGGTACATTACATCAAATATAATTCTGGAATCGGCAATATGTTCCACGGAAGGGATATCTTCATGCCGACAGAAATCCTGCACGGATTATACGACGGTGGACACGGAGCCGGACTCGACGACTACTGGGACCTGATGCTTTCCAATCCGCTTTCAGCCGGAATGTTCCTTTGGGACTTTACGGACCAGGCAGTTGTTCGCGAAGATAAAAACGGATTCTACGATACCGACAAGGATCACGGAGCCGATGGCATAGTAGGACCATATCGAGAAAAAGAAGGCAGCTTCTTTACAATCAAAGAAATATGGTCGCCTATCCATCTGCCGGAACACTATCTTACACCGGGATGGGATGGTCGTTTCGAAATAGAAAACAGATATGCGTTCACAAATGCGAACGCTTGTAACTACACATACCGGCTGGCTAAAATCAACTCGCTTGCGCAAAAGACCATACAATCGGTTTCCGGCAAGATCGCTTCCCCTGATATCCGTCCGGGAGAAAGAGGGTATTTGCAACTTGAACTTCCCTCCGGCTGGCAGGAATACGACTTTCTATATGTTACGGTAAAAGACCGTTACAACCAAGAGTTATTTACCTGGAGCTACGAGATCGGCACACCCGACCGTCTTGCCAACCGTCTGCTGCCACAGGAAGGTAGCACACCGGCTGTAAAAGAAAGCATCGATAACTGGTATTTTTCGGCTGCCGGTACGGAAGTAACGTTCGACAAACAAAACGGCCTGCTCCGGTCAGTCACTTCCGGAGGTAAAGCAATCCCGTTGAACAATGGGCCGGAACTGATATCCAATCAAGATATTATTTGTAAATCAGTAGAATATAAGCAAGTGGAAGGAAATCCTCAACTGATTGCCACTTATACGTCCCGAAACGGAAAAAATACAGTCTACACATTCACTTGGACCATACTCCCTTCCGGCATCGTAGAACTGGACTACAATTACCGCCCCCAGGACATGGTCAAGATGGCGGGTATCACGTTCGATTTCCCAGAAAAAGAGATCGCCGGAGCCACTTTGCTCGCCAACGGACCATACCGTGTATACAACAACCGGATGAAAGGCGGTTCGCTGAATATCTGGGAAAAGAAGTATAACAACACTATCACTGGTGAAAGTTGGGACTATCCGGAATTCAAAGGATACTATTCTTTATTCTACGGGATGAAGCTCGATTGCCCCACTCCATTCGAAGTTTACAGCGGAAAAGAAGATGTCACCTTGCATCTCTTTACCCCAGCCGTACAAGAACAATACGATCCGAAACGCAACCACACGATTGTCGACTATCCAAAAGGAAACCTCTCTTTCATGAATGCAATTCCGGCTGTCGGAACCAAATTCGGAAAAGCGGAAGATTTCGGTCCTCAATCTCAACCGCATCGTGCCAGAGGAAACGGACCGGAAAATAATGTCAGTGGAAAATTGTATTTCCGCTTCTGATAGAAGCAAAAACAATTGAAATAAATTAACAGTTATACTCGGAACACCCCGAAATAACTGTTAATTTTTTCTGTTTAATAATAACTTTATCTATATTTGCAGAATATTGAATGAAATCAGAGATCGTGAATAAACAGCATCTAATAAATATAAACCTAAATCAGTTATCCAATGGGACCATGAAGTCAAAGAATCTTTGCATATAGAGAATAACCACGGCTATTCTTAATATTTATACAGTTAACTTATTGAGTAGTAACTTAAATCACCATGTAAACATGAAAAATAACAAAATGGCAATAATTTGCCTGCTTTCTCTTTTGCCCAGCATCAGTGTTCTGGCAAATGAGAATTACATCACGGACCCTGCAACGAGCCTGCGGGGAAAATCGGACTCGGCAGTTCCTACACGTTTGCAACAAAACGGAAAGACCATCACAGGAATCGTACAAGACGCACTCGGCCCTATAGCCGGTGCCAACATTATCGTAAAAGGAACGACAAACGGGAACATTACGGACATGGATGGTAAATTCACGCTTGAGAATGTGCCCGCAAACGCTACTCTCGTTATCTCCTACATCGGATTTACTCCACAAGAAATACGCGTAGGGAATCAGACCACCTTTAATATTACTCTCCAGGAAGACTCCGAAGCACTGGACGAAGTTGTAGTAGTCGGCTACGGTGTCATGAAGAAAAAAGACTTGACAGGAGCCGTTTCACAATTGAGCAGCAGTTCGATGAAAGACCTCAAAGTGTCGCATCCGACAGAAGCTATGGCCGGAAAACTGGCCGGTGTACAGGTACAACAAGTCGGAGGGCAACCGGGACAAGCGGCCACAATCCGTGTGCGCGGGTCCGGCTCCATCACGGCATCCAGCGCCCCGTTGTATGTTGTCGACGGATATCCGCTGGGAGAACAAAACTTGAATGCGATCAACCCGAATGATATCGAATCTATCGAAGTATTGAAAGATGCTTCGGCAGCCGCTATCTACGGTTCGCGTGCAGCCAACGGTGTCGTATTGGTCACAACCAAGTCGGGAAAGACCGGCAAGGTCAGTGTAAGCTTGGATATCTATGCAGGTTTCCAGAACGTAACAAAGAAGATGGACCTGATGAACGCGCAGGAATTTGTCGAATTCAGCCGGGAAGCCTTCAATAACAACTACATCAGCAAGGTTCCTGGAGCATCCGCTAGCGATCCGCTGAGTATGCGTCCGTCCGGAAACCGTTATCGTTACCCGGCTATCTACGACGATGCCGCCTATATTGCCTCTTTAGGTGCCGGTACGGATTGGCAAGACGAAATTTTCCGCACTTCCCCCGTACAAAACTACCAGTTGACAGTAACTGGTGGCGATGAAAAGACTAAATATATGTTCTCTGCCGGCTATTTCAACCAGCAAGGTGTCGTTATCAACAGTGATTATGAACGATTCTCGGCAAGAGCCAAAATCGACAGCGAACTGAACAGTTGGTTGAAGCTGGGTGTCAATCTGGCTCCGACTTACATGAACGCGAACAAGACAACCCAAGGCCACTGGGCAAGTGACGGTGTCATCAATGCAGCTTTAGCGACATCTCCCGTAGTACCTGTATACAATGAAGACGGTACATGGGCTTCACAGTCCATGTACGCCGTCGCTAGCGACGGATTGACCGGTGTACCGAATGCTGTGGCCTTGACACATATCCACAACTACGACACAGATCTCCGCCTGTTCAGCAACGGTTATATCGAACTTTCCTTGTTGAAAAACCTGAAACTGAAATCTACCATCGGTGCCGATATCCGCGAATACAGAGGCGAATACTTCCGTCCGGCAACCATTCCTAATAACGGTAACGTGGCTCCTCTCCCTTCAACGGAAAGAAAAGCGACAGAGAAGTCAACCGAAGTTATCAACTGGCTGAACGAAAATACGATTACTTATTTCGAATCGTGGGGTAAGCACGAACTCGACGCTGTTGCCGGTGTCACTGCACAGAAAAACATCTACCGCTACACAGAGGCTACGGGTTCCGATTTCCCGAATGATAAAATACAGACACTCAACAATGCAACAGTAAAAAGCAGCAAGTCAGAACGCAAGACCTGGACATTACTCTCCTATCTGGCACGTGTCAACTATCGTTATAACAACAAATACTACCTGACCGCATCCATCCGTGCGGACGGTTCTTCCCGTTTCGGCAAAAACAACCGCTACGGTTATTTTCCTTCCGGATCAGTAGCATGGCGTCTGTCTCAGGAAGACTTTCTGAAAGATGTAAAATGGTTGTCGGACATGAAGATCCGCGCAAGCTACGGTATCACAGGTAACAATAATATCGGTGATTATGCGTCGATCGGTATCATGGAAAATGCTAACTATGTATTGGGAACGGGTACGGGTAATATCGTAAACGGTGCAGCCCAAAAGAGCTTCTCCAACGCTGACCTGACTTGGGAAAAGACACGCCAGACTGATCTCGGTTTCGAAATCTCCGTTTTGGACAGCCGTCTGTCTTTGTCTCTGGACCTATACTACCGTAAGACTACCGACCTGTTGATGGATGTAGATATTCCGACAATCACCGGATTCGAAAAGGCTATGCAGAATATCGGAAAAATGCGTAACAAAGGTCTTGAAATCACCCTTAGCGGTACTCCGTTCAGAGGCAAAGACTTTACTTGGGATGCAACCGGGAATATTTCTGTCAACCGTAACAAAGTATTGGCTTTAGGACCGACAGGAGATCCGATCTTCAGCGACGGCGGTGCCGGAACAACCCACGTCACAATGGTAGGCCAACCGATCGGTGCTTTCTACGGGTATAAAATGCTGGGAATCTTCAAAACGAAAGAAGAATTGGATTCATATCCTCATCTGGCCGACACGCAAGTGGGTGACGTCATGTTCGAAGACGTCAACGGAGATCATAAAATCGATGCCGACGACCGCACAATCATCGGTAACAATATGCCAGACTTTACCTGGGGTATGACACACTCCTTCACCTTCAAGAACTTCGATGCCAGTATATCCCTACAGGGGGTTGTCGGAAATGAAGTACTACACTTGGGTAGACGCTTCTACACACAGGGCGAAGGTAACCAGAATCAGCTGAAAGAGATGATGGGACGCTGGCAATCAGAATCAAACCCGGGTAACGGATGGATTCCGAGAGCCAACTCACAGCCGACCGGGCAGAACAATGCCATTTCCTCACGCTGGGTAGAGGACGGTTCTTTCCTCCGTGTAAACAACCTGACTGTCGGTTATACGCTGCCTGAAGCATTCACCAAGAAATGCAGCATCCAACGTGCACGCGTATATGTTTCCACACAAAATCTGCTGACGATCACAAGTTATAGCGGCTACAACCCGGAAACAAGTTTCAAGGAAGACAACGTGACGGCTCCCGGTACCGACTACGGTATGTACCCGCTGTATCGCACCTGTACTTTCGGTATTAACGTAACCTTTTAAATAGCAGACAAATTATGAAACTAAAATATAATCTGATCGCAATAGCTTTTTTAGGATTCAGTTTCTCATCTTGCAGCGACTTCCTGGAACAGAATCCGCAAACGGATTTAAGTGAAAACGATTTCTACAAAACGGCCGACGACATCCTCTCGGCAGTAAACGGAGCCTACTCTTCTCTACAGGAAGGTGACATATACGGTAACTGGTATGTTTTCGGAGAAATTCCCTCCGACAATACCCGCAACCAGCTCTCCGGTTCAGTAACCACTCAGAATGAGTTCGACCAGTTCTACATCGACACGCAGAACAGTATGATCGCCAATTTCTGGAAAGCAGCCTACAAAGTTATCAACCGTACCAATACGATCTTAGGACGTATCGACGGGATCGAAATCAATACTGAACTGGCAAACCGGTATAAACTGGAATGCAAGTTTATCCGTGCCCTGATGTATTTCAACCTGGTCCGTGTCTACGGCGATGTGCCTCTGGTACTGAAAGAGATCAGCATCTCGGAATCTTACGACATCCTGCGTGAACCAAAAGAAAATGTTTACAACCAAATCATCGCCGACCTGAAAGAGGCACAAGATCTCCCTGTTTCCTATTCGACAGCCGAAGACGGGCGTGCAACCCAAGGAGCAGCCAAAGCATTATTGGCAAACGTCTACATGACTTTGCACAAATATGCAGAAGCGGAAACTATCTTGGCTGAAATCATCAACAGCGGACGGTACAGTTTGTTGGAAAATACGCCGGGCAGCCTGAACATCGACGGCTACAAAAATGTGTTCAGCCCAGTTAACCACAACAGCAAGGAAGGCATTTTCGAAATCCAGTTCCTGAAAGGCGGCTATGGCGAAGGTTCCAACTATGCCAATAACTTCGCACCTGAAAACTCAGGAACGAATGTGGTGGCAGTCGGTGGTACAGGTGGTAATAATATCCCGGAAATGGACATCTACAATGCTTATGAAGAAGGCGACCTTCGCCGTGATTTCTCCATGTCCCTCGGATATTACGATAACCGCAAAAACAACGAATGGGTGGAATCCCGCTATGTCTGCAAGTTCATGGATGTTCCTTATCAGAACAATGATGCCAGCAACAACTATCCGGTAATCCGCTATGCCGATGTGATCCTGATGTATGCCGAAGCATTGAACCAGAACGGAAAGACGGCAGAAGCCTGCAAGTATCTGAATATGACGCGTCGTCGTGGTTTCGGTTATCAGACGACAGAGACCAGCCCGGTCGACCTGCAGACAACCGACAAGGCCCAGTTCGCCCTGATGGTAGAACAGGAACGCCGCGTGGAACTGGCATTCGAAAATCATCGCTGGTTCGACTTAATCCGCACCGGACGTGCTGTTGAAGTGATGAGAAGTAAAGGATTCTCCCTGAATGAAACAAACCTTATCTGCCCGATTCCACAAAAGCAGATCGATGTCAATCCGAAACTGACGCAGAACGACTATAGAATCGAATCCCGAAATTAACCGAAAAGAAAGAAAGTGTGTCAAAATCCCCTTGTTCTCGCGCTTGCCATAATGCGATCCCGCATCAAGCGCGGGAACAAAGGATAGTTTTGATGCACTTTCCTTCTTTTTTTCTATCTTTACGGCATACCTAAATAATATAACATGAAGAGCTGGACAATTTTATTAAGTACGTTGTGTTTATTCTCATGCAACCAACAGGAAAATAAATTTGAAAAATATGTAAACCCGCTAATCGGTACGGATATCCGCATCGTACAGGGAAAAGATAAGAACTCGACAGAAGAACGCGGACAAATCATGCCGGCGGTCGGTGTTCCGCACGGTATGACCAACTGGGTGGCACAGACACAGGCGACCGAACAGAAATGCCATCCTCCCTACTACTATTTTCAGGATGCAATCCAGGGATTCCGGGCCAGCCACTGGATGAACGGTTCCTGTACACAAGACTACGGAAGTGTCACGATCATGCCGCTCAGCAATAAACTCGAAACAGACCCAGCCAAACGAGCCTCCTCTTTCGACCACGCTCAGGAGACAGCGACTCCCTCCTATTATTCAGTCGATTTGAACGACTATGGCATCCATGCCGAACTGACCGGACTCTCCCGTGCCGGCATCATGCAATTCAGCTTCGAACAGGATGGCGACCACTATATCGTGATCGAACCCAATAGCGATGAAGGTATCGCCTTCGTCGAAATCGATCCGGAGAAAAAAGAAATTACCGGTTACAACCCCGTACACCGCATCTACCAAGGATACGGTAAGGAAGCCGGATTCAGCGGACATTTCGTGATTCAGCTGAATGAAGAGATTGCCGACTATGGCGTTTGGGACAGCACCACGATCATCCCCGGACGAAAATCGGCAAAAGGACAAAAACATGCTGTCGGAGCTTGGATCAAGCTGACTTCCGATAAGCCGGGGAAAATACTGGTCAAAGTTGCCACTTCCTTTACGAGCATCGACAATGCCCGCAAAAACTTGGCTGCCGAAATTCCGGGATGGAACTTCAACGAAGTGCGACAGGCATCCTCCGACATCTGGAACCAGGCATTGGGGCAAATCGCAGTAAAAGGAAACAACGAAAAAGAAAAGGTCAAATTCTATTCAGCTCTCTACAACGCACACTTCCTGCCCCGCACGTTCAGCGACGTGGACGGCTCCTATCCGAGATTCGACGGTGACGGACAGATTATGAAGATGGACCACGGAACCTACTATTGCGACTTCTCGCAATGGGATACCTACCGTGCCGTCCACCCTCTATTCTCCATCCTCACCCCTTCCCGCAACGGGGATATGGCACATTCGCTCGTGTTAAAAGGACAGCAAGGCGGTTGGTTGCCCATCTTCCCGTCCTGGAATAGCTACACGGCTGCCATGATCGGTGACCACTGCATCGCCATGATCGGAGACGCCATCGTCAAAGACACTCCGGGTTTTGACTATGAAGAAGCTTACACGCTGATGCGCAAAAACGCTTTCGAGGCCAATCCGGACTCCGCCAGCTATCGCGACGGGAAAGGCCGACGAGCAATGGAGTCTTACCTCAAATACAATTACGTGCCGTTAGAGGATCAAGTAACGGAAGCATTCCACCGTCGTGAACAAGTATCCCGCACACTGGAATATGCCTATGATGATTTTGTCCTTGCACAAGTTGCCAAGAAGTTAGGCAAGACAGACGATTATAAAGCACTCATCAAACGGGCGGAAAACTACCGGAACGTAATCGACCCCGAAACAGGCTATGCCCGTGGACGCCATGCCGACGGAACCTGGATCGAGCCATTCGATCCGTTTGCCTCCACTTCGTTCATCTGTGAAGGGACTCCTTACCACTACACCTGGTATGCTCCCCAGGACATAGCCGGACTGATCCGGCACATGGGCGGAAAAGAACGTTTCATCAACCGTCTGGACAACTTCTTCGAAGGGAACTATTACTGGCATGGCAACGAGCCGGGACACCACATCGCCTATCTTTTCGCTTATGCCGGTGAACCTTGGAAGACACAAAAATGGGTACATGATATCATCAACCGCGAGTATTTCACGACTCCCGACGGACTATCCGGCAACGACGATGCCGGCCAGATGTCATCCTGGCTGGTCTTCAGCATGGTCGGCTTCTATCCGGTCTGTCCGGGCATGCCCTACTACGTGATCGGTAGCCCGTCATTCGAAGAAAGCGTTATCACACTTGAAAACGGCAAGAAATTCACGATCGAAGCCAAAGGGGCATCGGAAAAGAATATCTACATTCAGTCGGCTACCCTTAACGGTCAGCCATACGACAAGAGCTACATCCTCCACAAAGACATCATGAACGGAGGCATCCTTTCGTTCGTCATGGGAGATAGCCCCAATAAAGAATGGGCTTCTTCCGCCGGATCGCTTCCACCTTCAATGGGGTTATAAAGAACGACGCATAAAAAAATCATTTACATATTCCTGCTCTGCCTCACCGTCCTACCAGACCCAGGGCAGGAATTTTCAATATAGAGAAGGAAGCGGTAAAAATCGGAAAGGTAATCTACGTGGAATAAATATAGCTTTTCTTTTAAATTTTATTATATTTACGCGCTAATCGATAGGGTATATGGAATATTCAGCAGATTTAAAGGCCTTCAATCAATTATTCGCAGATTATCAAGGACGGTTCATCCGCTTTGCGAATATATATGTGAGGGATATAGCTGTTGCCGAAGATTTCACCATAGAGGCACTGATGCAATACTGGGAAAACCGGAACACGTTAAAGGCCGATTCCAATGTTCCGGCCTATATACTCACAATCATCAAAAACAAATGTATCAACTACCTGCAACATATACAAGTCAGGGAAGATGCCAGCGAACATCTGAAGAATCATGCCGAATGGGAACTGAACACCCGCATCTCCACCCTCGAAGCCTGCAATCCGGAAGAACTGTTTACAGCCGAAGCACAAGAAATCGTGAACAAGACATTGGCCTCCCTGCCAGAACAGACCCGCCGTATCTTCATCATGAGTCGCTACGAAAACAAACCTTACAAAGAGATCGCAGAAACACTCGGTATGACAACCAAAGGCGTGGAATACCATATCGCCCAGGCTCTGAAAAAGTTACATGTCAATCTGAAAGACTACATACCTCTGTTGGTATTCTTATCCTATATGAACTGATCCGGCCTTTCCGCCCATACACGGCTGTCTGGCTTTACTGAGTACCGAAAACAAAAGAGCGCAGAATCATGCGGACTTATCTTACCAATGATGTCCGCATAACTCAGCGCCCTTCCGTATTTATCTGCGTCTGGTAATATCAATCCCGGTACGTTTCCGTCAAGCGATCACCTCAACAATGTTACCATCCGGATCCAAAACAGCTCCTTCATAATAACCGTCACCAGTAATACGCGGCTCGCCTACGATCTTGTAACCGTCCGAACGGAATTGTTCGATCATGGCATCCACCTTCTCTTTCGATCCGGTAGAAAAGGCAAAATGGGCAAGTCCGATGAAGACATCTGCCGTTTCTTTGGTAATATCGGTCCGCTGCATGATTTCAAGTGAAGCCCCTCCCTCGAAAGTGACGAAATAAGAGGCAAAGCCTTTCTTCGGATTCACATACTTCTCGTTGCTTTTCCCGTTGAAAAACTTGATATAGAAATCACGCGAACGTTCCAGTTCGTTCGTCCAGATAGCGATATGAGCCAATTGCATATGTTATTCTTATTTACAAATCCGGCAACCGGCACATCTCGCCAGTTCTCCACGAAAACGTTTTTCTACTAATTTATGCAAACGGTCTTTCAAGGCATCCAGACGTATGTAATCGATCACGTCCGCGGTGAAAGCTACGCTTAACAACATGCGTGCCTCGTCACGAGGAATGCCGCGGCTCTGCATATAGAACAAAGCAGTTTCGTCCAACTGTCCGGTGGTCATGCCATGCGAACATTTCACATCGTCGGCATAGATTTCCAACTGAGGTTTGCTGTACATGCGAGCTTCACGGGTCGCACAAAGATTGCGGTTCGTCTGATAGGCCGCAGTCTTCTGTGCATCTTCCTTCACTAAAATACGGCCGCTGAACGCACCGACCGCATGATCGTCCAAAACATTCTTGAACAGTTCGTTGCTAGTACAATGAGGTACGGCATGCGTAATATGGCTATAGGTATCCAGCTGCTGTTCTTTGTCCAGGATCGACATACCGCACAAAGTCGCTTCAGCCTGTTCGCCGTTCAGCTCGATATAATAGTTGTTACGGGTAAGGCCGTTATTCAGCGTGATACCATTCACCAAAACATTACTTCCCGCTTCCTGCTTCACATGCACGGAGGCAAAACGAGTAGTCGACATGCTGCTCTCTTCGAGGTCGTAATAATCGAAGAAGGCACCTTCACCCGCAAAGATCTCAACAACCTGCGTGGCTAAGAACTTGACATCGTCGATGCTATGATCGCACACCAACAGCTTGGCTTCCGAACGAGGCTCCATAATCACCAGGATACGGCGGTTCGCCATCGTGTCTACATCGCTGCGGAAGATATTCACCAACTGGATCGGACGCTCCACTACGACACCTTCCGGCACATAGACCACAAAACCGTCCTGAGCCAACATAGTGTTCAAGGCAACGATACCATCCTTACCGGTTGGTGCCGCCTTGCCATAATAGCGGGAAGCCACTTCGGGATACTTTTCCATGAAAGTACGCATTCCCCCGGCATAAACACCTTCGGGAAGATGGGCTTTCGGTAACATCTTGTCATAGAAAGTATCATTCACCACAAAATAAAGCGAGGTACTCAGGTTGGGGACATCACAACGAAACACGTCGTACGGATTGACCGGGATATCAAGACGATTGATATTCACCCCGTAATCCGGAGCAAAAGCCTGCGCCACATCTGTATATTTATAATCTTCACTCTTCACCGTCGGAAAGCCCAACCGTTCCAAATCAGCCAAAGCCTCTGCACGCGGCAAATTCATCAACCCCGCCGCATGCCGGCAAATCAGATCCTCATAATGGGTGAAAAGATCGATATATTGTTGTTCTGCTTTCATTACTATCTAATTTTTTGGCATGGATTACACGGATTTCGCGTGTAATCCGTGCCTAATTATTCTTATTCTTCTCCCATCTCTTTCTTGATCCAGTCGTAGCCTTTTTCTTCGAGTTCGAGAGCCAGTTCGGGACCGGCGGTTTTGACAATACGTCCTTTGTAGAGGACATGGACCACGTCGGGCTTGATATAATCCAGCAGACGTTGGTAGTGCGTGATCACGATAGCCGCATTCTCTGGCGTACGAAGTTGGTTGACACCATTTGCCACGATGCGGAGGGCATCGATATCCAGACCGCTATCCGTCTCATCGAGAATCGCCAGCTTCGGTTCGAGCATTGCCATCTGGAAGATTTCGTTCCGCTTCTTCTCACCACCCGAAAAACCTTCGTTCACGCTGCGGCTCGCCAGCTTATTGTCCAATTCCACAATCGCACGCTTCTCGCGCATCAGCTTCAGGAAGTCGGTAGCCGAAACAGGTTCCAGCCCTTTATATTTACGATGTTCGTTCAAGGCGGCACGCATGAAGTTCACCATGCTGACTCCCGGAATCTCCACCGGATACTGGAAACTCAGGAAAATACCTTCACGGCTACGGTCTTCCGGTTCAAGATCCAACAGGTTCTTACCGTTGAAGATCACCTCCCCTTCCGTTACTTCGAATGCCGGATTACCGACCAACACACTGCTCAAGGTACTTTTCCCGGAACCGTTCGGCCCCATGATGGCGTGTACCTCACCCGCCTTGACAGAAAGGTTGATTCCTTTCAATATCTCTTTGCCATTGACATTGGCATGTAAGTTCTTTATCTCTAACATGACTTTATAATTTATGATTTATGCGATTTATGATTTATGATTTATGATTTATGATTTATCATCGACGCATAAATCATAAATCATAAATCATAAAATCATCCTACGCTTCCTTCTAAAGAAATAGTCAGCAGCTTCTGTGCCTCCACGGCAAACTCCATAGGGAGCTTGTTCATTACCTCGCGGGCATACCCGTTGACGATCAGACCGACAGCTTCCTCGACCGAGATACCGCGCTGCCGGCAATAGAACAACTGTTCTTCGCTGATCTTGCTCGTCGTCGCTTCGTGTTCCACTACCGCCGTCTCGTTCTGGATATCGGCATAGGGGAAGGTATGGGCACCGCAAGTCGAACTAAGCAACAGGCTGTCGCACTGGCTATGATTACGGGCGCCTTCGGCACGGGGAGAAACTTTCACCAAGCCGCGATAGCTGTTCTGGCTATGCCCGGCGGAGATACCTTTCGAGACGATCGTACTGCGAGTATTCCGTCCAAGGTGGATCATCTTCGTACCGGTATCGGCCTGCTGGTAATTGTTGGTGACGGCCACCGAGTAGAACTCGCCTACCGAATTATCACCGGCCAGGATACAGCTCGGGTATTTCCAGGTAATAGCGGAACCTGTCTCCACCTGTGTCCAAGAGATCTTGCTCCCTTCGCCCTTGCACAGTCCGCGTTTAGTCACGAAGTTGTAGATACCTCCCTTTCCATCCTTGTCACCCGGATACCAGTTCTGGACGGTGGAATATTTCACTTCGGCCCGTTCATGCGCTACGATTTCGACGATAGCCGCATGAAGCTGGTTCTCATCGCGCATCGGGGCGGTACAACCTTCAAGGTAACTGACATAGGCTTCATCATCCGCCACAATCAATGTACGTTCGAACTGTCCGGTATTGGCCGCATTGATACGGAAATAGGTAGAAAGCTCCATCGGACAACGCACGCCTTTCGGGATATAGACAAACGAACCGTCCGAGAACACCGCCGAATTCAATGCGGCAAAGAAATTATCACGATAACTGACCACGCTTCCCAGATACTTCTGGACCAAATCGGGATGATGCTGGACGGCTTCGCTGAAAGAACAGAAGATAATGCCCTTCTCAGCAAGCGTCTCCTTGAATGTTGTCTTTACGGAGACGCTGTCCATCACTGCATCGACCGCCATCCCGCTAAGCTGCGCACGTTCGTGCAGAGGAATACCCAGTTTGTCGAAAGTCTTCATCAGTTCCGGATCGACCTCATCCAGGCTCTTCGGGCCTTCCTTCTTCTTCGGAGCGGCATAGTAGATGATATCCTGATAGTCGATCGGCGGGATATTCAGGTGAGGCCATGTCGGCATCTCCAGTGTCTGCCAATGGCGGAAGGCTTTCAAGCGGAACTCAAGCAGCCATTCCGGTTCATTCTTCTTGGCGGAAATAATACGGACAGTCTCTTCATCCAATCCGCGATGAATCACCTCCGTATCTATATCGGTAACGAATCCGTACTTATAATCACCGGTCGTCACCTCATTTAGTATGTCGTTTGAATCTTCCATTATACATTAAATATATTGTTCAAATTATGAAACCTATTCCTCCTTAAAAAACAAATTTTGGAAGTAAATGGTTGGGATTATTTCTTTGACTGAATTATAAAAACGGGATTCGACCTTTGCCTGGCGCGGGATCAGGACCGATCCCTTGTCTATCATCTCCATACTGTTCAGCAGAAGGCTGACAAACGCCATCATAAAACAAAGCCCCAAGACACCACCCACCAAATGGTTCAGGACGCTCAACGGCGTCGCTCCCACGACACGAGTCAGAATCTCACCCGCCAGCAATATGACACCCACGATCAACAGGAAACCCGCCACGTAGCTGAGCACCGTCACTCCTTGTTCGGGAAACCAGCCCAATGCCAATATATATCCACGCAGCCAAAGTGCCGCCTTCGTACAAAAAAAGATCCCGACCAAAAGGGCTATAAGCGAAACAACCTGTTTGATGACTCCATCAAACAGGCCTTTCACAAATCCTATTCCTGCCAGACATAGCAATGTAATGTCCAACCAGTTCATGTTTACAATGTCTTCTTGATTTCCGTTTCTTCGTATGCCTCGATGATATCACCAACCTGAATATCATTGTAGTTGACAATGTTCAAACCACAATCCAAACCGGCAACCACTTCCTTCACATCATCCTTGAAGCGTTTCAAAGATTCCAACTCTCCGGAATGAACCACGATACCGTCACGGATCACGCGCACCTTGTTCGAACGCTTGATCTTACCTTCACGTACCATACACCCGGCAATCGTACCCACTTTCGTGATCTTGAAGACCTGAAGCACTTCCACGTTCGCAGTGATCTCTTCCTTGATTTCCGGTGAAAGCATACCTTCCATAGCGCTCTTCACTTCTTCGATCGCATCATAGATAATCGAGTACAGACGGATTTCAACTCCCTCTTTCTCTGCCAGGCGGCGTGCAGGCAATGCCGGGCGCACCTGGAATCCGATGATAATCGCATCAGAAGCGGCAGCCAGTACGACATCCGATTCGGAGATCTGACCGACAGCCTTGTGGATCACGTTCACCTGGATTTCCTCTGTAGACAGACGGATCAGGGAGTCTGACAACGCTTCTACGGAACCGTCCACGTCACCCTTCACAATCACGTTCAGTTCTTGGAAGTTTCCGACTGCGATACGGCGACCAATATCATCCAGCGTAAGCATCTTCTGCGTACGTAGGCCCAACTCACGCTGCAACTGTTCACGACGGTTGGCAATTTCGCGGGCTTCCTGGTCTGTTTCCAGTACGTTGAACGTATCGCCAGCCTGCGGAGCACCGTTCAGACCGAGGATCAGAGCCGGTTCGGAAGGACCAGCCTTTTCGATACGCTGGTTACGTTCGTTGAACATCGCTTTTACGCGACCGAAATGGGTTCCGGCCAGTACGATGTCACCGACCTTCAGCGTTCCGTTTTCAACCAACACGGTAGAAACATATCCACGTCCTTTGTCAAGTGAAGATTCGATGATGGAACCAACAGCACGTCTCTTCGGATTAGCCTTCAAGTCGAGCAAATCGGCTTCCAACAATACTTTTTCCAACAAGTCCTCCACACCGATACCTTTCTTGGCTGAAATTTCCTGGCTCTGGTACTTACCTCCCCAGTCTTCAACCAAATAATTCATGTTAGCCAGTTCCTCCTTGATCTTGTCAGGATTGGCATGAGGCTTGTCTATCTTATTGATAGCAAATACGATAGGTACACCAGCAGCCGAAGCATGGTTGATCGCTTCGACTGTCTGTGGCATGACATTATCGTCGGCAGCCACAATGATAATCGCGATATCCGTCACCTTGGCACCACGGGCACGCATAGCGGTAAAAGCCTCATGGCCCGGCGTATCCAGGAACGTGATACGACGCCCGCTCTGCAACTTCACGTTGTAAGCACCGATGTGCTGCGTGATACCTCCTGCCTCACCGGCAATTACGTTTGCATTACGGATATTATCCAACAAAGAGGTCTTACCGTGGTCAACATGTCCCATCACAGTCACGATAGGAGGACGCGCCACCCAGTCTTCTTCGTTGTCGTCTTCTTCGTCGGCCTTGATGGCTTCCACCACTTCGGCACTTACATATTCGGTCTGGAAACCGAATTCTTCAGCTACGATATTAATTGTTTCCGCATCCAGACGCTGGTTAATGGAAACCATGATACCGATACTCATACAAGTACCGATAACCTGCGTCACAGGAACGTCCATCATGTTGGCAAGGTCATTGGCAGTCACAAACTCCGTCAGCTTCAACACCTTGCTTTCCATTTCTTCCTGTTCCATCAGTTCGTGTTCACGCTTCTGGATGGCATCGCGTTTGTCGCGACGGTACTTGGCACCTTTATTATTCTTATTTCCCTTGTTGGTCAGACGGGCCAAGGTTTCCTTTACCTGCTTCTGTACATCTTCCTCGCTGATTTCCGCCTTCACCGGCTTGCGTAGGCGCGGCTTGCGATCATCGTTCGGACGTGACGGGCGTGCATTAGTTCCCGGCGTATTGTTCACATCTACGCGGTCTTTCTTGATACGGTTACGTTTTTTCTTTGCATCCGTACCGCCTTCTCCCGGTTTGACAGGAGCACCTGGTCTTGCCGTTCCGTCTTTCGGTCCTTTATTGAAAAGCCCGTTACCCGACTGTTGCCCCGCTTTGTTACCGGCGAACTTCTCGCGCTTGTCTTCCCGCTCTTTCTTGCGTTCCTCCTTCGTCTTTTTCTTCGGACGGGTAGACTGATTCAACGCGTTCAGATCTATCTTCCCTGTCACCTTGATTTTCGACTCGAACTTCGGAGTATTCAACCGGAATAATCCCTCGTCAGAATCGTTGCCGGCAGATGCCGCCGGTTCTGCAGTCGCAGTCGTTGACTCTACATTTGCAGTTTTCGGCTCCTGTACAGGCTCCGGTTTCATCACTTCTGCTGGTTCCTTTTCCACTACTATAACTTTTTCTTCTTTTATCTCCTCAGGCTGCTGTTTCATTTCCGGGATTTTCACTTCAGGTATTTCCACCTCAGGTGCCTTTACTTCGGGGGTTTTCACCTCCTCAACCGGAGCATCAGCAGTTTTTGCAGCAGTGGCCGCCTCCACAGGCTTCTCCACTTTCTTTTCCACAGGAACGGAAACAGGCTGATGCTGCACCTCCTGCACTTTTTTATGCGGTCTGTCCAGATCGATCCGACCCTTCGTCACAATTTTGGGTCTGAATTCTTCCGGTATTACAGTCTTTATTTCCGAACTCTTTTCTTCTTTCACAGAAGAAGCTTCCCTGTGAGGGCGTTCGGGCACGACCCGTTCACGCTCACGTCCGCCGTTCGGTAAATCTTTTCCAAACTCTTTTACGA
>ERZ857801.806-NODE-806-length-39739-cov-12.022452_pt1 | contig 39739 bp, 40 predicted proteins | sample MGYA00519762_ERZ857801 | MGnify/ENA primary metagenome ERZ857801 (study PRJEB31778, sample SAMEA3449368) | human gut metagenome | biome: human gut; feature: human-associated habitat; material: faeces | place: United Kingdom | collected 2010/2012 ...
TGTCTTTCCTAAGTTGTTTGATTTTAATTTTTTAATAAAATAAGCCATGCAATATCAAAATTGCATAGCTATATATTAACACGTTTTTGACCTAATTTCAACATAAATCGTTCGACAAATTTCGAGTTTTTTTTACACTCTTTCCATAAAAGCTATTTTCGTTTTACACAATTTTTTTTACGCTAAATTGAAAAACCTGGTGCAACTTTGCGAGGGTAACTTGCTCCGAGTTTCACCGCACAAACCATAATCAGATACCACACAAAAATATTTACTAGTATAGTAAGCTGGTGAACGAAGTATCCACACATTATTTCTATCTTTGGCATCCATAGTTGGTTTTTTGGTAATATTATTCGAAGTATCATAATTCGTACTTCCTAAATTCATTTTATAATATTTATATTGTTTTCCTTCTGTTGCTATTGCTTCCCCTCTTGTTATTCCTCCATTGTAACCATTGTCCCATATTTCTCCGCATGATAATAACCATAAATAATCATCTGTTGTTGGCATTGTCGTTGGTACTGTATTATATGTTGGTATATATTCTTTTTTTACTTTCTTTATACTATTTTTTATACTTAATGAATTATATGTTGTTCCATTTAGTGTTCCTCTTAACGCTGCATTTACCCATCCTCCTGAATTTGTATCACTACTATTCATTTTTGCTGATGATATCAAGAAATCCACATACTCAAAACTTATTCCAGCTTTTCCTGTTGCTGTTCTTGAGCCATATGCTGTGTTTGGTTCTGATAATGTATTGTGATTAAATCCTAATATTCTTACTCTTTTTCCATCTAAGACTTTCATTTGTCCTACTTTTAATGTTTTTCCATTTACTGTTGCTGTATCTGAATCATCTGTTATACTACTGTCATTTGATATTGCTTTTGCCATTTCTGCTATTTCATCCCAAGAATAAGCTATTCCGTCTTTTAAGTCTGTTGTTACCTTTTCTACATTACTTACTTTATTTACACTATTTATATATGCTGTTACTTGTATATTATTGTATTCTGTTAACTCTGCTAATCCTGTTACTGTATAGCTTTTATCTGTTGTTCCTTGTCGCTTTACTGTTCCTCCTACTGAATATCTATATTCTGTTATTGCTCCTTCTGGGTAATCATTTTCTACATTTATTTTAAAACTGTTTTCTGTTATTTCACTTATTGTTATTTGTGGTGTACTTAATATATTATTTACTTTTGCTTTTATATTTTTTGTTTTTCCACTATCTGTTGTTACTTTAAATACATATGTTCCACTTTTGCTTACTGTATATACTTTTTCTGCTGCACTTGTATCTGTTTTTAATGTTGCTCCTTCTGGAGCTGCTATGCCTGTTATTGTTCCTTCTGTTACGTTTGCTGTTACTTTTACATCTACTGTTGTTCCTTCAAATACATAGCCTGCTGTTTGCACTTCTGCTGTCCCAGATATTTTTGCTCCACTTACTTCTCCGTTTATTATTACATTTAAATTTGAGTCTATTGTATATTCATAATTTTTATATTCTCCGTTTATTTCGTTTTCTTCTAATTCTGCTGTTATGTCTGTTAATGCTTCCTCTAATTGTTCTCCTGCTAATGTTTCTAATGTTACACTTTTTCCTTTATAAATTTCTTCTGTTTGTATTGATTGAATTGCTAAACTAATTTCTTCTTTTAATTGTCCTTTCATTGACTCATCTTTTGCTCTTTTGGCATTTGCAAACAACCCTGTATTTGTTATTGACTGTATACTTATTCCTGCTAAAATTAGCAAAACTATTATTGTAATTACGAGTGCTACTAGTGTTATTCCTCCTTCTTTAAATTTGCATTTGTTCATTTTTTTCTCCTCCTATGTATATTTTCCGACATTTATGTCATAAATAAGATATCACTAATTAATTTTGTTGTCAAGGTTCTATGATATTTTTTTCATACTTTTTTAATATTATTTATGACATAATTATCACAACAATTTAATTTACGGAGGCTATTATATGATTAAAGAATATAGATTAAAAAAAGGCTTTTCTCAAGAATTTCTGGCTGAAAAAATTGATATAAGCTGGAGACATTTACAACGTTTAGAACATAATGAAGCTAATACAACTGTTAAAACTTTAAAAAAATTAATTAAAGTTCTCGATATTTCAGATGAAGATATTTTGGACTATTTAAAACAATAAAAAATTGCCATAAGGTTATCTCTACCTTTGGCAATTTTTATTTACCCAAATATTCCTCTCTTTTTAATAGGAGGCTGTTCATTCATAGTTTTTGCAAGTTCCATTAACAAATCTCTTTGTTCTTTTGTTAATCTCTTTGGAGTTTGAACTTGTACTGTAAATACAAAATCTCCCTCTGAACTAGAATTTACATATTTGAAGCCTTTATTTCTTATTGTAAATTTAGTACCAGTTTGTGTTCCTTCTGGTATTCTATATGTTTCTTTACTTCCATCTACCATAGGAATTTCTAACTCTGCTCCTAATGTTGCTTGTGTTATTGTAATTGGAATATCACATAAAACATTATTTCCTTTTCTTGTGTAAATACTATGTTTCTTTATTCTAAGTGTAATATATAAGTCTCCTTTAGGTCCACCTTTTGTTCCAGGTTCTCCTTCCCCTCTTAATACTACTGTTTGATTATCATCTATTCCTGCTGGTATTTTTACTTTTATTTTTGGTTGTTTTCTTACAGTTCCTTTACCTTTGCAATTATCACATACATCTGTAATAACTTCTCCAGTTCCATGGCATTTGCTACATGTTCTAGTGGTTTGAACTTGGCCTAATATTGTATTTTGTACTTGTGTCACTTGACCAGTTCCATGACAATCAGGGCATTTCATTGGATTAGTTCCTGGTTTTGCACCAGTTCCATGGCATATATCACAAGTTTCATTTCTTGTAATTACTACTTCTTTTTCTACTCCTAAAAATGCTTCTTCAAATGTAATGTCCATATTAAGATTTAGATCAGAACCTTTTCTTGGTCCGTTGTTTTTTCTAGCAGATTGTCTGCCTCCAAAACCTCCTCCAAAAAATGATGAGAATATATCTCCTAAATCACCGAAGTCACCAAAGCCATCAAATCCTGATGTTGAATATGAATATCCACCACCAAATGGTCCTTGACCACCGCCAAAACCTTGTGGATCTGCTGTTCCAAATTGGTCATACATTCTTCTTTTTTGAGGGTTTGAAAGAGTTTCATATGCTTCATTTACTTCTTTAAATTTCTTTTCTGCTTCTTCTTTATTATCTGGGTTTGCGTCTGGATGATATTTTTTTGCCATTTTTCTGTAAGCTTTTTTTAGTTCATCATCTGTTGCAGTTTTACTTACTCCCAATACTTCATAATAATCTCTTTTTTCTGCCATCTTTTCCTCCAAAAATATTTATATGGAAAAAAGGGGAATCCCCTTTTCCATATATTACTATTTTAATTATTTATTGTCATCTTCTACTTTGTAGTCTGCATCATATACGTTTCCATTATCTCCGTTTGCACCATTATCTGTTCCAGCTCCTGCTGCATTTGGATCTACTCCAGCTCCTTGTGCTCCGTTTGGATTTGCATTTTTGTATAGTTGTTCTGACATATCATAGAATACTTTTGTTAATTTTTCTGTTGCTTCTTTGATTTTTTCAGTGTCATTTGTTTCTAATGCTTTTTTAGTATTGTCTATTTCTGTTTCAACTTTTGCTTTTTCTTCTCCACTGATTTTATCTCCTAAGTCTTTTAATGTTTTTTCACTGTTGTATACTAAGCTTTCTGCATTATTTTTAACTTCGATTTCTTCTTTCTTCTTTTTGTCTTCTTCAGCATGTGCTTCTGCATCTTTAACAGCTTTATCAATATCTTCATCAGTTAAGTTTGTTGATGCTGTGATTGAAACATCTTGGCTGTTTCCTGTTGCCATATCTTTTGCAGATACATGAACTATACCGTTTGCATCAATATCAAATGTTACTTCAATTTGAGGTACTCCTCTTGGTGCTGCTGGAATTCCTGTTAATTGGAATCTTCCTAATGTTTTATTATATGCAGCCATTTCTCTTTCACCTTGTAATACGTGAACTTCTACTGATGTTTGACCATCTGCAGCTGTTGAGAATATTTGTGATTTTTTAGTTGGTATTGTTGTATTTCTTTCGATTAATTTTGTAAATACTCCACCATATGTTTCAATACCTAATGATAATGGTGTTACATCTAATAATACTAAGTCTTTAACATCTCCAGATAATACACCACCTTGAATTGATGCACCAATTGCAACACATTCATCTGGGTTTATTCCTTTATCTGGTTCTTTTCCTGTTATTCTCTTAACCATTTCTTGTACTGCTGGAACTCTTGTAGAACCACCAACTAATAATACTTTATGAATATCATTTGCTGTTAATCCTGCATCTTTTAATGCTTGGTTAACTGGTCCAGCTGTTGCTTCTACTAAATCATGAATTAATTCTTCAAATTTAGATCTTGTTAATGTTACATCTAAGTGTTTTGGTCCTGTTGCATCTGCTGTGATAAATGGTAAGTTGATTTGTGTTTGTTGAACACCTGATAATTCTATTTTAGCTTTTTCTGCTGCTTCTTTTAATCTTTGCATTGCCATTTTATCTGATTTTAAATCAATTCCATTTGATTTTTTGAATTCATCTACTAGGTAATCTATAATTTTGTTATCAAAATCATCTCCACCTAAATGTGTATTACCACTTGTTGATAAAACTTCGAATACTCCATCACCAATATCTAGTATAGAAACATCGAATGTTCCACCACCTAAGTCATATATTAATATTTTTTGATCTTGTTCTTTGTCCATTCCATAAGCTAAAGCTGCTGCTGTTGGTTCATTTATAATTCTTAATACTTCAAGTCCTGCAATTTTACCAGCATCTTTTGTTGCTTGTCTTTGGCTATCATTGAAGTAAGCTGGAACTGTAATAACTGCTTGAGTTACTTTTTGTCCTAAATAATTTTCAGCATCTGCTTTTAATTTTTGTAATATCATTGCTGATATTTCTTGTGGTGTAAAGCTATCTCCTTCTATTTTAACTTTTTCAGCTGTACCCATTTTTCTTTTTATTGATATAACAGTATTATCTGGATTTGTAACTGCTTGACGTTTTGCTATTTGTCCTACTAATCTTTCTCCATTTTTTGAGAAAGCAACTACTGATGGTGTTGTTCTATTACCTTCAGCATTTGGTATTACTACTGGTTCTCCTCCTTCCATAACTGCTACACATGAGTTTGTTGTTCCTAAGTCAATTCCTATAATTTTTCCCATTTTTATCATCCTTTCTTCTGTCAAAAGGGACGGACTTTTTTGACACCTTTTAATTTTTTAAAATTTTATAAATATATTTTTCTAATCATAAGTTGTCAATATTCCCCGTCCCACTTGACAACTTTTAACAAAATTAATAACTAATTTGCGACTACTACCATAGAATGTCTAATAACTTTATGTCCTAATTTGTAGCCTTTTCTATATTCTTGAACAATTTCTTTTTCACCTTTTGTATCATCTTGTACACTGCTAACTGCTTCATGTAACTCTGGATCAAAAGTTTCTCCAACTGTTTTGATTTCTTCTACGCCTTTTGATTTAAGTACATCTTGAAATTGTTTTAATACAAGTTCAATTCCTTTTTTGTAATTTTCATCTTCTGTTTGAACTTTAGCTGCATTTTCTAGATTGTCTAATATTGGAAGCATTACTTCTACAACATCACCTAATATCGAATTATATAATCCTTCTCTTTCTTTTTGACTTCTTTTTTTATGATTTTCAAATTCAGCTAATATTCTTTTGTATCTATCTGTTAAGTCATCTAATTCTTGTTGTTTCTGTTGTAATTCATTTTTTTCTTTTACTTCTTTTGTTTCTTCTACATTTTCATTTTTTTCATTTTCTGCCATTTTATCGCCTCTTTCTTTATATTCCTTTATCTTTTAATTTTTTGTTTATATATTTCATAACTGAAATGACTTTTGAGTAATCCATTCTTTTTGGTCCTATAATTCCTATTGTTCCCATATCTTTGTCTCCAACTTTATGTTTAAAGGTTATTACACTAAAGTCTTTTAATTCTTCTTTTTCATTTTCATCGCCTATATAAACATTTATATCTTTTGCGAATCCTGAATTTAATATATCTGTCATTAATTCTTTTTCATCTATTATATTAACGAAGTTTTTTGCAACTGCTAAACTATTAAATTCTGGTAAGTCAAATGATTTATTTGCTCCTTCTAAATATATTTGTCTATCTTTTGAAATTACTTTTTTTATTTGTTCTATTATTGGTTTTATTACCTTTACACTGTATTTCATTTCATTAATCAAATATTCCTCTAATGGAGCATCTATAATTTCTAATGGTTGACCTTTTAATTTTTTGTTGAACATATAATTTATTGTTTCGACTTGTTTGTCTGTTATGTCCTCATCAAATTTTATTATTGTTTCTTTTACCATTCCTGTATTTGTAAGAATTATTGCCATTAACATTCTTGGGCCTAATAGTACGAATTTTATTTCTTCTATTAACAAATCCTGTGTACTTGGTCCTATTGCAAGTGTTGTATAATGTGTAATTTCTGATATTGTTGTTGTTGCAATTTTTGTTAAATCTTCGATTTCATTTACTTTTGTTTCTAATTTATCACTTATGTATTTGATTTCCTCTAAGCTGATATTATCATCTTTTAGTAATTCATCTACATAGTATCTATAGCCTTTTTCTGATGGTATTCTTCCACTTGATGTATGTGTTTTTTCTAAGTAACCTGCTTTTTCTAAGTCTGCCATTTCATTTCTTATTGTCGCACTACTATACTTCAAGTCTTCATTTTGTGTCAAGGCTACTGAACCAACTGGTTCTGCTGTATTGATATATTCTTCTACTATTGCTTTTAATACTTTCTTTTTTCTATCATCTAGCATTTTCTCACCTCTTTTAGCACTCATTATGTTTGATTGCTAATCTTTATATATATTATAATCTTTTTTAGCACTTGTCAATACATTGTGCTAATTTTTTTGTGAATTTTTTGTGAATTTTGTTTTTTTATCTATACAATTGAATTTTATATGATATAATACATAAGCTAAAAATATAGAATAGAAAAAGGAGAACATTGACATCATGAAAATATTTAAACTTTATATACTAATGTTCAAATTTGAACGCTCCAATAACGGTTTTGATTATACGATAAAACGCAGATTATTATTTTTCTGGTTTTGCAATCGAAACGTAGCACTGGTTACTATTATTCCTGAGAGTTCTTATTCATTAATATCTTTGGAAAACTTAAGTCCTAGTGCAGTTCAATATATTTGCTATAAAATAAGAAAAATTGCAAATATATAATTAAAAAAGTCCAACACTATGTACTGAGCTCAAAAAATCAAATATTTTTTGGCTTCAGTACACTTATGTCGGATTTTTTTATTACTTCTATAATATACTTGTTATCAATATTCCAATTGTCTGAATTGCAAAAAGATTTAAAATATTTGAAGTAAGCAAATTATTAGTTGCTTCTACAACTCCAAGCATATCATCATCTTCCTTTTTATAATGTTTTTGTGATTCAAAAAATGTCATTAACTCTGGAATACTTGTTATAAAACCTAGCAATATTCCAATAATAGCCTCTGATATATTAAATAATTTACACAACGTTTCTAAAGTATTTCCTAGTTTATCTCCAACAAAATATAATAAAAATCCTGTTATTACTAAACAAATAATATATTTTATTGTTTGAAATCTATTCTTGCTTTCCTTTTCTTCTTCAACTTCAATTTCATGTTCTATTTTTTCATCTTCATTTTTTAAATACATCTTATGAACATTATCATTAATAACTCTAAATAATATATACAAAATAACAAAAATTGGTACAATCATTATATTTAATTCAATATTCATCTTTAACAAAACTATTGGAATCAAAATTGTAAAAATTACTAATATTATATCTGTAATAATGGCTCTATTTTTTATTTTATCAACATTTTTATTTAATAAAATTGCTCCAATATATTGAATAAAATTTATTACATTTGAACTTATTATATTATAAACACTTGCGCCAGATAGTCCTCTTAAGCTTGATGTTGTTATTGTTAAAAGTTCTGGTATAGATGTTGCATATCCTGCAATATTTCCAACTGTTTTAGGTTTTAACTTTAAACTTTCAGCTAATTTTCTTAAAGTTGTTACTAAAATATATTTTGATATTAAGACTATTAAGGCTGAATAAATTATAAATTTTATTATTTCTAAAAACATATACTTTCTTCTCCTTTTTTAGTTAGAGTGAAGTTTTGATGAATTGGGATTTGAATATGTTGAAATTATTGTTTTTGAGTGCGCCCGTAATAACTTTAGAAATTCTTAATTGATTTTTAGGGGAATGTTCACGTCGAGCTCTAGCGAGGACTAAGTGAAAGGGTCCCAAAAAATCAATTTAGAATTTCTTAAATTATGAAGGAAGCCGAAAAAACAATAATTTCAACATATTCAAATCCCAATTCATCAAACTTTCACTCAAACCACCCTACTTTTTAGAATTTTTCCACATTTTATTGATATTTATACAAAAATATTATATAATATCTGTATTATTTATAGATATTGGAGGCAATTATGGAAGAAGTACAAATTGGAAAAGTTTATCGCCATTTTAAAGGTAACTATTATTTTGTAGAAAATATTGCATACGATTCAGAAACAACAGAAAGAATAGTAGTATATAAACCTTTATATGAAAGAGCTGATAAAAGACAACTTTGGGTAAGACCTGAAAAAATGTTTTTGTCGGAAATCCCAATAGATAGACCTGATAATATAACAGGTCAAAAACATAGATTTGAAATAGCACAAGATATTGAAAGAGATTATTTAAAATAACAATTTTAATATTTTTAATTGGAGGTAAATTATGATAGATATAAAATTTTTAAGAGAAAACCCTGATGTGGTAAAACAAAACATAAAAAATAAATTTCAAGACCACAAACTTCACTTAGTTGATGAAGTAATTGATTTAGATAAAAAAAATAGAGAAGCAAAATTAAATGGAGATAATCTAAGAGCTGAAAGAAAATCTTTAAGTGCTGAAATTGGAAATCTTATGAGAAATGGCAAAAAAGATGAAGCTGAAAGTATTAAATCTAAAGTTCAAGAAATTAATTCTAAACTTGAAGAAAATGAAAAATTAGAAACTGAATATGCAGAAGAAATAAAATCAAGAATGATGAAAATTCCAAATATTATGGATGCATCTGTTCCTATTGGTAAAGATGATAGTGAAAATGTAGAAGTCGAAAGATTTGGAGAAGCAACTGTTCCAGCTTATGAAATTCCTCATCATGCAGATATTATTGCAAGATTTAATGGATTAGATAAAGAATCTGCTGGACGTACAAGCGGTGTTGGTTTCTACTATTTAATTGGCGATGTTGCCAGACTACACGAAGCTATGCTTGCATATGCTAGAGATTATATGATTAATAATGGTTTCACTTATGCTATTCCCCCATTTATGATTCGTAGTGATGTTGTAAATGGTGTTATGAGTTTCGAAGAAATGGATGCAATGATGTATAAAATTGAAGGTGAAGATTTATTCTTAATTGGTACATCTGAACATTCTATGATTGGAAGATTTAAAGAACAATTAATTAAAAAAGATGAATTACCAATATGTATGACATCTTATTCACCTTGTTTTAGAAAAGAAATTGGTTCTCATGGATTAGAAGAAAGAGGATTATATCGTGTTCATCAATTTGAAAAACAAGAAATGATTGTTTTATGCGAACCTGAAGAGTCAATGGAATGGTACAATAAAATGTGGAAATTAAGTGTTGACTTATTTAGAAGCTGGAATGTACCTGTAAGACAATTAGATTGTTGTTCTGGTGATTTAGCTGATTTAAAAGTAAAATCATGTGATATTGAAGCTTGGAGCCCAAGACAACAAAAATATTTTGAAGTTTGTAGTTGCTCAAATTTAGGAGATGCTCAAGCTAGACGTTTAGGAATTCGTGTAAAGAGTGAAAAAGGAAATTATTACTTACACACATTAAATAATACAGTTGTTGCAACACCTAGAGGACTAATCGCTGTAATAGAAAATAATTATAATGAAGATGGAAGTGTAACAATTCCAGAAGTTTTAAGACCATATATGGGTGGAGCTGAAAAAATAGTTCCTAAAAAATAAAAAGAGAGGAAAAATTTTAAATGATAATAAATAATCCAAAATTTGAAGTTTCAGCAGTAAAACCTGCTCAATACCCAAAAAATGATTTTCCTGAAATTGTTTTAGTTGGAAAATCTAATGTTGGAAAATCTAGTTTTATAAATACTATGATAAATAGAAAAAAATTAGCAAGAACAAGTAGTGAACCTGGGAAAACAAGACAAATCAATTTTTATAATATGGATGAAAAGTTCTATTTTGTTGACTTACCTGGTTATGGTTTTAGTAAAATGTCTAAAAAAGAACAAGAACAAGTTGGTAATTTTATTGAAGAATATCTTTTCAATAGAAAACAAATTGCATTAATAATATTTTTAGTTGATATTCGCCATACACCTACTGCAAATGATAGATTAATGTACGATTATGTTATTCGTTCAGGTCTTCCTTGTATAATTTTGGCTAATAAAGCTGATAAAATTGCAGTTACTAAAGTATCTGCTGAAGCTACAAAATTACAAAAAGCTTTAAACCCTATTGGAGATATTCCTACTTTTCCTTTCTCTTCTGAAAGAAAAGTTTATATGGATGATGTTTGGAATGAAATAGAAAAATATATTTAGAATTTAAAAAATAAAAAGTTTGGAAAAAATGGCTATACCATTTCTCCCAAACTTTTATTTTTTAATTTTAGTGACAGCATTTTTCTTTTTTGTCTTTCTTTCTATTACAAATCATTATTATTATTGATAATATTAAAAGTAATGCAAGAATTACAGCTAAGACTATTATTGCAGCAAAAGATGATAAGATTTCTGAAGCTATAGCAGCAGCACCAACTAATAATCCTACGACAAAAGCTAAAGCTATTGCTAATATAATAGTAACAATACCGAAGCATTTGTTATTATTACATTTTTCTTTCTTTTCTTTACAGTAAAATACTTCTTGTGGCTCCATAAAAGTCACCTCCATATAACACCTTATTTTTTATGATGTTATACTATATATTATGTCGAAATTTGTAAAATGTTACCTTTTATCTTTCTTCTTCACTTTCCTCTTTATTTTTAGCTACTTTTGTATTATTATTTTCAACACTTTCTTCACCATTTTTTATTGAGTCTCTTACTATATGTGTTAAATATTTATATTCTGAATATTCACCATCAGAAGCTTTTACTAAAGCATTTCTTACATAACCAAAATTTTCTAAAATTAAATTTCTATCCATTTTAAATCCATGCTCTTCAGCAAATCTAAAAGCATATGTAATAATAGTTCTAGTATTTCCATCTCTAAATGGATGAACTTGCCATAATCCAGCAATTAATTTTGAAAATTTTAAAGCTTTATCTTCTAATTCTATATTATTCCAATTTATACTATTTATTTCATTTATGTACTTTTGTGCTTTTGGAATTATCTCTTTTGGGTAGGAATATCTAACTGTATCTCCACCTAATACTTCTTCTGACTTTTCCATTGGAACCGTTCTAAACTCTCCAGCCCAGTCATAAATATCGCCTAAAACATATTTATGAATATTTTGAATATATTCTAAATCAAATTTGTGACAATCTACATTAGCATCTACACTTAGCAATTTTGCAAAAGATATATCTGACTCTGCTTTTCTAAGTTCTTCATAGTCCTTTATTCCTAATTTATTTATTAATGTTCCTGTATCTTTGTATACATATGGATCTTCCATTATTTATTACCTCCATTTGTATATTTTTCTAACACCTTCTTTTGAATTTCTTCAATTTCAATTTTACCATCAATATATTGCTTAGCTAATTGCAGAACATCATCACTTGGCATATCTGCTCCTAATAAAGAAATCCCTAGTGCATTTTTCACTATTTCTTTTCTTTCTTCTTTTGTAGTCTCTGAAACAAGATATTTCTTTTCCATATATTTTTTCCTCTCAACAAATACTATTTCTTAATTTTCTTCTTTTTCTATTTTCTTAGTAATTGCTTTCAATGCCTTTTCTCTTGGCAACATTATTATATGTCCGCACCCTTGACATTTCAATTTAAAGTCAACACCTATTCGTGTAACTTCCCATAATTTACTTCCGCAAGGATGCTGTTTTTTGGTTCTAACAATATCTCCAACTTCATATTTATTATATTCCATAATTTTCCTCTACTTTTATAATAAATTATATAGCTTTGTTAAATCTTTGAGCCATTCTGTCTTTTCCTAATATTTGCATAATTTCATACATATCTGGAGTATTTGTTCTTTTTGTTAAAGCTATTCTTAATACTGTACTTACATCTCCAACATGAGCTTTGTACATATCTGGATTTGCTTTAAATTCTTTTACTTCTTTTGCATAACCCATTTCTCCAGCTAATTCTTTTATTTTATCAAACCATGCTTGTTTATCATCATTTTCATCATAATATTTTTCTACATATAATTTTAATATTTTTGAAATTGATTCTTTATCATTTATAACTTGATAAGGGTATTCATTTTCATCTTTTGCAAATTCTTCATCATACATATAAGAAATATTTTCTTTTACATCTGACCATTTTGAAATATCTTTTCTTGGCTTTTTGTTTCCTCTTTCTATTCCAAAAACTTTTAAAGCATATTCTTTATCTTCTAATAATTTTTTTAATTCTGCATCATATTTTGTTGCCCACATATTAGCATTTTCATATACTTCTTCAGCAGTCATTTTTGATATTACAGTTTTTGATACATCTAATAATTTAACCATATCAAATAATGCACCACTAACACTCATTTTATTTAATTGTAATTCAAATTCATTTAATTGTTTATCTGGATTAGCTCTTCTCCAGTTTTCAAAATTAGAATTTGCAATATTTAATAAATATTCTTTAACCGCTTCTGCTGGAATTCCTTCTTCTGCATAATAACTTACTGCAGCCTCAGGATCTTTTCTTTTACTTAATTTTCTTTTATTACCATTATCATTTTTCATAATTGGTGCAATATGTGCATATTTAGGAGCTTTAAATCCTAACTCGTGGAATAATTGTAAATGTAGTGGTACTGATGATAACCACTCATCTCCTCTTATTACGTGTGTTGTATGCATTAAGTGATCATCAACTGCATGTGCAAAATGATATGTTGGTAAACCATCTGCTTTTATAATTACTATATCTTGATCATTTTCTGGGAAATCAACCTTTCCTTTAATAACATCATGATGTTGTATTTTTCTATCTTCTCTTCCAGGAGATTTAAATCTTATTATATAATTTTCTCCATTTTGAATTCTTTTCATAGCTTCTTCAACTGGAATAGTTCTACATTTTGCCCAAACTCCATAATAACCTGGTCTAATTTTTGCAGCTTCTTGTTTAGCTCTAATTTCTTCAACATCTTCTGGAGTACAGAAACATGGATATGCTTTTCCTTGTTCAATTAAGTATTTTGCATATGCTTGGTAAATTTCTTTTCTTTGACTTTGTTTATATGGTCCATAATTTCCTTTTCCTTCATTTTCAGAAATCATTCCTTCATCTGGTTCAAATCCAAAATCTTTTAAAGAATCTACTATCCCAATAATTCCATTTTCAACTTCTCTTTTTTGGTCTGTATCTTCTATTCTTAAGAAGAATACTCCATTTGTTTGATTTGCTAATTTTCTAGCTATTAACCCTTGATATAGCCCTCCAATATGAACAAATCCTGTAGGACTTGGAGCAAATCTTGTTACTATTGCTCCTTCTGGTAAATTTCTTTCTGGGTATTTTTCTTCATAATATGATATTTCCTTTGCATCTGGAAATATTAAGTTTGCTAAATCTTTATAATCCATATTTATTTCTCCTTTTTCCCTCCGAATTAAACCTCCATAATGATTGGGATGATCATCGGATTTCTTTTTGTTTTTACAAATATATAGTCTCTTAAGTTTTCTCTAACTGTAGATTTTATTGTAGACCAATCTCTAATTTCTTTTTCTTCACATTTTTTAATTTCATGTCTTACTACACTTTTTACTTCATCCATTAAGTTTTCTGATTCTCTAACATATACAAATCCTCTTGAAATTACATCTGGTCCTGCTACTACTTCTCCTGTTGAAGAGTCCATTGTTAATACTATTACTATTAACCCATCTTGTGATAAGTGTTGTCTGTCTCTTAATACGATATTCCCAACATCTCCTACTCCTAGTCCATCTACTAATACTCTTCCATTTGGAACCATTCCAGCTAGTTTTATTTCATCTTCACTTAGTTCTACAACTCTTCCGTTTTCCATTAATACTATATTTTTAGCTGGTATTCCCATACTTTGAGCTGTTTCAGCATGTGCAATTAATTGTCTATATTCACCATGTACTGGTATAAAGAATTTTGGTTTTGCTAATGCAAATATTAATTTTTGTTCTTCTTGGCAAGCATGTCCAGATACGTGAACATCTGCTAATGCACTATATACAACTTCTGCTCCAATTTGCATTAAGTCATCTATTACTTTTGATACTAATTTTTCATTTCCTGGTATTGGATTTGCAGAAATAATTACTAAGTCATTTGGAGTTATTTTTACTTTTCTATGTTCTCCTGCAGCCATTCTTGTTAATGCTGACATTGTTTCTCCTTGACTTCCTGTTGTAATTATTACTAATTGTTCATCATTGTATGTTGTCATCATATCTATGTCTATAAATAAATCTTCTGGACAATCTATATATCCTAATTCTCTTGCTGTATTTATCATATTTATCATACTTCTACCACATACAGCAATTTTTCTTTTATATTTTACTGCTGAGTTTACTATTTGTTGAACTCTATGAACATTTGATGCAAATGTTGCTACTACTATTCTTTTTGTACATCCATCAAATAAGTTATCAAATACTGGCCCTATTGAACTTTCTGACATTGTAAATCCTTTTCTTTCAGCATTTGTACTATCTGACATCAAGGCTAGTATTCCTTCATTTCCTAATTCTGCTATTCTTCCTAAGTCCATTATTTTTCCATCTATTGGTGTGTAATCAACTTTGAAGTCTCCTGTGTGTAATATTGTTCCTACTGGTGTTTTTATTGCTAACATTACAGAATCTGGTATACTATGTGTACTTCTTATAAATTCTACTTTAAAGTTTTTTCCTAATGTAATTGTTTCTCCTTGCATTACTTCTATTAATTTAGAACTTCTTAATATTTTATGTTCTTCTAGTTTATTTCTTATTAATCCCATTGCAAGTCTTGGTGCATAAACTGGGATATTTATTTGTTTTAATACATATGGTACACTTCCTATGTGATCTTCGTGTCCGTGTGTTATTATTAATCCTTTTATTTTATCTACATTTTTTTGTAAATATGTTATATCTGGTATAACTAAATCTATTCCCAACATATCATCTTCTGGGAATGATAATCCGCAGTCTACTACTATTATTTCATCTTCATATTCAAATACTGTTATGTTTTTTCCAACTTCGTGTAATCCTCCTAATGGGATAATTTTTAATTTCCCTTTTTTAAATACACTATTATTATTTGTTCTTGATTTTCTTGGCTCTCTTTTTTCTATTCTTTTTCCTATTTTATTTTCAGTTTTTCTTTCTCTCTTTGCTGTTGTTTCCTCTTTTTTTTCTCCTTTTTCTGTTTTTTCTTCTTTTGCATTTTTTGTAGTTCTAGTACTTCTTGTTGTTCTTGCATTTCTTGTTACACCTGTATTTTTTCTTGGTGCTCTTGTTCTTCTCTCTGTTTTTCTCTCTACTTTTTCTGTCTTTTCATCTATCTTTTTGTCTAAATTCTCTTGTGTCATTTCTTCTCCTCTCTTTCTTTTTATTAATTTATTTTGAATTTCATTAAATCCTTTTAATCGTTTAAATTCTTCCATTGAAAAATGAAAGCACAAATAATTTATTATAACTTCTCTGCTTATAATAATTTCCTTTTTATTTAATTTTTAATCCGTTCTTGTTATTTCTTTTCTCTCTTTATATATTTAAACTTTTTAGGTTTTAAAAAAATCTCATTTTTTTGCCCTTTGGCAATGTCTTGGTTATTATACTATAAAATTTGGAAAAAGTCAAATATTGGAAAAATTAAATAGTGTATAAATTGCTTTAAAATTGTCTTTTCTCTTCCAACTTACATTTTCTTTACAGAATTGCATTTAACTTTTTAGTTGACAAAATAAAAAAACTTTATCTACTAATCATAATTTATTTTAGTATAATAAAGCTTTATTTTTTTAATAATTTGTATACGTACTTGTATATGTTCCATTTAATATTTGTCCTACTGAAATTGAACCAGTTCCTCCTGCACCACCTTTATAACCAGTAGCACACATTGCTATTCCACCATCTGCAGTTATTGAACCATTATTTTCTGTATAATTATCTTTATAGAATATATTTATCGAACCGCCTCCTGAGCTTCCTCCTCCAGCATTCCAATACCCTGTTCCTCCATTACTTCCATTTGATTCTATTATTGAATTGTTTATTATATTATTAGCATATATTATAAGCAATCCACCAGTTCCATTACTTCCTTTTGAGCCAACATTTCCATCTGTTCCACCAGGATTTCCAGCTCCACTTCCGGCATTTCCTAAATAATTACTCTTACTTTTTCCACCTTTTCCGCCATTTATTGTTCCTGCCTCTGCGGTATAGCTAGAATAATTAATATCCCCTAATGCTGCTCCTCCACCCGTTCCACCAGAATATGATGTCCCATTTGTTCCTGCACCTGAAATAGAAGTATATCTTCCAGAATCACCATGACATATAGCTGCACCAGATCCACCTCCTGCTGTTTGTCTATTTATAGAATTATTTCCTGATATTCCAGCTGTCGAAAATCTTCCTCCCCAAAAACCTGATGCACTTATTATTGCTCTACTAGCACCACTAGCACCAACTGCCGGAACAAATTCATAACTATTATCACTATTTTTCCATAAATAAACATCTTGTCCTTCTGCCTTAGCTCCTCTTGCTGTCATACTTATTGTACCATTATTTGTTAATGTTCCTGTACAATAAATCATCATTCCTTTTGGTCCGCCATAACCATTTTTACTAGCATATGCTGTTAATTTTGCCTCTTCATTTATCGTTAAATCTCCATTTACTTTTAAAACTACCATACTTTTAGCATTTTCATTTTCTGTTGCAACATCATTTTCTGAACCAATTTCTGTGTTAGCATCTATTTCTAAATTTTGATTAAATGTCTGCACTTTTAAATTATATGTTTCTTCAGCTACTTTTACACTATATTCTCCATCATCAAAATTATATTTTTCAACAGCATCTATTAAACTATCTGCCTCAAGTGAAGATTGGGTTGAATCTGTATTAACTTCATACTTTTGACTAATAGTAACTACATCTTCTAATTTATTATCTTTGTCTATTTCATTTACTATCTTTGCATAAATCGTTACTGTATTATCTTCTTCATTTACCTTACCATTTTGGGTTAAATCATAATCTAATGTTGATATTTTTCCTTTTCCTTCTACCCAATCGCCATTTTCGCCTATTTTATAATAGGTTTTAAATCTATCTGCAATTAAACTAAGATTATTTTTTATTTCGAATATTTTATAGCCTTCAATGTCTTTTATCTTGCTGATTGATACAGAATTATTACTTATAGTCTCATCATTTAAAGTTATATTTTTTGATATTTCTTGCTCTCCTTTTGCTTTTAATGTAAATGATAAATTACTATTTTTAGCTGCAACATATTCTAATGATACTTGTGTTTTTCCATTACAATTTATTGTTTTTCCATCTGATTCTTTTATATATTCTATTCCTTTTTCATCATTTACTTCTATTAACATTTTTATATTTTTTTCATCTTGATTATCATAAATTATATATGAAAATAATTCTGGTGTTTCTGGTTTTATTGTTTCATTCAGCTTTTGCAATATTCCTACTTTACCTAAACAAATATATATAATTAAAGTTAAAATTATAGCTATTACTATTATAAATAATATTTTGAAATTAACTTTTTTGGATTTCATTTTTTTCTCCTCTGTGTTTTATTTTACTATTAATATAGTATCATATTTGATTTTTAAAGTAAATATTTTTTGGTTTTATTCTTTATTTTATAAATGACAATAATAAATTTAAATTTTATTATTGTCATTTATATTTACTAAAATATTTACAATTTTCTACTAATGCCTTACTGTTGTTACCTCTTTTACTTGTGATATTTCTTCTTTTCACTAATTTTTTGGAATTGTTTTAATATATCTCTAAATAGTCCTGTATTTATTATTGCATTAATTATTATTACTAATATTAATATTATACAAATTACACTTACTAATTTTACTAATGTTATTGCTTTTTTTCATATCTCCTCACTTTCTCTTTTCATATCATGTTACTCAATATCAATATTACTTTTATTCTTTTTTAGTATATTCTAAAATAAGATAAATTTTTTCTATAGTATCATGATCATTTTCTCCTCTCAAACATAATGTAACATCTGTATCTGTAGTACCATAATATTCTTTACCATACCAAACAAATCCATCAAGACCAGATTTACTTCCTTTTAAATATGGAAGTTTTACATTTGCATTTAAATTATTTGTACATATAATATTATAATCCCAAATATATTCCAAATTCTCTATATTTCCCATTTTTATATTTAATGCTGTTTGACTTGGTTCTATTGTTTGTTCTTTTACCAATACCTTTCTATATAAGTTTTTACCATCAATCCATGTTCCTACTGCTTTTTCTTCTTCCTTATATTCATTATTTTTAATTTCTTCCCTATTACCAGTCAATGTTTCTTTTATTTTTTTATCATAACTACTTATAATTGAATTCTCAGCATTTTGTGAATTTTCTACTGCATTTTTTGTTTCTTTTGCATTGGTAAATAATTCTGTATTCATTATTGTTTGAATACTTATCCCCACCAAAATTAATAAAATTATAATTGTAACTACCAATGCTACTAATGTTATCCCCTTGATATTTTATTCCTTCATACTTTTCCTCCTATTTTTCTTTTGCATATTACACAATTTATTATGTATTAAAATTATATCAAAAAGAGATTTTTTAATCAATAAAAAATAATATTTTTACATAATTTTTAATGTATATACAAACACTTAATAATTTTTTTGTTAAAATTTATCATAAGAGTTTACCAATAAATAAATTCTCTCTAATTGCCAGTTTGTTTATTTGTTGATATTTCTAATATTATTGTATATTAATTAGGAGGTTCTAGTGAAATTCAAGAGAATAAAAGATTTAAGAGAAGATAATGATAAACACCAAAAAGATATAGTTCAATTGCTAGGAATATCTCAACAATATTATTCAGAATATGAATGTGGTAATAGAACTATTCCAATAATTCATTTAATCACTTTAGCCAAATATTACGGTACTTCTATCGATTACATTGTTGGTTTAAGTGATGAAAAAATTATAATAAAAAAGAAGAAAAAAACAAGTTAATTATAATTAATTTTAAAGCATTAATTACAATAACTTGTTTTTTGTTTTATATTTCCATTTGACTTGCTAAAAATGTTGCTGCTGATTGTGCTACTTTCTTTTCTACTTCATTCATCTTTGCATTTGAGTCTTTTGACATTAATATTACTGTTCCTATTGTATCTCCATTTGAAATTATAGGATATACAATTTGCGCATTATATTTTCTTTGATTATTATCATTTTTAGTAATTGGCATTGCCATATCACTATTTTCTTTGCTTGTATATACTTCTTTGTCATCCATTAGTTTTTCTAACTCTTGACTTACATCTTGTTCTAAATATTCTTTTTTAGAACCTCCAGCTACTGCTATTATTGAATCTTTATCTGTAATACATGCAATATGTCCTGTTGTTTTTGCTAATGTCTCAGCATAACCTGTTGCAAATTCTGATAACTCACCAATAGGAGAATATTTTTTTAATATTACTTGTCCTTCTCTATCTGTAAATACTTCAAGTGGGTCTCCGCTCTTTTATTCTTAAAGTTTTTCTTATTTCTTTTGGTATTACTACTCTACCTAAATCGTCTATTCTTCTTACAACACCTGTTGCTTTCATAATTTTCCTCCTTTAATTTCAAGTCTACTCTTATTATCTCAAAAGAGGAAATTTTTATACATTTTTATTTATTTTTTTAAAAAGGAAACAAACTAGGACTAACCTAATTTGTTTTCTTCTTCTTTTTCTTCTTTTTTTGGCAAGAAACTTGTCTTATATTTATCTAATATTACTCCTAAACTCTTTGAAAATTCTTTAAGCATAACAATTTTTATGCTTTGTCCTTTTCCTTTTAAATAATCATCTATAACTTGTTTTAGTTGTTTGATATTTTTCATTTCTGGTTCTATTTGTTTTGTATATTTTTCTGACCTATTTAATAATTTTTCTTTTATTAGAACTATATCTTCATTACTTGCACAAGATATTCTTTGGAACATTTGATATACATCATAATATTTAAATATTGGTATGTCCATACATTCTCTATCAAATTTTTCATAGAATTCTTCCATTTTCATTGGGATACACTTGAATACTACTTCTGCTTTTTCTTTATACATTTTATCTAATAATTGATTATTTAACATATGGAAATGTTTGATTATTTCTTCCATATCTTCTTCAAATTGTTCTATTGCTATTTTTGAAAGTTCCTCTTCAACGTTTTTACAATATTGTGATTTTAAAGAAGATAAATTCATTCCATTGAAAAATACATTTTTTAATGTTTTTATATCATAATCTATTAATCCTTTTCTTGAAAAATAGCTAAAATATGCATATATTTTTACTGTATCTATTAATTCTATATTTCCTTGTTTTACTTCTTCTAAAACTTCTTTTATTACTCTATCAAATTCATCATCAGAAATTTTCCAATATTCTTCTGTAAGTAATCTTTTATAACCAGGCAAGTTTTCTGTATCTACTGTATTTCTTATTGTTTCCATATTTTCTTTGAATAATTTCATATCAAATATTCTTGTTCTTACATAATATTCAATAAATTTAAAGAATCTGTATTCTGCTTTGAAATTGTAATAATAGTTATTATCAAATTCTTTTATATAGAATTGTCTATTGTCCATTAATATTCTTGATGATACTAATAATGATTTGTATTCTTCATTATCTTTTACATTTATAAATTTATCCTTTGTTATTTTTCCAGCTTTTATTTCAAATGATATAGCTATTGTAAATATTAGCATTGTTTGCATTACTCTATTATTTGTATTTGGGTAATTTTTTTCTACCATTTCATATATTTTTTGAAAGTCATTTAAAGCGTGTTTTAAAATTCTTAAGTTTCTTGTTCCACTTCTTTCAAATGTTAAAATTATAAGTCTTGTATTTTCTCTTAAAAATCTTATTAAATCCGGATTACTTTCATATCTCATCAAAATTCCATTTATTATATAATCAAATTTTGGAGCATAATCAAATGTTTCTCCTATTAATTTTTCTTTTATTCTTTCATAATCATTTGCTTTATCAAATACATGCTCTATTTTATTTTGAATTTTTTCTACCATTGGCTTGTCCGTAGTATTTAGTTCCCCTTGTTTATCTAACAAATATGTTGCTATAAATGTTTTCATTTCTAGATTTGAACTTTTTAATTTTGTAGATAATTCTTTTTCATTACATATTATTATTGTTTTTATATGATCATGTTCAACAAAATTATTTATATAACCTAAGATATCTATAACATCCACATTTGCTCTTTCCAAGTCATCAAAACATAGAACCTTGTCATCTGTTGAGAAAAACTCTCCATAATCTAATTTATCTCCATTTTGTGTAACTCCAAAGAAATTAGCCATATCTAATCCTGTTTTTGCATATTCTGGTATAGTTGTTTGACCTGTTTGTTCCATAAATTTTCTTAAATTTTTGTCCATTAATTGGGTTGTTTCAATAAATATTTTTTTACTAATATCTTCTAAGTTTGAGATACCATATAATGACATATATATTGTTGTATATCTCTTACCATTTAACTGCATTGATTCTATTTTTTTTCTTATTTTATTATTCCAGAAATGAGTTTTACCAACTCCCCATTCCCCATTTATCATAATTGCATAGTCTGTATAATCTGACCTTACATAATCTAATATACTTTCTACTAAATCTTCCATTTTTCCCTCCATATACGACTTTTAATCTTTTGCTAATACTAGTACACCTATTTTCTCAGGATTTGCCTTCCTTAATATTCTACTACATTCATTTACTGTACTTCCTGTTGTATATATATCATCAATTAATAAAATTTTTTTGTTTTCTACTAATTGCTTATTTTTTAATTCATAAACTCCATATATATTTTGAGCTCTATCTTCTTTATTTAATTTACTTTGTTCTATTATATTTTTTGTTTTTATTAAACAATTATTCATTAATTCCAAATTTGTTTTGTGGGCTATTTCTCTTGCTATAAGTAAACTTTGATTATAACCTCTTTCTTTTTGCCTTTTGGGACTAATTGGAACTGGTACAATTGTATCATATTTTTTTATATTTTCAAATATTTTTTTATTTTTTAACAAAAAATTTACAAAGGTTACATATATGTATGATTTTTCATTAAATTTATAGTCTATTATTATTTTTCTTATTTTCCCCTCATATCTAAATATGTACATTAATTCATTAAAATATTTGTCTTCTATTTCTGTTCCTTCCTTTATTATTTGATTTTCTGATTGTTTGTTTAAGTTTATTTCACATTTTTTGCATAATGCATTTGGGGTTATTTTTCCACATATTCCGCACGTTTGGGGATATATTAGATTTAGAATTTTTTCTTGGATTTTTAAAATTTTTATTCACTCTTTTCTTGATTTAAAATAAATTGATTTAATTTTATTTCTAAGAATTTAAAATCACAACATCTTTGAGAAATTCTTGAATTTTTATTATTTAATCTTTCTAAATATAATTTCATCGCTTTTCTTTTAATTTCTTCATATTTCAAATTTATACATTTTAGTTCTATATTTAATAATGATATATAAAGATTCTTTTGTTCTTCACTTTTAAAAAATCTATATTTTTCAATTTCTTTATACTTTAATATAGTTACATATTTATCTAAAATAGGAATCATATTATTTAAGTTTAATACACCTAAAATTCTATTTTGATGCTTTACTCTTATAAAATCTATACCATCTTTCATCTTGTAATGTTTCGGTTTTGGCGATGAAATAGGAACATAATAATCGAAATTATTTATTTTTATCACAATTCCAATAAACGGTTTTAAATTCAATTTATAATCTACATTTTGTATTTTATCATCGAAATTTTTTAGATATTCTATATATTTTTTATCAACAATATACCAATGTAATTTTTCCATTTAACCTCCTTATATAAAATTTTAGATGGTAAAAGTTTTACTTCTACCACCTTACTTTTAATCCCATTTTTTTCTGGAATGGTAAAACCGCTTTATATGACTGTTTTTGTTTGGAACAGAAAAACCATTTTTTTCTGTTTTTGAATGGTTACAGAAAAACCGCTTTTCTAACTTATATAAGTTAGTTATTATTAGTATACTCATTATAATCTATTTTATGTAGATTGTCAACAAAAACATTTCGACAAATTATGACATCAACTATTAAGCATTCTCATCTTAAATTCCAACCCCGTATTTCTCTTCTTACTATCTACATTTTGAACCATATAATCCACAACACGTCCACTTCCAATAATTATAAGTAATTTTTTTGCTCTCGTAATTCCAGTATACAATAAATTCCTTGTAAGTAACATAGGAGCTGATTGAGGAGCTAGCATAATTACAACATCAAACTCACTTCCGTTGTGCTTTATGGATTGTTATAGCATAACTATGTTCTATTTGTTCCAATTCTGTAAAACCATACCAAGCTATTTTTTCGTCATCAAATTGGATTTTAATAACCTTTTCTTTTTCATCTATTTCTAATATTGTTCCCATCTCTCCATTGAATACACCTGTTCCAATTTCTGGTTTTTGTGGAATTTTATAACCTCCAATATTATATTCTTGTTTTTGGTTGTTTTCTTTTTCCCAAGTTATGTCATAATTATTTTTTATTTGCATTATTCTATCTCCAACTCTAAAGATAGCCTCACCATTTGCTTTTTCTGGTAATTCATCTATATTTGGATTTAATACATTTTGCAAAGCTTTGTTTAATTCTCGCGTTCCTAATGGTCCTTTTTTGGTTGGTGTTAATACTTGTATGTTTTTAAAGAAATCATAATTGCCAAATTTTTCTAACCTTCCTGTTGATAAGCTTATTACTTCTTGTAATATTTTTTCTGTTGAATTTTGCTGTATAAAGAAAAAGTCCTCTTTTGTATCTTCTTCTATTTCTTTATCTTCTTTACTTAAAAATTTTTGACCATTATTTACTCTATGTGCATTTAATATAATTTTACTTTTTGCAGCTTGTCTAAAAATTTTGTCCAATTTTACTGTATTTATAACTTCAGAATTTATTAAATCTTTTAATACACTTCCTGGTCCTACTGATGCTAATTGGTCTACATCTCCTACTAGTATTAGTTTTGTTCCTTGATATATACATTTTAATAAATAGTTCATTACAAACATATCTACCATTGAAAGCTCATCTACTACTATTACATCTGCATCTATTGGAGCTCCTTCATAATCACTATGTCTTGTATATATCCCCTCATCATCTAATTTTCCAAGTCCTAATAATCTGTGCAAAGTTGATGCTTCCTTGTCTGTTGCTTCAGTCATCTTTTTGGCTGCTCTTCCTGTTGGTGCTGCAAGTACTACTTTTTTGTTTTTTTCTTCATATAGGTCTATTATTGTTTTTATTATTGTGGTTTTTCCTGTTCCAGGTCCACCTGTTATTATTGTAACATTTTTTTCATTTATTGCTTTTATGGCTTCTTTTTGTTTTTCTGATAATTCCATTTTGGATTTTTCTTCTACTTTTTTTAATGCTTTGTCTATATGTTCTATTTTTTTCATGTTTTTGCTATTGTCTAATCTAATTATTCGTGTTGCAATTTCTTCTTCTACTTTATAGAAATTATATAAATAAATCCATTCTACGCCATCTCTTTTTTCTATAACAATTTCATCTTTTGCTTTTAGTCCGATTAGATTGTCTTCTATACATTCAGTTGTTACATCTAATAAGGTTATTACAAATTCTATTAAGTTTTCTTTTACAACACATGAATGTCCATTGTAGGTTGCTTTTATTAATGCATATTTAATTCCACTTTCAACTCTTTTTTGATTATCATAACTTATTCCTAAGTCTAATGCCATTGCATCAATTTGTTTAAAATCAACACCTCTAGCTATATCTATTAATATATATGGATTTCCTTCAATTTGTTCTATTGCATCAACTCCTAATAGATTATAAACTTTTTTTGCATGTTCTGCCCCAATTTTAAATCTTTCCAAAAATCCAACTATTTGCCATACTTCCCAATTTTCTAAAAAACTTTGTGACATTTCTAAGGCTTTAGCTTTGGTTATGCCTTTTATTTCAGCTAATCTTTCTGGTTCAAATTTAAAGATATTTATAGTGTCATCTCCAAATTTTCTTATTATTTTTCTTGCAGTTACTTCCCCAATACCTTTTACATTACCATTTCCTAAATATTTTTCTAGTGCTGATAAGGTTTCTGGCATTATTTTTTCAAATGTATCTACTTTGAATTGTCTTCCATAATCTTTATGTTCCACAAATTTTCCAAACAATTTTAGAGTATCTCCACTTGTTATAAATGGTAGATACCCTACTATTGTTACTAATTCATCTTCTGTTTCAAAAGTTGATATAGTATAGCTATTTATTTCATTTTGATAAATTATGTCTGCTACTTCTCCTTTGATTTCCAATTTTTTCTCCTTGTTCTTAGAATATTCTTAAAATATCATTGTATGTGACATATAATGATAATGCAATTAATAATGAAAATCCTATTAATTGTATATTTATTTCTGTTTTTTCGTTTAATGGTTTTCTACGAATTGCTTCTATTATAAGTAATAATATTTTTCCTCCATCTAATGCTGGTATTGGTAATAAGTTTGTTACACCTAATGATAAAGATATTAATGCTAACATATATACAAATTCTTTAAATCCATTTGTTTTTGCTACAACTTCAGAAATTCCAACTGGTCCCATCATTTGGTCTACACTAACTCCTCCTGTAAATATCATTTTTATATTATCTAAAATTGAAAATGCAAATTTTTTTGTTTCCATTCTTCCATATATTAAGTGATTTATTAAATTTTTGTCTGATTGTTTTAAAGTTACTCCTAAATAATATGAAGATACGTAATCTGGTGTTAGTTCTACTGTAATTTCCTGTTTGTTTCTTTGAATTATTAATGTCATTGTGTTTAGACCTTTTTCTTGTATAATTTGTACTAATTTTGAAACATCTTCATTTATGTTTTCTCCATTAATTTTAATTATTTTATCATTTGCTTGTAATCCTTGCTTTTCTGCTGAGCTTCCTTTTTCTACTGATAATATTTTGCAATTATTGTCTAAATACATTCCTGTATTTTTATTTGTTACTTCTGTTGGTTTTATATTAAATTCTAAAATTTCATCATTTCTTTTTATTTTTAGATTTATTATTTCTCCATTAGATTTTTCCATAATTGAATTTAAATCTTCTTTGTTTTTTATTTTTTTACCAGCTAATTCAACTATTTTATCTCCTTTTTGTAATCCGATTTCTTCTGCTACATAATTATTTATTGTTCCATCAATTTCATTTGTTATATAAGTACTTGATGTTGACATTAAAATAAAGTAAACTAATAACCCAAAGATTATATTTACTGTTGCTCCTGCTATTACTATTGCTATTCTTTTTGGAATACTTGCTTTTGAAAAAGAACCTTCATTTTCAGATCTTTCTTCTTCTCCTTCCATACTGCAAAATCCACCTAATGGTATTAATCTTAAAGCATATTTTGTTTCTTTTCCTTGTTTTTTCCATATTGTTGGTCCAAAACCAATAGCAAATTCATTTACTTTTACTTTGCAAAGTTTTGCAACTATTAAATGTCCTGCTTCATGGATTAGTATTAAAAATCCTAATAAAAATATTATTTTTAAGGCTGATATTATAATTGTCAAATTAACTTCCTCCTTTAACAATTTGAACAAAAGAAGGATTGTTAGTCCTTCTTTATATAATCCTTCTTTTAAAGTATTGTAAATAATAAATAAGCAAATGGTGCTAAAAATAGAACACTATCTATTCTATCTAACATTCCACCATGTCCTGGTAATAAGTTACTATAATCTTTAATATCTACATATCTTTTTATACAAGATGCTGAGAAATCTCCGATTTGTCCTATTAAACTTAACACTATTCCAACTATTATTACATACATATATGAATAATTAAATTGGAAATATCTATTTAGTATAACTGCATATAAAACCATTATTAATACTGCACCTATTGTACCAGCTATACATCCTTCAATTGATTTTTTAGGACTTACTTTGCTAAATTTGTGTTTTCCAAATTTTTTACCTATTAAATATGCAAATACGTCTGTACCCCATGCTGATATTAATATATAGCCAATTAAAATTTTTCCATTTTGCATTGCATCTATTAATGTTAAAAATGATATAAATACTGGAATATAACATATTCCTAAAAGTGTGTAACTCATATCTTTAAATGAGATTTTCATATCTGTTGCAATTACATTTGCAAATAAGATTAACATTATTGATGGTAAAAACATCATTATTGCTTTTAGCATATTTTGTTCTGGTATAAAGTTTACGGCTACAACACTTAAGCAACTAAGATATGCTACCCATTTTATTGGTATACATACTTTTGATATTGCTTTTAAGTATTCATGCATTGCTACTAAAGCTATAATTGCAAGTAATAGTCCAATTACATATTTGTTTGGTATTAATAACATAATTGCTACTGATATAGCAACAATAAAACCTGATGTAATTCTTTTTAAATCCATATTATTCATTCCTTTGTCTTTTATTTTATTATTTTGCTCCAAATTTTCTATTTCTTTGTTGATATATTTTTATAGCATTTTCTAAATCTTCTTCTGAAAAATCTGGCCAATATTTTTCTATAAATAAAAATTCTGAATATACTAATTGCCAAGGTAAGAAATTACTTAATCTTATTTCTCCACTTGTTCTTATTAATAAGTCTGGGTCTGGTTGACCTTGTGTATATAAATTGTTTGATATTGTTTCTTCTGTTATATCTTCAATATTTAATTTATTTTCTTTAACTTGTTCAGATATATTTTTTACAGCTTTTAATAGTTCATCTCTTCCACCATAATTTAAGGCTATATTAAAAGTAATTCCTGTATTGTCTTTTGTTCTTTCCATACATTTTGATATACTATCTTTCATTTTTTCTGATAGTCCATCTCTACTTCCAATTATTTTTACTTTTATATTTTCTGAATCTGCTCTTTTACTATAATCATCTAAATAGCTTTGGAATAATGTCATTAAAGTTTTTACTTCTTCTTCAGCTCTTTTCCAGTTTTCTGTTGAAAAAGCATATACTGTTATATATTTTATTCCTCTTTTATTTGCATATCTTACTATTTTTTCTAGTGTTTTTGCACCTTCTTTATGTCCTAGACCTACTGGCAATCCTCTTTCTTTGGCCCATCTTCTATTACCATCCATAATAATAGCTATATGTTGTGGCAAATTTTCTTGTTCCATATTTCCTCCTATTTAACTGTCTTATTTGTTTCTTTCTTTAATATATATTGCAAGTTGTTTTAAAAATTCTGCTTTTTCTCCATATTGTTCTAAATCATCTATTGCTTCTTGTGTTATTTTTTCTAGTTTGTTTTTTGCTCCATCTAATCCATATTGAGATACATATGTACATTTTCCTAATTCTTTGTCATTACCAACTGGTTTACCTGTTATTTTAGCATCTCCTTCTTCTGATAAAATATCATCTTTTATTTGGAAAGCTAATCCTATTCTATCAGCATATCTAGAAAGTTTTTCTATATCTTCTTCACTTGCATCTGCAAGAACTGCTCCCATTCTTACACATAGTTTTAATAATGCACCTGTTTTATTAACATGTATATATTCTAATAATTCTGGTGATATTTCTTTTCCTTCTAATTCTGTGTCAATATACTCTCCTGCAATCATTCTATCAACTGCTTTGGAAAATTCATTAAAAGCTCTTACTTTGTTTTGTAATACTGTACAATTTCTATTTTTATCATTTACTGTTTTTGAGATTTCATCACTTATTACAATATATGCTTGATTTAATAATCCATCACCAGCAAGTATTGCTGTTGCTTCATTAAATTTTTTATGATTTGTTAATTTTCCATGTCTAAAATCATCATTGTCTATTCCTGGTAAATCATCATGAATAAGTGAAAAATTATGTACCATTTCTATTGCCATTGCATATGCCATACATTTTTCATAATCTTGTTTAAATAATTCATATGTTGCTATTACTAATATTGGTCTTAATCTTTTCCCACCTGCCATTAAGCTATATTCCATTGATTGATTTAAAACTTGTTCTGGACATTCTTGTTTTCTTATATATTTTTCTAGTTCACTATTTACAATATCTTGATACTTTTTTAAATTTTCTTTGAATTCCATTTTTGATAGTCTGCTAGCTTTATAGTTAGCATTCCCCTTTCCACATTTGATATTTTATTATACTGACATTACTTCTTTTTCTTTGTTTGCTAATATTTTATCTATTTCTTCTACACTTGTATCTGTTAGTTTTTGAATATCATTTTCTGCTTGTTTTAATTCATCCTCTGTCATATTTCCTTCTTTTTGTTCAGCTTTTGCTGTTTCTATTCCATCTCTTCTAACTGCTCTTACTGCTACTTTTGCTTCTTCTGCCATTTTTTTGATATCTTTTACTAAATCTTTTCTTCTCTCTTCAGTTAATTCAGGGAAAGCTAGTCTTATTACTTTTCCATCATTATTTGGGTTAATTCCAATATCAGATGCTAAAATTGCTTTTTCTATGTCTTTTAAAACACTAACATCCCATGGTTGAATAACTATTAATCTAGCTTCTGGTACTGAAACTCCTGCTACTTGATTAATTGGTGTTGGTGTTCCATAGTAGTCTATTCTTATTTTATTTAATATTGCAGGATTTGCTCTTCCTGCTCTTACTTCTGCTAATTTCTCGCTATATACGCTTATTGTTTTTTCCATTTTTTCTTTTATATTTGTGTAATCCATAATCATTCTCTCCTTTTAATTTTTTATTTTACTAAAGTTCCTATATGTTCACCTTTAACTGCTCTTACTATATTTTCTGGGTCAGCTATTCCAAAAACTAATAATGGAATATTATTATCTCTACATAGTGCTGTTGCTGTTGAATCCATAACTTTTAAGTCTTTTTCTAAAACTTCTAAATATGAAATTTTATCATATCTTTCTGCATTTGCATCAAGTTTTGGATCAGCTGAATATACTGCATCAATTGCTTTTCCTAATAAGATTATATCTGCATTGATTTCTGTTGCTCTTAATACTGCTGCTGTATCTGTTGTAAAATATGGATGCCCTGTTCCACAAGCAAATATTACAACTCTTCCTCTTCCTAAATGTTTTTCTGCTTTTCTTATTATGAATGGTTCCGCAATTTCTCTCATTTCAATTGCTGTTTGAACTCTTGAATTTACTCCTCTTGCTTCTAAAGCATCTTGAAGTGCTAATCCGTTCATTGCTGTTGCAAGCATTCCCATGTAGTCTGCTGTTGCTCTTTCCATTTGGTGTCCGTTTCTTCCTCTCCAGAAGTTTCCTCCTCCTACTACTATTCCTACTTCAACTCCCATTTCTGTTACTTCTTTTATTTTATCACATATTTTTCCTATTGTTTCAGCATTTACTCCTGTCTTGTTTTCTCCTGCTAGTGCTTCTCCACTTAATTTTAAAAGCACTCTTTTGTATTTTGCTTCTGACATTTTTACACTCTCCTCTAAATTTATTTTGTTTTTCTTTCGTATTCTATCATATATTTTTTTAAAAATATACCCTTTTGAGGAAATTTTTGGAATTTAATTTTGGAAATTACTTTTTTAGTTATAAATAATATTTCGAAACAAAAAAGAAACACTTTTATTTTTTAGTGTTTCTTTTTCTTATTATCTCTTCAATTATTTTAATTGGTTCATAACTTCTTCTGCGAAGTTTTCTTCTTTTTTCTCGATTCCTTCACCTTTTTCAAATCTAGCAAATGCTATAACTTCTGCATCTTTTTCTGCTAATAATTGAGAAACTTTTTTATTTGGATCTTTAACAAATGGTTGGTCTACTAAACAGATTTCTTCATAGAATTTTCCAATTCTTCCTTGAACGATTTTTTCAGCTATTGCTTCTGGTTTTCCTTCATTCATTGTTTGAATTTTTAAGATTTCCATTTCTTTTGCAACTCTTTCTGCTGGTACTTCATCTTGTTTTACATATTCTGGTCTAGCTGCTGCTATTTGCATACAAATATCTTTTGCAACTTCTTCTGTTCCTTTTGCCATATTAACTAAAACAGCTATTTTTCCATCACCATGAATGTATTTTGCAACTAATCCTTCTGATTCGAATCTTGCAAATCTTCTTATTGATAAATTTTCTCCTATTGTAGCTATTTTTCCAACTAATGCTTCTTGAACTGTTTTTCCTTCTTCGAATTCTGCTGGTTGTGCTAATAATTCTTCAACATCTTTTGGATTTTTGTCTACTACTTGTTTTGCAACGTTTTGAACAAATGCTTTGAATTCTGCATTTTGTGCAACGAAGTCTGTTTCTGAGTTAACTTCTACTATTGCTCCAACTTTTCCATCTTCTGATATAGAAGCTTCAACTAATCCTTCTGCTGCAACTCTTCCAGATTTTTTAGCTGCTTTTGCAATTCCTCTTTCTCTTAATAATTCCATTGCTTTTTCCATATCGCCATCTGTTTCTGTTAAAACTTTTTTGCAGTCCATCATTCCTGCACCTGTTTTTTCTCTTAATTCTTTTACTAAACTTGCTGTAACCATTTTTTAATTCCTCCTTATTATTTTTATAAAAAATATCTAATTTTAAAGGGCTAGCTCGCTACGTCCGAAATATTATCGTACGAGCGTTGCTCGCCCTTTTATAATTTATAATTATTCTTCTTCGCTACCTGCTACAACTTCTTCCATTGATGCTGGTTCTTCTGAAACTTCTTCTGCTACTTCTTCAGTTTCGAAGCTTTCTCCTTGTCTTCCTTCGATTATTGCATTTGCCATAACGTCTGCTATTAATTTAACTGCTCTTATAGCATCATCGTTTCCTGGTATAGCATAATCAACATCTTCTGGATTACAGTTTGTATCAACTAATCCGATTACTGGTATATTTAATTTTCTAGCTTCTAATATTGCTATTCTTTCTTTTTTAGGATCTACTAAGAATATAACTCCTGGTAATTTGTCCATTTCTTTGATTCCACCTAAGTTTCTTTCTAGTTTTTCCATTTCTTTTTTAAGTAAGATTACTTCTTTTTTAGGTAATACTTCAAAAGTTCCATCTTCTTGCATTGTTTCTAAATCTTTTAATCTTTGTACTCTTGCTCTGATAGTATCGAAGTTTGTTAACATTCCTCCTAACCATCTTTGATCAACATAGTACATTCCTGATTTGATTGCTGCTTCTTTCATGCACTCTTGTGCTTGTTTTTTAGTTCCTACAAATAGTACTGTTTTTCCTTCTTCTGCTTGTTCTTTTAAGAAAGCATAAGCTTCATCTAATTTTTTAGATGTTTTTTGTAAATCGATTATATGGATTCCGTTTCTAGCTTGGAATATATATTCAGCCATTTTAGGATCCCATCTTCTTGTTTGATGTCCAAAGTGAACACCTGCTTCAAGTAATTGTTTCATTGCAACTACTGCCATTTTAAATTCCTCCCTTTTTGTTTTTACTTCCATAAAGTTCTACGTTTAAACCGGACCAATTACTTGGCACACCCTTTCAAACTTGCTTTATGTGATTAATACGTTCTTTATTATACCAGCATTTTCCAATAAATGCAAGTGTTTTTTTTATTTTTCTACACCTTCGTCAATTTTTTCTTCATTTTGTTCTAATTTTTGTGTATCCTTCTCTGTTTTTTCTTTATTTGAAGGACCTAATATAATCTTCATATCATTTTTCAATATTTCTACTGGTCTTTCAAAATTCATCTTTATATTAGCTTCTATTTCATCACTACTCATATCTAAAATTAATGTCTCAGAGCCATAATCTATAAAAGATTTTATAGATCTAAAAAATTCTATATCATTTTCTTGTAAAATTCCATTATATTTACTATTTAAGTAATTATAATAATACATATACTTCTTTTCAATTAATTGTTGTTTTTCTTTTTGATATTCTTCTTCAGATATTGCTTTTTTTCTTTCTTTTAAATCATTCATATATTTATTAGTTTGTTTTACAGCATAATCTCCATAAAATCTCTTTTCTGAAATATCTACTATTACATTTTCTTTTTCAAAAGCAGATAAACATTCTAAATTATTTGTAAAAAATAGCCTCTCTTGTATTTTTCCTATATTTGATACTATTATTTCAAGTTCTGTTTCTCTAAACTTCTCATAATTATCACCTTTAAAAATACTTGGCTCTAATACTTGTTCATTTTCTCCATATTCTTCATTAAATACACTCATATTTCTTGATGCATATCTCAATGCTTGAAATGATAATATTACATATTCTTTTAATGATCCTATAACTGTTTGAATATCACCAAAATCCGAATTTTCCTCATAGCTTTGTTTATATTTATTTATTTCTGAATATATTTTTCTATATTGCTCTTGTTCTTGTTCAAATAATGTTGTTAAAATATTGTTTTCTAATATAAATTTCTCATCAATTGCTTTTCCTTCATTTTCCATTTTTGCAATTTCTATTAAAAAAGATACTATTTTATGGTTTATTGATATTATTTTGTCTAATGCCTCATTTACTTCTTCCATACGCCTTCTCCTTATACTTTTTTAAGATTTTATCATATTTTTGCATATTTTTCAATATTTTCTTTGCTTTTTATGTAAATTAAATTTTTTTATTTCTAATATCTTCCAAAAATTTTTCTTTTATATCTGGTGGCATTAATGGAATTCTTTCTATATCTTCTCTTTTAACAATTTCTGGTATATATTTTCCACTATCTATGTACTTAGGATCATTCGAAAACTCAGGTCCTGTACCAGTTCCAAATTCTCCGCTTACATATTCACATAAATAATAAATTGTTGTTTGATTAAATTTTTCTGAATATTCTTCATATAATTTTTTGACTATTTTTACATTGATTCCAAATTCTTCTTTTATCTCTCTTAATGTTCCCTCTTCGTAAGTTTCGTCACCTTCTCTTCCACCACCTGGAAAAACATAATATTCTTGTCTATCCGGATTTTTCATTACATCTTTTCTATGCATTAATGCAAAACCATTTCCCATTGGAATTATTCCTGCTAATCTTATTCTTTGCATATTCATCTCTCCTTTTTATTTTTTGTTAATTATAATCTTTTGTCTTTTTACAGTCAATCTTTATGAACTAATAATTTTAAAAAATATTTATTATTTCCCTTGAATTTTTTTCTAATTTATTATACTATATATAGAAATAAAAGAGAGAGTACATAGGAGGAAAAAATGCCAAAAAAATTAGAAGAAACTAAAGAAATAAAAGACAAAAAAAATACAACTAAAACTAAAAGTACAAAAACTTCAACAACAAAAAAAACTACAAATAAAAAAGAGAACTTAAAAGTTTCAACTAAGCAATCTACAAAAAAAGGAACAAAATCAACAACTAAAAAAACTTCAAAGAATTCAACTACTGCTAAAAAATCTGTAACAAAAAAGATTATAAAACCTACTCCAGTTGAATATTACGATTTACCTTATTCATATAATCAAACTGTAGTAAAAGTATTAGCTCAAACTCCAAAAACATTATTTGTTTATTGGGAAATTTCAGAAGACGACAAAGAAAAATTCAAAGAACAATATGGAGAAAACTTCTTTGAAACAACAAAACCTGTACTAATCATTCATAACGAAACTTTAAGCTATAGTTTTGAAGTTGAAATAAACGATTTTGCAAATAGTTGGTATTTACACGTAAACGATAGTAAAGCTGATTATAAAATAGAACTTGGTAGACGTTACTTTGATAATTCTAACAATAATATTTCAAATAATTATGTGTATGTTACTTCTTCAAACGAAATAGAATCACCAAATGATCATATTTTATTTGATAAATCACAAAATATGGTTTATTTTAGAAATGTAAAAACAAATGTGGAAACAAAAAAAGATGTATCTAGTTTATCTTTTATCAAAAATATGGGTAAAATATATAATATTTACGACTTATATAAAAAGATTTATAAAGAAGAAAATCCATTTTCTAGTTCATCTTCTCAATTTAAATAATATAAATACTATTACAAAGGAGAATTATAATGCAACAAAAAAAAGGTTATGTAAGTTTTGTATTACATGCCCACCTTCCATTTATTCATCATCCAGAAAGTGATGATTATTTAGAAGAATCTTGGTTATACGAAGCTATATCAGAAACATATATTCCATTACTTACAAATTTTCAAAAACTAGTTGATGAAGGGGTGGATTTTAGAATTACAATGTCTATGACTCCTCCTCTTCTTTCCATGTTAGATAATAAATTATTACAAAGAAAATATATTAAATATTTGAAAAAGCTAATTGAACTTTCTAAAAAAGAAATTGAAAGAACTAAATATGATGAAAGATTAAATAAACTTTCTCATTATTATTTTGATAGATATTCAAATGATTTACATTTATTTAGAGATGTTTATAAATGTGATTTGATTAGTCAGTTTAAACACTTTCAAGATATTGGTGTTTTAGAAATTATTACTTGTGGTGCAACTCATGGTTATTTCCCAATTTTATATGTTAATGAAAAAACTGTAAAAGCTCAAATTGCTGTTGGTGTTCAAACTTATAAAAAATATTTTGGCAGACAACCTCGTGGTATTTGGCTTCCTGAATGTGGTTATGTTCCTGAAGCTGATAAATATTTAAAAGAATTTGGTATTGAATATGTTATAACAGAGTCTCATGGTATTTTGTATGCTGATCCTACTCCCGTTTATGGTACATTTGCTCCAATTGTCTCTCCAGAAGGTGTTGTAGCTTTTGGACGTGATATTGAATCTTCTAGACAAGTTTGGAGTTCTATAAATGGTTACCCTGGAGATTTTAACTATAGAGAATTTTATCGTGATATTGGTTATGAAGCTGATTATGATTATATCAAACCATATATCGCACATAATGGTGTTAGAGTTCATACTGGTATAAAATATTATAGAATTACAGGAAAAACAGAACAAAAAGATTATTATGATATTCAATGGGCTAAAGATTCTGCTGAAAAACAAGCAGGACATTTTTTAGATTGTAGAACACAACAAATAAATAATTTAGCTCCATGTATGGACAAACCTCCAATTATTTTATGTCCATATGATGCTGAACTTTATGGTCATTGGTGGTATGAAGGTCCATATTGGTTATATATTTTATTTAAAAAAATTTATTATGATGATTGTAATTTCAAATTAATAACACCATCAGAATATATTGATAAATATCCAGAAATCCAAGTAGCTTCCCCATGTCGTTCTAGTTGGGGTGCAAATGGTTATAGTGAAGTATGGCTTAATCCATCAAATGATTATGCACATAAACATCTTCATGTTGCTGGTGATAGAATGTGTGAACTTGCTAATTTATACCCAAATGCAAAAGGTTTAAAGAAAAAAGCTTTAAATCAATGTGCAAGAGAATTGCTACTAGCTCAAAGTAGTGATTGGCTATTTATAATAACAAATGGAACTATGGTTGATTATGCTAAAAAACGTATAAAAGACCATATTGGTCGATTTACAAAATTATATAATCAAATAAAATCAAATACAATTGATGAAGAATTTTTGAAAGATATTTCTAAAAAGGATTGTGTATTTCCTGATATTGATTATCAAATTTATAAATAATTTTTATGTCCTAGGCAAATTCGCTTAGGACATATTTCGTCTTTAAAAAAATCTCATATAATATGGTATAACTTTTAAAAATTTAGTAGATACTAATTTAGAAAGGAGATTTTCATGAAATCAATATGTATTAAAACAAATGATATTCACTTACTAAATTACCTACTAAATGAATTTGATTATATAGAAATTGATAAAGTTTGCATTTCTACTAATCAATTCAAAAATTATAAAAATATAATTATTCACTATACTGGTAATGATGTTTCTGCTTTTATTCATGAAATTTCCTGTATACTTTCCTGTTTTGTTATTGATGAAATTGAAGAAAGTATATTAAAAAGGTTGATTTTAAAAAATTATTTTTATTTTGAACCTTTAGAACGAAAAGAAATTTTAGATGTTTGCTACGATATCTTTGCTGATGAATTTAATGAATATTTTGATAAAAAATATAATTGTTTAATTAAAGATTTTTCTTCTTACTTAGCAAAAAATAAATCTATTATTTTATATGGATTTATAAATTTTAGGATTAAAGATTATGTTAAAATTTTAGAAGATGTTGTTGATGAGGCTGTTAATTCTTATGTTATTGAAAAAGAATATATGGAATTTGTTTCTCTTTTAAGACTTTATATTAATTCTCAAACATCTAATTGTAAGCTAGTTCATCTTATTTACTCTAATGAAACTTCAATTTTGTTAGATGAAAATAAAAATATTATTGATACTGATAGTGATTTTTTTAAAGCAAAGTATTTGTCTGATATAACTTTTTCTTCTAATGATTATGCTTTAAATACTTTACTTACTTTGCTTCCTAAAAAAATATATATTCATTTGCTTGATAATTATGTTGATGAATTTGTGCATACATTAGGGTTGATTTTTGATGGTAGAGTTGAGATTTGTACTGATTGCGATATTTGCAAATTATATAAAAGTAAGGATTTAAAATTAAGTCATACTATTATTAAAAAATAGCAAAAACAGAGAAATTGTAAACTATATTTCTTTATATAGTTTATTATATCTCTGTTTTTGTTATTTTATTTATTTTTTATATTTTCTATTTTCAATATTTCATAGTGCCCAAAGCCTTAGCCAAATAAACCTCGCAAAGCCGGGTATCGATTTCGGCATCTATTTTTTCCGATTGGGCTTCGAGCCATGCTGTTTGAGCTTCAAGAACATTTGTCGTCGTAAGTACTCCCTCTTGAAATCCAAGTTGCGCATTCCTCAAATTTTCATCGGCTTTCTCCAAATTTTTCACAGCCATTTTATAAGTTCTATAAGCCTCCGAAGTTTTAAAAGCCGCTTGACTTACCTGCAATTCTATCTTTTCTTTCACGTCGGCCAATTCCAACTTGGCAACAACCGCTTCACTCTTAGCGGCACGAATCTTATTGTAGTTCTTTCCCCAATGAAGGATTGGAATATTGAGCATTACTCCCACGCTGAACATACCGTCGAACTCGTTTTTAAATCCGTTAAATACGTTGGGATTGGTAAAAGAATAAGTCCCTACCAAAGCCAACTTGGGTAACATATCGGAAAGAGCCAAGTTTTTCTTCTTTTCATAGATTTTCGCCGCATAATTAAGACTCAACACTTCATTCCGATTTTTAAAAACCTCCTCCATATTATACGACAACGGAGTCTCCTGCGGAGCTACACGCTCCAACGATTCATCTTCAAGCGTAAATATAGAATTGACCGGCAACCCGCAGATTTGAGACAAAGCCATACGCGACAAAGCCAATCCGTTATCGACCTTAGCAAGGGTTATCTGAGCAGCATTCAACTTCACGGCTACGGTCAATCCGTCCGACTGAGTCGCAACTCCTTCGGCTATCATCTCTTGTACATGCCGGTTCAACGTATCGAGTAAAGCCGTATAACTCTCGGCCAGTTTTCTCTTATGAACGAGAGAGACCACTTGCCAATAAGCCTCATCTGTCTGATAAATAATTTCCTTCTCGGCCGTATTCTTCTGCGACACCGCCAACTTCTCGGCATATCCGGCAATATCGTTCAATGCCTTTATCTTACCCCCCATAAAAATAGGTTGCGTCAGTGTCACCAACCCGGCATACACATTATGTACATCGAACTCGAAAGCCTCCTTCGGGATCATGGCGACGGTCGACGGTATAGGCTGCCCGTTGTTCAATATAGGTTGCCCGGTCGCCGGGTTAGTTACCACATTATACTTGTATTCTTGACTGGCTAAATCGAATGTCTTTGTAGGCAAATATTGGTC
>ERZ857801.808-NODE-808-length-39711-cov-5.510087_pt1 | contig 39711 bp, 30 predicted proteins | sample MGYA00519762_ERZ857801 | MGnify/ENA primary metagenome ERZ857801 (study PRJEB31778, sample SAMEA3449368) | human gut metagenome | biome: human gut; feature: human-associated habitat; material: faeces | place: United Kingdom | collected 2010/2012 ...
GTTGGAATGATATACTGTTATTATCAGACGAATCCAAATTCCTATAGAATAAAAAAACACTTTCAAATAACGAAAGTGTTTTTCTATTTTCATAATTATTTAGTTGGATAAGTAATCGCCAATCTTGTTAAAATACCTTTTTTGTTTTCAGTAACAAACTCGTATTTATAGCCTTGATCATCAGTATAATGCCAATGTCCATCAGTGTTTTGTCCAGGACTACCAATCCATTTTAATAAATTGCTACTTGTTGTTTTACCATTCATTGGAATTTCTCGATCGTTATTAGTGACAAATACAGTTGTCTTGATGCCATGGTGATTTTCTTCTTCCATGATTGTATCATAATCTAAAGTTATTTGCGTTACTTTACAATCAGCTACAGCTAATTTTTTATCAGTGTCGTTTACATAACGAATTCCAAACCATTGCCACTCATCTTCGAGATCATCATTGTATACTTTTAAGAATGCTACCATTGAAGAAATACCTCCAGCAGCAAGATCTGGTGCCTTATCTACCGTTTTACCAGTATCACCTAATTCTACTTTAGTACCAATTTTTTCTAAATAGCGTACATATTCGCCTACAGTTTCTGGTAAAGGGATTTTTTCATCATCAATAGTAAAATATTTTATTATCCCTGGAGCTTCCGTAAATGGCCGTTCTTGAGATTGTGTTGTCGTTGTTGTATCGTTATCATCGGTATCCGGTGTGCTTGGTTCATCATTACTACAAGCCGTCATTGCAAACATCATCGTTAGGGCCAAACCAACTGTTAATAATTTCTTTAGCATAGAATTTCTCCTTTTTTATCCATATATCAATCTCATTATAAATACTTTTTTTAGTTTAATCTACATTTTTAGACAATTTTATCTTATTATTTCTTAATATTACTAATAAACATACTAATTTCATCGATTATTCCTTGTTTATCAGCCACATATTCCTTTGGGGTGAAATTATAAGCGTTATTTACTAGTTCGTCAAGTTTACTTAGATCCGTACACGGAATAATATATCCTTGTTTATCAAAGCGTTCCATGATTTGTACTTGATGGTCGTTATTTTGTTCTTTATATTGACCCAATCGAGGCACGACTATCGTTCTTTTATTCAGCTTAAGAGCAGATACAATTGCTCCAACTCCAGCATGGGTAATGACTAAATCAGCTATTTCAATTTGATGCAGTAATTCTTCTTCGCTGTAATATTCTTGACAGTGAATCCCTTGATATTCGCCTTTAGTGTACCCTAATTGGACATAGACCTCATTTTCTTTAACAAACTGAGAAGCCAAAATAGCATTTAACAAACGATCAAATCGTTTATCTTGAGTCCCAAACATTACAAATATTCGCATTATTTTAGTCCTCCTCGATATTTAGCATTAGGATATAAATCTAACATCTCTTCCCATTGGACTAGAAACAAATCAGCAATCGGATAGACTAGCTTACCTGATAAAGTTTTGGTAGTAATATTGGCAAATGTTTCAATAAAAATCACTTTTTTACCAAACATTTTAGCAATATAGCAAATAGGAACAGTAGTATGAGCCCCCGTTGCAATGACAACATCTGGTCGAACTTTTAAGTAAGCTTTAAAACTTCTAAAAATATTAATTGGAAAATTGCATAAGAATTTAAATAAATGTTCCTTAGTCCCAGCCGGCATATACCAGGAGCGTGATTTATTAGATTTTTTATACTCTTGCATCATCTCATGATCTTCGGTAATTAAAAATGAATTATAGCGCTCCATTAGTTCGTTTAACTCACATAGCTCACTAAAATGACCACCAGCTGACGAAGTAAAAATCACCCGGGTTTTTAAATCATGAATATTAAAGTTTTTAAATTCTTTTAACCATTGTTTTCTTACATTATTATAAGAGTACTTTTTAGCTTTTTTGATAGCATTATTTTGCACTGTTTTAGTTGTCTTATTCAACAATTCGACAATCTTATTAGCCATCGCATCAAGATTACGATCTTTGATAATAAAACCATCTTTACCATCATCAATAATATCCAAAGAGCCTTTAGCACTATCAAAAGAAACACAAGGGATTCCATAACTCATCGCCTCTAATAATACTAAGCCAAAACTTTCATAATGTGATGTTGTTACAAATACACTAGTGTTTTCCATAATCTGCAGTTTGGCTTTACCAACAGTATTACCATGAAAGACAACTGATTTACTAATCCCTAACTGATCTGCCAAAAGACTCAGCGTCGTTCTTTGATCACCATCACCTAAAATATTCAACTTAGCATCAGGTTTTTGAACTAAAACTTTTTGAAATACCTTTAACATATCATCATAGCCTTTTTCGACCGACAAACGGCCCATTACAGTTATTTGATTAGTATTTAAAGGAGCTCGATTTTCAGGAATTTCATCAATACACAATGGTAAATAGCGACATTGCGGTCCCGTTAAATACTCTTTATAAAATTCATAGATTGATTTAGAAGCGGGAATAAATAAGTCAAACTTTTTAACTGCTCGATAAACTTTCTTTGAATATTTTGGATCACGATCAGGATGACAATGTTCCCAAGCAATCAATAATTTATTTTTTTGATACTTAGCAAAACTAAAATTAAAAGCTAAGGTGCTTGAAATAATAATATCGCCATCATTATCTTTAGCACACCGCTTGATTAAACTTCGCTTCTTTAGAACCACTTTTAATGCTTTAAAACCTTCTTTTATCAATTTGACATATTGCTTGTTTTTTAAAGCATATTTTAATTCTTCTTTATTTGGTTTCAAGTCAGTAGATAAGTAAGTTACTTTTACACGCTCATCAATGTAAAAAGCAGGTTTGCATAGCCTATAGACATTTACAATTTCAACATCATAGTCATCAACTAACATGTTAGCAAGTGAACAAATAGCTTTTTCAATACCACCTACTCGTAAATGTAATGATAATATCGTAACTTTTTGGCGAGGTCGCTTATGGATATTAACAATTTTTTTATTAGTTCGTAAATAAGCAAAATCACAAGCCCAGTTAGCGGTTCTCTTTAATCGTTTCAATTGATGCGAAGAGTGCTTAAAACAAGTTTGATGATAATACATTTGCGAGTCTTTTAAAGTACGTAATTTACGATAATGATTAATATTTTTATCAATCGTCACTGAGTGATTGTGGATAACATGAATATTATTCAAAACACAAGGTTGCATCCCGGCAGCCTTGGCTTTAGCACATAAAATATCTTCTTCATAATAAAGAAAAGTTCCTTCATCAAAAAATCCAATTTTATCGATCAAAGCCTTTTTCATCCCCAAAAAACACCCCGAAATACAATCAACTGCAGTTATAGCCCCTTTGTAATGGGACTTACGATACTTAATCGAACCTTTGAATAAGCGATTAATGACTGGATAATTATCACAAATATCATAAGCAATTGTTTTTTGTTTCCAGCCATGATTAAGCATACCTCGTTCTTCAATGGTCGGTCCAAATAACTGATAACGCGTATCGGCATTCATATGACCAATAAAATCCATTAAATTACGCTTATCAATAATGATATCCGGATTAGAGACAATGTAATTATCACAATTTTGTTCATATAAATATTTTAATCCTGCATTATTGCCAGCAGCATAACCACAGTTATTCTTTAATGCAATCAGTTCAATCTTTTTTAGCTTCTTTAGTTGTTTTACTGAATCATCAGTTGATCCATTATCAACGACACAGATGATATCAACAGCATTAAAATTACTAATTTTTTCAACAAAACTGATAGTCTCGACTACATCATTATAGTTTAAGACAACTATTCCCGTTTTCATTAACTGTCCTCCTATTCCTTTATTCCCAATATCGTATGATTATAAAAAGATGATGTCTTTTGAACTTCATTATTCAAACTACTAAAACCAATTTCTTCCATGACTGTTTGCTTATTTGAAAACAAATTAGTACCTAAAGCTAATCTATCGCCTTCAATCGTTGCTCCCATAGCTGCTAACATCGTTGGATAAAGATCAACTGTACTAAATAGTCTATTTTTATTATTCGAAGGTTCAATAGCACTATTGATAAAACAATTATACGGTGTTCGTAAATAACTTGAATCAATTCCGCTAAAGAATTTTTCTGACATACTATTATGATCACCAGTAATTACAATTGTCGTATTATCATACCAAGATTGGCTCTTGCACCATTTAACAAAATCGCTAATTTGTCGGGATTGACACTCAATCACATTAGCATACTGATTTTTATGATTTTGTTTACAGAGATCACACAAATAACCATCAGGTGTATGGGTATCAATTGTCGTGATTTCCATGTTAAACGGCTGATCTCCATTAGCCAACTTCGTTATATCCTTTTTAGCCAGCTCTAATAACTTAGCATCTTCAATTCCCCAAAACACAAAATAATCTTCATCAATTTCGCCCGCTTCTTTAAAACTATTATAATCACGAATCAAATAATTACCATGTTGTTTATAAAAATTCGATGTTCCGCCAAAATTAGCATCCGAACCACACATAAATTCATTAACATAACCATTATCCGTTAATATTTGACCTAATGAATAACCACCAGGTAGGAATTCACTTTCATTATCATACTTTTCACTCTTAATTGAAAGACTTAAAGGAATACCCATATTTTGGGATACTTGCGAGGCAATTGTCCATTGTGTCCCATCAATTGTATAGCTGCCACCAATGTTATCATTATTCGAAAAATTAATATTTTGATGCGCCAAATCTGATAATTCCTGGATATAATTAATCTCTTCGGCACCACCTGATTTTTCATCAGCATAAGTATTCTCTACTGATTCTAAATATAAATGAATAATATTTCGTTTACCCTGTTCAAAATTAATATTTACACTACGAGGATCAACATAGTACTGTTCATACAGACCAGTATCCTGAACCATATTATTAATATAGCCATAAATGTCATAATTATAAATCGTAAAAATCAATGAAACTAATAGACATAACACTCCGGCTTTAATAAAATGCGTTTTAAAAAAATTAAAGATTTTTGATTCATATTTTTTTATCAATTTACCACTATTAAAAATAATTATATTAATTATCACTGTTATTGCCAAACTAATTGGTACTGACCAAATAAACCAATCAAGATATATTCCATTATCAGTTCCTTCCATCGGAACCTTTAAGTGAAAAATGATTTGATTCAATGTTTTCACTGAAAAAGTTCGATTTCCCCAAATAATTGACACAATTATCAAAACGCTAATAAAAATCAATAGTGAGCCAATCACCCATTTTTTACTTATATTCTTTATTTTATCCTTCATCATTATTCCTCTTTAATTAATTCTTTACTATTCTATCATATCCAACAAAAATAATAAATAAAAGAAAAAAATCCCACAAAATGTGCATTAATTACCTTTTTAATCATAAATTTTATTATGTAGCAAAAAATATGTCTCCAGACAAGCTAGAGACATATTTTTATAAATTTCTCATTTTAATTATATCATTTACCTTTTTTTCAGCTACATAATAGATTATCATTCCACATATAATCGCTATTGGCACTGCCAAAACAAAGTTCAGTAAATAATTCATATGACCACCATTTAAATAAACAATGCTTTGTTGAATAGGAAAACCGCATAAATAAATACCATAGGCTATTGCACCAAGATTATTAGCCCAATTATTAATTTGTTTAATTCCAAATGATAAAAATACCAAAATATATGGAAAAAACAAGAATAATCCTACCCAGGCTAAATGAAAGAAAATAGTTAACAAAAATCCAGTAATCGATATGATAAATATTTTCACATCAAAATATACAGTATCTTTATATACGTACAATAATACCCCAACATAAAACATAAACATTGGTTCTAAATAGCCAGATAATAATATTATTATTGGATTAGCTATTATATTTAAACCTATGAATATAATAACTGTTGGAATAATGGTATATTTGAAAAATTTCTTTTTAGTCAACGATAACTTGAAAGCAATAAACAAAATAATATAACAAACAAATTCGACTGGTAAAGTCCATAAAGCTCCATTTATTACTGGCCCATAAATATTATTTTCAAAAACTTCTGGTAATTGATGGATAGGAATTAAAATAGCATTTAATAAATATTTATAAGTATCAGTAGATGTAAAATATTGAATAATGTCTAACTTGGTAAAAAACAAACCAAATAAAATAATACTCATAACTACTGTAAATATCAGTGGTGGAAAGATTCTTATACATCTAGCTTTAAAATAAAAAGATGCCTTATTTTTTCTTTCTACACTCTTAGCAACCAATAAACCACTACTAATAAAGAAGACCGCAACAGCTAAACTCCCAAAGCTTAACGTGCCACCTGAAATTTGTAATAACGGATCAATGCTGTCTTTTCCCATTGAAAGCGGATAGGCGTGACACGCTATTACCAAAATTGCAGAAATAAATCTAATTAAACTAAGATTACTACTTCTAATATTAATACAATCTACTAATTTGTTGTTATCCATGGCTAACCTTATAATTTTCGATTATTTTATTGATTTTAGTTACATCGCCCCAAATGGCTGGAGAATCATACGGCCGTTCAGGAAATTTCCCATAATCTGGTCTAATTGAAAAATTATTTTTATGAATAAACTCATCAACTTTATCAGCTAAAGAAATTGGTTTACCACTACAGCAATTTATCGTTCCAACAACATCTGATTGAATTGATGCCAGGGCAATTTGCCTGCTTAATTCTTCTACATCTATAAAGTCATACATATTTTTCCCAGATACAAATGGGAAAGTTTTTTGGCCTTCTTGTTCCATTTTCACAATCTTTGAAAATATAGAATTATTATTAATATCATCACCTAAAATATAAAATGCTCGCAACCAAGTTAACGTGGTTTCACTAGCTGCAGTCAATATTTCTAAAGCCTGCCGTAAACTGTTTTTAGCAATTCCATACATTGATAAAGGCTTAGTTGGTGTATTTTCATCAATTGCCCCTTCATAATATCCTACCTCATGCATTGATCCCATTACTGAGATATGATCAATTTTCATATCAATCAATTTTTTTAAAAAACTATAATGATCAGATAACATTTCCATATGGGCATTAGAATTATGCGAAAACCCATCTTTCCAAGCTAAGTGAATACACCCATCAGGTTCACCAATAGCTTGATAAACATTTATTTTTTTATCAAAGATGTCAACTACCTTTTTTTCTGCCCGCGCATCAATAAAATCACCCATTGATAGATCAACTGCGATTACCTGATGGCCTAAATCTAATAACGAACTAACGACGTGACGTCCAATATAGCCGTTTGCTCCAGTTACTGCTATTTTCATAATTACCTCCTTTTTTAAACGCAATATGCGCTAAACTGATTCTATTTTTGTTATTTATACTTCATTACTTTTTTCACTTTGTGAATAGACTCTATTAATTAATTTTGCAATACTTTTTGGCCAATATTGCATTAGTATTTCAAGATCCTCTTTTTTCCGGATATTTTCACCTAAATTTTTTGAAGTTGCTGATTCAGCATAAATTCGATGTCCAATCAATTTTTCTTTAATATAAATAAATCTTCCTTTTTTTTGAGCTAAATCACACCAAGTTTTATAATCACAACTATTAATATAATTAGTGTCGAATATTGAATCACCAGCAACTGGTTTATTGAATGTAACAGCTGGGCAACAAATAGCGCATCCCATCGATAAACAACGATTTCTTATAAATCTAGATTTTTGAAATATTTTAATTGACATTAAATAATTCATACAGTGTTTAATATTAAGTAAAAGATTTTTATTTACTCTTTTCCCTTTTTTTATTTCATAATAGTTTGTAAAAGCCATTATTAAATCATCTTTTCTTTGAATTTGTTGTAATGTTTTTTCAAGAAAATCTTTTTCATAAATATCATCCTGATGAGCAATTGTAACCAGTGGAGTTGGTGCACTATTATATGCCCAATTCCAATCTGATCCAGCATTTATTGGATGTTCATTTACAAATAATTGCAAATTATATTTATCACATAATCCAGTAATGTGATCATTAACGGTAGATGTAGATATATATATCTTACTTTTTACAGTTTGATTCAATAAAGACTGAATGGTTTCTTCTAAATGGGGATTTTCTTTATACGCACATATAACAAAACTATGATCTTTGTTTGTAAACATTTCTATACACCTATTTCCTTAATATATCGATCTAATGCATCTTTCCAATCTGGAAGTCGATCAAACCCATTTTTATCCAACTCAGTTTTATTCAATCTGCTGTTTTTAGGGCGTTTCGCTTTAGAAGGAAATTCCTCACTAGTAACTGGATTTATTATAATCTCTTTATCTAAATAACTCAATATTTCTTTAGCAAACTCATACCAGCTACATTCACCTTCATTGGTAACATGATATGCTCCATATTTATCAGTTTGGATCATATCAACACAAAGAACTGCCATATCTTCGGTATAAGTTGGCGCACCAATCTGATCATCAACAACATTAATTTCATCTTTTGTTTGACCAAGTTTTAACATTGTTTTAATAAAATTATTTCCATTAATGCCAAAAACCCATGAAGTTCTAACAATAAAATGCTTTTCTACTTTTTCAACAATAAGTTCGCCTTTATATTTTGTTTGACCATAATAATTTAATGGCGTTCTTTCATCATACTCAAACCACGGTTTAGTTCCATCGCCACTAAATACATAGTCAGTTGAAAAATACATTAATTTAATATCATTTTCAGCACATACTGTAGCAATATTTCTTGTTCCCTCAACATTTACCAAATAACATGGTTCTTTCTTGTCCTCGGCTAGATCAACCGCGGTCCAAGCAGCACAATGAATAACCGCATCAAAATGATCAGCTAAGATCAACTTTTGAACATCCTCTTTTTTAGTAATATCCATCTCTTCTTTATCTACACCAACGACATCTATTTTTCTTTTTTGACACTCTTTAACAATATCGTGGCCTAATTGTCCATTAACACCAGTAACTAATATTTTCATATTTTCCTCCTACTTCTATATTATTAATTAGAATATATCACAATTTTAATAATCTTAATAGTAAAAATATATTTTTTGCAGATACATCAATTTATCTATTGTCTTTTTCATTTTACCATATAATTTAACACCTAATATAACTATCTTACTATTTTCTTGATTTAATGCGCCTTTGCAACAAAAAAGGAATTGAAATTATTGTATCAATAAAATCCCTTCCTCTAATATCCTTTTACCTAAACACCATTTGCCTCAATGTAAACAGCTGCCTTCATAAAATTATCAAAATTTAAACAGCTAGTAAGCGGCTTTTCACTAATCAATATTCCTGTGATTGGCTTTTCTTTACAAATCGATAAATCTCTTTCATTATCCCCGATAACAAAAGAATTACTCCAATCAACATCAAAATCTTGCATTGCTTGTCTATATAACCCAGTTTTGGGTTTGCGACAATCACACTTATCTTCATCATTATGAGGACAATAATACACCCCATCGATAGTAACCCCATGGTTTTGTAATCTCGCCTTCATTTCTGTCATAAAGATTTCGAAATCATCTTTTGTATAATAACCACGGGCAATCCCTGATTGATTAGTAATAATTACTAATTTATAACCTAGTGCCTGTAACTTCTTTAAACCATCTATGACACCGTCTTTAAATTCTAATTTTTCTATTTGATAAACATAACCATAATCAACATTAATTGTTCCATCACGATCTAAAAAAACAACCTTATCTTTCATTCTACTCACCTTTTATTTTAGAAATAATATTTGTAGTTGATAAACCGCCAGCTAGATCAATAAACTTTACAACCCCACCATACGATTCAACAATTTCTCTTTCTGGTAAATATTTGTTTTCCCAATCTTTACCTTTTACAGTCACACTTGGCTTTATTTCTCTAATCAAATTGCAAGGATTATCATCATCCATTAGAATAACATAATCGACATACTCCAAAGAACATAGCATTTTAATTCGATTATTTTCATCAATTATCGGTCTACTATCGCCTTTTATTTTTCTTACTGATGCATCACCGTTAACTGCAACAATTAAGACATCACCAAATTCTCTTGCTTGTTTAAATGATGATAGATGGCCAGCATGAAGTAAGTCAAAACAGCCATTAGTAAATACTACTTTTTTATTTCGCTCTTTAAAATTCGAAACCACATATTTTGCAGTTGTTACATCAATTAATTTATAATCATCTTTGATTGCTAGACTACTGATCAATTCATTTAAAGATACTGTGGCCGCCCCAAATTTTGAACATACAATTGACGCTGCTTGATTCGCTAGAATGCAGCATGTCTCAATATCAAAACCAGATGAAATTAATAATGCAATCGTACTGACAACCGTATCCCCTGCACCAGTTACATCTACTACATCCTTTGAAATAGCTGGATAGTCTTTCTTAACTCCTTGATTTGCCGACAATAAAGATATTCCTTTTTCCGATCTTGTAATTAATAAATGATCTAACTTCACTTGGTCTAAAAGAATCTGTCCGGCATTATTGATTTCAGATTCAGTATTTACATTGAGACCCGTTGCTAATTTTAGCTCTTTTAAATTAGGGGTACATATAGTCGCATTTTCATATTTACTATAATCCTTACCTTTAGGATCAACGATAACGGGAATATTTCTATTCCGAGCCTTTTTTATTAACGCTTGTGCCACTCTTTTGGTGATTGCTCCTTTTCCATAGTCTGACAAAATAATCGCATTTTTATCAGTAATAATTTGATCTAAATTACTTATAATATAATCTTCAATTTCACTAGGAATATCTTTGATGATTTCTTCATCATATCTAAGAAACTGTTGATTCTTCGAAGCTAATCTTGTTTTTGATATTGACTTAACTTTTTCATTCTTTAAAAGAAACTCTATATCAACCCCACTTGAAGATAACTGGTTGATGATCCAGTCACCATCAGGATCCTCACCAACGCATCCAATAACACTAGCCTTGGCACCTAAAGCAATAATATTATTTATTACATTTCCAGCCCCACCTAACTTCGACTCTTTGCTTTTTACTTCTAAAATAGGTACTGGGGCTTCTGGTGAAATCCGCGTAACATCACCAAGAATATATTTATCAATCATAAAATCCCCGTATACAAGGATTGACGCATTACTCAACTTACTAATTTTCTCTATATTCATTATATTTTTTCCTCCACAATCAAATCTTTAACTTTTTTCCATGTTTCCTCTTTAGTTATTTGCTCAATACATGGAAAAACATTAAATCCATAATGCTTACATCTGTTATTACAATTATAACAATCCATTTTATAATTTGCTAGTACGGGATCTTTATAACCAGAAGTAGCATAATTATAATGAGCATATCTTGTATAAGTATAGCCTCCACAGATCATGACTGTTGGTCGCTGAGTCGCTACAGCTATATGATAAGCACTCGTATCATTGGTAACAACCAAAGAAGCTCTAGAGATTACTTCAATAAATTGCATGATATTGGTTTTTCCAATCACATCAATATATTGAATTTCAGGTATTAAAGCTAATAATTCATCAATTGTTTTTTTATCATGATTAGTTCCACAGACAAGCAAAGGTAAATTGGTAAACTTCTGTATCTGTCTGGCTAGATAAGCATAATTGTTCAAATCCCATTTCTTTACATCCATACTTGCTGTTGGAAATAAAATAAAAAACTTTTCCGGTAAATCAAGATCAATTGGGGTACTTGGTAATTTAGCGGGATAAGCATTGACATTTTTTGCTCCTAATTTACTAAACAGCTCGCCATAAAATTGAATCAAATGAAGATTAGGTTTATGATTTTCAATTATTTTAGTATAAATCTTATTTATTTTTCTTTTGGAAACCTCAATACTTGGCAAGGTTTTATCTAAAATTCCAATTTTTTCTTTTGCTAAAATTGCTCTAGTAACAAAGATATTCGTCGTATACCCATCACAACCAACTGGATCGATTACAATATCATAGTACTCATTTCTTAATTGTTTAAACAGATTTCTTCTATTTTTTAGGTTGATTACTGATGATGTAAAATCAAAAGGCATGACATTATCATAAATATCATTTGAACGATACAAATCAGCAAACGCTTTTTGACAAGCAATCGAGATCTCATATTTGTCGTGAGGATAAATATCTCTTAAGGCTTTGCTAACCCCATAAAACATTACCCCATCTCCCAAAGCCATATTATAAACAACTAAAACTTTCTTTTTTTCTTGTTTAATATATTTAGGCTTTTTTATACCTAAAAGTAAGAACCAGTCAATATAGAAGAAAACGGCACGAATTTTTTGTAAAAAAGAGTTCTGCCATAATAATTGATTAATTTTCAAAAAAACATTAGATGTTGTATAAGTATTTTTTTCTTGTTTCATATTTTCTCCTGTTATGAAGTTATCAAGCAAAATTTATTTGTCTTGATGCTTTCCTCATACCCCTTTCTTCTTATTATAAAATATAGTGAGACTAGATCTCACTATATTTTAAACACATATGCGTTTTCGATTTGTTCACACATCATATGGACAATCATCTCATGAACTTCTTGGATATGCGGTGTGTAATCAAAATCAACAACGATTGTATAATCGCACATTTCTTTAAGCTTTCCACCATCTCTTCCTAGAATCCCAAGGGTAATAACATTTTGTTTCTTAGCTTCTTTAACAGCTTCAATTATATTATTTGAATTACCACTTGTTGATATACCAATAAAAACATCACCATTTTTTCCTAATGCCTCTAGCTGTCTGGAAAAAACTACATCATAACTATAGTCGTTAGCAATACTTGTCATATTTGACGAATCTGTCGTCAAAGCAATTGCTGGCAATGCTCGTCTTTCCTTTAAAAAGCGACCCACTAATTCCGCTGCAAAATGTTGTGAATCAGCGGCCGAACCACCGTTTCCAGCTAATAATATCTTGTTACCATTTTTCAATGAATCGATGCAGACTTCGATTGCTTGTTGTAGATCAGCTGCAAATGATGTTTCTTTTAAATGTTCTAAATTTTGAATTTGATCATTTAATACCTTAGTTATATAATCTTTCATTATATTTCCTCCGTTCATTAACCTTATTATACTAATAATTCTTTAATAATCCAAACAGTTTAATCAAACTTTTTGTTAATTTGCACTATATATAAAACTAAATAAAACATAAATTGCATTACCAATATACAAAAATAACTCATTACACTTCCATATACACCATAAGGCTCTACTAAAAGCATTGAAATAATTATACTTAACACTAAAGTGATCAACTGTAAATAAAGTTGTTCTTTAGTACATCGTAACGTTATTAGAGCATTTAATAGTATCTGTGAGATCGTATAAAAAGCGGCTCCAATAATTATCAATATCAATAACATCCGATACTCATTTAAATTGACACCATATACTATATTTAATACCGGGATACCTAAAAAATAAGCTACTGGAATAATAACAATTAATGATAATACAATTATTGATGATATTTTCATTACTATTTTATTAAATGCCTTCTTTTGATTAGACCTAAACGAAGTCGCTAATCCAGTTAGTGAGGGTTGTAAAATAAATTGACCAAAGAGCATTATAAATGTCGCCGGCATACTAACTATCCCGTAAATTGCTTGGACACTATCGGTCGATAAATAGTCAATCGCATACTTAGGAATATTAATGGCAACCATAACAATCAAGGAAAAAAGGCATGTATAGCCCGCCATTTTTAATAATTTCTTAACTTCTTTAATATTTAATTTATAGCTTATTTCAGTCTCTTTACTAGCATTTCTTTTATCATAATATAACAAAAACAATAAAGTTATAACTACCAGTGCTATACAACTGATCAAAAGATTATCTGTTAATTTGTCAACGGCCAAAAAAACGATTATTGAAACAAGAGTTCGATAAACCATTGATTTTCCAGCAATATATAAATTATCTCTTTTTTGATTTATTCCATAGTAAACATCACAAATCGCTTCTAAACATTTTAATGAACACAAAGAAACAAAAATAATTGATTTATCCATACTATAACCATTAATTAATGTAAATAGAATCGATATAACAATACCGCCAATAGCTGTTAACAAGCGAGTTACTACATATGATGATTCCGATATCTGCTTATTATCATCGGTTACTTGATAGGTTCTTCCACAATAAAGGGCAAATATATTAATGATACAAGCTGACGAAAAAGAAAAACTAAAAATACCGGCCATCTCCATTCCGTTGATTCTAGTTACTAAAATCATTAATATTAAAGAAAGAAAAGAAACACAAGCAGTTCCTAATGTATTCCAAATATAATTTTTCTTTACATTATTTATCATTTTTATTTTCCATTTCTGTAACTTTCTTTTTCAAAATTGACATTTCCTGAATTAATAAATTGATCTTAGTAGTTTGTCCGGCAATAATTATTGTAAGTGCCATGATTATAAAGAAAAGCAATACAAAGAAAAATCCCACGGCTAAATTTGAAATCGTTTTAAAACCAAAGATATTCGCGATACTTAAGAAAAATTGGGGAACAAGTGCTAAAACAATAATTGCAACAGCGGGAATCAACCAAACGATGGCAAACTTCATTGGCATCCGTCCTTTTCGCAAGACAATCAAGACAATTACGGCAATCAAAATACCGATTAATAATAGTCCTCCTACTAAACTACTTGACATGTTTAAACCTCCTCATTCCAACGACTAAAACCGATAGTACAACATTTATCATAAAATAAGCGCTTTTCCAAGATCTAATCGAAGATACTCCACCAATTCTTTCATTCATACTTACTGGTACTTCCAAAATAGTGTAATTCTTTTTCAACAACTCTGTATTAGTAATTGGTTCGGGGTAATCAACGGGATATGACTTAGCAAAATCTTCGATTACTACCCGATTAGCAGCTCTAAAGCCTGAAGTTACATCATAAATCCGCTTTCCCGTTACTAATTTGATCGTTGTTGAAATAATCTTGATTCCTGCTCGTCTAGCTGCTGAAGACTGAAACTCACTTGATTCTTTATTAATAAATCTTGAACCAATTACAAAATCTGCTTTACCATCAATAATTGGTTTTACAATATCCTTTACATAGGTAATATCATGTTGACCATCACCATCGTATTGTAATGCAATATCATAGTTATTAGCAGCGGCATATTTATACCCGGTTTGTACAGCACCACCGATTCCTAGATTATGTATCAATGGAACAACTGGAATATTGTTGGCTTGACATATTTCTAAAGTACGATCAGTAGAGCAGTCATTTATAACAAGAACATCATAATTTGTTCCATTTTTTTTATTATAATCAATTATATCACTATATGTTTTTAAAATACATTCTTCCTCATTATACGCAGGAATTATTATTAATATTTTTTCCATCATCAACCATCCTAGCCTTTCTTTACGATTATAACAAAATAACCTATATAGTTGCAACTTATTATTATTTTAGATTACAATTAATATGTATTTAGATTACAATTAGCTTGATTTAAATTATTACTTATAAGAAAGGACTTTATACGATGGAAATGCCAAAAAAAAGAAATTGTATTATTGGACAATCTGGAGGATCCACAATCGCAATTAATGCAAGTCTTGCGGGAATTATTCACAAAGCTAAAAACAGCGAAGAATATCAAAATGTTTATGGGATGATCAACGGCATCAAAGGCTTACTGGAAGGACGTTATATTGATTTGCTTAAAGAATTTGATACCGGTGAAAAAATCAATGCTTTAAAACAAACACCGGCAATGTATCTAGGTTCCTGTCGTTTTAAATTGCCTGGTCATTGTGACAATCAGGAAACTTATATTAAATTATTTGAAATTTTAAATAAATTACAAATTACTGATTTTTATTACATTGGCGGTAATGATTCAATGGATACGGTCATGAAATTAGATGACTACGCTAAAGCTTTCAATAGCGATATCCAGTTTATCGGAATTCCTAAAACAATTGATAATGATTTAATGGGAACTGATCATACCCCGGGATTTGGTTCCGCTGCTAAATATGTCGCTTCATCAATTCTTGAAGTCGTTCATGATAGTTTGATCTATCAATTGCAATCAGTTACGATCATCGAGATCATGGGCCGTAATGCCGGCTGGCTGACAGCAGCGGCCGCTTTAGCCCGCAACGAATACAACGATGCTCCAGACCTGATCTATTTACCAGAAGTAGTTTTTGACAAAGATAAGTTTTTATCGGATATTAAGGAAGTCTTGAAGAAAAAACGCTGTGTCGTAATTGCTGTTAGCGAAGGTATCAAAGATAAGGATGGTCATTTTTTAGATGATGATTCCAAATATGCTAAAAAAGACGCATTTGGTCATGTGCTGCATTCAGGAACTGGAAAAATGCTGGAATCATTAGTATTTAAAGAATTCCAATGCAAAGTCAGAAGCATTGAATTAAATGTTTTACAGCGCTGTGCTATGCATATTGGCAGCAAAACTGATTTAAATGAATCATTTGTTATCGGGCAAAAAGCAATTGAAACAGCCCTAGCTGGGAAATCTGGTCAAGTAATGGGATTTAAACGAATCTCAAATAATCCATATGAAATCGACTATATTTCTACAGATGTTGCAAAGGTTGCCAATCTTGAACAAAAAATCCCAACTAACTGGATCAGTGAAAACGGCAATGATGTCAGCCCAGAATTATATGATTATCTTTTCCCTTTGATCCAGGGTGAAGTTCATATTAATTATCAAAATGGAATTCCTGCTTATTACAGTTGTAAACATCTAAACTAAAAGAAAGGGGCTGTAACGAGTAAATAAATATGGAATAATTTCCTAACTACGCAAAAAGCGCTCATACGAGCGCTTTTTTTGGTATAATTTAGTTAATGAAACCATATATATACAAATCAGATTATAACGCATATCAACCATATATGCTACTGGATTTTAACATATCTTTTGAAAAAGATATTCCTCATGATGATATTTGTAGAACTGTTTTAGAAGTTACGGAAGGGATCAATTTATGTAAATATGTTGACTTCTCAAATAGAAATTCTCATGGGTATGATGCTGTTATGATGTTTAACCTTGTTATTCTTGCTAAAGCTCTTTTTGGCTATGCTTCTACCAGACACCTTGAAAGACTCTGTCAAACCGATATTAGATTTATGTTTATTGCTAAAAATCAAAAACCATCCCATCAGTCATTTCAAAGGTTTATTCATGATGATTTAACTATGAATATTGAAGATATTTTTTATGATGTAAACAGGTATCTCCAATTAAACATGGATATCAATACTGATGTTTTGTGTATCGATGGTACTAAATATGAGGCCAATGCTAATAAGAATACTTTTATTTGGCGTGCCAACACAATAAGATATCGGACGAACAGATGGAAGAAAACACTTAACTGTATTCATAAAATAAATAATTACTTCTCTGGTGTAAATATAACAGCCCGCTATTCATTATTAAAAGAACCAAGTATTGATTACCTTTTATCCATCAGTGAAAAATTAGAAAAATATATGCTGGATGAAAATATACAAATGGTTCATGGAAAAGGATGTAGAAAAGCACCTGTTCAAAAACTATATGATGAATTAAAGGACAATGCTTTGAAACTGTGGGAATATGCTATGCATATGGATATGTTAGGCAATCGCAACAGCTGCTCTAAAACGGATCCTGATGCAGCTTTTATGCATATGAAATATGATTACTATAATCACACTAATGTGTTTAAACCGGGATATAATATCCAGTTTGGGATCAGTGATGGAATTATTAGAAATATTTATATAAGCAGTGACGGCAATGATTTGAGAACATATATACCATTTATGGAAAAATATAAGAAAGCCTATGGAAGCATTCCTAAAAAGACACCGGCTGATGCCGGCTATGGAAGTTATGATAATTACAGCTACTGTAAAGAAAATAATATTGAACTGTATATGAAGTATTCGGGTTATTACAAAGAAAAAGAAAAAGTCACAGATAAGAACCGGTTTAAATCAGTTCACTTCACCAAAAATGAAGAAGGAGATTTTATCTGCCCAGCGGGATATGCTTTCGAACTGGAAAAAGAGACAGAAGATTCACGAGGCGTGTATCCAAGAATTAATAAGCATTATATAAACAGACACTGTGCCGTCTGTCCATTAAAAAGTAAATGCACAAAAGCCAAAAATGGACGAACAATTGTGAATTGTGATAAACTCGAAGAGTATCACCAGGAAGTAAAAAAGAATGTTACAAGTGATGAAGGTATCAGGTTAATGATGAAAAGGAGCAATGAATCAAAAGGTACTTTTGGTGATTTAAAATACAACCAGAAATATGACAGACTGCGTCGTCGAGGAGAATCAGGTGTAAAATTAGAGATATATCTAATAGCCATAGGAGAAAACCTGAGAAAATATCATCGCTATAAAATAAAAAAATCAGAAGAAGAACAGCGAAATCAAATGAATTAGTTAAAAATTTTTTATAACAGAAGGAGTTCTTTTTAAGTGCGTCAAAAAATAATAAACGAATGAGAAAAGTATAATACAGATTGACTATATTTTTCTAATTCGTTTTAATTTTAAAAAAAAGAGTTGTAACGCTCTAAAATAGCTGAAATACTATTTATTCGTTACAACCCCTTATTTCTTGTGATTTTTAATTCTTTTAACTATTTCACTAGCATCTCTCAATGGCTTAGTGATTTTCCATGACCGGGAATTTTCCATAAAAGAAATTCTGTTTTTAGCTTCTATTAAAGTGTTTTTAGTATCATTTAACTGTTTATCTAATTTATTAACTTCATCCATGACAATGCTAATATTAGCGTACATATCTAAACAATAAAATGATATCTTTATCGTTTGATAATATTTATCATTTAAATTAATTAAAATTTGCGGATCATATTGAGTTAAATAAATTGCATCATCCACTTCACGGCCTACTATTACTGTATAAGGTACTGTTTCATGATCAAGCTGCACTTTAAAGTCTTTTAAAATCCATTTTCCAATTTCATCAGGATCAAAGCGAATATTTTTAGCACCTTTTGGTATATCTATTTCAAATGATATTATTTCGTTTGTAACCTCATAATCTTTTGTGACTTTTGCCTGTTCTGTAAAGCCATCCCCAAAATCAAAATAAAACTCAGCTGTAGCGTTTAATGTATATTGGTATAAAGGGGATACATTAGGAAAGAAGTATTTGCCTACTTCTTTTCCTGAATCTTTAATATTGTTTTCAAGCAAATTATTCATTTCAGCAAATAGTCTCTTTGACGAATTTCCATCAATATGACTATGGAATAACCCCATTTTTTCATTTCTGATATTAGAAAAATCATCTTTCCCCTGGAAAATTTCTTCAATTTTTTCAATTAAACCCTCTTGGTTTTTTACAATTACTCCAGGCATTAGATCTTCAGGATCATCAACAACAAATCCACGGTCTTCTTTATATTTCAATAAATCAGGACAAGAGAAAATAATTGGTTTATTCAATAATAAATAATCAACATAAACTGATGAATAATCAGTTATCAAAATATCAAAAGCATTCATAATATGATATATCGTTAAAAGATGACTATTAAGTATATCAGTGTCTAAAAAGATAACGCGTTTTGGTAATTTGAAATTGCCTTTAGTATAATATTCATTATCAGCAAAATGTAATTTTGCAAATATGTATGTATTTTGCCTTTCTAAAAATTCATCTATCTTATCAGGGGCATAGTCATAATAATTAAATATATTATTATCAAACTGAACTCCTTCATCTTTTAAACCTTTTCTCATTGTTGGTAAATATAGAATAAGTTTGCTATTTTGAATATCGATATTAGTGATTTTTTTCAATTCTTCTTTTCCATTATAATTAAAGATAAGATCATTTCTTGGAAAACCAGTCTCCTTTACTTTTCTTGGATCAACAGCAAACATCCCACTTATTGTTAATCGTGATAATCTAGATGTAGCTGTTATTAAATCACTTTGGGTCGTAATAACTTTTAAATTTTTAAAAGCCTCTTGGTTATTTGAAGTCGAAGCACTATCAAAAAAACCAATCAATTTAAGCGGAAATCCATGCCAAGCTGCAATATGAATTTGTTGGTTACTTTTTAAGTAGGCAAATTCAAAAGATGATGTTATTAAAACTTTTGCCTGAGCAATCATCTCATTAGTATCAGAGGTATTAATTAAACCACAATTTATATTTGATTTCTTCAACGAATCTAACATTTTTGGTTCTTTAATAACCCAAAATGTTTCATAATTAGTATTCTTTGCAATATATTCCCAAAATCCCCTTGAGTTATCTGAAAAATCTGGGTTCGATTCAAATACAATTAAATTATTATTAATTTTTCTATTCACCAGTATATCTCCTATCATATTTTATTATCTCAATAAAATAACCATTTACCTCTATATATTTCAATATAATTATTGTGATCTTTCTACAATACCTACCCCAACTTCTATTAATTTTAAAATATGTTATCTAACTTTTTATTGTGATTTAATAGCAACTTTTTTCAAATCAATCACATTATCGTTTTGAACATTGACACGATATAATGTTTTACTACTGATTTCATCAGTAGAACTAAATAACTTAGAAGAATTTTCTATAAAATTTTGGTTTATTTTATCTAGATAGACATAATCGTACTCACTTATTGTCTTTTTAAGATGTTCGGTATCAATATTATTTTCCTCAAATTGAATATTAACGCCATCTTCATAATTATTTTGTATTCTAATAGGTGTTAAATAATACTTTGTGCTCCAATAATCAAATCCATTAGTATCATTACAAATATAAAAAACATTAGCATCACTAGGAACATTTTCGATAACATTTTCTAAATCTTGAAAATAGGTGTTATAAAAATCTTTTTTATCAGATTCCCCAAATGTTGCTGCCTTAATCGAATTATAAAATGGTACAACTCCAATTGACATAACCGATAAACATATAACTATTAACATTGGGGCTTTTGAAATAAACTTATTATTCATATCCAAATCCAAAACTACCATAAATAACATTAAAAATGTTGATAATAATATTGTGAGCATATATCTCCCAAACGATGCTAATTGCATCGCTTCTTCAAACCCAAATAAGAACATATAAGAAAACAGTATTCCTAATATATATACTCCACCAGCAACTAAAATAGCTAAGGTTAATAAATTTAGTTGCTTGCTTAATTTTTTTCTTACTTTGTAAGTACATACAAATGCAATTAAGGAAAAAAATACTATATAGTAATATGTCGGCCAAAATAAAATTCCACTTCCTACTCCTATCCCATTAACCGTTGATGTACTTACATACATATTAATTAAGTCTTTTGCATATTCAGGAATTTTAAAACTTACTTTACTTATATTTTCATATGAAATTGTAAATTGGGTAATATAGTATCTCCATGATAAAAACATTAATATTGGTAAACAAACTAATACTATAAATTCAATTATCAATACAGGCTTATTTTTTAATTTTTTAAAATAAGCTATATATGCTGATCTACGAATTATTAACATATCGATGACTATAATTATAAATACTGCTCCAACCATTATTATTGAAAATTCTTTTACTAGCAATATTGAACAAGTATAAATTGATATAACATAAAAATCAAATCGAGTAAAACTATTTCTAATTACCTGATATATTATTAAGGCAAGAAATATACCTAATATTGCATCTACATATATAGTAGAAAAATAATCCGTAAAAAATACAAAAGGAATCACAAAGACTAATAATATATATAATCCACTCTTTACGAATTTGCCTTTTAACTTATCATGGTTAATTATTGGACAAAACGCCATTGAAGAGAAAACTAATAATGACCAATACAATACCGGTTCACTATACGCATAACTCAATTTCATACATGCGTATTGAAGAACACTAACAAAAGGGGGATAAGCAATTAAATCTGTGAATCCATTACTTCTTAAAGCATCAAAAACATACATGTTTTTTACACACGTTGCCCAATGTGAGAATTCATCCCATAAGTGAACATAAGAATTCATACTTACAAAATAACAAATAAAAACTATTAGGATTACATATATGATTACCATTCTAAAAACTAGCTTTTTAACTATATTGCTATTTTTTTTATACTCTAGAAAAAAATATACTCCTCCACCAAATATTAATATATAACTTAATATATTTAAAATTGAAAATAAGTTGAACAAACCTAATATATATACCCCTAACACATAAATACAAGCCGATACAAATATAGTTTTTTCTATTTCTCTTTTAAACCTAATAGATATAAATGTAGCTATTGATAAAACTGTTAAAGCAAATGTAATTACACCCATTAAAAATTTCGTATGTTACATATTTAATTTGTAATAAGTAACATACATACTCCTTTCCCTTTATTTGATAACTTATAAAATTTATTTTTTTATAAGTTTAGTAAATATTTAAAAGACTATTTATATAGTCTTTTATCCTAAAAATTGTTTATTTATCATCTTTTATGCCCATAGTCATTCAGATAAAATCATCAATACATAACTCTATAAATATACAAACCATCTTCATAATATTCTTTTTCAAAAGATATCATGTCGTTACTATACTCTGATAGATCAGACACACTTATAATATAATTAATATCAATATCCTTTACTTGATCAACATTTAAATCAAGACCAACATGATCATTAGAAATTAATTTAATGTCCGTTTTTTGCAAAGATAAATTAATTGATAGATGTCCATAACGATTATATACATTATCAAATTCTTTTTCTGGATCTAATCTATTCCATAATTCAAAATTAGGATAATAATTAGTTGAATTGATCATATATGCACCAGTTGCTGCTATATAGTTTTGAATATAATAAGGTGTTGAGACACACATCCATCTAGCCGTTTTATCTTTAGCAATAATTTTTTCAACTTCTTTTACTACGGGCTTATCATAAAATACATTCAATCCCTTATTTAAAGGTTGTACCATGACCCCACTTACAAAGATGATCGGTATAAATACTAACGCTAACATCTTATTCAACTTGTGATTGTTGACAATAATCGCCATAAATATAAACAAGAATAATAAAATTGATAGGATAGTTACTTTAGTTGAAAAGTATTCAGGATAAATTGGTGTAAGCTGCTTAATTGAATATACAATAAAGGTCCCACTTATAACCGTACCCACTCCAATGATCACCTTATTTTTTTGTGTATAATGGGTATATTTTGATAAACAGATAATCAAGATTATTACATTAATATATCCTAATGTAATATTTGCTCTTGAAACAGTTGACATTGATATTAAAGTAATTTTAGCGATGATTTCGGGAATTGGTAAGAAATTCCAAATGCTTAACAATATTGATAGGATCACTAATCCATTTAATAAAAAGTCATTGTTTTTATTTTTATAGTTTTTAAAACCATAATAAATTCCCATTATTGTTGGTAATGGATAAAAAGATATGAATTGAGACATTTCACAAGCATTATTAACAATCTTCATTGGTAAGAATAAATTTGAGAAATATTTGATTATATCAATCTGTCCATCACCGCCTGTCGTTAAACGGGCCCCAGGATAAACTGTGTTTGTGATTAAATCATAGGTTTCTTTACCATTTAAAAAGGCTGGAACTAAAGTTATTGCAATTACAAAAACAGCTATTACAATTAATAATAAAATATCTTTAAGTTTTATACTTGTTCGATAAGTAAAAATTAGCCAGCACACTATGACTAAGAAGAAATAACCATAGGGAATTAACCAAGCTGGGTACATGTTCATGATATAAATACTGCCAAAATACCCAATTAAAGCTGAAAAAATTATTTTTTGTTTTAAATTTTTTGATTTTAAAAAGGCATTAAATGCCACTAAGGCCGCCTCTCCAGAAGCAATGATCATATAAGCATACCACCACTGTGTTGCCGGCGCAAAGGTAATCATCAACGCGCCCATACCGGACCAGAGCTTATTTTGTTTTGTTAGAATCATCAAAAATTCAAATGTTGCAAAAAACATAAAGAAGATTGGTAAATACCAATACATCGAAAAAGCATTTTCTACCGGTAAAACTAAAAAACCTAATTGCTGTGGTACCGAAAACGAAGCACTATCAAACGTCGGATAACGTAAATAAAAGGACACTGATTTATCTTGCGCCATTAGATTGTGATTAGTACTGCTAAGTTCATTGGCAGGACTTACTTGAGATAAGACAAAAGGGGTAGAAACCGCATATTCATCGCCTCTAATAACCCTATTTTCACCTAAAATCGGATTCCCGTTTTCTACTGGGATACTACCCTGAATAGCACCATTATAAATTCCTACACTAGAGCCGTGATAACCACCGATTACTAAAAAGGCAAAAATAACGATCCCAATTAAATATCTTTTTTTATACACTTGATTCCAAATATCTTTTACTTTGAAGATAAAATGAATCCCCATAAATAACATAATTACAAAATAAATTATAAATCTATCGACTGAAAAAGGCTGTAAATCAAAATAAAATTTTTCTATAAGTATCGGCACTAATACCGATAGCATTAGTACAAGAATAATTTTTATTATATTTTTTCGATCCTTAAGCATCTATTCGACCCTTTTTGCCTTTCTTGTAATCTCGATAGCCTTTATACATATACCATAACTTTTTAATTTTCTGTTTCTCAAATAATATTATTCGTTTAACTTCTGCCTTAGTACATCTTATTTCAGCATCGCAATAATCAGGAAAATCATTCTTATATTCATCATATATATAATGTCTGTTTCTAACAATATAGTAACGGCGAATATGACTATGATTATCGCAGAAATATGTTTTTGAAAATAATTTCTTTTTAACTGTATCTCCTAATTCATGAAGTAATATTGCTTTATTTACTTGATGAATTTCATATTTGTTTCTAACCAGATTTAAACAATAATCAAAATCAACACAGTCAATAAAATACCAATCTTTAAAACCATTTATCTTTTTATAAGCATTTAGATTAATTAAATTACCAGAAGTCATAACAATAATTGGTTTATCAACAGACTCACTATCGGGTCTGTTACCACCACTCAAAACTGTTTCATGAAACGGTGATACGATCGCTATATTTTGATTTTGATCAAAATTTGTCTCAATATACTCTTCTAAGTATAATAACGACTCGTCTTTAAATTGACTATCTTGATCCATTGTCAATAGCCAAGAAAAACCATCATCAATTGCTTTTCTCGCGGCAATATTTAAACCTGCAGCAATTCCTAAATTTCCTTTATTCCATACATACTCAATTTTATTATCAATATTTGTAAATAATCCCTGATTATCGATAGATGAATTATCAATTAAATATAGCTTATCTATGTATTTTAAATACGAATTGATATTTTTGATAACATCCTTTTGATCCGGATTAAATAATATTACCGTACCTGCATATTGCATCAATTCTCCTCCATTATTTAATTAGTTTTTTTGCAATTTTCTTCATTGGTTCTGGCAGCTGGATTCTTGACACTAACTTCCATCTTCGGGAATTTAATATCTCTTCCATATTAGCATAATGTGGATTAATGCTTTCATTTGTTTGACTATCAATTAGTTTACTAACCATGTTGTTATCATGATCGTTACTTACATTATATATTGGTAAATATTGACTAATCATATCATTTATTGTTTTAATCCGATAAGAATTCAAAGCATCGATTACCTTTTTATAAGCATCTTGATCATTTTTTAAATTAACTATATATTTTCCTAATGCTTCATTGCTTATATCTAAAGGTACCGTCCAACCAAAACCATATTTTTCAATTCTTTCAGCTACAGCACCAATATTGTAACTCAATACTGGTACACCACATGATATCGTCTCACTTAAAGTATAAGAATATGTTTCGGGCCAGATTGATAAATTACAAACAAGATTAATATTATTATCAGCTAGTAATTGCGGCAGCTGTTCTCTTTTATACTTACCATGGAAGATATAATTTTTCGTATTATTTGTCAATGACTTATACTCAGAGTCACCAAATAAATGAAAAGAAATATTAGAATCCTTAATATTTTTTATAAGTGACTCAACAACTTCTGCACCTTTATGTTTAGCCATGACACCTACAAAAGCAATATTCATTTTATTATCACTCATCAATTTTCCTTGACGTTGTTTGATATTTATTCCATGTTCGATATCTTGACATTGGATATTTGAAAATTCACTTTCAAGAATATCTTTTGTTGATTTAGATGGTGTTAAAATAACATCGATCTTGCCTAAAAAAGCTTCCCATCTTGATTTCCATAAATCTACCACATTATTAGCGATCCCCATTTTGTTTTTCAAACATTGAGCACAATCTTTTTTATCTAAATATAAACAACATTTTTCCATATTATAGAGCATATTGATACTTGGACATAAACAATAAAAATCATGAGCGGTATAAATGGTTTTAATATTGCGACTTTTAGCAGCATCAACAATATCAAAATAATGTCCCATCATATGATGAATGTGAATAACATCAATATCTAGGCCATCAATTATTTTCTCTACTAATTTCTTATATTCTTTACTATAAAGATTCGTTCGACTTACATTATTATAAATGCCATCAAATTTCAGTTCTTCGCTATCATCCTTAAAATAAGAATATACTTTATATAATCCTCCTTCTGGAGCAAGTACATGAATATTGTAATCATTTCTTAAAGATTGAATTAAATCATAGCAATGCAAAGTCGTACCGCCAACATTTTCATTAATATTTGACCAATCATGAACAACAAAAAGAATATTTTTCCGTTCATATTGATTAATCAAATACTTCACACTCAAACAAGTATTCTTTAGGGGAAAATTCTTTAACCACAAATCGGTCTTACTAACATAGGCTGGATATCTTTTAGCTAATATTTTCAAGTTATTCTCAATCAATTCTGTTTTTGATTCGCTAAATGATTGGCTTTCCTTATGATAGACAATTACATCATCACATAATAAATGCTTATAACCATAATCCATACAGCGATAAGAAAAATCATTTTCTTCCCCGTATCCTTTGCCAAAAGCTTGATCATCGAAATAGCCAACATTATTTAAAGCATCGCGTTTAATATACATACAAAAACCATGGGCCGTTGGTAGCTCTGGATATTTTCTTAATGAATCCTTTTCGATAAGTTTTGCATATTGCTCAAAACTCATGTTATCTGGCAATTCATTAGCTTGAAGTCCCGTTGGAACAGATACTAACGTCGCATTATTCGAAAGCGGCGTAACTGATCCAACATTTTCTTGGGAGTAAGCACATTTTTTCATTGATTCCAACCAGTTAGGTGGAACTTCAGTATCACTGTTTAATAATAAAACATCATTTTTTGAATACTTCATTCCTTTATTAACAGTTCCAACAAAGCCCAAATTTACATCATTATATAAAATAATAATATTATTATTGGTTGTTTCTTTTTCTAATTCCTGTAAATACTCTTTAACTTTAGGATCTGGACTTTTATCATCAATTAGTATTAACCCATTTTCTTCTAGATCAGTATTCTTGATAACAGTATTGATACATTCTTTTACACAATCAATTGCATTATATATGGGGATAATAATATCACAACGCATCGGTTTTTCTCCTCTTCTTTATTTTACTATACTTGTTCAGCAAATCCCTTTTCTAATTTTTTAAATATCTTATATCCAATAAAACAAACAACAACTGACATCACAACTAAAATTAGCATTATCTTGATATCTGGTACTGTATGATACATAAAAGCATTACGATAAGCATCTAAGATATGAGTCATTGGATTTAAATTTAATACCTTTTGAAATAATTCTGGTAAAGTTGATGGTAAATATAAAATTGGGGTTGCATAAAAAGCCATATTTAATACAAATTGAATAATATATTCAGTATCTTGGATATAAATATTGATAGCACTTAAGGCAAACACCAAACCTAATGTGAAGAAAAACTGAATCAAGGCAATAAATGGCACTAGGATAATATGCCAAGATAACCCTACTCCCGAAAACAAACAGAATAGAATTATAATCAAACATGAAATAAAGAAATTAACTAGCCCACTTAACACTACCGAAATAGGTAAGATTTCTCTTGGAAAATATACCTTTTTAATTATTCCAGCATTAGCCTTTACTGTTGTCATTCCTTGAATCATCGTGGTTAAAAAGAAATTCCAGGGAATGATTCCCGTCACAACAAAAATCAAATAATTATCCATTTGATTTTTCATGATGATCGAAAAGACGATCGTATATACTATAGTCTGCAATAAAGGATTAATAAATGACCATAAAACTCCTAAAAAAGAACCTTTATATTTTCCTCTAATTTCTTTTTTTACATTTGATTTCAGTAATTCTCGATAATTGTACAAATCATTAACTAATTTCATATAATCTTCTCCAAAAACTATTCCTTAGAGAAATCCACCTCCTTTTTAGCAATTTCTATACCTGCTATATCTACCAAAATTGCTTTGATATGATGATCTCCACAATTTATATTATCTATATTAATAGACCATCCAATCTCATCAGGAATTAAATCCTGACAATCTTTCTTATAGGTCTCGTATACATCATTACGTGGTCTATATGTAATCTGATCAATCTCTTGATTATCTAAATACACTTTTAACTCTGTTCCAGCTATATCGCTAATTTTCCATCCTGATATTTGTAGATTATTACTATTATTAATAATTTCAAATGATCTAGGACTTTCAATAAAAATAACTGATTTAGATTGAATATCTAAATCCTCCATTTTTATTTCACCCTTTTTAAAAGCTTCTCTTTGCTGCTTCAAATACTCATTAATTACATATGCAGGATCACCATCTAAACGAAATTCACCTTTATATAACCAGATTGCCCGAGTACATAAGTCCTTAATTACATTCAAACTATGTGACACTATAACGATAGTTCGATCAGTATCTCGCAGCTCTTTTAATTTTGCAAAACATTTTTCTTGAAAATGCTGGTCACCAACCGCTAAGATTTCATCAATCAATAAAATTTCCGCATCTACATTTATAGCAATAGAAAAAGCTAATCGCATGTACATCCCAGATGAATAGGTTCTAACTGGATTATCGATAAATTCCTCCAACTCCGAAAACTCAATTATTTCATCTATCCTTCTATCTATTTCTTTTCTACTTAGTCCAAAAATTGAAGCATTGAAATAAATATTTTCTCTACCGGTAAAATCGGGATGAAACCCTGCTCCTAACTCTAATAAAGAAGTTAATTTTCCATTAGTCTCTAATGTCCCTTTTTCTGGATATAAAATTTGGGTCATAAGTTTTAACAATGTTGATTTCCCACTACCGTTTGTTCCTATCAGCGCCACCGTTTCTCCTTTTTTTATATCTATATTTATATTTTTCAAAACTTGATGATATTCAATATCTTTCTTTTTAAATATTGATACCAGTCTTTCTTTTAATGTTGCTGGTTTATCATACTGTACTTTAAATTTTTTATATAAATTTCTTACTTCTATAGCATTCTCCGCTTTCATAATTCCTCCTATTTTATATACCAGTCTAAACATTCGTATAATAGCATGGAAATAACTATTAATCAACAACCGCCATATAATTATGGTATCTAGCAATAAAAATAAACCTAGTGCTTATAATAAAAAAATCTCTTAATCATTATACAACAATTAAGAAATTTTTACTATTATGATTATTCTTCATACCAGCAATTTATATCAACAGAAGTTGATATTCCTGGAACATAACCACTTGAAGTGTATTGCCAGCCCTTTACGCCATTATAATATGGATTATTAAATCCTAAGCTGTCTGTATAGGCAGCCACCCAAGAAACATGTTTCCAGATTTTAGGATTATTTAAGACACTATTTAAGTATGAACGATAACTATAAACTTTTGCATCAAAGCCATAAGAATTTATTCTATCAACAAACTGCTCTACAATATCTACATATTGTTGAGCGGTTGCCGTAGCGTACTCACCTTCTAGATCTAAGAAAACAGGATAAGCTAAGTCATTAGGAGTAATGCCTCTTTTATTTAGCGTGTTAATTACATAATTGGCTTCTTCTAACGCCTGATTACCATTTCCAGCATAACTATAAATGTATAGTCCTACTGGTATCCCTAATCGTTTACACTCAGAATAATTTTTCCAAAAATATGGATCCTCTTCTAGTTTCTGACCATTTTTTATTCTGATAATAACTCCATCTACATCGCCACTATCTTTTACTGTTTGCCAATCAATATCATAATTCCATTTGCTCACATCGATCACTTTTTTAGATGGTCCATTTCCCACCAATTGGCCATAGCCATCATAAAAATACTTATGATTGGCATCCTCTAACCATCCGCTTTTAGCACTACTATTTTTAACATTTTGAATTGGTGTAATCACTGAAGCTAAGTTACCTTCTCCATCATAAGCATAAATTGCCGTCTTGTATGCACCATATTCAAAATTATGTTGGCTCCGGTTAACACGATAGGTAACGGTATTGCCTTCAATTTTCCCCGGTTGCCAGACCATATCATCTTGACCACCATACATTGTCCAGGTTCCAAATAATACTTGCGAGATATTTTTATTACTTTCAACCTGACAAGTAATAGTATATCCATCTTCATTTAAATCACTAATATAAACATCATATATAAGCGGAATACTATAGTTTGATGGCTTTTCAATCTTTATTCCATTATTAGCATGAATAGACAATCCATCTTCCTCATCATAAGCATAAATATGGGTATTATAAGTGCCATACTCAAAGTTATGATTGTCCCGACTCACTGTATAGGTTACGGTATCCCCATCAATTGTCCCTGGTTGCCAAATCATATCGTCTTGACCATTTTTCGTTGTCCAGGTCCCAAAAAGAACTCGATCAACTTTCAAATCATCAGTAACTTTACATTCTATTTTATATGAAGTCGAAGTGATATCTTTAACTACTACATTGCTTATTTGAGGTGCTTTATTTTGGGCTGGAATATTGGTTACATACGCTCCCGTCGTTGTCAACAGCCCTTCATTATCATAAGCATATAATACTGTCCGGTATTCTCCGCTCTCTTTATTATGATCGCTAGTCTTGACCGTATACGTTACTGTATTGCCGCTGATCGTTCCTGGCTGCCAGACCATATCATCCTGACCGTTCTTCGTTGTCCAGGTTCCAAAAAGCACTTTATCTAATTTTGTATCATCTGTTACTGTCGCCGTTACGGTATACCCATTTTTAGTTACATTGCTGATCTTGACGTTACTGATTTTTGGGGCTTCATTTACTTTTGGCACATTGGTTACATAAGCTCCCGTCGTTGTCAACAGCCCTTCATTATCATAAGCATATAATACTGTCCGGTATTCTCCGCTCTCTTTATTATGATCGCTAGTCTTGACCGTATACGTTACTGTATTGCCGCTGATCGTTCCTGGCTGCCAGACCATATCATCCTGACCGTTCTTCGTTGTCCAGGTTCCAAAAAGCACTTTATCTAATTTTGTATCATCTGTTACTGTCGCCGTTACGGTATACCCATTTTTAGTTACATTGCTGATCTTAACATTACTGATTTTGGGTGCTTCATTGGCTGGTTGACTTATTTCACCAAATATTTTTATATTTTCTTTATTTACATAGCCGTACATACTACTAAAATCGTAGTTGGCACTACTTGAATCAATATTAGTTCTCGTTGAATTTAAGACTGCATCAGACTGGACTTTATAATAATCTCCTCTTGCTTCTTTTACTATAAAAGCAACATTGCTCATTCCTTTTATATCGAATATTTTATTATTAGTATTGGCATCGGTGTATACACTGCTTGTTGAGGGTGATGAATTTATGGTATTTTTGATTCCAATAGTATATTTATTAGCATCTTTTTCGCCAGATGAATTATCTAATGTCATCATCGTTGCGGCCGCTTTTTCTCCCCAATAAGGATCAGAGGCATATTTTACATTCATTCCGCTACCTTTATCACCAAAGTAACTCCCGTTATAGTTGGAGCTGTTAGGGTTACAATAACCCTTGGAAACTAGATTTGAGGCATAATACTCAACACATGCATCAACAGATTCATAAGTAGAGGCATTTTCATATGGGTTGCTGTCAGTTGCGTTGATCCCAAATAAATTATTTTTATCAAGAGCAATTCGACTAGTTCCCCATGATGATTCATGGATTGCTAATGACAAGATCATCAAGGCATTAGTTCCATATTGGTTTTGTTTAAAAATTAATGTTTCGCCAATGTTTTTTAGTTTTGATGGGGTATTAGCTAAAGCCACAGTACTGCCATTATAATTAATCTTCTTGGTATTTAAATAATTATTAATATCGCTGGCCGTATAATTAGTGGTGCTTCTATATGGTAAATACTGAAAGTAGTTATAGTATGGTGAATCCGGATTAACTGAATTGTTTCGTGTTCCAGCTTTATAGTCAGAAATCATCTTGTTATAATCATTATAAAAATAATGACCATCGTAACTATAATACTGAATCCCTTTTTTTATGTATGATGGGGCCTTTCCTACTGCGTTATAATTGGCGGACTGCCCATTTGAATTTCCAACAGCATTTAAATTATTGGAAATATAATGGAATAATTCTCCTTTACTATTTACTTCATAATTACTCACATAATAATTTCCGGCATTTACTACTTGTACTTTTGATTGATCAACTAAACCGATGACCCCAGCCATCATAAACTTCACTTTTCCGTTTTCCATTCCTAGATAAGCAGCATCTGCAGCACTAGCCTTAGAGATATATCCCGTTTTTCCGCTATAATAGTCTACATATGTCGTTGTTGTTCCAGCGCCGATATAATTGAAATTTACTACATTATTAACAGATGTTTGAGCCCGACTTTGGATTACTGTTCCATCGGTAACATCTATAACTTTGATATTACCCTCTTCATCAACAAATTGGGTTTGTCCAATTATATTTCTATTATTAGATGTCTTTGACGTGTTGTTATCTATATTTTCTAAGCCATTAGCTTCATTATTGGTTTCATTAGTTTCGACTGGCTCTTGTTGCGATTCTTCTTGAATATCTAAGCCATTAATTTGACTTAAATTACCAACTGTAAAACCAACTGTAATTAAAGATGCCAATCCTGTTTTCATAATTTTTTTGCTCATTCCCTCATCCTCACTTTCTTATATTTTTTATCATACTAAGTATACAAAAAACAACGCTATATTACAAATAATTATAATGATTTCTTTTAGATTAAGATAGCCATTTTAAATAAAAAGAAGTATAAAAGCGTAGAATCTATCAATAAATTTGATGATTTTCTATACTTATATACTTCTTTAAATAGAACTTATACAAAGGATTCAAATAAAACATTTTGTCATAATAAAATATACCGATAACACAATTAATATTGGCACAGTATCTAAAAGTTTCTCACTATGATTACCTCTATTACCACTTTTAGAAAAACATAGTGTCATTAAATAAGCAATTGGAATAAAATATCTTCCTTGAACTCCCTCTATTGTAGGATAATCTATTGGAGTATTAGCAATCGCCATTGCTGTCATCGTTGCCAAAACAATAATTCCAACAATTATTATATAAATGAACTTATGTTTTTTAGAAATTAAAGAAAAATTATCTTCAAAATATGAAATCAATATTGTTAAAAGGATCCAAGCACCAGTGAGAATAACTGGAATATCGATACTTAACCAAAATAAATTAGAACCAACCATCGAAAACAGATATATAAAACCATATCTAAATAGCGTTTCCCCATATAAAAAACAAGCTTTAAAGGGATTGGCAATCATCCACGAGATACTGTACGATGGTGTTCCTGACCAGTTTACAACACTATTTGATAAATTTGATATCTCGTTGTTATGAGCTGGACTAATAATGGTATTGTAGTTAATTATTAAAAAGAATACTACACAAGCTAAAATGGCGATAGCTTTTTGTTTCTTTTCTAATCGTCCTAGCTGACCATATCGCACTAAAATAGGTATTAAAGATATTACCGCATATACGGAACCTTTATTCGAAAATAAAAGAAAAGTAGCTATCAAGTATAAAATAATATCATTAGGCCTAATGGTTTTACTCGCATAGACCATTTTTAAACTACACGCAATACTTAAAAATGCCATCGAGTTGATAATTACATCATAGGAGTATGACATCATTTGCTGACAAGCCATTGGAAACAACGCAATCATAAACATCGGTTTCTTCATAAATGGTAATTTTTTTATCGCAATATATACAACAAATATATAAAAAATTAGACTTGCCATTCTCCCTAGATAGATTGTAGTAATCGCATCTAACCCAATCAATCTAGACATCGTTACCATAACTACTGCTGGGAAATAACCAGTTATATTAGTCAAGCTTGTTGAATCAACACCAGTTTGAATATAGTTCCCAGAACGTTGGGAAATTGAATTTGAATATAGCATTACATATCTATCGTTGCTTATTTCCTCAGTTTGAAAACAAATATAATTGTATTCATCTTCTCGTAAAACTAATTTACCTTCTTTTTCAATTCCCATTAGTTGGCTGGATATTGAATAAGTAGTCTGCATGTGATACCACTCGTCTGGAACAATTCCTGGAGGCACCAGCAACATATAGATAAATCCAATAGGTAAGGCAATGTAGAGAAATATTTTTTCTATGTCTACATTATACTTTCTTGAAATATAAAAAATCACAACAACAATAAGTAATAATATATACACTAAATTAATAACATTTTTTATCTCTGGAGCTATCTGGGCGGTATTAGAGCATGTGGTCTTATATAGAAAAGCCAATAAAAGTAAGACTATAATTATTGACCATTTATTACTTTTTTCACTTGTTTTTTTATGCCTCATTATTAGTAATCACCCGTATTCTCTTTTGGCAGTTTATTTTAATTACACTGCTGTATCAAATTTATAATGATCCTTTTCCATAAACTACACTTTTTACTGTTTTATACATAATTGTAAAATCTAGCCAAATTGACCAATTATGATAATAATAATCATCTAATTTGCAACGATAACTGAATTCAACATCACTTCTTCCGTTAGCTTGCCACATTCCCGTAACTCCTGGTTTTAGTTTTATTATTGAATCGTAATATTGACCCATGTCTTCTTTTTCTCGAGGAAGATATGGCCGTGGTCCAATAAAACTCATCTCACCTTTTAAAACATTTACAAACTGAGGCCATTCATCTAAAGAAGTTTTTCTTAAAAAATGTCCTACTGGCGTTATTCTCGGATCATTTTTCAGCTTTTTATTCGTTAAATATTCTTCCCTTATTTTAGGATCATCAGCCATCATTTTTTCAAGTACTGCTTCAGCATTCGGAATCATTGATCTAAATTTATAAATTTTAATAAGTTTTCCATTTTTACCGATTCGTTCTTGCGAAAACATAATATTATCATGGTCACCACTTTTAATGTATTTATATTTAACATAGAACATCAATGGCAGTAATGTTACAATTCCTGCTAACCCAGCTAAAATATCAATAAATCGTTTAAAGAATTTATCTAATAAACTCATTTCATCATTTGATGTGGCAATTAGTAATTGACCATCAAAATCTTGAACTTCCGAAGAAAATGTCATTGTTCCATTTACATCAGGCAAATACTTTACTGACTCTACTTTACCATAAATATCACTCATTACTTTGTCAATTACTTGTTGATTAGCTTCTGGGATAGCAATAATAATTTGTTCTATTTTTAAATTACTTATCGCTTCACCAATTTTTTCATAACTATAAACGGGACTATGTTTAATAACATTTTCTTGTTTAAAGCTAAATAACGAATCAGTGTTATTAACATTTACATATCCCATTATATTAGTTAAAGCAAACCTATTATTATTTGATATCTTACCTAATCGAGCGGCTTCGTACCCAGTTCCAATAACAAGCGTTTTTCTAGCGAATTGATCTCTAAAAGCAATTCTTAAAAATCGCGATGCTAATAAACTAATTAAAAACATAGAAATTGCCATTAGGGTCAAATGCATCTTTCTTTCATATCCTGTAGATTGGGGTACTAAAACTAATAAAGCTATGTAAAAACAAAAACTTGATTTGACAAGCTGTTGAATTTCATTCCATATTAAACAAGTATTTAATGAATAATGTCCGTAAATAAATAAAAATAAAAAATATAGCGTTCCTGATCCCACTATTAAATCAATATCCATATGAAAATATAAGCATATAAAATAATACATCACAACCTCAATCATAAATAACATGATTGGCATTATTTTTCTATTCATAATTCCACCTCGACATTCATAGAACAATTATACCTTAATACAACTATTATTTCTATCTTTTATCAGTTTAAACAACTAATAAGATTGTTTAAACTGATAAATATTGTATAATAATTATATACTTTATAGGAGGTTGTCCATGAAATTCTTTTATACGGGATTAAATAAATTTATGTGGAATCACCCATTTATCAAATCTTGTACTCATTTTACTTCAAGATTTTGTCCATACATGGTTGCTATTTTTTATATGCTCTTTTTATTAAAAATATATTTAGATCGACCACACAACCTATTAGGTTTAGCGGCAGAACCAATAGCAGTATTTGCAATTACCGCTATTTTAAGAATTGTAATTGATAGAAAACGCCCCTCTGAAAAATATGATTTGACACCAATTGACGGCAGTAAAAAAACGGGTCATTCATTTCCAAGTATTCATGTTGCTATGTCAATATCAATTGCTTTAGCTGTTTTACACTCTGGTCCTAATATGGGATTGCTATTAAGTACCCTTGCAATAGCTATCTCATTATGTAGACTTTTATCAGGTGTTCACTACTTAACTGATATTCTTGCAAGTATTGCTATTGCTTTTATAGTTAATTTAATTTAATAACTTTTTAATCACAAGATAAAAAGGGATTCTAAAATAACATGAGGTAGCACTAGTTTAGAGCTATAAAAATACATGATGTGATAACGACCTCATGAATGTTTAGAGATCCTGATTATATGCCATCCCACTACGGGATGGCATTAATTATATAATCTCATAAAGCTGTTTTATCCCATAGGAAATAGTTAACGAATCTATCCTGTTTTTTAAAACCTGATAGATTTTTTCGTAATTGTAATTAATATCTGATGGACTGGCTAAACTTACACCAGGATTATTATCTGGTAAAAGTATCCAGTATCCAAAATCACTTCTTCCTATGTATGATGCAAAAGAACTTCCTCGTCCCTCGAAGCAGCGGTAGTAACAGCTTTGATAACTAATTATATGTTTGATTGTCCCTGTCCAGTGAATCTTCCTGTTTGTACAGTTATAATTTATATTGTTCATCATCATATTCTCCTTTGGGATACATGTGATAAGTTGCGTCTTTATTCACTACATATAGGACTCGATTACGGAATCTTTTCCAGCTGGTATAGCCATTGCTGTTTCGTTTGATTGTTTTGATTGTCTTATTAATACTTTCAATGGCTCCACTGGTTACTGTTGCGCCGTTGGATGATGGTTTAAATGAATTGATAATACTTTTCTTCCACTTAATTAAAGTACTGGCGTATTCCTGCATTTCTTTAATATTGCTGGTATTTAATTCTAAGATGAGTGTATTTAGCAGTTTAGCTGCACTGTTGAATTTAGCCTGTTTAAAGAAACTGGATAATTCATCTTTGAAATACACTGCTGTTTCCAGTTCGGGATTGATATTAATAATTTCTTCTCTTATATCGTAATAATTAACATATTTTTCTAGAATGCGATTATATTTTTTGGCTCTGTTGGGGTCAAATAATTTTTCATCGCCGGTAAAGAGTAGAAAATCAAATTTTTTGAGTATGTAATATTTCTGATTGCGTTCTTTTAATTTTAATAATTCTTCTTCAGTTAACTCTTCTTTTTTTATATTTTTAGGTATTTTATATTGATTCATGGTGTTGATTCTAATTCGATTCATTTTTTTTGAATATTCCTGAAGCAGATGAAATTTATCTACCGTGTGACAGCTGTTAGGAAATACCAGTTTACTAACGTTGCGATACGTTTCCCACATGTCCGTGCATACAGTTTTTACGTTTTCTCTTTCCTCTCTGGGAATCAAAGTAAAATAGTTAATTAAGTCAGCTTTCTTTCTGCTGGGTAATATGTCGATTATATCATGAGTTTTAAAATCCAACAGAACACATACATAATTACTGTCATCAGATTTAAACCCATACACTTCATCAATCAGAATGACTTCAGGAAGTTTTTTTCTGGATATGTGAACATGTCTGTCAAATATGTTTACAACGGTAGTAGGTGATACGTAGTATCTCTTAGCTGCTGAGTGAAATGTTTCGTTAGGCAGTTTGAGATCATTTAATACATTATATACGGTCATTAAAGATACTTTCATGCCTTTGAAAGTGAAAGGATTGTTTTCATAAAAAGTTTTGTTGCAGCAGGGACATTTATACCGCCGGGCATGATACTTTATATAACAGGGAACGTGATTTAAAACTGAATGGGTTATTGCTCTGGTTACATAATTATTGACTTTAGCAGTAGCTGTGCCACAAACCGGGCAGGCTGTTGGTCTGGGCTCCAGGGTGACTTCTAAGTTAATACCTTTGTATGAATGATGAATATTTACAGACTTAATATCTTTATCATTCAAATTAAACAGTTCCAGTACGTTGAGCTCTTTTAAGGGCATAGAATCCCTATCGGTTTTCATGATGATCACCACCAGTCATGATAATATTAGTTAAAATAATGTTGTTCATTTGATAATTCCTCCTGTTTTTGTTTTACAGGGAAATAATAGTATAAATCATCAAAATTAATCATAAAGGATAAGTGAAAATACAAAAAAATTACGTTTGTTTAGTGAACAAAAGGTATAATAGTTTTTATTAATATTTTTGTATTTAGAATATATGTAATAATAATCAGGATCCTGAGTTTCAGGTTCCAATAAAAAAATAATATCCTCAAAAGATAATGAACTGTAAGGAATCATGTCTTCTATAAGGACTGCATGAGTATGATGACAGTCATTACAAATTACACGAGTGATTAGTATTTTTATCTTACAGCCAAAAAATCTACAGATCTTTTATAACATGAATGATACGACCAGTTATGATTATGGCAGTGAGGACATTCAACATTATTAAGATTTATAGATTTTATATGATTATTGTAAACTTTTTGAGAAATAGGATTGAATTTTGTATTGAAATTTAGTATTATCATATTGTTCGATGAACAGGATATTAATCAAACTTTGGTTGGGGAGATTATTATCCTTTTTTCTTTCTACAGGATAATACTATTATAATATAAAAAAGGGACAAAATAAATTTTGTCCACGGGGTGATTAATCACTACAGATGA
>ERZ857801.813-NODE-813-length-39500-cov-4.485334_pt1 | contig 39500 bp, 29 predicted proteins | sample MGYA00519762_ERZ857801 | MGnify/ENA primary metagenome ERZ857801 (study PRJEB31778, sample SAMEA3449368) | human gut metagenome | biome: human gut; feature: human-associated habitat; material: faeces | place: United Kingdom | collected 2010/2012 ...
TTGCAATTGTCCGTGCATTATGTATGCACCCTGAAATTCTGCTGTTTGATGAGGTAACAGCAGCACTTGACCCGGAGATGGTCAGAGAAGTATTGGAGGTTATCTTAAACCTTGCTGACCAGGGACGGACGATGATAATCGTCACTCATGAAATGCAGTTTGCAAGGGCGGTGGCTGACAGGATTATCTTTCTGGATGATGGAGATATCAAAGAGGAAGGGACACCGGATCAGTTTTTCGATGCGCCGAGAACTGACCGGGCAAAAAAGTTTTTGGAAACATTTACCTTTGAGCGAAAAGGTTCAAAGCAAAACTGATATAGGGCGATGCCCGGAATGGAGATTATGATGAAAAATATTCGTAAGCTTGTAACCGTTGTACTCACTCTTTCGCTGACGCTTTCTCTGGCTGCCTGTGGATCAGAGAATTCGTCAAATGGCAGCGTGACAGCCGACAGAAAAAAACAGAATATTGTTTACCGTACTTTGGACGAAATTAAGGAGAATGGCACCATTAACATCGGCGTTTTCTCTGACAAGAACCCTTTCGGCTATGTAGATGAAAATGGGGAGTATCAGGGCTATGATGTGTACTTTGCCAACCGCATCGGTGAAGATCTCGGCGTGAAAATCAACTATGTATCCACCGAGGCGGCTAACCGTATCGAATATCTGCAGACTGGTAAGGTAGATATCATTCTGGCAAACTTCACAGTAACACCTCAGCGTGCAGAAGAAGTTGATTTCGCGCTTCCATATATGAATGTTGCACTAGGAGTCGTTTCTCCAGACAGCCGTGTGATTGAGAGCCTGGATAGGTGGAATGCGGAGGATCAAATTATTGTCATTTCCGGCACAACTGCAGAAACCTATCTGATTGAAACCTATCCGGATATCCCACTGCAGAAGTATGACTCTTACGCAACTGCAAAGACTGCCCTGGAAAACGGGAACGGAGTAGCGTGGGTAAATGATAACACAGAGGTTATTGCCTTTGCATTGCAGAACGATGGTTACACTGTAGGAATTCCATCATTGGGTAGTCAGGACAGCATTGCACCAGCAGTTTCCAAGGGTAATAATACTCTTCTAGACTGGTTGAATGAGGAAATCATAAGCCTTGGTGAGGAGAAGTTTTTCCATGCAGCTTATAAGGCAACATTAGCTGATACCTATGGTTTGGACTACGAAGACAGTTTGGTTGTTGAAGGTGGAAGAAAAAATAAATGATGAAAAATATAATGGCTTTTGGCGACTCCAATACCTGGGGGCTGATTCCAGGTACTCATGAACGATATCCATGGGGAAAACGCTGGACAAGTATCTTACAGAAAAAAGAACGATGTCGTAACACTTCTATAGTAGAAGAAGGTCTGTGCGGAAGAACAACCATATTTGAGGATGCACTGCACAACGGAAGAAATGGATTAGATATACTTCCTGCTCTGTTGAAAATCCATATTCCCTTGGATGCAGCGATTATCATGTTAGGTACAAATGACTGCAAAACATTGTATGGTGCTACTGCCCATGTGATTGGGAAAGGAATTGCACTTTGTCTGGATGAATTAATAAAAGAACTTCCGGCAGACAGGATTTTATTGGTATCCCCCATTCTCCTTGGAGAAAATGTCTGGAAACAAGAGAAAGATCCGGAATTTACTCCGACTTCCGTACTGGTTTGTAAACAACTGAAAGAGGAATATAGAAAAATCGCCTCCCTAAAAGGAACCGCGTTTATTGCTGCATCAGACTATGCTGTCGCAAGCAGCATTGATGATGAACATCTAACGGAGGAAGGACACGCAGTACTTGCGGATATTTTGTACAAAAAATTGATAGATATGGGAGTGATTTAGTATATATTCCAAATTTATTATGATACCATGTGCAGTTGTTCATCAAATATAATTATATATCTCTGTCCATCTATATTGTAAAATCTGTGCAGGTGGTTTTGGGTTAGATGCCGAGATATTACGATTGACTACTACTTGTCACAAGGAGCGGAGGTACATAATGTATTATAATAGAAAGCTTCCCGTATACTTTAAATGGGCCAAGAGATTAGCACAAAAAACACCTCAAGTAAATTTAGACTAGTACTGACCTGCCAGTTGGTAAAAATCTAAAGAATACAAGAGGTATCTAAAATGAATGTTAAAGGGACAAAGAAGAAAACTCAAGTAGTAATAGCAAATATTTTTGAGCAGTAGGAGCTTTTGAAGGAAGCGGAGGTGATCAGAGAAAGTCTTACAGCTTCAACCTAGCATGAGTTGGAAACCAATGGTAAGTTTGATAATAATCAAAAAACTCTCTTTTATCAGTGATGGCATGCTTATCTTAGGATGCGATGTAGCAGTGAAACACCCTATATGAGAGCAACCGATACCAGGGAAAGGGAACTCAGTAAGTCCGTTACGATATGTGGAAACAAGTGTTGGGATAGAGGCGGGTGCCGTTGCAGGCAAGACAGATGTAACGTGGTTTGTCCAGAGAATACTGGAACTGGATGCTGAACTTGCTGTTATAGAGGATCAGATCAAGCAGAAATGCCAGGAAATACCGTATGCCAGTAACATGCTGGAGATATTAGGAATCGGAGACAATACACTTTTCGGAATCCTTGCAGAGATGGAAGACACTTCGAGATTTGATGATGTCAAGGAGATACGAAAATTAAGCGGATTGAGTTTTGTAGAGTGCGGCTTTGGAATGCATATAGGAGAAAACAAGAACAGTCACAGAGCGCGCGTACGGCTCAGATAGTGGTTATTTCAGGCGGCAAAGTCAGCGATGGCCCATGCGGAGGATTCAAAGAACTCCATAAATACTATACGACACGGACCGATAATCTGCTGAAAAAGATGCAGTCACTGATTGTCATAGCCTGTAAGTTTCTGAGAATCCTCTACAATGTTCTGAAGAATGGAACAGCCTATGATCCGAAGAAGATGCTGATGGACATCAGACGTGCGGAGAAAAAGGAAGTGGCTGCCACATAAGGCATTTTTGCAGCAGAATTTATTCCAGAGTCTTGCCGGGGGCCGTAGGATTTCGGAATCGGGCAGAATTCTGGAAAGAACCCGGTAACGATGGGAGTACAGAAGGGGCTGCATCATCATAATGACCAGAAAAACGAGACAGGGCAAGCGTCTACGGAATGTCCGTACCCTGCGGAATGGACAGGTCAGTAAAATCAAAACACAAACAAGAGCTGTAGGACGCAGAAGTTCTCTCAGTAGGGTGTGCCCCTGTTAGAAAGCTTAGCGGGGATTTAGTGTATGAACAGGTGAGAGGAAGGAGGTTGGACACGATCCCTTTAGACATGTAAGGTTCGCCATCATAGTTAACAAAGGATTTATAGCCTTTATAAAGCAAAATAAATGGATGCTTTATAAATTGTACTCTAATTTAGCTATTTAGTACAAGATGTAATGACTGTCATACACTTTTAACTCTGGTTTATGAGGTAAATATTTAAAGAAAATCCTGAAAAAATCAATAATTTAGGTCTTGACATTATAGAAAGGATTGAAAACAAAATGAACAATGAATTATTGAAAAAATACGAACAATTAAAACAATATATATCTTCCTTTGGAAGTGTAGCGATTGCTTTTTCCGGAGGTGTGGATTCTACGTTTTTATTATATGCTGCAAAGGAGACATTGGGTGCTCGGTGTATTGCAGTTACTGCATCTTCCTATGCATTTCCAGAAAGAGAACTGGAAGAAGCAAAAGAATATTGCAAAAGCGTAGGGGTTCGTCATTTTGTTGTGAGATCAGAAGAACTTGAAATAGAGGGATTTTCTCATAATCCTAAGAATCGTTGCTATCTGTGTAAACATGAATTATTTGAAAAAATTCGTATTCTTGCAAACGAACAGAATATTTTGGAAATTGCAGAAGGATCAAATCTTGATGACATGGGAGATTATAGACCGGGTTTACAAGCAGTGTCTGAGCTTGGCATTAAAAGTCCACTAAGATATATAGGGCTTACGAAGCAAAATATTCGTGATATATCAAAATATTTGAATATACCAACTTGGAATAAACAGTCCTTTGCTTGCCTTTCAAGCCGTTTTCCGTATGGGGACTTGATTAGTAAAGAAAAGTTAATGATGGTAAATAGGGCGGAACAGTTGTTGTTAGATCTAGGGTTTCATCAGGTGCGTGTGCGGGTTCATGGCAGTATAGCGAGAATTGAATTGAATCCTGAAGAGTTTGGATTATTGTTGAAAGAAAATATAAGATCAATTGTATATCAAAAATATAAAGAGTATGGATTTTCTTATGTAACGCTGGATTTAATGGGGTATAGAACCGGAAGTATGAATGAAGTAATGATAGTCTAATGCTCAATATAAAATTTGATAGAGTCTGTTCATAAATAAAATAACCACCAAATAAGAATATAGGTCATTTTTATGATGGGAAAACAGACGGGGGAAATTAAGATGGTAATTCTTGACATAGATTCTATGGTTCCAGAGAACCATTTTCTGAACCCGATTAAAAACTGTGTAAACTTTAATTATGGGCTTTAGACTGTTGAGCACGTTGGAGTTTCGGAGTTTCTCTGGTGAGAATCGGAGGCAAGTGAAACAATAAACCACCCGCTATGCACAACATCATGAACTTAAATGTCTTAAGCAGATTGCGGAAAAATCAGATTTGCTAAAGAACATGAATTAACAATGTGGATGAAAAATACAATAAAACAAAAGGAGATGGCGGCGATACTATCGGATTATTGTTGCCCTCTCTCTATTTTTTATAATTATCTTAAAATACCATGACAGAGGAAGCGTCTGTAATAACAGGAAAAATCAGCGATATTAAGGATTTTATGTTTGTTATTACTGATAAGAATGGAGTAGAGTATGCACTTAGTTTTGAAGGTGAAAAGCCAGGGGGACTGTTTGCGGTTAAGGATGGAGACATGGTTTCGGTAGTTTATACAGGAAATCTGGAACAAGTAGAAGCATTTACTGGAACTATAGTTTCTGTTACAAAGGAGTAATGGCTGTTAACTTTGAATGACCGGTTGTAGCCTGCCTTACATCATAAATTCGGTGAAATGTTGAAGATGCAATTAGTCGGTATCTACAATCGGTTATGGTTTTTGGGGGATGGGGGTGGGGCAAATGCGCTCTAGATGGGAGTCAAGACCACCGGCTTAGCTGGTGGTCTTGACTGATACAGAGATTGGAAGAGTAATAGTTATAATTGCCATCCGGTGGCTTCTACACGTAATTTAAGGAAATTCCGGTAAATTCCGTCATTTTTACTGAGCTGGTCATGGGTGCCCTTTTGTTTGACCTGCCCATTATCAATCACAATAATCTGGTCAGCTTTTTGTACGGTACTCAATCGGTGGGCTATGGAAATTAAAGTCTTATTTTTAGTCAGCTCCTCAATCGCAGATAAAAGAGCCTGTTCATTTTCAGGGTCAACACTGGAGGTCGCTTCATCTAAAATGACAATGGGTGCGTCTTTTAAAATTGCACGTGCAATGGAGATCCTTTGTTTCTCACCGCCAGATAATGTAGATCCGCTTTCGCCAATTACAGTCTGATATCCATCCGGCAAGGCCATAATAAAGTCATGACAGCAGGCTCTTTTTGCTGCATCCATTACTTCTTCAAGTGACGCATCAGACTTCCCAAACTTAATATTATTTTCGATTGTGTCATGGAATAGATAAACCTTTTGGAAAACCATACTGATACAGTCAAGCACACTGTCAGCGGTATAGTCTTTCACATTTTGGCCGCCAATACACACAGAGCCTTCCTGAACGTCCCAGAAACGAGCGATTAAGTTACATAATGTCGTTTTACCGCTTCCTGACGGACCTACAATCGCACATGTAGTATGTTCTGGTATGTTTAAGGATATGTGGTCAATAATTCTGCGGGAACCATAGTCAAACGATACATCTTTTAATGAAATCTCATATTTGGAAGGATGGAGTTTATCCGTGGTGGTGTCCATCTGGGGAATATTTGTCACTTCCTCCAAACGGTCTAATTCGGTATTTATTTTCTTGCTCAAGAATGCACTGTTTCCCATAGTTTCCAAATCAGAATAAACGGTAAATGCACAAAACAAAAATGTCATACAGAATGGCAGGGAAATTTTTCCGTCCATGTATAAGATACCAGCAGCGATTAAGACGTAGCTCATCAATTTATAGACAAGGCCATATAGCCGGAGAACACCTGCGGTTGCCTTTTCCTGTGAATAATCAGCGTCCCATTTCTTTTGAAATGCGGTGTGTACCACTTGTTGGCCGCTTTTGCCGTATGAAAATGAACGGAGAACAGCAATCCCACGTATGTACTCTAAACATTTATTAACCAGATTTTCTTGGGCAGCCTGATAAATTGGCGAATGTTCTGCGGCCCGCTGTCTGACCAGGCGTAATACTGTCAGGCCAATTACTAAGCCTATCATACTTAGTGTCCCTATTATCGGGTTGAAAAAGAACATCATGAAAGACATAAGGAATGCCATGGCAACACCACTGGTCATCTGTTCGATAGCCATCATTGAGTAACCTTCCAGATCCGCTATAGTAGTGGTTAAAATTGTTTGGATGGTTCCAAGGTTCTGCTCTGAAAAATAACCCATAGGTGCTTGTTTTAATCGCTCACCAATTTCTAAACGGTAATCACGGAAAATATCATAACCGGTTCCGCTCATGGTACGGTCACTCATCCATTGGAAAAAGAAACGTCCAAGAATGCTAATAAGAATGATAGTTACAGCCTTTAAAACTATTGAGGAGGTTAGTGTATCAAGGCTCAACATGATTAAAAATACACTGAGCATCATAAAACTTTGAAAAAAGGATTTTAAAATATTGCACAGTATTCCAACTGTTATTTTTTTTCTGCTGGAGCCGGCGATTTGATAAATACGAGAAATCATTTCAAACATCTAAGATTCTCCTTTCGTTTTGGAAGTTACCGCATCTGAATAATTCTCCCACATTTTCTTATAAAGAAGGCAGTTCTCTAACAGTTCATTTTGCGTTCCGCATCCAGCTATTTTCCCATCAGCTACAACAAGGATTTGATCGGCATTGCGGATTGTATTCAGACGATGTGCAACAACAATTAGGGTTTTCCCGGAAATTAACTTACTGATTGCTTCTTGTATCAGTGCTTCATTTTCCGGGTCTGCATAGGCAGTTGCTTCATCAAGAATAACCACGGAAGCTTTTTTAAGCATGGCACGCGCTATGGTGATACGTTGGCGTTCTCCACCGGATAGGCGGTCTCCGGCATCTCCGGCCATAGTGTCGTAGCCTTTTTCTAACTGCATGATAAAATCATGGCAGTTTGCAGCTTTTGCAACGGTTTCTATTTGTTCGTTCGTTGCGGCTGAATTTCCCATGCGGATGTTATCACGGATGGTTTTATCAAAAAGAAAGTTATCCTGTGCAACATAACTGATTTCTCCCATCAGCTGCTCAAAGGGGATGTTGCGAATATCCTGTGAACCAAAAAGCACAGTCCCGGAGGTGGCATCCCAAAATCCCGCCATTAATTTGGCTATGGTAGATTTACCAGATCCGGATGGACCGACAATCGCTGTCATTGATTTCGGTGACGTCTTAAATGAGATATCATGTAGCACTTCACTTTTATTATAACCAAAGCAAACGTGGCTAAATTCAAATGTCGGTTCTGTGAGAGTAACCGGATCCGCAGACCGCTGCAGTTCAGGAGTTTTTAAGAAGGCAGTAACTTGTTCAAGGTTTCCTTTGATCATACTTACCTGCTCCATGGCTTCCGATACTTTCATCAGCGGCCCTGTAAAGCCAAGGGGGACAATAAGACATATCATCAGAACCGGTAAAGTAATCAAACCATTCATAAAAAGCAAAGCGCCTATAGGAAGCGTGCTAAGTAAGGTGGAGGGAAGGACTGCACGAGCGGCTGCATTCCATAGCCAGCATTCACTCCACCATTCCATGATGCAGTCGTGGAAGTAATTAACAGCTTTTGAGTATTGCCCATAGGACGAGCTGGACCGGTTAAAAGCTTTAATGACCTGTATACCATTTACATATTCCACAAGAGAACTGTTCATTTCATTCGCAGAACACATATAGTTTTCCATACGGGAGGCATATCCGCGCATCATGGCAGCGAAAAACAAACCTCCTAACGGGATAGTAATTAAGGAGGCCAACCCCATGCGCCAATCCAAAATAAAGATTAATAGAATACTGCATAGAGGTGCTGTGATGTGGGACGGAAGTTCAGGCATAAAATGGGCCATAGAATCCTCTAGCTTTGCCACATTATCTACAATTAAGTTTTTAAAACTGCCGGAAGGGGTTTCCAACATGACGCCCATGGGAACCTTCGCCATTTTATCGGCAATTTTTTCACGTATATTTTGTAAAATAGTAAAGGAAATACGGTGGGACAGAAGGGACGACCTCCATGTAAGGAATGTCTTAATGCACTGGCAAAGTGCCGCGATTCCCGCCAGTATCACCGTATTTTTAGTAGTAGCTGTTCCGGAATAGAGTGAATCTGCCAACATAGCCAGCATAAGGAATGGAACCATACCAAATAGTTCCCCTAAAACGGCCATAAGAATGGAAAATTTCATTTTCCCCTTGCTACTGCCAACAAACATAAAAAGCTGCCGGATTGCCCCCGGTTCTTTTGATTTCATATAAACATCTTCCTTTCTGCTAATCAGAATTTGTAATTGGGTATTGATTTTTTAGGAAAAGGGTGGTAAAATCTATATTACGGCGTAATATTACAGTGTAATATAGTATAGAATGGAGGGGAGGAAATGTCAAGGGATTTCCAGCAAACTCATGAAAAGCTTTTGGCCTGTGCAAAGAAACACTTCTTAGAATTTGGCTTTGAAAGAGCCAGTATTAGGGAAATCTGTAAAGACGCAAATGTAACCAATGGTGCCTTTTACAATCATTTTGCTGATAAGGAAGCTTTATTTGGTTCTTTAGTGGAATCAGTTGTTCAGACAATCCAAAAGATATATTCAGAATCAATAGATAAGCATTTTGATTTAGTAAAAACAGATGAGCTTAAGAATTTGTGGAAGCTGTCAGAAAGCACAATCATCCAGATAATTGAATATATTTATGAGAATTTTGATGTATTCAGGCTGCTTCTGATGTGCTCGTCAGGAACAAAGTATGCAGGATTTTTAGACGACTTGGTACGCGCAGATGTGCAGGAGACAATAAAACTCATTGCAGAATTAAAAGCACGCGGTGTACCTGTCAATGATTTAGATGAGGATGAGTGGCATATGTTGGTCCATTCTTACTATGCTTCAATTGCGGAAATTGTTATGCACAATTATCCAAAGCCAGCTGCATTGAAGTATGCTCATACGCTCTCGGTATTTTTCAGCTCGGGCTGGCAAACTGTTTTGGGGATTTAATCCCCAAAAAATTTCCCTTGCAGTTAGACATATCTAACCATAAAACATGAAATTAGTCATAACGAAAGGACGATTAAAATGCAAAAATCTAATAAACTAAATGGAAAAGATCTTATCAATGTAGGAATTTATACTGCTATGACTCTTGTAATATTTTTTGTTTTCGGATTACTGACTTCACTGCCTGTCATATATCCATTCCTTTTGTTTATCTGGCCGTTTGTATGTGGCATTCCTATGATGTTGTACTATACAAAAATTCAGAAATGCGGGATGCTGACAATTACAGGTGTCATCTGCGGTCTGTTTTTCTTTCTTATAGGCTATACATGGATTGGGCTGGTGGGGTGGACACTGGGTGGAATTCTTGCTGATATTGTGTTAAAGGCCGGTCAGTATAAAAACTTTAAAGTTACCCTCCTAAGCTATGCGTGTTTTTGCCTTGGCATGATGGGATGCCCTGCGAATCTTTGGATGGCCGGCCAGTCCTACTGGGAAAATATTCACAGCTCCATGGGGGACCAATACGCAGAAACATTACAATCTATGATGCCATCATGGATGATGTATATAGGATTTGTGATTTTGTTTGTCGGCGGGATTTGCGGTGCTTTGCTCGGTCATAAAATGCTAAAGAAGCACTTTGAGAGGGCGGGTATTGTTTGATGCACATGCTTGCTGTTACAGAGACGAAAGGATTCCATTTAGACCCACGGACAAAATTACTGCTGATGGCCGTTGTAGCTACCGCCGAGTTTTTATACGGCCATACCGCTTTTATGCTTGCAGTGGCTTTGATACCTTTTATTCTATTACTTACAAACAGGCAGTATAAGGCAGCGACCATTTTTATAGTTCTGTTTGTAGCTGCTTTGGTGGTTAAGGAAATCCAAAACTCAATTCGTTTTCACATGGTTGTCAATATGGTTGTAGTTTTATTGGTGGGATTGGTTTTAAGGCTTTTTCCTGCTTTTGCAATGGGAAATTACATAATTAAATCTACTACTGCCAGTGAGTGTATTACATCACTGAGCAGAATGCATATCGGTAGGAATATTACCATTCCTCTTTCTGTATTATTTCGCTTTTTACCTACCATGCAGGAAGAGTCAGCAGCTATTAAAGACGCTATGAGAATGAGGGAAATCCAGTTTGGTACGAAAAAATTTTGGCAGAATCCAATGGCACTGCTTGAATATCGTTTCATACCGCTTATGATTTCGGTTGTAAAGATTGGTGATGAACTGTCTGCGGCAGCATTAACCCGTGGGTTGGATAATCCAGCGGATCGGTCAAGTATAACGAGAGTTGGATTTACCTGTTACGATGTCATTGCGGTAGTAATTTCAGGCGTTATGCTGTTTGTCACCTTATTTATTATTAAATGGTAGAAGGGGAAGTGAAATGATAGAAATTAAAGATGTGTCCTTTACCTATGAAAGCGGAGAATCAGAGAATAGCCTGCGTAATATTAATTTGAAAATCAAAGACGGAGAGACTGTTTTACTGTGTGGTGAATCTGGTTGCGGTAAAACAACTTTGACACGCCTGATTAACGGATTGATTCCACATTACTATAATGGACAGTTAACGGGACAGATTTATTTGGATGGGAAAGAGGTAAAGGGTTATCAGTTATATCAGATTGCTCCCATGGTTGGCTCTGTATTTCAAAATCCGAGAACACAGTTCTACAATGTAGATACGACAAGCGAGATTGTGTTTGGATGCGAAAATATGGGTTTGCCGGTGCAGGAAATGCTGGCAAGGCTTGAGAATACAACAAAGTGCCTTAAATTAGAGAATCTGCTTGGACGGAGCCTGTTTGCTTTATCTGGTGGAGAAAAGCAGAAGATAGCCTGTGCATCGGCAGATGCTATCTGCCCTAATACTTTTGTTTTGGATGAACCGTCCTCTAATTTGGATATTTCTTCGATAAAAGATTTAACAGAAGTAATTCGCCAATGGCAATCTGAAAATAAGACGGTAATCGTTGCCGAACACCGCCTTTATTACCTGGCTCCATATGCGGATCGAATCATATATATGAAGTGCGGAGAGATATGTAATGAATATACAAAAGAGGAATTTTTGGAACTAGACCCAAAAGAGTTAAAGAAAATGGGATTACGTGCATTAAATCCATTTGACTTGATGCCTGAAAAAAAACCTGAAGCAAATGAAAAAAGCCTGCAGATTGATAATTTTTGGCTTTCATATGAAAAACGGGGATATCCGATTGTAAACATACCGAATTTAACATTGCCGCAGGGAGAAATCATTGGAATCATTGGTGACAATGGAGCTGGTAAATCCTCTTTTGCTAGATGTTTATGCGGATTAGATAAATCTTCAAAGGGCACTTTGAAATTAAATGGCAATGCCCTTAATGCGAAGAAGCGCCGGCATATTTCCTATATGGTAATGCAGGATGTAAATCACCAGCTTTTTACAGAAGATGTACTTGATGAACTTTTGCTGAGTATGGATGGAGAAAATGAGGAAGAGGACAAGGTTCGGGCACAAGAAATTTTGGCTGGGCTTGATTTGTCGGATAAACTGAAACTGCACCCAATGTCATTGTCCGGTGGAGAGAAGCAGCGAGTCGCTATTGGCAGTGCTGTTGCATCTGGAAAAGAAATAATCATATTTGATGAACCCACCAGCGGATTGGATTATCGACATATGCTTGAGGTTTCAGAAAAATTAATACAGCTAAAAGAAATGAAAAAAACGTTGTTTCTGATAACGCATGATCCTGAACTGATATACAAATGCTGTACACATCTTATGTTTATTGAGCATGGCCGTATATTATGGCATCGGCCTATGGATAACGAGGCTGTAAGACTTTTACAGGAATTTTTCTCCCACGAAAAGGGTGAGTCAGCAATGGCTATATGAAAGCGAAAGAGTACTTTGAAGTGGGTTAAGAGAAATGTTATTTGTCATAAGGACTAAAGAGAACTTATTTCGGATATAGAAATATGTAAGAGTAAGCTGGAAGTTAATATAATGATTCAGGCCGCAGTACTTTTTATAATAGATGACAATGTCGATTTATCAAAAAGTCTGCGGTAATTATTTTATAATTTAATATTAAGGTAAAACGAAATTTAATTGAATGTTTCAGAAAGTCATCTCCAGTCCTGTGATGTGACAAGCCTTTGACATGAAACAAACTGTTAAAATGGGCTATTTTGAAAAAAATACACATTTATTGGGGTAGAAATATTAAAAAGAATCCTGTAAAATAAAATGGAGTTAGTTGATACTAACGCGCCGAAGCCTTAACTGATGGTTAGTCATAACTAACTCAAACCACTATATTACAGGAGGATCTTTATATGAGTGAAACAAAGGGAAGTAAGTTTAGTATCAGAGACGTAATCACGGTTGCAGCCATGTTGGTAATCAATTATATGATAGCAATGGTGGTCAGCGCTGTCACATTGCCATTTTCAGAAGTGTATTTATATGGTTCAGCCGCCATTGACGGCTTTATAGGAGCTGTATTCTTCCTTGTAGCGGCAAACCGGGTGAACAAACATGGTCTGTTGTTTGTTTGGGCATTTGTGTATGGCCTTATCCAGGCACTTATGGGTTACGCCTTCTTGCTGCCATATTTCTTGATAGTAGGCGCTATTTCCGAATTGTCTATGCTTGGAAAAAATACATACAGAAAGCCGGTCCGCAATATGATTGGCTGGGCTTTAAACAGTATCGGAAATTTCGTTGGATGTGCGGTGCCTCTCTGGTGGGCATGGGACAGGTATAAAGAAATGGCATTAAATAGTGGCTTTTCACAGGAAACCTTAGATATGCAGTTTTTAATGTCAACCCATCCGGGGCTGATGCTTTTGGGCTGTGCAATAACCGGTCTTCTTGCTGTATTAGGTGTTCTGTTCGGGCAGAGACTATTAAGAAGACATTTTCAGAAAGCTGGTATTTTGGAATGATTATGAATCATAGTAACATCAGAAAAGTGGATCAGATCGATGGTAGGACAGTGTTGCTGTTGGCTGTCTGCGCATGCTTCACTTCCTTCTTAAGCACTAGTTTGCTGGGGCATGGTTTATATATGATATGGCTTTTTCTATTGTTATGCTATTTTGAGTTATTTACGATGGGATTAGGAATACTGGGGGTATATATCCTGTCGGTAGTTTGGCTGGCTATTAATACAAAATACCATATCTCTTTTCCGTCACCGCTGTTATTTCATATGCTTTATCGTCTATTGATGCCGGCGATGATTGTGTGTCTGATAGTGCACATTCCTTCAGGCAAACTGACTTCCAGTATAAGGAAGTTACCGATTCCCGAAAATATAATTCTGATTTTAATTGTTATGCTTCGGTTTGCTCCCACCATTGTTCATGAGTTTGGTGAAGTAAAAGACGCTATGAAGGTAAGAGGCTTTTTGCGGTCTATAAGGACAGTCCTTTTCCACCCGCTTAGTACATTGGAATATGCAGTTGTCCCTATGGTTTTCAGAAGCCTGAAAATAGCGGACGAACTGGCGTCATCAGCCATTGTCAGAGGAATCGAGAGTCCGTATAAGAAAGATAGCTATTACATTATAAGTCTGACTGCAAAAGATATTTTCTTAGTAATGTCCAGTACCGTCATTGCAGTGGTTTGCTGCAGGGTTTAAAGCAATACGGGTGGCGGCGGGGTAGTCTGGATTCAGGAGGTGAAGTTATGGTATACAATGGGAAATTGATTAAGAATTCGGAAGGTATTAGCCCCCAAAGTACAATAATGTTTTGTTTCCCATATGCAGGAGGCGGTGCCGCTTTCTATGCTAAGTGGATTCAATATTTTGACAAGAAACTTGCGGTTTGCCCCATACAATTACCGGGAAGAGAAGAACGCATTGGTGAGAAGCCATATTTGAACATGCAATCACTTGTAAAAGACGTTGTGGACGCTATTATGGGGTTCGACAATGATTTTATCCTATTTGGCCATAGCATGGGTGGCAAAATAGTATTTGAAGTTGAAAAAATGCTTGAAAACAACAAAAGAGTAGCAAAGTTGGCGATATTCTCCGGAAGCAGAGTTCCCCATATTCCGGAACCACAGCCGATATCTCATTTGACAGAACAGGAGTTTTTGGCCGGCCTGGAACGATATGGCGGTATTCCGGAAGAAATAAAAATGGATAAAAGACTGTTGAGCTTTTATATGCCGATAATCAGATCGGATTTTATTCTAGATGAAAGCTATTATCCGGATGCCCCATCAAAATTAATATGTCCAGTTTTGGCAATTGGTGGGAATGAGGATAGAGAAGCAACCCTGACTGATATAAAGAGATGGTCTGAATACACGCAGAGCGAGTTTCAGTATTACCTTTTCAGAGGTGGGCATTTCTTTATAAAAGAAGATGAGGAAAATGTATTAAAGTTAATTCATCAAAAATCTGAGGAGCTTATCAATCGTGAAAATTAAAGTGATTCATCCTACATTCACTTCACGGCACTGCTTTATGAATGATCTTCCTCCGGAAGAAATACAGGTTTGGATTTTGCATTGGAGAAGCATGACAGGTTGGATAAAAGAGAATTGGGGAATCTTGAATGAAGAAGAGATAAAGCAATATACATCATATGTAAAGTATGAAGATATGATGAGAGGTGCAATAGGGAAAATCGCTGTAAAAAAGATATCTTCATCTTATCTTGGCAAAGATATAAAAGATATACAAATTGAGAGAGGACGTTTTGGGAAACCATATCTGTGCTGTTCTGGAAAACATCTATCTATAAATTACAATCTCTCTCACTCGGGAGAGATTGTAATGCTTGCCTTTGGACGTAATGTTCAGGTTGGCGTAGATGTGCAGGCAATAAAACAAATACAGGAATACCAAAGGCTTGCAGAAAATTATTTTTCACCAGAAGAAACAGCAGCTGTAATCAGGCAAAATAATATTGAGTTCTTTTTTGAATCTTGGACAGCGAAAGAAGCCTATGTGAAGGCAATCGGCTATGGGCTTTATAAAGATTTCGCCTCTTTTTCTGTTAAAATCGGCGGAACCAGCAGTGAAAGCTACGGAGATCAGATTTGGCGGATTTGTCAAATTGCTGTAGATAAATGCCATAAAGCATGCTTGGCATATGGAATGAGGGATGAGAATGAACTATGGGAAGAAATTGCGACCGGTACAGGAGAAAACGATAGATACCTGGCTGGGAGAAACGTTTAAAGCAAATAGAAATAAGACCGCTATTGTGGAGGGCATAAATCGTATTACCTATGGACAACTGGAAAGGAAAATCAACCAGTATGGCTGCTATTTCAAAAGGCGCGGGATAAGCAAGAGTGAACTGGTTGTTTTGCGAATACCGAATGTAAAAGAGTTTGTATTTGCTTTGCTGGGGTTAATTAAAATAGGTTCAATCCCAATTGTTACAAACTCTTTATTTGGTGAGAATGAGTTAAAGGGCATTTTTGATAAGACGGATGCCTCAACATTGGTTTTCTATGATAAGGACGAAGTATCATTAAGGATTCACAAGGTGCGTGCAAGCAGACAGATTTGTAAAATTGCAGTCAAGGACATAGCCGAAGGATTGAAAGAAGACACCGAAAATATCATCGAAGAAAACAAGGAGCTTGATAGCATAGCCCTCCTTATGTTGTCAAGCGGAACAACCGGAATTCCTAAATTAGTGCCAATCACTCATAGAATGATTTATTGGCATATTTATGGATATAATCAGAAATTCCAGTTTACATCCTCTGACAGTTATTTAGCTTGTCTGCCGATAGCACATAAGGTTGGGCTGTATTCGCCCGGGATTCTGAATGTGTTTTTCGCAGGGGGAAAAGCTGTTTTATGCAGTAACCTGGACTGCGATGATGTTTTTGCACAAGTTGAAAAGGAAAATATTACAATTACAGCCTTAGTTCCAACACTGGCGCGAATCTGGAATCAGTATCTGAATCAAGAGTGTGGATATGATTTGAGCAGCGTCAGGAAAATCATTATTGGAGGTTCCTTGGTTGATGAGAGCCTTGTTACAAAATTAATTGAAAAGATGGAATGTGAGGTCTTACCGCTTTATGGAGCAACGGAAGGACTGGCCTTGTATAGTATTTATGATCGCAGTAATCTTGGCGATGCGGTAGGCTACCATTATTCGGTGTCTGGCTATGAGGAAATCCGGATTATTGATGAGAATGGCATGGACGTACTGAATGGTGAAGAAGGAGAATTGATAATTCGTGGACCGTTTACCATTCAAAGTTATTATAACCAGGAAGTCAGTATGAAAGATAAGTTCACCTCGGACGGATTTTATAGAACAGGCGATAAAGTGAGATGGGATTCCACATATGGATATCAGGTACAGGGAAGGATCACGGACCAAATAAATAGGTCTGGTGAGAAAATAGAACCGAGAGAGATTGAAATATTTATAAGTGAACATCCGAACATTGATGAGGCGGTGGTAGTAGGTGTTGAGGATTTTCTAATGGGAGAAAGAATTTGTGCTTTCATCATGACTCCGGATGAAAAAATTAATTTATCACATATACGAAAATTTCTTATGGAAAAGGGGCTGGCAACATATAAGCTACCAGACCAGCTTGTGAAGATAGATGAGTGGCCTCTTACATCGGTAAAAAAGATTAACCGGGTAAAGCTGCGGGAGATTGCGAATAACACTGCAGGAAAGGAGAAAATATGAAATCGGAGATTACATATGCAGAGCTGTGCCGGCTTGTAGCAGAGATTGGGGAGTATTCTTATACTGCAGATATAGAAAACATAAATTTGATCGAGGCTGGATTTGAATCCTTAAAGGTAATGCTGATATCCAGTGAGCTAAAACGCAGAGGTATCAATGTCCGTGTTTCTGAATTGCTGAAAAAACCGTATCTGGCGGACTGGTGGAAAATAATAAAAATGCAGAGTGTCAGCGCAGAAAGTAAAAAGGAAATGGATAGGAGTCGGACGGAAACGATGGAATTTCCTCTTACCGATGTTCAGCATGCGTATTGGGTGGGCAGAAATCCGAATCAGGTGATGGGAGGAATATCGTGCTATCTGTATTTTGAGTTTGAATGTGGGGAAATAGACTGGCAGAGGTTATCAAAGGCGTGGGAAAACGTGCAATACCTGCACTCATCGCTCCGGACAAAGTTTTTGGAGAGCGGAACCCAGGTTATTCAGGATAAACCATATAATTCCAACATCATAATATATGACTTCCAACAATTAGATGAAACAGAAAAGAAAGAGAAAATGGAAGCGGTAAGAAATGAGTACAGTCATAAAGTATTAGCTGTTGAACGAGGTGAAGTGGCAGTACTCATTTTATCGGTTATAGGCAAGAATAAAACTATCTTGCATTTTGGCATTGATTTGCTGGTAGCGGATTTAAAGAGCATAAAGATTATTTTTTCGGATTTAGAAAGAGTATACAATGATTGTTCCTTTGAAAAACTGCCAACGCCGTTTTCTCTTGAAGAGCACATGAACCACAAAGAAAAAGAGGATAGTTACCGAAAGGCGGCCGCTTATTGGAAAGAACATTTTGCTACACTGCCGGAAGCACCGGAACTGCCATTAAAGAGAGTATATCAATCGGTAAAGAAGCCGGTGTTTAAAAGAAAAAATTTTATGCTGGATAAAGCGGATTGGGACAGGTTTGCGGCAAATGCCGCGAAGAACCAGGTCACACCTGCAATGATACTGCTGACCATTTATACACAGATAATAGAACGTTACAGCAATCAATCGGACTTTCTGATGAATATACCTCTGTTTAACAGACCGTCAGGGGCAGAGGGCGAGGTGGCGGACTTTACCAATATCCTTTTGCTTCCGGTAAAGAGCATTGAAGAACGAGGTTTTATTGCTAAAGCGAAAAGAATTCAGGAAACCTTTCTGGAATCGCTGGACTATTCTGCTTATTCCGGAGTGAAAGTAATAAGAGATATACTAAGGTCAAGGCCAACACAAAAGCTTGTGGCGCCAATCGTATTTTCTTGTGACTGCATGGAACCAATCATTACCGATGAGTTTGCAGGGAGTTTTGGCAAATTAAAATATATTTCTTCACAGACACCGCAAGTTTTGATAGATTTCCAGGTTATGAGATTCCCGGAAGGCATTTTGCTTTCGTGGGACACAGTTGAAGATGTATTCCCGAAAGGCTTTATAGAGGATATGTTCAGTGCCTATATAGAATGTTTGAGATGGACTATATCCAACCCTGACAAATGGGAGGAAGAACTTCATGTAATATCAGAGACAAAATTCGCAGAGAGATATTCAGGCATAAATACAATTGGGGTAAAGCAGGATCTATGTCTGCATGAACTTGTTTTTAGAAATGCAACAGACCGTAGCAGCAAAACGGCTGTCATAGAAGGCGCCGGCAGAACCTTGACTTATTATGAGCTGTGCAAAGAAGCGAAGAAATTAGCACGTTTATTACAGCTGGAAGGTGTAGGGCCTGGCGATAAGGTGGCTGTGCGATTGCCCAGGGGAGCAGAACAGATAATATCAGTACTATCAATATTGCTGCTGGGTGCATGTTATGTGCCGATTGGAATGAACCAGCCGGATAAGCGTATCGAAAAGATCGTGAAACGCGCTGGTATAAGATATATGGTATCTCACGGTGGTCATTTAAAGTTAAACAGAGTGAATATCATTGATGTAAATGACCGGGTGAAGCAGGAGGCGATATCTGCCAATGGACCAGTAAATCCTTCCAGCAGTGCTTATGTTATTTTCACCTCTGGAACTACTGGGGAACCCAAAGGCGTGGAGATTTCCCATTTTTCAGCCATGAATACAATTTGTGATGTGAACAAGAAATGTGGCATTAGCGAAAAAGATAGTTTATTGGCAGTGTCTTCCTTGGAATTTGATTTATCGGTTTATGATATATTTGGAATTCTTGGAACGGGCGGGACTATAGTCTTGCTGGACGAAGCGAGTAAAACAGATGCTGCCCAATGGTTGGATTTAGTCACTAGATACCATATAACCTGTTGGAATTCAGTGCCTTTTCTATTACGGATGCTTCTGGAACAGGCACAGGCTGAGGAGATGAATTTGCAATCCCTTAAAACCGTATTGTTGTCCGGGGACTGGATTGGTACGGACCTGCCAGCAAAATTAGCAGATGTTGCTCCAAATTCTGAATTGACAGCTCTTGGTGGAGCAACTGAAGGTTCTATATGGTCTAATTATTATCAGGTGAAGCTGCCTGTTCCTAAAGAGTGGGTATCAATTCCATATGGAACTCCCCTGGACGGACAGCTATACAGGGTCGTTGACCAGAGGGGAAGAGACTGCCCTGATTGGGTGCCGGGAGAATTATGGATTGGCGGAATTGGAGTGGCAAAGGGCTATGTCGGTGATGAAACCACTACAAATAATAAGTTTGTATCATTTAAAAACATAAGATGGTATAAAACCGGTGATATGGGAAGGTTTTGGAATGATGGAATAATTGAATTCCTGGGAAGAAAAGATACGCAGGTAAAATTCAGAGGGTACCGGATTGAACTGGGAGAGATTGAAGCAGCAATCAACAGGGCGAAAGGTATTAAGAGTTCTGTTGCATGTATCGTTTCGGAAGGCGGCAGTCAAAAACTTTGTGCGTTTATTGTTAAAAACGACCCAGATAGTGAGTTGATTCAGGACGAAACCATAAATCAGTCGATTAGTTCCTATCTTCCTCTCTATATGGTTCCGTCTGAATATCAATATGGAAAGTCTATACCGTTGAGTGCAAATGGGAAAGTTGACCGTAAAATGGTAGCAGAATTGTTTTTTAAAGAACGTCAGGTTGTGGCCGGTTACGAAAAACCGCAGGGAGCTATAGAAGAAGAATTAGAGCGGCTATGGATAGAAGTACTCGGTTCCACAAAGTATTCAAGAGATATCAGCTTTTTTAAAGCCGGAGGCGATAGCTTAAAGGCGATTATGCTGATTGATAAAATTAAAAAGTCACATTTAGTCAATGGAGATCTCGGGACAGCAATATTAGTGAATGCCCCTACGATTAGAGAACTGGCAAGTCAGATACAAATGATTAATCAGGGTGCAGAGTTGACAATTGATACCATTTAGCTGCAGACAAGGAGAAAAAATTATGGATATCCAAAAGTACATTAATGAGCTGGCAGAAAAAGAAATTGTAATTTGGTGTGAAGGTGATTCTATCAAGTTCAAAGCTCCGAAGGGGGCAATGACAGAAGAAAATAAAAATAAGTTGAGACAGTATAAGTCAGAAGTACTGGATTATTTAAAAGCACATAATAACTTAGTGTTCACCAGTGATACAAAACGGAGATATGAAAAATTCCCACTGACCGACATACAAAATTCCTATGTTATGGGAAGAAATCATTTATATGATTTGGGTGGAATTGGTTGCCACGGTTACATAGAAATTGAAGTCAATAGATTACTTGATCCTGGTCAGCTGGAGGTTGCATGGAATAAAGTGATACAGAAGCATGATATGCTGCGGGCAATTGTATCGGCTTCCGGTTATCAGATTGTCCAGGAGGCAGTACCTTCAGTGGAAATCATAGTACTTGACGGGCGGGATAAAGATATTAGCGCTGATAAGGAAGAATTGAGAACTGAGTTATCTACGAAGCAGTATCAGCTTGGAACGTGGCCCATGTGTGATTTGGCCTTAAGTATTGAGAAAGACAAAAGCATAATCTATTTTTCGTTAGACATGCTTATTTCTGACTTTGCAAGTATGAATGTAATGCTAAATGATCTTGAAAAGTTTTATGAGAATCCTCATGAAATCATTATACCGACTACGTCTTACAGAGATATTGTTTTATATCAGGAGAAGCGGAAAACATTTAATAGCAAATCAAGGCAGGAAGCGGAAGTTTATTGGAATAAGAAAATATCAATGATGGGAGATGCACCTAACCTTCCGGTTATAGGGAAGGAGGACAATCAGGAAGTGAGCTTCCTTCAGAAGAAAGTGTTCTTGAATGATAAACAATGGAATGCTTTTGTTGAATTGGCAAAATCATATAATATTACGCCATCTGCGTTTGTTATGGCAGCACTGGCGGAGGTAATAGCAGTTTGGTCTGGTGACAAAAAGTTCTGTATTAACACTACACTGCTCAACAGACCGGAAGTGGCTGAAGATATATATAAAGTGGTTGGTGATTTCACAGATGTCAATATTACTGCCATTGATATAGAGTATAGTGAAACCTTTCTGGAAAGAGTGAAAAAACTGCAAATGGACCTCTGGTCTGATTTAGAACATAAAGATGTGTCCGGAGTAGAAATAATAAGACGCCTAACGAAAGAACGCAAGAAAAATGTAATTATGCCGGTTGTGTTCACAAGTACTTTGGGGGTTAGTTCAAAGGATGATACAACTGTAAAAAACAAAATTGTATATAAACTGAGTCAGACTCCGCAGGTGTATATAGACTGCCAGGCCGCAGAAGAAAACGGTGGTGCCACTATTAACTGGGACGTGCGAAATGGTGTATTTGAGGACTATATAATAGAAGAAATGTTTGGAAGTTTTGCTTTGTTGCTTCAATCTATAGCCGATAAAAATAGTGAAGTTCTTAAGGAAAAATACCCGGTCAGCCTTATGAAGGAAACCCTTGAAATAAGAGGTGATGTAAATAATACTTTTAAAAATATTATGCCGGCAATGCTTGAAGATGGATTCCTGAAATCTTTTAACCTTTACCCTGATAAAACGGCATTAATAACTGATGAGGGAGAATATACATATCGTTCACTTGGGGGATATGTGAATGCTGTACTGCGTATTTTGGGCGAGGCAGGAACCCAGGACGGTGATAAGATAGGAATTGATACCAAAAAACATGTATGGCAGGTAGCTGTGGTACTGGCTGCCCTTATTTCAGGGGCGACTTATGTGCCAATAGATGTGCAGCAGCCTGATAAACGCAAAGAGAAAATTATAAAAAGTGCAGATATTAAACTGCTTTTTGCAGAAGCAGGTAATGAGGATTTAGAACAATACTGCAATGTTGTAGATATTCACAGCCTGAAACCGGAACCGACAGAATCGCTGCCTATTAATAAAATAGATTATGACAGGCCGGCTTATATTATATTTACATCTGGAACAACCGGTGAACCCAAAGGGGTTATCATGACTCATCGTGCAACATCAAATACAATTGCGGATGTTAATGAAACATATGCAGTTGGTGAGAGGGATGTATTCCTGGGGTTGTCAAATTTATCATTTGACCTTTCTGTATATGATTTATTTGGCTGTTTTTCAGCAGGAGGAACATTAGTATTACCCAGTACAGATAAAATTAGGGATCCCAAATATTTGTCGGAATTAATAATCAGACATAGGGTTTCTGTAATAAATGCGGTTCCTGCTTTGCATCAGATGATTGTTTCCTATCTTGAATCCGCAAATGTCAGCGTGGATTATCAGGTGAGGCTGTTATTGCTTTCTGGTGACTGGATTCCCGTAACCCTGCCGCAAAGGATTTACGATCTGTTTGACGATTGCCGTGTGATCAGTCTTGGTGGAGCCACGGAAGCAGCAATCTGGTCAATCAGTTACGATATTCCTAAAAAAGCTGTATTTACAAAAAGCATTCCATATGGATATCCAATGTCCAATCAAACATTTTATGTTCTGAACAACGAAATGCAGCCTTGCCCTAATGGGGTAGACGGAAGCCTGTACATTGGAGGAATCGGATTATCCTCCGGCTACCTGAAGGATGAACAGCTGAATCGTGAAAAGTACCCTGCTCTTCCATGGAGTGGAGAGCGCATTTACAGAACCGGGGATAAGGGGTGCTATTTACCAGACGGAATCATTATTTTTAAAGGACGCGAGGACGGTGATAATCAGGTTAAAATACACGGCCATAGAGTTGAACTAGCTGAAATTAGTTCTGTCTTAAATGAACATCCGCTGATTGAAAGGGCTGTCGCTTTAGCGTTAGGTGAAAACCCGGAGGATTTGCATATTGATGCAGCCATTTCTCCGGTCAGGAAAAAGACTATGGCATCACCGGCTCTGGACGATAAAGAAGAATATTTGCTCAAGTCCATAAAACAATATTATGAAGAGCAAATGGACCAGGATTTACTTGAAAAGTGGATTAAGAAGTCAGAGGAAGTTGTTTCTGCGGACATATACAACACGTTTAGAAAGCGCGGAATTTTTTTGGATAAATCCAAAGCCTTCAGTTTTGAGCAAATTGTAGAAATGATGTCGATACCGGAGAAACTGCACAAACTGACAAAAAGATGGTTGCAGGTATTGGTTAATGAAGGAATTATCACATGTGAAGCCAATGCATATAAAGCTTCTGAGATAAGTACGGATTTAGGTTCTGAAAAACTTTGGAAGGAATTTTATGAAATAGAGGACGATTTCCAATACAGCAAGAAGTTTGTTGATTATTTGAAGGAATCGAGTGATTTGCTTCCAGAATTGATTCAGGGAAAAGAGGACCCTCTGAATATTCTATTTCCAAAGGGAGACACAGACCCGGCGCTGGCAGCTTATCATGACAATAAAGTAAATGGGATGCTCAACAACATTGCTACGAAAGAAATACGGTATCTGTGCGAGAAAAAGAATAAAAAAAGTCCGGAGAAACCCTTTAGAATATTAGAGGTGGGAGCTGGAGTTGGTGGAACCTCTCTCGATGTGATACCCGAGCTTGAAGGCTGTAATGTTGAGTATTATTTTACGGATCTTTCGATTTTCTTCTTAAATAAAGCACAGGAGAATTTCGGTAAGTATAATTGGGTGAGATACGGGATTTTCAATATTAATGAAGACTTCGTATCGCAAGGGTATGAGGCATTCAGCTTTGATGTAATTTTATGTGCAAACGTGCTTCATAACTCACGGAATATCAATAGTGTCATGAAAAATTTAAAGGGCTTATTATCAGAGGACGCGTCCATTATCATACTTGAGGAAACACGAACAAGTTACCTGTTGCTGACGTCAATGGAATTTAAGGACGGCTTAACCGGTTTTACGGACGAACGCAGCGAACATGACCAGACATTCTTCACACGAAAACAGTGGGAAGATATATTTAAGAGGCATGATGGGCAGCTGCTTTATGAATTCCCTGATAAGGGTAGCAAATTGGACTTAGCAGGACAGACAATATATGTGGTTCGCTTTGCCGGAGAATATGAGCAGTTAGAAAAGGAGGCGGTCAGAGGCTATTTGGAAAGTACAGTATCTCCGTACATGGTTCCAAACCAGATTCTGATTCTTCCGGATATGCCACTATCTGCAAACCGTAAAGTGGACACCAGAAAAATCAAAGAATACTTCAAGAATTGGGACCATAAGGAGAATATTAAGAAAAAGGACGAGTTGCCCCAGACAGATCTGGAGCAGCGCATTGCCGAAATATGGTGCAAAGAGCTGGGGCTTACTTCTGTGGGGAGAAATGATGATTTCTATCTGGTAGGCGGTGATTCTCTGTTAATTGCTCAAATCATTGGGAAGATGATGGAGAACATATCGGAAGCCTCCGGCTGGGAGTGGAGCAATCTACTGACAGAAATGATGAAAGCACCCACTATTAAGCAGATAGCAGAAAGTCTTGTGAACCATCAAAATGATAAGGGCAATCTTGAGGACCCATCCTTAATGATTCTGAAAAATAGCAGTTTAAATAATGAGGATTCTGTTGCGAAGGTTTTCTTCCATGCCGGAGCGGGAACCTTAACACCCTATACGGATTTACTGTCTCGCATAAAAGAGGACAGCAAGGACAGTGAAAGCATTATCGGCTTTGTTTTTGGAAATGATGCTGAGTATATCTCTATGGAAACCAGTCAGACCTTCCGGCTGTTGGGGAGAAAATATGGTGAGATATTGGAAAAAATGGGATATAGAAATTATATTCTTGTGGGCCATTGCGTGGGTGGCCTGATTGCACTGGAAACAGCACAATATTTGAGAAATAAAGAAATTTCCGTTTCTGATGTGACGCTGATAAGCACCGGTATTCCAAAACAGAAGGAGAACACGATTTTAGCGGACGCATCGGATGAGATATACCGTAATGCATTGCATTCAAGCCTGGATAACGAACTGCTGTTGGAGAGGATTTTTGCAAGAGTGATTGGGGCAGATGCATATAAGGCGGGATATCAGGTAAGCGATGAGCGGTTGCAGCAGTATATAGAGTATATTTCCAGATGTGGAAGTGGTGAAATTACAGTAAAAGCATTATGCGAAACGGGCGGGGAGTATGAAGATGTGGCTGAAGAGTTCCGCCGGCTCGCCAGCTATACAATTTCAGAAAGGTTAAATGCTTTATACCGCACGATTGAGCGTCCAAATGGGGAGTTGATGGAACATCAGCTGAAGATGCTGAATGTACTTTTCCGGATATTCTCACAAAATTTCAGATGTGTGTCCAGTTATATACCGGAGCTTTACTATGGAAATATAAGGATTTTCTGTTGTGAGATTTTAGGAAGCCACTTTTATCCGGGATTTTTTGAGGAAGATCTTGAAACATGGAAACCATATATCAAGGGGAATTTAAAATATAATACAATTGCAGGACAACATTTTGATTGTATTATTGGTGATAATCTGGAAAAGAATATTTCTAAGATTTTGGATTTCAACTATTAACGATTGCCAAAGGGTGCCCATCACCGTATGGACACCCTGGAAAAGGGGCGGAATATGAAGAAAGTCGGAATATTAGGCGGAACTGGTGAAATAGGAAAAAGAGTTGTTAAACTGTTGGAGAAGCAATATGAGCTGCTAGTTTCCTATCATTCTGTAAAACCACCAGTTACTGCCCATAACCAATATATCCAATTAGATGTAGATATATCTGATGACTTAGAAAACTTTTGCAGTCAGTGCAGTATTATCGTAAATTGTGCAGGAGCCTCCTTTGTCAATGGAGAAAAGATTGCAAGAGCAGCGGCTAAATATCACATACCTGTTGTGGATCCTTCTGGTGAGGCATTTTTAGAAGACAGAATAGCAGATATAGAGAACGAATCGGTTTATGTGCTTTCCAGTGGCTTCTTCCCAGGAATGACTGGCCTGTTGATTAAATATTTATGTGAGAGCTTAAAGTCAGTAGATTGTATTATGGGGTTGAGCATCACGAATGAAATTCCGAGCAGATCGGCAATCAAAGATTTTATTTTGACAAATACAGCCGGATTTGGAACTGCATTAAACTATTATGAAAATGGTGAATTAAAAAGGGATGAAACACCAATCTACAGGATTGTAGAAAATAAGGAGTATATATTGCAGAACTACTATACGATAGAATTGCAACGGATTACTCAAAAATATAAACCTGGGAGGGCAAACTGGTATTACGCCTCTTTTGGAGAAGAAATCACGAAGTTAATGCAGGAAGCAGTTATCAAATATGGTTTAAAGCAAGGCGATGAGGCACTGCAGCAAAGTATTGATTCTATTATCAAGCTATTTGAAATGACTGGTGGCTCAACAGCAGCATATAACTATATACATATTGAAGTAACCGGTTCAGATAATGATCAGGGTCACATAAGAACTGCGGACGTACACAGTTCATACAGTAGTGATATCAGTTCAATTATAGCCGCTTATACGGTTAAGGCCCTGGTTGAAAAACAACCGGACTTCGGAATTCATTATGCTATGGATATCGTGGATTTAAAAACTGTAATACATGATTTACCACAATTAAATATCGACCTGGTTCTGACCGATCAAATATTGGAGAAAGAGGAAACCTATGAAGAAGGATCAATCTAAGATTCATCTGCTTGGTAATAAAAACGGTAAAAGAATACTTCTTATACATGGGATGGGGTTCAATTGGAAGAACTGTTTTGATAAGGTTCTTCATATATTGGGGAAAGATTATTATTTTATAATTCCGGAGTTGCCAGGCCATAGTGCTTCGTCCGGTGGTGCGGTTACTTCTGTCATTCTTAGTGCCGACTATATTAGTACTGCATTGCTGAAAAAGGGAATTAATTATGTTGATACAGTTTATGGCATTTCTTTGGGAGCAAGTATTGCACTTGAAGTTGCACTCAAAGGTTATATAAGAATAAAAAAACTGATACTGGACGGCGGACAATATGAATCTATGGGTAATATGAAATACATATACAGCCTTATTATGGCGTGGCAGATGAAGCGGGTTTTGCATGGAAAGCACATGATGAAGTATATGCAAAAACAAATGGGGTATTTACATAATAATGATGTCCAGGTTCTTCAGCCAATGGGGGAGGCCGGTATAACCTTTGGAACATTATTACAGACAGCTCTTGCAGCTTACAAGTATGATATCCGGAGCAGGAAAGAGAAAATATCAATGGAAGTGGTGATTATGTATGGAGGCAATGAAACATATGCCCCCAATTCTGTTGGTTTAATAAGAAGAGTCAGTATTTATCCTCTTAAAGTCCGTGCCTGTGAGAAAATGGGACACGCGGAGGCTCTGAGCAGGAAACCGCAGATAATCTGCAATATGATAGAAGCATAATGGAGGATTAAAACCATGCCGGAAAAACAGGAAGTGCAGGAATGGTACGGCCGGAACGCCAGGGTTATGCACAGTGACAGTGATTGCTTAATAGAACGGTACGAATGCCAGGGAAAGGGTTTGATTGTTACATATAAAGTATTTGAGGGAATGGAAATGGTATTCATGGAGTTTAATTCCGAAGATGCTTTTATCCCAGTAACCCCATACAGCGAGATTCTGGAGATTACCTGTTGCCGCAGGGGGAGAGTTGTCTGTGAATTTGCAAATAATATATGTGCCCATCTGTCGGAGGACCATTTCTGGATTGGCAGCGGGGAGCATCTGCCAGCTTCCTATTATTTCCCCTTCGGTTACTTTGATGCCGTTACTCTGGTGATTGACGAGAAAAAAATGAGTTTGTCCACGAAAAAGATTATGGCGGATTTTTCCATAGATATTAAGGCGATTGAGGAAAAATTATCATTGAACACTGCATGGTATATCAGCAAGATTCCTTCTAAATTACAGCGATTGTTTGATGAAGTCTATGAGGCAAAAGGGAAAGAGAGCACTTGCTACTTTGCAATTAAAACGTTGGAACTTCTTTTCTATTTACAAAATATTGAACGAAATGACGCTGAGGAGGAACAGTATTATCCCAAAGACCAGATCGAGGCAGTCAAAGAAATCTGGAACTACATGATTACTCATTTAGACGAGGAGCGTTCACTTAAACAATTGGTGAAAGAAAAAAATATGGGGACTACCATGTTTCAAATAATATTTAATCACGTTTATGGAGATTCCCCATATGCATTTTTGAAGAAATACAAAATGGGGATTGCGAAAAAGCTGATTTTAGATGGTGAAATGAAAATTGGTGAAATTGCCTTTTCATTGGGGTATTCTAATGCAAGTAAGTTTTCTGTTGCATTTAAAGATGTCTATGGTATTTTGCCAAAAGATTATAGAAAGCTGAGAAGCTAATAAGAATATGGAGAATAAAAATGGGAAAAGAAATAGAAATGCAGCATGTGACATTTTCATATCAGCATAAAATTCCCCAGCTTACTGATATCAATTTAAATATTAAGGCAGGGGAAACGGTGGTTATAACCGGTCCGTCAGGCAGTGGGAAAAGTTCGCTGACCCGAGTTATTAATGGTCTGATTCCTTATTTTTATGAGGGCGATTTAAAAGGGACCGTCAATGTAGAGAAACAGCCCCTTTCAAGTTATCCATTCTGGGAAAGGGGAAAGATTATAGGCAATGTGTTTCAGGATCCGCGGAGCCAATTTTTTGCCAATGAGGTGGCAGGGGAGATTGCGTTCGGATGTGAGAATTACGGGTATTCGCACGAAGAAATTGTGGCCCATGTCCATGCTGCAGCCGATAGTATGGGCATAGATGATATATTAAATTATAATATTCGGAACCTTTCCTATGGAATGAGACAGAAGGTGGCGATTGCTTCTGCCGAAGCAATAGAGCCTGAAATTTATGTTATGGATGAACCCTCCGCAAATTTAGATACGGATTCAACAGAGAGATTGGGTAATACAATAAGGAAACTGAAGGAAAAGGGAAAAACAATTCTGATTGCGGAACATAGACTTTATTACTTGATGCCAATTGCAGATAGGTTTCTATATATAAAAGATGGCCGCATTATGCATGAATTTACGCAGGCGGAGATCAGGCAGCTGGCCGCAGAAGAAATCCGTAAGCTGGGTTTAAGAAACCCTGACCTACATACGGTGACTTGTTCTCATATGCCATTAGAAAATAACAGCGATGTGATTTTAGAAGTAAAAGATTTATGTAAAGCGTTTGGCAAGTTAGTGGTTGCAGACCATATCAACATTTCCTGCAGGAGAGGAGAATCTATCGCTATCATAGGTTCTAATGGGATGGGGAAAAGTACAATGGGAAAAATGCTCTCCGGATTATTAAAAGAAGATTCCGGCCGTGTTACTCTGTTTGGAAATAAAAGCAACATAAAAAAGAGAAGGGGAACGGTCTGGTATATTCCCCAGGATCTCGACAGCCAGTTGTTTGGTGAAGATCTGATAGATGAACTGATACTGGGCAGTAAAGAATCACCGGAAATAAGGGAAAAGGCTGGGCAGATATTAACTGAACTGGATTTGTATGAGTTTAGGGAACAACACCCATCCACTTTGTCAGGGGGGCAAAAACAGAGGCTCGCATTGGCAGTGGCGTTGATGCATGAAGCCCCCATTATTATCTTAGATGAACCAACCAGCGGCCTTGATGGGGTAAATATGAGAAAGGTAAGCCATGTTATTCAGGAACTAGCTGGGAGAGGATGTACAATTCTGGTGATTACCCATGATGCAGAATGTGTGCTGTCTTGCTGCCAGAGAGCAATCCGGTTGGAAGAAGGAAAGGTGACAGACGATTTTGTGATAAATTCTGCCGATTATTTACTGGAGAAAATGGGGTATTGAGCTATCTGTAAGAGGATAAAGTTGTTGGAATTTCGGGCTATTTTCGGGAAATTATTTTGAAATGGAGTAGAGAACTGTGGATTTTTTCGTTATAATACACTACAGTTAGTTAAAACTAATCGTAGTGCGAATATTATGGAATTGGAGGAGCAACAATGAAACAGGAAAAGAACAAGGAGGAAAAAAGGAAAACAGGAATGGCACGTTGCCTAGAGCTGGCATCAGAACACAAAGGGTTAGTGATTATTTCAGGAATTCTGTCTGCATTGGCGGCAGTATGTTCGTTTATACCTTATCTGTCAATCTATTTTGTTATCAGGGAACTGATTTTGGTGTTTCCGGATATGCCGGCAACAGATATGCCTGCCATTTTGATGTGTGGCTGGTTTGCCCTGGCCGGCATTGCTGGAAATGTGGTACTTTATTTCTGTGCTCTGATGTGTTCCCATCTGGCAGCTTTTGGAACATTGTATGAACTGAAATTAAACTTTGCGGATCATATCACTGCAATCCCGTTAGGATATCACCTGACCATCGGAAGCGGCCGTATGAGGAAAATTATGGACGAGAACATAGAAAGTATCGAAAAATTTATCGCCCATCAATTCCCGGATTTTGTTGCATCTCTTGTGGCTCCGCTTATTTTAGTCATAATTCTTTTGGCTGTTGACTGGCGTTATGGTGTTGCCTCTCTTCTTGGAATTATGCTGGCCTTTGCCATTCAATTTTCAGGATTCAATGGGGCGGCTAAAGAGAAGATGCACCGTTTTCAGTCTGCCCAGGAAGATATGAATAATGCATCTGTGGAATATGTGCGAGGGATGCCTGAAATCAAAGCCTTTAATCAGACGGCAGATTCATTTAAAAGATTAAGCAAATCCATAACTGATTACACCTCCTTCATATTGGAATATGCCATGGGGTGGAGGGATTGCATGCCGGCGTTTACTGCGATTATCCACAGCATCTATTTGTTGCTGATTCCTGTAGGTATATTGATTGGAAGAAATGTGACGGATTACAGAAACTACTCCCTAACCTTTATCTTTTATTTGATTTTAGTGCCGGCCATATCTGGTATCTTAAATAAGATCATGTTCATTTCGGAGTCGTTTACCCAGATTGACGGCAATGTGGAGCGTATGGAAGAAATTTTACATATACCTGTTTTGCCGGATTACAGAGGCGGCGCCAAAGAGCAGGGGAAGGATATTGTCTTTGCTCATGTGAGCTTTTCTTATGAAGCTGAAGCAGATGTGGTTGTTAAGGCGCTGGATAACGTATCGTTTCATGCCAGACAGGGAGAGGTGACAGCAATCGTTGGTCCGTCAGGAGGAGGAAAGAGCACCATTGCTAATTTGATTTCCCGTTTTTGGGACGTAACAGAGGGAAATATTCAAATTGGAGGAGTAGATATCCGTGAAATTCCCCTTGCGGAACTGATGAAACAGGTAGGTTTTGTATTTCAGGACACATTTCTTTTCAAACAAAGTGTTTTGGATAATATTCGGATGGGAAATCCTGATGCAACAGAAGAGCAGGTTATAGAGGCTGCAAAGGCGGCCCAGTGTCACGAATTCATCGAAAAATTGCCGAATGGGTATCATACAGTAATTGGTTCTTCCGGAATCCGCTTGTCTGGCGGGGAACGGCAGAGGATTGCCATTGCCAGGGCCATAATTAAGGATTCCCCCATCATAGTACTGGATGAGGCAACTGCATTTAGCGATCCGGAAAATGAATATTTAATACAGAAAGCTTTTGAGAAATTGATTAAAGACAAAACAGTGGTTATGATTGCCCACAGGCTTTCCACGATCCGTAACGCCGACCAGATTCTTGTTATAGAGCAGGGGCATCTCATTGAACAGGGAACCCATGACGGATTAATAGCAAATGGCGGAAAATACACGCAGATGTGGAACAGTTATGTAGAATCAGTCAATTGGAAAATCCATACAGGGAAGGCGGTGTAACGGAATGAAATTTTTACAAGAACGACTGTTATTATCTGATAAAGGATATTCAGACCTTAAAAAAGCGATTTTTGCCTGCACATTGACAAACCTGTCCATTATGCTTTCATCTGCGATTCCAATTCTGTTGTTCGGCCAGCTTTTAAAGCCCTTTATGGGGAAGGAGATATCCTGGTCAACTATGTGGGTACTATTGGTATTCGGAGTGCTTGCAACAATCCTGGTCTTTATCGCTGCCAAGAATGATTATAAAAAAACTTACCTTGCGTCATATAAGGAAGCAAGCAACACGCGGTTACGGATTGCTGAACATTTAAGAAGGCTTCCTATGAGCTTTTTTAACACAAAAGACTTGTCAGATATAACTACAAATATGATGGCTGATTGTGCCAGCATGGAATCCATGCTTAGCAGTACTATTCCTCCGCTCATAGCAAATATTATATCGGTTACACTTACATGCGTATGTCTGGCCTTTTTTGACTGGCGCATGGCATTAGCAATATTTTGTACTATGCCTGTCTGCTTCTTTATAATATGGTGCGGCCGTAAACTGCAATTACACCTGTTTGACCAGCAGGTGGGGGTGAAACTGGCGGCGTCCAGTCAGATTCAGGAGTATCTGGAGGGAATCAAGATTATCAAATCCTGTGGTTTGAGCGGAGAACGTTTTCAGACACTGAATAAGGCTCTCCTGGCAATGAAAAAGACGGCAATTAAAGTGGAATTGGCTTCCGGTATTCTTGTGCAATGTGCGAGCCTGATTTTACAGGCAAGCCTGGGAATCACTATATTTATCGGTACAGTCCTGATTACAGGTGGACAGATTGAATTATACCCCCTCTTGATTTTATTGATGTTTTCTACACAAATTTACGGACCGATATTATCTATACTATCACAGCTTACCAGTTTGTTCCATCTGGGAACGGTTACAAAGCGGATGCGTATATTGCTGACAACACCGGCAATGGAGGGAGAAGAACAGGACATTAAGGATTATGATATCGAGTTAAATCAGGTTACATTTGCCTATGGAAAAGAAGATGTAGTAAAAAATATTTCGGCAAAAATAAATACAGGCAGCATCACTGCCCTGGTTGGACCGTCCGGAAGCGGAAAGAGTACCTTGGCAAAACTCATTGCCCGCTTTTGGGATGTAGATAAAGGTACTGTGACAATCGGCGGTAAGGACCTGAAACAAATTGAACCAGAATATTTAATGCGTAGCATGTCATTTGTTTTTCAGGATGTGACCTTATTTAATGACACGGTATTTAATAATATTAGAATCGGAAATATGAATGCCAGTGATGAGCAGGTTGTATCGGCTGCAAAAGCAGCTCATTGTGATGAGTTTATCAGGCGGTTGCCGGAGGGGTATGACACAATCCTTGGTGAAAACGGCAGCACTTTGTCAGGCGGAGAGAGGCAGCGTATTTCCATTGCCCGCGCACTATTAAAAAATGCTCCCATTATTCTTCTGGACGAGGCAACCGCTTCACTTGATCCGGAGAACGAGGTATTGATTCAACAGGCCATTGCCAGACTTGTAGAAGGGAAAACAGTCATAATGATTGCCCATCGCCTGCGGACAGTAGTAGATGCCGACCAAATCCTGGTATTGAACGAGGGGGAACTGGTGGAGCAGGGGACACACAAAAAGCTTCTTGAACAAAAAGGACTGTACAGAAAATTATTCTATATACAGCAGGAAAGTCTTGGCTGGTCAGTCTAAGGAACAGATGATAATAAAGTTTACAGGGTAAAAAGGCATGATGAAATCTTGTGACGCCACGGGAGATGCTAATTTAAAAAGCGCAATGGCTGAATTTATATTCCGACTTGCTGTGCCCGGATAAGCTGATTTACAGACAGCTGTCAGATGATGTGGTATGTTTACTTACCCGGACTTTTTACAAAACATTTTTTGATTTGATTCTTCATTATAAGCTTTATGTGGAGAATGAGATGATTGAGCGGTTAATCCAGCTGCATATATCAGGCTGGGACACAGTTCTTTTGAAAATAAAGCAATTTCCGGTAACTTAAAATATGGACAGTAAAAAGATAAGGAAGTGATTCTATGTCAAATAAAAATGATACTCGGTCTATGCTGCTTCATGACAGCCCGCAAAGTTTAGTATTAAAACTTAGCGTACCTGCGATTATTGGCATGGTGGTTGTTGGGCTTTACAATTTTATGGATGGAGTTTATGTCGGACAAATGGTAGGAGATAACGCTATGGCAGCGGTATCTGTGTCCTATCCATTTACGCTTGCCAATAGTGGGATTTCCACACTCATTGGTATCGGCTCCGCTTCAATCCTATCCAGGGCGATTGGAAAAAGGGATCAGTCTACAATTGACAAGATAATGGGAAATCTGATCGCCATGAATTTGATTTTTTCTCTTATCATCATGGCGATAGGCATGATTTTTACGAAACAGATTTTAATGCTTTCTGGTGCAAGCGGAGAAATTCTGGAGCTGGCGCTCCGGTATTTACGCATCATCTTTGCAGGCAGTCTGTTTGTCAATTTTGCACAGTCCTCAAATATGATTATGCGTGGTGAGGGATTGTTAAAACAGGCAATGCTCTTTAGCGCCAGTTCCGCTATCATGAATATTATACTTGACCCGATTTTCATTTTACTTCTAAAACCTTATGGCATGGGAATTGATGGAGCAGCATATGCAACCGTGGCTTCGCAGGTCGCGTATGCAATGGCCTCTCTTTGGTATTTTAAGCGAAAGAGTAAGAATGTGAGAATCAATGCAATTCGCATTGAAAAAACGCTTTTCTCGGAAATCATCGGAGTAGGTTTTTCTGCGATGCTGATGCAGATGATGATGCTGGTACAGCAAACCGCACTTTATAATCTTGCGGCGCAGCATGGCGGAGATACATGGCAGATTATACTTGGTGCGACATACCGGGTAGTGTCTTTTGCATTTATTCCTTTATGGGGGCTTTCCCAGGGATATCAGCCAGCGGTCGGAACCAATTACGGTGCAAAACAGTACGACCGGGTAAAACATATCACGAAAGTGTTTGCAATCACAGCAACTTTATTAGCACTTATTTTCTACCTGCCGATTATGTTAGTACCGAAGACAATACTTTCTATGTTTATTACAACGCCGTCTGTAGTGGAACTGGGAGTAGGGGATTTTCGTCTGTTTTTCCTATCATATATTTTATTGGGAGTCTGGATTGTGGTTCTAACCTTGATGCAGTCCCTTGGAAGAGCTACAAAAGCGAGTGTTCTGGTTATCTTACGTCAGATAGCCATTTACATACCCGTGGCCATCATCATGCCTTATATTATGGGATTTGGTGTACATGGCGTATTTGCTGCTCCGCTTATAACTGATATGGCAGTTTTTATTGTTGCGGCTGGTATGATGCTAACTGAATTTAGAAGAATGGATGTTTTAAAGGATACTGGAAGATAAAAAATTTATGGAATCATTTATATAACGCTACGAATTTTTATGTTCAAAACAAATAATTGCTATGAGAAAAAAGTTGATATATACACAATTTTGATATTTTATACATTCAGTAACAAAGGTTATTATTAGTATAACGATTTACATGCGGCTTGCTAAACAAAATACTGTTTTGTCCCTCCATAACCAGAGAAAGTTTCTGGGCTGGAAATGCATCTGGAATGATTCTAAGATAAAAAATTTATAATTACGTGTTTGCATTTAGATTTGGGAATGCAGGATAAAATAATCCGTATAATAACTACAGACTTTATCAAATTTTTAATAGAGCAATTGTTAACTAAAAAACTATCCTCTACAGGGATAATGAAAGATGCACTAGTAATTTATCCCCCAATTATCCATCAGATGGTGAATAAACATTAAGAAAAGACTTAAAAGGCTCCGTGATAAAACTAAATTTTTTGTTATATGAGGTTGTAGGCCCCTTCACTTTTTCCTTTATAGGAGTGAAGGGGCTTGTTTAGTTCCTGTTGTTCCTTGAAAACTTTATATTCAACGATTACGCTACGTTAGCTGTCCAGCGCGAATACGACAATTGGTATAGAAAGACTTCTCTGTCAACTTACAGGAGCTATGATGTCCTGTTACTCTATTTATATGTATAGATTGAAACAGAAGAATTTAACTACAAAAAGTTATGTTTTTTGTTAAATCATTTAATAGATTTCCAATTATCTCTTTAGGTTTTCTTATATGCCGGTATAGCCCGTAACTTCGGGCTTTTCCGGCACTTTTCCTATCGGAAGAACCTCACAAACGTTCTTATTACCCTTCATGTTTTCGCTCTCAAACGTAGTACAAACAGTAGTACATTCTGCGCATTCTATGCGGCTTGGGCTTCCTGGGCGCTCTCTGACGCTGGCTGCGTGTTGACGGTTGCGCTGGTCTGTGCCTGAGCTTGCAGCCGTTCCATTTCCTCCTGTGCGGAATGGAACGTGGCGTGAGCGTAATAGTTCAACGTCATAACGATATTGGCATGCCCCATGATGTACTGTAATGCCTTTGGGTTCATGCCTGCGTTTGCCATTCTGGTACAGAATGTATGCCGCATGGTGTGCGGCGTCATGACCTCCGGCAGCGGTTCCTTATGGAACTTGTTGAACTTCTTAGCAAGGCACTGAAACATGGCATCATAGTGGACAGCCACTTTCGGCAGTCCATCCCGGTTTAAGAACAGGAAGCCCTTATATCCGTCCACCACAACGCCTTTGCCATCCTTTCGCCTGTGCAGCACGCGCTGAAATGCTTTGTAGGCTGCTGCGCTCATAGGCACCTGGCGATAACCGCTGTCGGTCTTTGGCGCTTCGATGTAGTAGCCGTCCTCGGTGCTTCTCAAAAGCTGGTGGTCTACATTCACAAAGCGCTTTTCAAAATTCAGGTCGGCAGGTGTCAGGCCGCAGAGTTCGGAAACACGAAGCCCGGTTTCCAGCAGAATCAATACCTCGTCATAATACTTGGCATAAACGGGGTCACTCTGCATGAAGTCCAAAAGCTCCTTTTCCTGTGCAGGGGTAAGCGGCACCTTTGGTACGGTATCGTCGTTGATAACCTCATTGATCTGGAAGTCAAAGGGGTTCTTGCGGAGGCAATCGTCCTGTACGGCCATGTAAAAAATGGCTTTCAGGGAACGCTTGCCGTTGCAGATGGTGTGATAGGCCACACCCTTTTCCTGCATACGTAAAGCCCATTCTTTGGCGTCAGACAGCTTTACGCTGTCGATGCTGGTCCCTCCGATTTTATCCTCGGACAGAAGTTTCATTAACTGCTGGCGGCTCTTATGGGTTCCCCGCTTCACATTGCCCCTCTGCCGGATGTACTTTTCATAGAGCTGGCACACGGTCATTTTCTTGCCGATGGTGTCAATCCCATCGTCAAGGTCTTTTTGTATCTGCTTGATTTTCTCACGCAGGGAAATATCCGGGCGTTTTCCGGCAGGGATTTTGTCCGTGGGGACTAACTTCCATGAGTACACAAACTTCGGTTCTCCAAAGGCATCCGTATATTTGTAGGTGTATCTTCCGTCTGTTCGCTGGCTCTCTCCAGATTTCAAAAGGCGGCCTTTGCTGTCCCGTCTTTTTTCATCTCGTTCTTTTTTTGACATTTCGTCATGCTCCTTTCCATGACGGAAAGAGCCTTGACACACTCTAAAGGTATTATAGCATAGTCAAGGCTCTTTTTCACTAGATTGTGTCCAGAGAATCAATGATTTTTTCAAACTTTTGCCGTTTGATCTGGATGCGGTTGCCGTTCAAAATCACCCAGCCAGCGGATGGGTTTTCCTCGGCAAGCCGACGCAGTTTGTTTTCTCCAATGCGAAAATATTTCGACGCTTCCTCAATGGTAAGCGTATATTTTTCCCAAATAGGCACATCGTTATTACTCATAATCTTGCCTCCTTATGTTCAAAAAAAGGATTCTTGTAACTATGGGCAAAACACGGACGGCTGGCGGCCCAGCTCCACGGGACTTTCACCCCCGCGTGGTTCTCACACGGCCCGACCCATTGCCTGCGACGCTTTTAACGCTCGGACTGTGGCTGTAAGGGAGTATCATTGTCCTGCCTGCACGTCGTCGCCCATAAGCAGCCACGCCTATGTGGCGGCTGGGTGGTGGTCGCTCCGCTGTTTTCGTAGAAACCAGCATCATGGCGCACCCGCCGTCCGGCTCGGTACAGACAGAATGTGTCCGTATGCCCTATGACGCACCGCCATTGTCCTGCGGGCGTATTTGTCAAGGTGCATCCATCAGCCACCAGGTCGGCGGAAATGCGGAAAGGGAGTTAGAAAACATTTCCGTTACCGTGGCCGGGCCGTTACTTCAAAGCAACGATGATGGAATGGATGAGCTTGAGTTCCAAACGGTGCTTCATATACTCGTCCACGCACACATAAGGGATGCCGTTGCTGTCGTACAAGGTGCGGGTGCAGAGCTTGTTTATGTAGCCTGCATAGTACCGTAGCACTTGTTCCATAGCCATTGCGTCCCCAGCGTGGGCAGCTTCCATCACCGAAAGGGGCAGAAGTTTTCTGCCGTTGAATGTGGGTTCCTTCATCCGCGTTTCCCTCCCTCTGGCATGAGCGCCATCAATTTCAAACGCAACTGTTTCAGGGTGCTTGTCCTGTGACGCTGTACGGCGCTGCGGGACATTCCCATGAGGCTTCCGATTTCTCCGTCTGCCAAATCCAAAACACAGTGCAAAATCAAAATGCTTTGTTCCTGTTGTGGCAGGCTGGCGAATGCCTCGGCTACAAGCTCGTTGTCAATGGGCAAATCATATCCATGCGACGAAAAAACGTAGCTGTCGCTGGGGTAATAATCTACCGTGGAGAGCTTGTCCAATTCCTGCTGTGTCAGGGCGTCCAGCGACTTTTCACGGTCGCGCTGCTGTCCCATCTCGCGCAGATAATCTTTGGCCTCATTGCGGAGTACCGCCTTGCAAAATGCGTCATAGCGGTGCCGCAGGATAAAGTCATTGCGGGGGATCGTATCCATCTTCTCACCCCCTTTCTGTGGGTGATTTCGGTGGTTCTCTCCCTTTCCGCCAAAGTTACTTTTGAAA
>ERZ857801.828-NODE-828-length-39092-cov-6.951610_pt1 | contig 39092 bp, 38 predicted proteins | sample MGYA00519762_ERZ857801 | MGnify/ENA primary metagenome ERZ857801 (study PRJEB31778, sample SAMEA3449368) | human gut metagenome | biome: human gut; feature: human-associated habitat; material: faeces | place: United Kingdom | collected 2010/2012 ...
GGGTTGTCAGTTTGATATTACGTGTCCCCACTTCGATATTACGTGTCCCCTCACAATAAGATAAGAATTCCTCTTTTGTGAGTATGCCACTCACAAGGTTTTCATACAGCTTCGCCTTGTACTTTTCGATCTGCGCAAGCTGTTTTTCGCAGCTTCCGATCTGTCCGGCATACTCTCGCGCCAGCTCACGGTTGATCCGCTCCTGACTGATACTGGAAAGCATGGTGTCCAGAGAGGCGATATTATCAATATGACCCTTTAAGCTGTCCTGAACACACTGGATCAGATCGCTTTCCTTAACCATAGCACCGGAAGCACAGCCGTTCTTTTTACCGGAAGGGCAGAAGTAATAAACATATACCTTGTCCTTGTAGCGGTTGATCTTTCGCGTCATGCGCCCGCCGCAGCAGCCGCAGATCAGAATACCGGAAAACAGATATACCTTGTCCTCTTTGGGAGAAGTGCGGGTATCGATTCTTCTGATCCGCTGTACCAGGTCAAAGTCATGCTTGCTGATGATCGCCTCATGTGCGCCGGCGACGCGGACCCATTCAGATGAAGGCTTGTTTTCCAGCTCCTTCAGCTTGAAATGCGGCGTGGCCTGCCTGCCCTGTACCAGCGTGCCGGTGTAGGTTTCATCCTGCAAAATGCGGATAACGGTGGTAGCGGACCATTTACAGTCCTTACGGTCCGTATAGCCGCCCTTGGCGTGAGGAAGTCCGTTGTTCCGCTTATATGCCAGGGGAGAGAGGACGCCCAAGCGGTTGAGTTCTTCCGCGATATGAAGGGCGCTGAATCCGTCCAGACGCTTTCTGAAAATATCCCGCACCACATCGGCGGCATAGGGATCGACCTCCAGACTCTTGTGCTTTTCCCCGGTCTTGAAGTATCCATATACCGGGAACGCCCCGACAAAATCGCCGCTGCGCCGTTTGGCTTCCAAGGCGCTTCTTGTCTTTACCGATATGTCGCGGCAGTATGCCTCGTTCATAATGTTCTTGACCGAGACCGTCAGATAGTCCACCGCGTCATTCACGGTATCTACATTGTCATTGATCGCGATAAAGCGGACGCCGTAGGCCGGGAACACCCTGCGCATGTAGCGGCCTGTCTCGATATACTCACGGCCAAGACGGGAGAGATCCTTCACGATCACGCAGTTTGCTTCGCCCTGCTTGATCATGTCCATCATTTCCTGAAACGCAGGACGGTCGAACAGGACGCCACTGTATCCGTCGTCGATTTTCTCGGCAACGACCTCGATCTCCGGGTGCTTCTCCACGAAATCATCGATCAGGCGCCTTTGGTTGGCTACGCTGTCGCTCTCCACGGTCTTGTCGTCCGTATAAGACAGGCGTATGTACTTGATTGCTTTGTAAAGCTCCATATAAAAACACTCCTTTCTTTGCAGAAAAATCCCGCAATTCAAGGAGTGTTGTTTGCCGTATTCAATTCCTTTTCCGACACTTATTATACATCGGAGAAACGGAAAAGTCAGCCCCTTTTCGGAAATTTTCTGTTCAGCGAATGATCCCCTTGATGCAGTCCTCCAGGGTTGCGCCGTCCGCCGCAAAGCTCGCCCGGACGGTAAACCTGCCGCACTTGAAGCAGTAAGGGTCTTTGATCTGTCTGATAAACTCTAAAATGCGTTCCTCCCTCGTCAGCTCCTTACTGACCGATACATCCCGTATATCAACCAGAATGGTAGAGGCAGGTTCCGCTCTCTGTTCTGTCATCTGCATAAAATACGCTCCTTCCTGTGATCTGTATATTTGAAATAATCAAAACCACATGAATAAGCCGGACCTGTGTGTTACCACAAGCCCGGCTCATGGTATCTGATTTCGATTTTACATCTGCCGTATTTGCCACGCCCCCCCGGCAGGCTCCACCGATAAAGCAGAACAGGGGTTGCCATAAGCTGCGGTTAGCTTCGCCGCATCATAGCCCTGCTCGTACCGCCGCGTCGCCACCGCAAGCGCATACAGAAGGGACTCCCCCTCAAGTCTGTGGGAGGTCGTGAGAAAGTACCATTATGATCTGTGCTGTCGTCGCGCCCTGCCTGCCACGGCCGGACCAATGAGCTGCGTTGATCGCTCGGACAGCCCTTTTCATCACCTCCCGGACCGATCCATCATGGCGCCGCCTCATTTGTCGCTCAAAACACAGAATGACGTACCTATAGCAACGTATATTCAGTTGTCAAAGTGCCGCGAGGGGGGGCGGCAGTATCGACTTTCTCACATTTGAGAAGCGTCGGGGTATATACTCGGACGCTCCGTATGACAGAGACTTGTCCCGCCGAAAAATCTCCCTCTATAAGTAAGGACAATTTCAAGGCAGAATTAAGGGGCGGGTTCTCCTTTTTCTTCAAAATATTTTTCCAACCGTTTGATTCCTCGCTCAATGCTTTCTTTAATTGTGGGAACAGAGCGTCCTTCATTCTTGGCAATCTGCGACAGACTCATGCCGAGAAAGTAATGTGCATGTATCCGCTGCTGTTGCTTTTCCGATAGAGTAGCCAAACCTTGATATAAGAGAGCAATTATCCGCTGCTGCTCCAAAATCTCGTAAGGGGATAGCTGCTCTGATGAAATATCCTTCTCAATTCCGTTGTCCGCATCCAGAGAGTAGAACGCCTTGTATCTGCGAAGGTATCGTTGGTAGTTTTCTTCCTTGCGTCTGAAATCCTCCAAAACAGCAAATACCTCGTCCGGAACTTCAACGACTTTATCCGTTACATAGTGCGGGTAATAATCCCGCAGATTGATTGTTTTCATGGTTAACCTCCGATCTCGATTTGTGGTTTGAATGACAAAATCAAAATCAGAGGGAGGAGAACGACAACGGATCAATCCGTTAAGTAACTCTCCATATAACAAAGACCGCACCACAGCAAAGCATGGTACGGTCAGGTAGCATATTGTATTATTGCAAAAGGAAAAATATAGTTGAAAATAGTCAAATAATAGGCGAATTGAAATCCACCGCAATCGATTCTTTGCAGATCGCGGTGTAGTAAGGCTCCTTCCTAACCGAAAGGGTGCGTTTTATTGCTGAAATAATAGCAAACCTGATTTTCAAAGGAACCCACCTCAACTTTCTGTGTGTAAAATTACAACCCCATTGCTATTATTTAAGCTCTCGCTTATCTTCCGTTAACTGGCAAGAATCCACAAACTGGCAGGTGTTTTGCTTCTGTTCCTTTAAGATCTGGAACGATTCGTGGCTGATTATATTCTCCATCTTGCAGGCTTCTTCTTCGGCGGTGTCGGCGTCAACACCGGCATCAGTAAGCTGTTCCGTAAAATACTGATGTCGCTCATAGAACTTTTCTGCGACTTCCCGCCCCAAATCTGTCAGGTGCAGGGTATAGTCATCGTCCATCACGAGAAAGCCGCCCTCTCGCAAGAGTTTGACCGCGTGACTGACGCTGGGCTTTGATACACCCATTCGTTCAGCCACATCCACGGATCGCACCAGACCTTTGTTCATTTGGAGTATATAAATTGCTTTCAAATAGTCTTGGCCGGAAATGTGAAGTTCCATTCCATAACACCCGTCCTTTCAAATTGCAAGAGACTAATCATTATTATTTATAGAGATTTGTTGACGTAGCATTTTACCGTGTTTAGCATACAAAAGCATTTATCTCGCTTTTTCAAAGTAACAAGACGCAAACTCTATATTTTCATCTGTCCATTCCCCAAAATGGGACACAGTTCCATTGTCCATAAACACCATATAATCGCAGCAATGAGCTACAAGTTCAGGGTCGTGGGTGATAATCATTTGCGTTTTGCCCATTTCAGAGAGTTTCTGGATACACGCAGAGACCTCCTTCATATGTCGATAGTCCAAGCCGCTGGTAGGCTCGTCGTACACGATGATTTCTTTATGGGAAGCAATTGCCCCTGCTATGGCGACGCGCTGCTTCTGTCCGCCGGAAAGAGACATGGGGTGCTTATCTTTGAACGCCAGCAAATCCAACATAGACAGGATGTTCTGGGCATACCCTGTCTTTTCTTCTTCCGCTATATCCTTGATGCCAAGCGTCACTTCATCAAGCACGCTCTCGGCAAAGAGCTGATGGTTTACGTCCTGCATAACCATATAGCAGAGTTTCAGTCGCTGCTTTGGCTTATATTCCTTGCCAAGAAAAGCGAAAGCACCGTGCATTTTCTTCTCCAGGCCGCATAAACACCGGGCCAACGTTGTTTTGCCCGCGCCATTATTCCCCAGCACGGCAACAACGGCTCCTTTAGGGATCGTCAGGTTTTCAACATGGAGTAGGTCTTTCTTTTTGATGGTAAAGCAAAAATCCCTAAGCTCCAGCCCTTCCTTTGCTCTGCACTTTTTCACGCATTGCGGAACAAAGCGGTCTGTTCCCCTAAGGCCCATTTCATGCAGATCACCCAGTGGTTTTTCAAAGAAGGCGGCTCCGGTAAACTCCTGTTCAATTTTCCCATCTTTGAAATACAGTACCCGGTCTGCAAGGAGGCGAAGCCAATCCAACCGATGCTCCGCTACAATGACGGTTTTCCCCAGCGCTTTCCACAAGCGCAGAATGTTCTCCAATTCATGGATTGTTCCTATGTCCAGATTTGAAGTTGGCTCGTCTAAAACCAATACATCGGGCTGCAGGGCATGGACAGAGGCGCAGGCTATTTTCTGTTTTTCACCACCGGACAGCGTAAAAAGATTTCTGCCAATCAACGACTCCAAATGCATTGCCGTCACGGTGGTATCAAAACGACGTAGAATTTCGCCGCAATCCATACCCATATTCTCACAGGCAAATACAATCTCTGTATCTGTTATCAACGTGTAGAATTGCGCCTTAGGATTCTGGAACACGGAACCAACATATGGTGCCAGCTCGTGCAGCTCGACCTCCTCCGGGTTCTTGTCCTCGACCCGAACTTTACCGGTAAGCGTACCTTCATAGTAGTTTGGGATCAACCCATTTACTAATCGGCTGAAAGTGGTTTTTCCACTGCCTGATTCCCCGCACAACAGGACGACTTCCCCTTTGGAGATTTGTATAGAATTATCAAGGATTGCCGCATCATTGTCGGCATTTTCATAAGTAAAAGAAACGTTCTCAATTTTTATCAAAGGGAAATCTCCTCCTTAAAGCAGTTTCTGCTACCATCCATAGAAAGTTGAGAGAACAAAGCAAGTGATGACCACGATACAGAGCAGCAGTGCAACGCTGTCCTGCCAATGAAATCCAATCGGGCAGACATTGGTGCGTCGTACAGGAGCATCCAGCCCTCTCGTAAGGGCGGATGTGGACAGTTCATTCCCGATTGTGACAAGACCGGTCAGCAGCGGCACCATCCGATACTCCAGCATCTCCATAGGATTGCGCCATGATCCAACTTCCCGAAGCCGCATGGCATCCCGAATCGCTCTGTATTCCTCCCGTATCGTAGGAAGAAAGCGAAACATCACGGATACCGGGACCGAAAACTTCTTTGATATATGCAGCCTGTCCATAGCTGCAACAAACTCGCTTACCGTGGTTGTCAGCACCAGAAGGCAGAACATGGACATCCCCGGAATCAGCTTTGTAAACATGGCGATCATGCCGGTAAACAGGAGGTTGAACAGTGGGGATACATGCGGCATCAGCAGCCGGGGAACCGTCGCCGTGATCAAATACATCACTGCATAGTAGGCTGCAATATGCGGTTTCTTGAGTAAAATGAGGAATAGCAACGGAATCGCGGCAAGGCACGGCAGTACAACGTTCATGATCCCGAAGCTGTCGCTCGAAATCATAACGCAGGAAACCGTCAGGCATAGCATAATTTTTGTCCGCGGGTCAAGAAACATTTGCTTTGCTGTCGGCCTTGTGTTTTTCAGCACTGTTTCCATCAGACCAACCCACTTCTGACAAAGTGTTTTTTCAGCACAGACCTACCAAGCAGCCCCCCAATCAGACCTCCAACAAAGGCGGAAAGAATGACCAAAGGCAGCATCCACCAATAGTCGAACCAGCCGGAAACCGTGTACATAAAATCCTGTCCATATGTTGCCGCATTTTTATCAAGCCACTCCGCGCTGGCGTTCAGCCAATGGATGTAGTTTGCACACGAAATGATCGTCAGAATAGCGTATCCCAGAACAGCGCGCCCGGCGCTCTGGTAGTTTCCAGACCTCATAATAAGTTCCACGATCAGGCTGATAACAATTCCGCAAATCAGCGCATCGGGTCCCATGCCCGTCAGTAAAAGGACAACACCATTTACAATCTCAAGAATCAAGATCATTCCAAACTTTTTGATTTTGGTAAAGTAAAGCATCATTGGAATACCAAGTATGATTGCGGCAACAAATGGAATCAGCATAAAGCCAATGGGCGTCAAACCAATCGCCACAGCGATCAGCACACCGCCTATGACATTGATTGCAGTAAAAATACCCACATTCATCAGGTCTTTTCCGTTCAACCGGTTCTTGTTCGTTCCTTTTTTCATGTTAAGAGATCCCCTTTCTATCAATAACGATTTCGTTCATTTGACCGTCCATGCCAGACTCTCGTTTTGCAGCGAATAGAGGCGATGGTACAAACCGTCCTTCTGCATCAGTTCTTCGTGTGTGCCGGATTCCATCAGTTTCCCCTCGCTTAAAACTACTATCTTGTCGCACGCTACGATGGACCGCAGTTTATGGGCAATGATCAACACTGTTTTGTTCTCAATAAGCCTGCCGATGGACTTCTGAATTTTTGTTTCGTTTTCAGGGTCAATGGAAGCTGTGCTTTCATCCAGCAGGATCACAGGCGCATCCTTCAGGAATGCGCGGGCAATCGAAAGCCGTTGCCTTTCACCGCCGGAGAGGGTCATTCCGTTTTCTCCAATTACGGTGTCATAACCCTGTGGGAGCCGATCTATAAACTCGTCGCAGCAGGCCAGCCTTGCCGCGGTCATGACTTCCTCATGGGTTGCATTTTCTTTCCCAATCTTGATGTTGTTATAGATCGTATCATTGAACAGCACCACGTCCTGAAAAACGAAAGAGTAATTTTTCAACAATGTGTCTGGCGCAATCTCGTTAATATTGATGCCTCCCAGAGACACGCTCCCTTTGTTTACATCCCAGAAACGGGCGGCAAGCCGGCAAAGCGTGCTTTTGCCGCAGCCTGACGGACCCACCAACGCTGTGATTTGTCCCTGCTTCGCTGTAAAAGAGACATCATGCAACACATCCTCTTTGTTGTAAGCAAACGACACATGATCAAAGGAAATATCAAAAGATTTTGGCTGCAGATCCGCGTCTCCCTGCTGCTCCGGATAATCCATCAGGTCCCGAATCCGCCCTGCGCTGACCAAAGACGAAATCATTACGCCCAGCGATTCACACGCCTTGGTCAGAGGCTCGTAAATCCTGACCGCAACAAGGAGAAACAAGAGGAATGTAAACAAACTGATTTCTCCTGAAATCAGGAGTGTGGAGCCGGTGACGATGACAAGCCCTAAACCGATCCGCATAATGTTATGGGACAGGCCAATCGCAAAGCCGGACAGAAATTCGTACAGAACAAGTCCCCTCAAAATGCGTTTGATCGTAGTTGACAGACGGTTTTGGTAGCCTTCCATTTTTTCTGAGGAACGCAGCACCTTTATGTTTTCCAGATACTCCTGTAAGCCGTCGCTGATGTCCAGTTTCTTTTGCCTGTTTCGTTTATTCGTCCCCTCAGAAATGACCCGGCACAGGTACATTGCGATCACGACGAATGGGAGGCAAATCGCCAGACTGCCAGCCAGTTTCCAGTTGTAAAATACGAGGATGACAAGGGCCGCCACGCCCGACAGAAATCCTCCTATAAACTCTGCTACACTCGTGGAAAGTGCCAGCTCCACAGTGGCAACATCATCCATAACCGTAGAGGTTAAATCGCTCAAGTCGCGCCGCCCGATATAAGAGAGCGGAAGCCTTCGGATTTTGTCCGCGATCTCCATGCGAAGCCACATATCTTCTTTTGTGGAAGTCAGGTACTTCTTTCGGTATGTCATGCGGTAGGCAAAGTAAATTGCGAACAGCAGCAAAAGGGCGGTTCCCCAATATCCCCACAGGGGGATGTTTCCATGCGTGATGCCAAAGTATCGGTTCATCATTTCATTTGCAACCATTGCCAGCAAGAGAACAGGCAACAGCGTAGCAAGATTGAACAGACACATATACAACCCGGATTTCAGGATGTTCCAACTTCCCTCGCCGCTGATGCGGTATATTCTTTTAAGCATATTGTTCCTCTCCAATCCTCCATGAAATACTGCTCTGATATTCTTCATACATTCCGGCATATACGCCGTGTAGATCCATCAGTTCACGGTGGGTTCCTTTCTCAACAATCTTCCCCCGCTCCAAAACACAGATTTGATCAGCGTGTATAATGGTGGAAAGCCGGTGGGCAATCATAATGACGGTTTTCCCTCGCAGCAGTTCGTCCAGAGCTTTCTGTATCAGGTATTCATTTTCCGCGTCAGCAAATGCGGTAGCTTCATCCAACAGCACCACAGGGGCGTTCTTCAAGATTGCGCGGGCAAGGGCGATACGCTGCATTTCACCACCGGAAAGATAAATCCCCTTTGTCCCGATCACCGTGTCTGCGCCTTGTGGCAGCTTTTCCAAAATATCGTCACACTGTGCCAGATGGAGGGCTTGCAAAACATCCTCACGCGAGGCATCCGGGTTGAAAACAGCGACATTTTCCATAATCGACATCTTAAATAAATTCGTGTCCTGAAATACAATGCTGACCTGCTCCATCCAATACTTATAGTCCATTTCTCGTACATCCACTCCGCCGACCCGGATAACGCCCTCATCGACATCCCAAAATCTCGCAATCAGATTTGCAACGGTGCTTTTTCCGCCGCCAGATTCCCCGACCAGCGCAGTAATCGTACCCTCCGGCACATCTAAAGAAACATCGTCCAGAGCTTTTCCGGCAGCATCCTCATAAGAAAACGAAACATGGTCAAGGGATATATCATAACCCTTTGGAAGTTGCGGCGTTTTCGTTTCCGGCAGGGGCTTTTCCCTCAAAATCTGATCGATTGCGTCCAATGACGCCTGGGAGATCATCAGATTGGATGAGCTGTTCATAATACGTGCTAAGATCGTTACGACGGTAGGAATAAGAACCGCAAAGAACAGAAAACTCAATACCGTTTTTTCAGGGTTGCTGCCTGCGTTAAACAGGATGATCCCGCCGGGAATCAGGAAAAAGAAGATACCGTTAATTGCGGCATGGTAAGCGCTGTCTGTATTCTGCATGGAGAGCGCGTATTTCAGCAAATAATCGCCGTACTCTTTTACCGCAGCTTTATAGCGTTGGAAAGAATTGGCTGTTTGCCGGAACACCTTTACAACAGCAATACCCCTGACGTATTCCGTAACGGCATTGCTAATGTCCTCGGCAGATTTCTGATATTGCTTAACAAAGCCTTCGCTTTCATCCTTCAGCATATAATAAAGGATACCAAAACCAACCAGGATCGGGATCAGGCAGATTAAAGACAGCCGCCAGTCGTACACAAACATAAAAACAAGAAAAGCAACCGGCAACGCAACAGCTCCTGCAAAGTCTGGAATCTGATGTGCGATCAGCGTTTCCAGATTGTCCGAGTTCTTTTCAATAATTTTTCGTTGTTTCCCGCTGGGATTTGTCGTGTGATACCCCAAAGGCAGATTCCCAATGTGTCGGACAATCTGAATCCGCAGTTTTGCAACCGTATTGAACGCGGTAATGTGGGAAAACAGCAATGCCATCCCATATAATCCAAACGACGTAAGGATCAAAAATACAGCGCGCCAGCCCATATCAACCATATAGGTCTGATCCAGCGAATGAATATTACCAAGAGACTGAACAATCTCCTTTGCAACGTTATATACGCACACAAAGGCATATAGGTTGATGACCGAGGAAACAGCAGATAATATAATGGCGATGACCATTGTGATTTTGAACATGCCCATATGCTGAAACAGACGCCCCAGCACCCCTTTTTCTTTCCTGCTTTCTTTCATACCGTCAACTCCTTGATCTTACATATTGGTTAGACAACGCTAACTATAGAGCCAAAATATTTGCCTCTTCCGAGGCATTTGAAACAGTGTTTCAAATGCAATTATACAGCTTACACCGTTCATTGTCAAGCTGTTTTTTCTTGACATGCTGCATCCTGTCCTATAAAATGAAAACAAGGTTTCAATCTTTCGGAAAGAGAGGATTCACATGAAACGAATTGCAGGTGTATCAGAACGCTTATTAGAGTGTGCCAGAAACGAATTTATAGATAAGGGGTTTCAGGCTGCCTCTATACGGGAGATTGCCAAAAAAGCAGAAACCAGCGCCCGCGCTGTCTATACACGCTTTCCCAATAAAGAGGGGCTTTTTGACGCAATTGTTTCGCCCGTTTCAGACGGGCTTATCGAACTATATCAGAATTATGCGGATCAGTTTTGGGCGAAGGACATAAGGGTGGATGGAGCAGACGCCATTTCTTTTGATGATACTGCAATCTATGTTGACATGATTGACTATATTTATGATTATAAAGATGAGTTTCTGTTGATTCAAACGTCCTTAGGAGGCACACGGCACACAGCGCTGATTGAGGATTTGACTGACAAGAATCTTTCCTACATCTCTATATGGCCAGAACCAACAGGGGGTACAGGGAACGAAAAAGAATTGATGATGAAGGTGTTGCATATGCTGACCAATTCCTTTTACTCATCTATGTTTGAACCTCTCCGCCACGACATGAACCGCAGGGAAGCACGTTTTTATATTGAGGCGCTATGTTCCTTTTTTGTCGCAGGAATTAATCGTCTGTTGAAAAAGTAATGATGCTTTTAAAACTATTTTTATCAAAAAGAGCCGACGATCACAGTCATTGACTGTTGATCATCGGCTCTGCGTCTTAGCGTCTGGCTCTTTGATGATGGTGATATTCTCTTGTTTTAGATCAATCAGCGTTTCCTTCCTGCATTTTGGACAGAACAGAGGAAAATTTATCAACACAGTATCATTACGGATTTTTATTCGGGTTTTGCCCCCGCATTTAGGGCAGATTACCCATTTCTGCTGTCCGTCCATCAAAAATTAGGAGCCTCGTTCTTTGTCCTGTTTGAGATCACAGGAATTTGCAAACGGACAAATCATCTGTTCCTGCCCTTTGAGCTTTTGGAAAGAATCCTCGCTGATTGTATGCTCTATGCGGCAGGCTTCAACCTTTGCAGTATCAGTATCAATCCCAGCGTCTTTTAATCGTCCTGCAAAGTATTGGTGCCTCTCATATAGCCGTTCTCCAACCTCTCGACCTAATTCAGTTAGGTGTAAGGTGTAGTCCTCCCGCATCACAAGAAAGCCACCTTTGCGTAATAACTTTACGGCATGGCTGACGCTTGCTTTTGAAACACCAATATATTCCGACACATCCACAGATCGCACCATATCTTTTTCTTTCTGCAATATAAAGATCGCCTTTAAGTAATCTTCACCGGAAGAGTGGAGCTTCATCGTAACACCTCCAATTAAAGTAGCCCAGCTTTCTCAAAGTGCTTTTTCAAAATACGTGTGGAAATAACTGCGCCAAGGAAGCTGGTTATAACCGTTAATGCCACCATTCCAAAATACATGGGCCATGTAAACATTTGTAAGTACACCGCGAGAGCCTCATCTGTTAAATGAAGTATTTCCTGCCTGTCGATTAGGTATTGAGCGTTTGACAAATACATGGGAAGTGTAAATCCAGCAGAATGAAGCGTGCAGCCGAGAACATAGGTGAAGATTAACACCTTTTTGCTTCTGTAATGATTGGCACTTGCAACAATCTCAGCAATGATCCAGCCGACAATAGATGCTACAACGCCGATCGCATTTGCGGCCATAAGCCCAGGAAGCGCGCTGATCGTTCCCATAATCAGGAACGTTCCTTTTTTCCTGACCTTTGAAACCAGCAGCATGTAGGCAATCGCTGTAAAGAATACTGTGATTGGAACATTGGCAACCGTTCCAACAAGCGTCATTCCGGCGGCTCCGCCGATCACAAAGAAAATGACAAGGCTGATGGCGGCAAAGATACCGATGGTAATAAAATCACGGGCGGCCAACTTTTCTGTTTTGATAGTGTTCATTTTGAAATCCTCCTTATTTGTATTGTAGATAGAATAGTGCGGCAACAATCAGGGTAGAAAGTGCTCCAATGAGGTAGTCGAGTGCGTTCAGCTTCAGCGGATAAAGGATTGTCTGTTCGTTCATGTGCTCAAATCCCCGCGATAACGCGGAGGCTGCAAGTTCATCGGATGTACGGAGGCTTTTCATCAGGATCGGGACGAACAGGTATTCCACCATCCGCACGGGATGTATGATAAATTGCAGTGGCGACAGGGATACCTTGCGAATCCGCAGGCTGTCTTTCAGGCTGTGATAATCCTCCCGTATGGTGGGGAAGAAACGCAGCGCCACCATGATTGGAACGGCGGCAGCGTCCGGTATCTTCATGTGCTGCATGGCGGACAACACATAAGGAATCGTTGTCATGCGGACAAAGAAACTTCCCATCATCAGCAGGACGACCAGCTTTTGAACGAAATAGCTGAGCGACACGATAAGAAGCATCGCGCTTGTGTTATGGATCTTGTCCACGTTTGCCATGAGCAAGGCAACGGCAATGTAAATGGTGAGATACACGGCAAACGGCTTGTATGCCTTTGCGGCAAGCAGATAAACTGCGGCTACCGCGCAGATGATATGCGCAGTCATGGCCTTGTTCATAAACATGGCCGTTATTCCGAGCAGAATTACTACAAATCCAACGATCCGTGGGTCTAATGCGGGCTTAGTCTTGTCCAGAAGAAGCACCCCCTTTCCGAAGCAGACGGAGCACCGTGTCTTTGCTGTTTTCTGTCAAAGGGAAATCTTGTTCTATTTTCCCGTCGTTCAGATAAAGCACACGATGGCAGGCCGCCAAGATAAACTCGTAGTCATGGGTAATCACGAAAACGACACGGCTTTCTCTCGCAAGCGATTTGAGTTCCGCGGCGACACGAAGCATATTCCCGCGATCCAAACCGCTGGTCGGCTCATCGAAGAACAGTACACGGCTGTCTGCTTTCAAAGCTCCGGCTATCGTGAGCCGCTGCTTTTGCCCTCTGGAAAGGGCGGCAGGATGGTTTTCGCGTTTTTCCCAGAGGGAGAGCTTTTTCAAAATCGCCTGATTTTCTGCGTCATTTGAGCTTTTGTTTCCGGCTCCGATCCGCAACTCGTTTAACACACTATCCCCAAAGAGCTGATAATCGGAATCCTGCATGACAAAGCAAATCTGGCCGAGGCGTTTTTTCTGCGGAAGCTGCTTTTCGTGGATGGAAATAATCCCTGCACTTTCTTTCAGCAGCCCACAGCATAGTTTCGCAAGAGTCGTTTTGCCCGCGCCGTTATCTCCGATGATCCCTATGATTTCTCCGCTATACGCTTCAAAAGAAACATCGTGCAAAAGCGCAACCTCCGCCTCTGAACGCCTTTTGCGTCGCCCATAGGCGAAAGACACATGGGAGAGGGATAGTGTCAGTCTCGATTCCTCCTGTAAAGCTGTCTGGCGTGAGCAGGGCGTGAGTGCGTCAAGGCTGAAATTCCTCAGTTCGAGTTGCCTCAAATCACTGTCGCTTAACGAAAGCGTTTCCTGCCTGTTGAAATCGTTTCGCATAACGCCATCCTCCAAAAAGATCATACGATCCAACAGATTGGCCAGATAGAAAACCCGGTGTTCCAGCACAATCACGGTTTTCCCTTCGCTTTTCAGTTCCGAAAGGACATCATGCAGCTCCATAATTGCCCGAAAATCCAAATTTGCGGAGGGCTCGTCAAACACATAAATATCCGGGGCCATGGCGTAGCAGGAGGCGATGGACACCTTTTGCATCTCACCGCTGGACAACTGAAACAGGTTTTTGTCCGTCAGCTTGGAAATATTGATCTTTTCAAGACTGTCCTTTGTGCGTTGCCATACTTCTTCCCGCGGCAGCTTCATATTGACACAGCCAAAGGCTATCTCGTTTGTCGTATCCGTCATAAAGAATTGACTTCGCGGGTCTTGAAAGACGGAGCCGACGATAGTTCCAAAATCGCGCAAAGCGTAATCTCCGGTATTCCTGCCATTCAAATAGACCTCGCCGCTAAATGTGCCTTCGTAGAAGTGCGGAACAAGCCCATTGATGCAGCGGGAAAGCGTTGTTTTCCCGCTGCCGCTTGCGCCGCTGACAAGCACAAAAGAGCCCTTTTCGATTTTGAGGTCAATTCCATGAATAGCAGGCTGGGAGTGACCCTGATATTGATACGATACCTCCCGCAGCTCAACTGCATAATCCTTCATTTGCGTTGACCTCCTTGCTGCCGCGGGCGTTCCACAGCTTGTGATAGTATCCATCGGAATCCGATAGCAGGGTTTCATGTTGCCCTGATTGAACGATCCGGCCATCCTGAAATACCAATATCTGATCCGCGCTACGGATCGTACTCAAATGATGTGCGATTACCAAAACCGTCCTGTCCTTTGCCAGCTCCGAAATAGCCTCCTGGATCAAAGCCTCATTGACCGGATCGACGTTGCTTGTGATCTCGTCCAAAAGCAGGATCGGGGCGTCTTTCAAAAATGCTCGCGCGATAGAAAGGCGCTGCTTCTGGCCTCCGGAAAGCCCCACGCCGTTTTCTCCGATCATGGTCTGATACCCGTCAGGAAGCGACATGATAAAGTCGTGGATGCGGGCCTTTTTTGCGGCGGTAATGATTTCTTCCTGTGTGGCCGCGGCCTTTCCAAGCCGTATATTCCCCTCGATGGTATCCGCAAAAAGCTGGACGTTCTGCATGACGATGCTGACAGAGCCGAGAAGTTCATCGTAGCTCATATCCCGCACGTCCACTCCGCCGATGCGGATTGCGCCGTCCGTCACATCCCAAAAGCGCAGCAGGAGATTTGTAATTGTCGTTTTGCCGGAGCCGGAGCCGCCGACAAGGGCGGTGAGTGTTTGTGCCGGTGTATGGAAAGAGATGTTTTGCATGGTGAAACCGCCTTCCTCATAAGAGAAAGACACGTCCTCAAAGGAAATTGCGTATTCCGTGGGGTGGATTGGCCTTTCCGGCTCCGGGACGGTTTCGGCTTCGGTTATCTTTTTGATGCGGCGATAGCTGTCTGTTACTGTCAGATAATTCACCCAATGGCTCTCTAACGCAAGGAAGGGCTTGTAAAACTCGCGGCTGATGATGGCAAAGAGCAAGAAACCGTAAACGGGGAGTTTCCCCATCAGCAGCAGGAGCAGCCCGGCGGTGAGCATGATCCAAAAGGAGACATCAATGATAAGGCCATAGACGGCCAAGACCGCCGCCCGATTTCTGGATACGGCTTTGCTACTCTGTCCGAAGTCGCGGGCCGTCTGTTCAACCTTTTTCTCAAAGCGGCGGCTTTCGGAAAAGGCTTTCAGGAGGGGAATCCCTTTTACATATTCCACAAAGACGCTCACCATATCGGCAAGATCGTTTCCGGCTTTTTCCTCTAACCTCTCTCCACGCTTCAAGCCCAACGTAAGAAACAGGGCTGCGACAGGCAAGGCAGAAATCATAAGTAGCGCCATTTTCGGGTCATAAACGACCAGCGCCGTAAGAAGAATAGCAGACACGATAAAATCGGCAAGCATCCGCGTCCACACATGGCCTACAACCATTTCCATCTTGTCTACGTCTTTATGAATGATGGTGCTGATTTCGCCCAACCGTTCGTTGGTATAAAAGCCAAGCGAAAACGCCTTCAGGCGATAGATGATGTTTTTACGTATCTGAAAGACAATATCAAAGCCAGCATGGTGCTTTTTCACATCTGCAAGGATGTTGCTGCCGCCTTTTATCAGCAGGCAGGCGGCCAATGCGATCCAGTACCACAGCAGCACGGAGCTTCCGGACATGATGGCTTCCAGAGATTTCAGAACAATGTACATCATAGCAATCCCTGAAAGGGCATACAGAGTAAAGCCCGTGACAGAGAGCGATAAAGAGCGTTTCCCGCTGGGGGTAAGGGTATTCCAGATTTCCTTAATCAAAGGGACACCTCCTTGATCTTCCAGTTATCGACCTTGTTCTGATCCTCCACCATCTTTCGATACAGGGCGCAGCGGTCAAGCAGCGCGTTATGCCTGCCTGTATCTACAATCCTCCCGCTGTCCATGACAACGATCTGATCTGCACCCCGGATGGTGTTTAAGTGGTGGGCAATCATAATGACAGTTTTATCGCGGCTCAAATCGTCGATTGCTGCTTGAATGAAGGCTTCGTTCTCTGTATCTACCGCCGCGGTTGCTTCGTCCAAAATGATGATCGGTGCATCCTTCAGGATCATGCGGACAATGGAAATCCGCTGCTTCTCTCCGCCAGAGAACTTGACGCCTGCTTCTCCCGCCATGGTCTGATAGCCGTTTGGCAGGGACATGATGAAATCATGGATGCGGGCTTTCTTCGCTGCCGCTATGATTTCTTCCATGCTGGCCTCCGGCTTTCCGATCCGTATGTTTTCTTCCATGCTCAGATTAAAGAGAAAGACTTCCTGCTGAACGATGGAAAATAGACGGTTCAACTGCTTTTCGGAGAAGGTCGCCGCATCTTCTCCTGCTATGATGATGTGTCCGTCTGTCGGTTCCCAAAATCCCATAAGTAAGTTGGCAAGCGTACTTTTTCCACAGCCGGAGGCCCCGACCAGTGCAGTCTTGCTGCCTTTCGGAAAGCGAAGATTGATGTTTTCCAGCACCTTGCCGTCACCGTTATAAGCAAAGTTCAGATTTGAAATGACGATTTCGCCATTGTGCGGATCGGCGCTTTGCTCCGGCCTGTTCGGGGCAGCGACACCCAGGATTGACCAAATCCCTTTCATGGCCTGTTTGAACACGATCCCGTAATGCTGGAAGGTTGCGACCTTGGCAATAGAGGATGTGAACAGTCCGCCTAAAACAATCGCAAGGATCAGCCGCGGAACCTCGATTTGCCCGACAGAGAGAAGATAGGTGCCGAGAATCATCACGAGAACAACACCAGATTCCATAAATAGGGTAATTAAGCCCATTGGAACAGAAATACCGGCCATAGATTTTTTCACCCAATAATCGTAGTCCTTTGCTGATTGAATCGTCTTTTCCGTCTTGCTTTCTTCTTTTCCAAAGGCTTTGATGACGGAAATATTGGAGACATACTCCATGACATTCTCTTGCATCCTTGTCACAGAATCGGCATATATCTTAAAGTTTTTTGTCCAAAGCGGGGCGGATACCTTTTTCGTGATCCACATTAGCGGAAGTCCAACGACCATTACAAGAACGAGGCGCCAATCCACCAACAACATTACAAGGAAAACGACAGCCGGAAGAATGGTTGCAGACATGGTCTCCGGTAGACCGTGGGCGAGATGTCCTTCCACCTGCTCCACATCATGCTGCACGATATTTGTCAGGTCACCCGTCTTTCGTTCCTGAAAGAATCCGAGGGACATTTTTTTCAGATGTCGGATGATTTTCAAACGCAAATCCGTCAAGCAGGTGTACGCCGCTTTATGTGCCGTCCATATTGCGGAGTAGGCACAGACAGCCTTTCCTATGAAGCAGAGCAGCATGGCACCACACTCCCAAAGGATTTCTTCCCTTGTGAGGGATGCGGCGAAGTATAGGCCAATCATGTGAATCAATAACACTTGCGGGATCAGATCAAGAACAGTTTTGCAGCACAGCATTATGTTTGACAACCTGTTTTTGCCCGTCACCTGTCTTATAAGTTCTTGTTGTTTTATCATAATATAACAACCCCCTTTTAATACTGAATCGCAATTCGGTATTTTATCAAAAATATGGTTAGAGTAGGCTAACCGAAGCTGAAAAGAAAGAATCTCATGTTCATCCAAAATGGGTAAGCATGAGACCCATTTTATAAAGAGTTCACCCCCTCAAAGTAGCATTTTGTTACAAGAGAAAGCATTGTTTGGGCAAACTCACGGTTTTTATAATGCCTTGCCACCTCCAAAATGCCCTCCGCAAAGTTGCTGGCAAGAATATGGCATAGCATATCATTATAAACAGCGTGTGTTTTCTTTCCGAGTTGTCGCTTGATATGCTGTTCAATCGAGCAAATCAGTTGCTCCTTCGTGTGTTCATACTTTGTCCCTTGGCTTCTATCCATAAGGATTACAAAGACTTTGTGATTCTCCAATAAATCAAGAATATAGTTTTCGGCAACATCTTTGTACTTTTCAGACGGAAGCCCCGTTGCTTGTTCTTCTTCTACAGCAATTCTGTCAAAGTTTATCTGTAAAGAGGAAGCAATCTTATCAAACAATTCCTCTTTGTTCTTATGGTAATTATAAATCAAGCTGACCGCAATACCGGCTTTTTCGGCTATCTCCTGCATTTTGGCACTACGATAATCTTTTTCATAAAACACATCTATCCCCGCTTGGAAAATACGGTCAAACACTTCTTCTTTTAGCACTTGGGGCATTGCTGATTTCCCTCCTCTCTTAAAACAGAATCATAATTCGGTTTTAATAATACCGCACAATGCGGCAAAAGTCAATATCAAAACCGAAATTAAATTCGTTATTACAAACATGGCAAGCAATGCAAACTTGTACAAGTTTGCGAATTTTGCGAGGCGGCCCGATGGCCTGTCCTCGCAAAAATGCTTGTTGGTGACGTTTCCCCAAACCCCTGAGATCGTGAGTTTCACTCACGGCTGCGCGTTCAAAGAACGCTGAATACCGCAAGCGGAGAAAAGCTACTGCCGCGCTTTTTCCCGGTCGGGGGCCTGACCCCGCTCGTCGATTTCAAGAAGGTGCTCCACGTTGGATTTGACATTATAGAGCTCTTTCATGTCTTCACGCGCCCGCTTGTAGGCAGCATAGGCCGTCCTCTTTTGCGCAAGCAGTCCGGCGTATTCCTCCCGGAGTGATTTCACGGACGGCAACTTTTTTATTCCCAGCTCGTCAAAGTATTTCTTTGCCGCTTGGTGGATCAGAATATCCGCCTCGTGCGCTTCTTTGAATTTTCTGCTGTACCCGGCTTTGCGATAATCCACATAGACCGCCCGCGTCTTGGCATAGTTTACGATCTGTTTTTGCAGCTCGCCGTTTGCGGTCATCTGCGTTTCCAGATCCTTTATCTCCGCGGAGAGCTCATTGAATTTTGTTGTGGCCGCCGCCGAGCGTTCCTCCAATTCCGCATAGCTCATGTCGCCGTGCTCTTTGAGATAAAGGACAGCCTGAGAGAGCTGTTTCAGGTTAAAGACCTTCGCCCAGCGCTCATAGCCGGGACCTTTGCCCGCTCGGATCGCCGCGTCTATATCGACCAGTAAACCGATTTTGGGCGGCGTTTGCTTTCGCCCGGCGCGCTTTGGCATTACGGTTCTTGTGCCATTGATCCGCTCCTTGATCGCCTGTTCCGTGTAGTCGCCTTTCAGGGTGTTGCAGCGGGTGAAGCGCTCCTGACCCAGAAGTTTCAGCCGCAGGTTCTTCCGTTCGGCATTGACCTCGATGCCGTAATCTTTGAGCTTTTCCAGAAAGTCAGAGAAGTCCTTCGGTCGTTCTTCCAGCACCGCGTCGATGATCCGGCGAAGCTGTTCCTGATAAGAGGGCTTCTTTTCTTCGCCCAGCCATGTGCCATAGTGCCCGCGGCTGGGTTTCGGGTTTTCGACGATTGATAGCCCATGCTCCAAACAGAGCTTGTCGTTCATTCTCCGGATCGCCCAGGTCGAGCCCCAAAAGTTTCTGAATTTCCGGATGCAGTCAAGATCCACGGAATTGATGATGATGTGGTTATGGACATGGTGCCTGTCTATATGAGTGCAGACGATAAAGGCATTGTTGCCCTTTGTCAGTTTCAGCGCAAGCTCCCGGCCGATCTTGTTTGACTTTTCAGGCGTGATCTCTCCGGGCATAAAGGATTGGCGAAGGTGATAGGCGATCACATCGTCGGCGCCGCGCTGCCTGCCGGTAAGATTTATATACTGGCGTTTGGATAAAAGAAATTCCGCATCGGCGGTACGGGTGTCGCATTCATAGCCGTAGATCAGCCGTCCGTTATCCGTCTTTTGCGGATTTTCCACATAGTCTATGATGTCGGAAATAGCGGTCGATACATCCCGACCTTTTCCGATATGAAGCGGCATAAGCCGTGTAGTCGCTATCAGGATCACCCCCTTATATTATGAATTGAAAAGAGCTGCCCCGGAGGACAGCCCTTGCTATGTAGTCATTATATTTCCGGCGTTTCCTTTTGGACTGCGCCGCATCCTCCGCACTTCCATAGTGCCATCGGATGATGAGCAATCCGCGCAAGAATGTCGGCGTCGTCAAAAAGCAATTCAGGTTGATATTTCCCATCCGCAAAAGCCTGCCAGAAAGCAAGCTCCGTATCCTCCGGTTTGAGTATATCGGACAGATAGGTTTTTACCTGCTTCTGCGCATCGGCAAGGTCAAAACGCTCTCCGCGACGAAGCACAGGCGTCAGATCCGTTTTGATTTTTTGGGTCGATATGATTCCGAAGCCTTCGAGATCATATTCTGCCGGTACATTCTCCGAGGCAATAGCCGAATAGAACATGACGCACTTTTTGAAAAGCCGCTCCTGCGTTTCGTCAAATAATCCGTACTTTTGCATATTGAACATATCATAGAGATCCCGCGGCGCTGCGCGATTCAGGAGCGCTACCGTCTTTGCGGCGAAGATCTCCATGGGATCAACGCTTAATACCATAAGTTCAGTATCGTTCCACGGCAAGTGCACCAACCTGCGGGAAACAGGCAGCACATGGCAGCGGAGCATATAATTGATCTCTATTTTGAGATTGTCTTTCATTCCGCCGGCATTGATATACTCGTACACAAAAGAATCCAACGCATGATACTGCTTCGACTTCAGGCTGAGTGAATATCCCGCAGCCTCCATATACTTTTGGATATGCGCATGGATCTGCTTTCTCTCCGCAAGCATAGGTTCCCGTGAGACATCTTTTGAAAAGTCGAGATCGATATCCACAGAAAGGCGGGGCAGATTGAAAATCGTCAGGTTGATTGCTGTGCCGCCTTTTAAGGAAAGGCTGTCCGCTAGCAGCGGGTCACTCTCCATAAAGGTAAGAACGTCTGCGAGGCGACATACCTTTTCAAAAGTATCACGGACAAAGCCAAGCTCTTTGGCCTGCCTGTTTAGTTCCGCTTTGCTATATTTCAGCATGATAATTCACTCCTTTATCTACGATCTTGTTTGTATCTTTTGGACCTATCAACCGCCATTTCGGATGATATACAAAGCCTGTATGTTCTTTTGTCAGATAACGGTCAGATTTTGATATGCAGCCCTCACAGGTCTCAAAGAAAGCACCCGTCAAATTAAGCTCTGCGCGAAACTGCTCCAGTAAGAAGCCTGTTTTCTGATAGAGAAAACCATTTTTATATTCCGCAAGAGCAAGAAGTAGCTTTTCTTCATTCAGGGAAGGTATAAGGGACAGGCAGCGCAGCAGTTCTTCCAGTCCGCCTATTTTATCGACAGCATTGATACTGTCAATAACAGTCTGTTCTATTCCGGTCACCCGGACGCCACGCGCAGTTTCCTTTTGAACATTTCCTTTTGGAGCCATGCGACGATAAGTTATTCCGTCATATTCAAAGTCCTTGAAACGGCTGTTTGTCGTAACATATACTTCGTAGAACACCTGATTTGCATACCCATATACCTCAAAGGCGCTATGATGTGAAACACAGGCATCGGCAAATATCCTGCCTCCTATCTCATAGCGGGATAAGACAGGCTGCTTGTTTTCTATACTTATCACGACATACAGGTCATGCCGCACCCGTTCGATATAGCCTTTTTTCTGATATTGTTGTAAGAGAGTAGCAACCGTGGCGTCACGCAAATTTAGGGCTTCGCTAAGTTCGGAGCGGGAAAAGCACCCCATATTTGCCATGCTCTCATAGTATTTCATAGGATACTCACCTCCAATTACTTTTAATTTTAGCACAGAAAGACCTAAAAAGCAATACTATTGTGCGAAAATTAAAAATTCCGTTTGAAAAACCATTCGGATGGAGGATTTGGATCAAAGGGCTGTCTAATCTTCTTTTTTAATTTTTGCACGATAAGCGCTAAAAAGAAGTATTATTGCGCAAAAATCAAAAATATCATAAAAGAAAAATCAATATAGATGAAATGAGCGGGACGCCGAAACGCCCCGCTCGAAATCGATTTTGTTTGTCAGCTTGCGAGAAAGTCCCGTAGCGCATAGTTCAGTCCGCCGATCTTTCCCGTCAGCCAGGCGGTCGCCATCGGCAGACCGTAAGGACTGATCAGAAACGCAATCGCCAGCCATGACAGCCCTGCAATGACACCGGCCTTGAAGAATAAAACGATAGAAGCCATGAACACAAGACCGGCCAGAACCCCCAGCACGGCGCCGGAGGCAATGACAAACAGCCGGCATATCGCATATACGATCCAGGTGACCAGGATCAGCGGAAGGGATAACAGTTTAAGGATCAAACGCATATAGCCAAGACCTCCTTTGCATATTTCTTTCAATCACATTCTACCGTGCCGGAAATGAAAAGTCAGCGGGGCAGAAGGGAGATTTACGGGATATTTGCAAATCCTCGCAGGAGCCCGTCTGCCGTTTCCCATAGCTCGTCAAGTCTTGTACGCAGATCGTCTATATCCGCAGCATAGACATTTCCGCTTTCGTGCGCTCGCTTTGCATACTGATTGAGGTTATTGGAGCAGATGCGCAGGAGCCGCGTCAGTTCCCGGATCTCACTCATATCTCGATGAACGATATAGCCGTCCACCGCCATCTTTCGCAGGTATGCAGACAGATTTGTGATCCCAAGCTCCGCCATGCGCTCCTTTATCAGCTCTGCCTCCAGCCCGGACACAACGAAATGAAGCTGCACAGATCGGGGCTCTTTTCTCATAATGAGGGTTCTCCTTTGCGCACATGCTTTTCAGAGGGCGGAGCAACAGTCTCTTTGGCTTCCTGCAGCTTCCCGCGTACCGACGTTTTTTTCAGATCACCGATATGCTTCTCAATATCGCCCTTGTTTGCCTGGAAAGATCTCCGGTACCTTTGCCGCGACAGGATAGCAGACAGCTCCGCCTCACTTTCAGGTTCATATCCGATTGCTTTCAGTTCTCCGTGCTTGACGGAAAGCTCGTTGACATAGCCCCGGTAGGTTTCGTATGGCACGGTAAACTCCGCGCCGTCCGCAAAGGTCAGCGCAGCCCTATGGATCGGGCAGGTCAGGAGCTTTACCCGCTCCACTTCCGTATGATAATCAAGCTGATAAATGTCTCCCGTTACGGTAGGCCCGGTTCTGTCTTTCAATGTGAGCGCATAGGCAAGCACCGGGTCTTTTGTCTGGTCATGATAAAAACAGAAGACCTTGTTTTCATGACTGTCTTGCAGATAGACGTCCCGCTCACGCAAGCAGTGGGTGCCGTTCGGCCTGGACAGCCACACCAGGCGGCGATCCTCCGGGTTTTCCGATGCAGCCATTCTCTGTATGATTTTAACGTCCAGGCCGAAGTCCTCTTTGTAGTGCTTCGTATGAAGCTCCATGATCTGTCTTAACGAATCCAGTATGTCTGCATCCTCAAATTTATTCAGGATCATATTATCGCTCCCTTTCGGGATTGCCGGGGACAAGACGCCTTGCTTCATGCTCCGGGAGCTCCGCTTTCAGCTTATCCAAGACAGATTCCTTTTCGCCCGCCAGCGTTTCCGGCGCCAGCTCCATAAGCTCGTCATGGGTCTGGCCGTCTGTCAGATCCGGCTTTTCGGGCGCCAAGTTGTCCAGGCGTCCGTCCAGCATATTGTAATTTCCGGTCTGCGCTTCCTTGTGAAGCTCCGCGTTCAGCAGATAGTTCTCCGGCAAATGCGCCGGTCTGCCGGGCATGGGAGCTTTCCCGTCCGGGGTGAGCTGTCTGCCGGGAATCTCGTTCAACTTTTCCGCAGCCGGGTCACGGGGCGTGAAATCATCATGCGCTCGCGCATCCAGCTCCGCCGCCGTTTCCGTTTTCCTGGTTGCGCCGGGTTCCGGCTCTTTTTCTTTGACGTAGTAACGGACATTGGCGGTCGCCTTGCCGTTCAGTTCTGCAGCGTATGCTTTTGCCGCATCCTCTGAGTCAAACTCAAGGGGCTTTCCGTCCTCCTTGCACCAGGCCTGTGCAGCTCCAAAGACAGAGCCGGAGCCGCGCACCGCCCATACGCCATAAGTCTTTTGTTCCATGTAGGTACCTCCTTTACCGTTCCGGTTGATTTTTATGTTTAGGCTTATCCGACGTCTCCGGCAGCTTGGCATTTTTGATCTGATCCCGTACCGACCGCTTAGGCTCTCTGGCGCTCTCTGCATCCGTGATATTGACATACTCCGAAATGATACAGAGTGCTTCATCGTAGCTGCCGGAAGAAAACACACGGGAAGTCATTTCCTTTGCCTGATCCGGCATCCCGCTCTGGCGCAGCGTCCGGGCTGCAATGCCGACCAGGTTAAAGACGTTCCCATCCTTCCCGATCAGAGGACAGTCCGGTTTTTCCGGCTCCGCAGCCTGCGCTTCCAGATACCCGCCCAGATAGTTGGGAACAAAATCGGAAAGCCAGGTGCCGCCGTAGGCTTCATGGGTGTTGAGCCGCCACATTGCCAACTTTCCCATATTCAGATCCACATCATCGAAGGGAAAAAGCATACAGGTAAGCCCTTTATACTCAAAGGAGCTGGCTTCCTCAAAACGGCTTCCGCTTTGCAGGATTTCCGCCTTTGCAAGCGTATCGTTGATCCCGTCAAGCCATTCCGAAAGGTCGCCTCCACAGCCCATGATGACAAGACCTTCCTTGTCGCTCATGCGCCGAAGGTCATCTGTATTGATATGCTTTATACTCAAATTTCCGCCTCCTTTTGCTTTGATTTATGTGTTTGTTTTGGCCGGGCGTTCTGTTCCGGCTTTTGCCTTAGCTGCTCCTTGACAGAGGGTTTATGCTCCGGCTCCGGCACGCTTTTTAGGATCGCAAATAAGGGCTGCTCCCAGCGTTTGCCGAAAGCCCGCACGACCGTTTCCGCCGTCGCTCCGTTTTCCCGGAACATTTCAAGTGTGTCAAAGGCCAGGTCAAGCAGGGTGATATTCCTCTCGTCCACATTGGGCGCGAAATGGACCACACCCTTGGGATACTCCTTGCCGGTACCGACCCATCCCCGGACATGATCGTCGTAGCCTGCTGTGATACCGGCCTTTGCAAGATCCTCGGCATGGCTTCCCGGAAGCCCTTTGACTTTCCAGTATTGTTCACCAAAGATCAGCACGCCTGTCTTTGGCTCGTACATGAAGCGCCGGTTGTCGATCTCCTGTATGTCAAATGCCTTCGTTGCCGTGTCGATCAGCATAAGGCTGTCTTTGATTTCAAGCAACGCTTTCTTTCCGGGATACGGATCGTGATAGATGAATAGCTCCCGCTCTCCCGGCACATAGAGCTTTCCGTTTTCCAGACAGCGAAATATATCACAGGTCTTATCTGCGGTCGCGGTATAGAATTCTTTATGGGAATACGGGTGATTTTGTCTTTCTGCATCGGCTGACAGCCCCAGAACAGGATCAATGGCAAGACGCTTGGAGAGGGCGAAAAAATCGCCCTCGTCCTTTTCAAATTGCCGAACAGGGATAAAGTGAAAGCCCCCGTAAGAAAAACACATGCCGCGGCTCATTTCTTGCCCCCTCGCTTATCCGAAAACTCCAGCTTGAAATTGACATACTTATCCCCGGTATCATCCAGCACCACCACCGCGTCATAGGTCTTGCCAGTTTTTTCGCTGTAAAGGTCGGATACGAAAACGCGACCCTCCTTTAAGAGCGCCGCAGCGATAGATTTTGTAACGGTTTTCTTTTTGCTGCTGAAAAACCGGTTGTCTTTCCAGAGGGCAAAGCTGCAATCCTTGTTCTCGCAGAAGAAGCCCTTTTGCCTTTCTCGGACCGCCGATCCGCAGCGGGGACAGGTGCCGACGGCCTTGCTTTCGGTATCCTTTCTCGGAAACAGGGACAGAAAGCGCTTGTCCGGCTCGGTGTGCGCTTTCACAAGCTCGCCGGTCATATCGGCAATACCTCCCATGAAGGCGTCCGCACTGATCTCGCCGCGCTCCACCTGTTTCAGCATGGATTCCCATTCCGCGGTAAGCAGCGGCGATTTGATCTTCTCCGGCAGCGCGGTAATCAGATTAACGCCTTTTTCTGTCGGAATAAGCTGTTTCTTCTTTCGTTCCACAAAGCCGGTCGATACCAGCTTTTCCAGCGTGGCCGCGCGGGTAGCCGGTGTTCCCAGACCCTTGCGCTCGGCGTCGTCCGGCGTTTCATCGGCTCCGGCCGTTTCCATAGCGGAAAGCAGGGTATCTTCCGTGTAATGCTTCGGCGGTGCGGTCTTACCTTCTCGGACAGAAGCAACGACACCTTCAAAGACCTGTCCTTCGGTAAGCTCCGGCAGCGCCGAGTCCTCGTCGTCTTTTTCTTCCTTCTGTCTGAGGCCGCTTTTGAAAAGACTTTCGATTTCTTTCCAGCCCGCTTCCAAAACGGTCTTGCCCTTTGCCGTAAAGTCGTGCCCGGCACAGAACAGCACTGCCTTGACTGCCTCGAATTGGTGAGCCTGCGCAGTGGCGCAGAGCAGACGTGCGGCAATCAGCATCAGTATGTCGCGCTCTCCGGCAGGGAGAGCGGAAAGGTCCGTCCTTGTGATCTGCATCGTGGGAATGATCGCATGGTGGTCCGTGACCTTTGCATTATCCGTCACCCGTTTCAGGTCCGTCTCTCCTGTATGCGCCTTGCCAAAAGGCATATTGCCGCAAAGCCATGTAACAAGGTCATTTGCCGTACCGCGCATATCCTCGGTAAGATACTGGCTGTCGGTTCTCGGATAGGTCGCCAGCTTCTTTTCATACAGCGATTGCAGGTAGTCAAGGGTCTGCTGCGCCGTGTATCCATACAAGCGGTTCGCTTCTCGCTGCAAAGTGGTAAGGTCGTAGAGCTTCGGAGGCTGCATGGCCTTTGTCTGTTTCTCCACAGACTTTACCCTTGCGTTTTGTCCGTCACAAGCCTTTTGAACGGCTTCCGCAGCGGTCTTGTCGTCTGTTTTTTCGCCGGAAGCCGTGAAGCCGCCGCAGGCGATCTCCGGCACATAGAACGGCTTGCTCTCAAACGACGAAATCTCTGCCTCTCGTTTTACCAGGAGCGCCAGCGTCGGGGACATGACGCGCCCCACATTGAGCGTCGCGCCGTAAAGCACAGAAAAGAGGCGGGTAGCATTGATCCCTACGATCCAGTCCGCACCGGCGCGGCAAAGCGCAGCGTCATACAGCCGGTCATAGTCCTTACCTGGGCGAAGGTGTGCAAAGCCCTTCCGGATCGCTTCATCCTCCATACTGGAAATCCAAAGCCGCTCTATAGGCTTCTTACATTTCGCGTGGTTATATACCAGGCGAAAGATCAGCTCACCCTCGCGCCCGGCGTCGGTAGCGCACACGACGTTTTTCACGCGCTCGTCCTTCATCAGCCGGCAGAGAAGATCAAGCTGCTTTTTCTTGTCCTTCGGCACAGCATATTTCCAGCTCTCCGGCAAGATCGGAAGATCCTCATAGCGCCACTTGCCGTACTGCTCGCCGTAGGCGTCCGGCTGCGCCAGCTCCAGAAGGTGTCCGAAGCACCAGCTCACAAGATAACCGCCGCCCTCCAGATACCCGTCTTTCTTTTCCTTTGCGCCCAAAACCGCCGCCAGGGATATGGCGACGGAGGGCTTTTCCGCAATTACAAGTTTCACTGTTCATCCCTCCATTTCATTTGAGATAATCGTTCATCTTCCTGCTTTACCGTAATCAAAAGGCACATAAGAACGACGCCCGAAACGGCGCCCGCCGCAAAGCAGAGAAAATGTGTCAGTATGTTCATTGGTCCTCCTTATTCGCCCGTACTGCCAAATGCGCCGGTTCCACGCTCCTTGTCCCGCTCCGATACAAAGTCAGCGATCACGACCGGGGTTATCACAAGCTGCCCGATCCGCGTATCCTTTTGTATGGTGTGCGGCTCGCGGCTCACGTTGCTTATGATCGCGTGGATCTCGCCCCGGTAGCCGGAATCCACAGGGGGCAGCTCGCAGACAAGACCTTTGACCGCCATGCTGCTTCTTGGGAACACATAGCCCGCATAGCCGTCCGGCACCTCGATCCCGAAACCCAGCGGAACCTTTGCGATCTCGCCGGGCTGCAAGGTGCAGTCATAGGGCATATATACATCCGCCCCGGCGTCGTTATCGTGCGCCCGGTAAGGGCGGTGGCCATCGGGTACGCCAAAGTCAATCAGTTTGATCTTCATAGGCCGCCTCCCGCCATGAGTGCAGGATAATCAGTTTGCAGGATTTCAGCCGGGCCGAGCGTTTTTTCTATCGGCTGTCCGCAGCTCATTTTTCCCTCGGCACATTTATCGCGCTGACAGAAAGGTCCGGTCTGTGAAAGGCCAAATAGCGAAGGGCTCAAAACATATAGCTCCCGCCAGATTTTAAGGAGCACGATCCGGGTCTCATCTGTATTTCTCCTGCAAGTGCGCTGTCCGATCATGTGCTTCCACTGATAGGGCGTTGCGGAAATCAGAAGCACGTTCCGTAATCCCTGCGGTGTGGCATAGCCCGCCGCGTCATGCCCGATCCCTGCCTTGCAAAGCATTTCGTAGCAGTCCAGATCCGACCGGCAGCTTTCAAGATACAGGCCTTTAAGCTCGCCGGGAGCCGTCATGATCTCATAGGGCATGGCAAACTCCGCCTGACCGCTGTAGTCGCTGTATTGCAGCGATGCGCTCATAAACTTCACTTCGTTTTGATGCCTGGTGATCTGCGCCAGAAAGCGTCTGCTCGCGCCAACGACCGCCACGGTAATGACCGCGAATTTCTGTACGGTGGGGTGCGGCAGACCGCTTATGGCCCTCAGCGTTCCCTCGCTGAACGACTTTTCATATAGGACCATCAGGTCGTCCATGCTCCTGATCTCGTGGCCGCGCTGCGTAAGCCTGGCCGCAAAGACCATGTTTTGTTCAGCTTCCTTCACGGCCGAACAGTTCAGTATTTTAACTTCAATTTTGTCTATGGCTTTGTTCCTCCTTTACGATTGCTTTCAGTAGAATGAGATAGTTAATGCTGTCGGTGATCTTCTCGTCCCAGGCGTCCATACCGTAATGCTCAGAACCGGTAAGGCACATGTCGTAAACAGACACGATATGCTTTGCCAGCATTCCGCAAAGAGCTTCCGGCTGCGTGCAATGAAGCAGCGCCGCAGCCGCCTTAAAAGAAGAAAGCCGGTCCGTTTCATCAGGGGCGTATTCCTTGCCCTTGTGAAGCAGAACGGCTTCGCAGCGTTTGACCTGTTCGTCAAAGATGGTATTCAGTTCGTTGTTTGTCATAGAATCTCCTTTACGCGCTCGGCAGATAGATCCAGTCGTGCATCATGCACACGCTTGGCTCGTCCTCTTTCGGGATCAGGTGATAGGCGCAGGCTTCATAAACCGTGCGCTTGTCCTCGATCTCCATACTATAGGCTTTATAGAAGTGGTACTCGATATTGGAAAGGATACAGCGAAGCGTCTGCAAAGCCTCCCGCTGGGCGGTGATGATCATATCGCGTTCCACGCTGCGCTTTAAGAACATGAGCGCCTTATGAAGCTGCACTTCCGTCCGGTAAGGGCGGCAGTCCATGTTGTCAAGCCACAGGGAGAGTGTAACCGGTCCGCTCTCAATAAGACGCCTTTCCGGATGATAGCAGCCGTAGCAGTCCACGTTTGCCGTGTTCAGAAGATAGAGCATTTCCTTGATCTCGTTTTCCGGCATGTCATAAAAGCGAAGAAGCGACCGGTATAAATGCACATATCCCTTGACGGGAATTAAGATATTTACCATAGATTTTCCTCCGTAAATGCAGGACGCGGGAGCTTTTTTACTCCCGCGTCCATGGCTGTTGTTCAGTTGTTTACCCTTGTGAGCTTTCCCATTACGACAAAACGTGTTTCACCGCCAGGTGCGCAGGTGGATAGGGTCAGCACCTTATCGCTTCCGGTAACGGCGGTTCCGGTCTCAATAACAGAGCGCTCCACCATAGCGGAGATCCAGGAGCTGTACGCGCCGTCATCCCGAAAATCAAGACGCCAGGGTGACGTGTCGCTGCCGGATTCCGAAGGGCCAGCAGAAAAAGCGGAGAAGATCTCCACGATATAGCCGGCCTCCGGTGTGATAAGGTAAAGCTCCGGGTGTTCGCCGAAATATAGCTGATCCTTATACGCATTTAGAGAAGCAAGCATCGAGCCGTCCCGCATGTTATGACCGTAGATCACGGTATTGCGGTCCGAAAAGTCAGGCTTGTTCTCATAATCCGCAAAGACTGCGCCGACCTTGCTGTAAGTCCCGTCAAAAAGATGGGTCAGATAGTAGTCGTTGTTGTCCGTCTGCATGACCGGGTAATTGATCGCCGTATCCGGCTGATAGAGCCATGCAATAATGTCCGCGTTCGTCTCACGATGGGCGGCGAAGTCCACCACAGGGAGCGCAACCAAAGGTTCCGGTGTTTCCGTTTCGATCTCCGAATCCGCCTCCGTTTCTGAGCCCTCCGATGGTTCGGGTCTGGTCTCCGGCAGTTTTACCGCCTCCGCAAGCTGATCATAGGCCGCGGCGCTGTCTTTGTACTGCGCGATCTCCTGCATGAGCTTACAGCCGCTTCCGACAGCCAGAGCAACACAGAACAGAAGAACAACCGCATTTACCGCCTTGGCATTCTTTCCGCCCTTGCTCTTTTTAAGACGGATCACCGCAAAGACCACGCCGCCGATCACGGCAGCCGCAAGCAGCCCGCCCCAAAGGAAGATGAAGTTATCGTCGCCGGTCTGCGGTACGGGCTTTCCGGGCGTAGTCGGCTTCTCCGGCGTGGGCTCGTCAGGCTTCTCATTGAAAAGCTGAACCGTCGCTGTTTCATCTGCCTTGATCTCCACGGTCGCTGCGTCCGGGATGATGTAGTCGCGGCTTGCTCTGTTGGCTACTTCCGTTACGGTATAGACGCCGACGCGCAGTCCTTTTACCTCGATCACGCCGTCCTTTGGCGTAGTAAAGGTTTCGCAGTAGCTTCCGTCCGCGCTCTTAACCTCGATGGCAAAGCCGTCCTTTCTACCGTCGCTGGAATCCTTGACGATCTTTAAGTTTCCTCGAAAGGCTTCATTGGTAAAGCCGCAACCCTTTTCGCCGTTTTCGATCACGGCTACCTGGCCGTCCTCGGTGATGGCAAAGAAATAGGCTTTTTCATCCTGGATATAGCCCTTCGGGGCCTTGCTTTCCTTGATGAAGTATCCGCCTGCCAAAAGGTTTTCCACCGTATGGTAGCCGCCGTCCGTTTCGGTGAGTTTTCCGAGCTGCTTATCCTCGCTGTCAAATTCCTTGTTGCCGTTGGTATCCTCATACAGCGCAAACTCCGCGCCGGGAAGGAAGCGCATAAAGGTGTTTTCGTTCGTGTTCTCCACAGCAGAGGGCTCCGCCACAGCCTCGGTCTTGATGACCTGCACGCTGCCTCGGATCAGGGTATTGTCCACGCGGATCGTGATCACCTGATCGTCCGTGCCGATATATATGTGATGTCTTTCCGGGCTTACGGTATAAAGTGCGGGAGCTTCGATTTCCGCCACAATGAAATGACCATACGGAATGTTCTCAAAGGCAAATGCGCCGTTTTCTCCCGTAGTGCAGGTCATGATCGCCGTATCTTTGGTAAAGCTCTCCGTGTCCGGTCCGAAAAGACCCATCAGGGCGCCGGCAAGCTCTTTCGGCTCGCTGCCGTCCGTCGCCTCACCGTACTTGACTCCCTCGACCCTGCCGCGCAGCAGGTCGTTTTCAATAGGCTTTCCTTCGTTCACATGAATCACGACGATCGCCGTATCCTGTCCCGCATAGGAAAACTCAACAGGATAGGCCATATCCGAAATCACATACGCGGCGTTGGTGGTGCGCTCCTTGATGTAGTAGCTTCCGAAAGGAAGGTCCGTTGCAAAGATAGCGGTGAAGTTTCCGTCCTCGTTCGGAACGATGGAAACGGCTTCCAAAAGCCCGTGCTCCGGGATCACCGTACCGTCCACAGCGACAAGTTCCTTTGCGGCATAGAGACCAAAGGATACATCCTTGTATTCTTCGCCGTCGCCGATCTTGAACAGCTCGTCTTTTTCCATAGCCTTTGTCAGATCAAGTCCCGCCTTTTGGCGCTCGTCATAAAGTCTGATGGATTGCTCCGTGACCTCAACGGTCTCGCCCGCATAGGAGAGCTCCACATATTCCGGCTTTTCGTTCAGCACGCAGCCATACGGAGCCTCGCGTTCCTCCAGACGGTATTTCCCAAGATAGAGAAGTCCGCTCTCCGCGATCCCATCATTCCCGGTGGTGAGCGTTTCCACAACCGTATCCTTTTCCACGCGCAGGGTGCCGTCGCCGGTATAAATGTCCTCGTCGGCGATCAGGTCATAGGACGCGCCAGGAAGCCCCTTGATCTCATAGACCGGCTGATACAAGCCTTCGTTTTCCTGAACGGAGAAGAATACCTCGCCGGTTTTGGAAATCGTGATCTGTCCCTTTTGGGGCATGTTGTATTGGGTCACAGTAACGACCGTCTCGCTGCCGTCAACGGTGAACGGGATCGCCTCGCCGGAGAGCACATAGCCGTAAGGCGCAGCCACCTCGTAAAGCTCGTAGTTTCCATACGCCAGAACTTCCGGCAGCATGAGCCAGCCTTCGTCAGACACATAGAAGGTATCCAGCATTTCCGGGTTCGGATAGTAGATTTCCTGTTTGACAAATTCGCCGGTGGAGAGGTCTTTGATCTGAAAGCCCGTTCCGGGGAGCGGGATGATATTTCCGGTTTCGGCGTCCCGCTTTTCCACCTTGATCCTTGCCGTAATCGTCGTGTTATTGAGGATATAGCTGTAGGTCTTTCCGCCCTCGGAGATAAAGACGGTAAAGTCCGGCACCAGCGCCTTACCTTCATCGCCGGATACCTGGTATACGGTATAGCGGCCATAAGGCAGATCCTTTGAGGCGGCAAAGCCGTTCTGATCGGTGGTGATACGGTCGCGCTCGGATTCCTTCGCATTCTCATAGCTGCCCACACGTTTCAGATAGATCTCAAAGACCGCACCTGCTTCCGGGCGCTCCACCATGCCGGAGGTCTCGCCGTCGCCGTTTTCGTACTCGGACACATCGGGATCAGGCTCGTCCACATGCTTGACAAGCTGGATATTGCCTTTCTTAACGGTTTCCGGCAGCGTGTTCTCGGTGGTATTAAACTCCAGCTCATAGAGCTTTGCGGAGCCTCCTACGGGGTAAACCGTATCATTGAGAAGGTAGCCGGTGCTGGGGTCGATCTCTCTGATCGTCCAGTTATCGCCGCAGACATAGTAGCGGGTCTCAAAGGAGCCGTCCGGCCCGGTGGTGTAGGTGTCAACCAGCTTGTCGCCGTCAAACAGACCATAGACCGCGCCGCCAAGGGTCGCGTCTCCCTGGGTGTCGCCCGTTTCCGCGTCAACCTTATATCCCTTTACACGGAACTTCTTCAAAATATTGCTGAAATGGACCGTGGCGGTCTGGCCGCTCTCAATGGTGACGGTCTGAGGCTTTTGCGCTACATAGCGTTCGCTTGGAAGCTCGGTCACGGTATAGGTGCCCGGAAGAAGCTGCTGGCTGATCGTGCCGCTGTTATCGGTCTTTACCGTCTGATCGACGCCGCTTCCTTTGATGTTGAAAGAGATACCTGAAACGATACCGTCCTCACTGGTCTTTACGATCTTTGCCGTGCCGTAGGTTTCGGTCTTGACCTTGACAGAGAAGGTCACAGGGTCAGACGCCCCGGTCATCATGGTCTGATAGCCGGGCCTTCCCCAAATGAGCATTTGATCCGCAATCTTTACATTCTTTCGGAAAGTGAAGGTCACGGGGTCCATAATCATGTTCTTGCTGGTGAAGGTATAGCTGTTTCCGTTTCTGGTAACAGATACGCCGCTGCCAGACAGCCTTTCAAGGTCGATGTTCAGGGCGTTGGTATCCGTTACGGTCAGCGTATAGATTTTTGCGCCGCTGTCCCATTTGAGCTCCAGAACAGGGGCGTTTTCAGAAGACGCGGCGGCAAAGGACGGGATCACGGTATGGCTTGCGATCTTCTGCAGGATGTAGTTGTAAGCCTTTTCCGCCGGACGGCCTTTTACTACATTGTAGAACTGATCAGCATAGACGCTTCCGTTGTTCTGCCGTCCTCCTGGGCCTGTGCGAAGCTGCTGCTGGTATTCCCAGATAATGACCTGGGTCGCCATCTTCCAGTCGTCCGCGTTGATCCCGGAAATCGGGAGAAAGGCGCCGGGCTGCCAGCCGTAAAGGGCGGCAAGCTCGATCCCTCGCTGCGCGGCGGCAGGAATGCGTTTGAAGTAGTTGCTGTCCTTGCCGCTTGCCGCGGTATAGGCGTTATCCGAAGCGCCATAGTCAATGCCGCTTTCGATACAGTAAACGGTATGGGTCACGCCGGATGAATCCGTCAGCATGTAGTGATTGTACGGACTTCCGCCGCCGTGGGTCACATACGAGGTGGAGCCGTCCTCATGGTAGGTCATGCTGTACCAGGGTGCGGGATGGTAGTAAGTATCGCCGTCAGAAGCAAGATACTGATCGCCCATCCAGGAGCTTGCCTTCGTGCCGGGCTCCAGAGCAAAGGCCGACATGGGAAAGAGCCCGATCACGCAAAGCGCGCAGAGCAGGATCGCCACAAGCCTTGAAAGCCCGCGGTGGGAATGGTGTTTTGTTTTCACGATAGATTTTCCTCCTTATCATTTCAAAAGGACGGCTTATTCGCCGTCCCCGTCGCTGTAGGTGTCATCCTCCGGCAGGTAGATTTCTCTGTCATAATCGCCGAAGTCTTCGCCGTAGCCTTCTTCCTCAAAGCCGTCGTCATCGTCGAAGGCTGCCTGCTTTTTCGGGCGCACGATCTTGACATAGTAGCCGATGCCCGCAACGGCGATCACTGCGATCACCAAGAAGATGATCGTGCCCGCGCTGCCGCTTTTTTCCGGCTCCGGTTCTTTTGGTTCTTCCGTAGGCTGTGCCGTAGCTTTTCCCGTACACTTTGTCAGATCGTTTTTGCAGACCGGGCAGTCGGTGTTGACATGACCCGCCTCGCATTTATCCGTGCAAATGCAGGTCTCCACCGGCGGGACGCTGCTGATCGAAACATTGTCGTCCTTTTCCGCAAGCGCCATCAGGTCCGCTTCGGTGACGCCGTTTAGAAAATACACGTTGTTGCTGTCGCGCTTACCGTCCACGATCAGGTAAAAGACGTTTCCGGCGTCGGTGGTGATGGTATAGAACTGCTTGTCGCCCTCAGCACCCGTGGCGCGGTCCAGCACCGTTCCGGTTCCCTCCGGGGTAAAGGCTCCTTCGGGAATGGAAGACACGCTTGTACTCTCTGTTTCTTCCGGCTCCTGAGCCTGCGGCGTCTGTGTCGGCTGCGCTGTCTGAGGCTGAGAAGTTGCCTGAGAGCGGCTTGCAGCGCCAAGACTGCTCTGCGCTGCCGGTTGCTGGGTGGTCGTCACAGGAGACGAGGCGCTTTGCGTGGCAGCCGGAGTCTGGGCAGCCACAGGCTCTTTGTAATAGGGATTGTCCAGCGTCTTTACCTCCGAGCGGTTTCCTGCATAGTCCACCGCATAGACGCTGATCTTTTTCTCCGTCCCCGCGTAGTCCTTCAAAATGACCGTCGCCTTGCCATTTGCAAGAGAGTTGATCCGGTTTTCGTCGATATAGACCGCCTCCACACCGGATATATCGTCGCTTGCTGCGACGGAGAGCTTGTCGCCGTCCTTCTTTATTTCAAGTGTCGGCGGCGTGGTGTCGTTTCCTCCCGCTGCGTAAGCGGAAAGAGGGAAAACGAAGGCGCTCGCACAGAGCACGAGCGCCAGAAGCGTAATGGTTATTTTATTCCTCATAAGATTCCTCCGGTTTCTGCGAAACAGGCAGGGTATGCGACCCGGAAAGCCGCGACTGCAAGAACTCGGAGAGCTCAGCCGGGGTCATCTGGAAGCTCCTTGCAATCGCCACGTAATCGGTGTTTTCAAGCTCCGTTTTCTGCTTTTCCATGTCGCGGAGCTTGACCTGCAGGTCCGCAATCTTGGCCTTTGTTTTTTCGATTTCTCGTTCCAGCTTTTCTATTCTGGGATTCAATAGATTACCTCCAATCTGTTGGTGTTACGGCAGTCGGCCAAAGGTATAGAAATGGCTCTGCCAATAGTTGGTGTTGATACTTGCGTAAGAAATGGGGTTGCCGCAATGGATCATCATGCCGTCGCCCACATAGATCCCCACGTGGCTTGCGCCGCTGGTGTTGTAGGTGCCCTGGAAGAAGATCAGGTCGCCGGGTTTTGAGTCCGCCGCCGTGACCGGCGTACACTTGTGCAAAAGTCCGTCAGCCGTAAGCCGGCCAAAGTTCCATCCGCTGTGATTGACTACCCATGATACATACCCTGAGCAGTCAAAGGACGTGGACGGGCTCGATCCGCCCCACAATAGTGATAGGTAATCCTTTGATGTTATCTCCGGATTTTCCCCCACTTCACACCGTGCATGCGACTTTCACCGCACACGGCGTTCCATCGTTAGTCATACTCACAATCTATTACAATCTGCCTTGTTCGTTTTTAGGGGTTGTGTTCCCCGAATTTCTCCTAAACCTGCTTTCAGGCGCAGAACGTTCAGCTTTTCCATTTGCTTCTTATTGAGATTGCAGACTTCAAGGTAATAAGTAATCGTTTCAACCGTTTCTGCATGGACGAGCCGGTGTACCAGTTTATTTATCAGCACCAGATTTTCGTAGCTGTCATTCCCACCGTATTTTTTCGGCTTGATGTGGTGGCAGTGTATTTCATCTGTTGTCAGAAATGGCATTCCCGTAACAGCACATTTTCCGTATTGTGCCGAGAATAGGGAAATCCGGTTATCAGCTAATTCAACGCTCCTGTTTCCTATAGGCTGTCGCATAAGTGCCAGCATCAGATTCACGTTGATTTTCAGATTATCGTGCAATCCCTTCCGCCCCGCTGGGGTGTAGCAGTCGATAGCCCTTTTTCGGCTTAGAGGGATGCTATGCCGGATATAGCTGATAGGATATACTGGTTCGTCCGTCCCTTTCACATAGCGTAGCGATTTAGACTTTCCATATTTCTGCGATTCAAAGACTGTTAATTTTCGGCCGTTTCTCACAAGTCTGCTTCCCTGGCGTTCCTTTAATCCATTGGTCAGCACTGTCATGACAGAGAGTCCCAGGGAACTGCAATCTTCACTGATACAAGTTGCTATTCTGTAATAGTCTTGCAGCCCCACGACGATTGAGTTATACAGCGAAATCTCACCACGCTCATGTTTTTCCTTTCTTGGGTGGATTATATTTTTCGCCTGTGTGACCAGTTTTTGACGCGCATGTTCAAGCTGTTTGTCACCTACATGAGATTTGATGACATATTTATCTGCTCTGCGAAACACCTTCATCTTGAACCCTAAGAACTCTGAATAGCGATGTTTTACATTCACTATCCTTGTTTTTGTTGGCGAAACCTCTAAATGCAGACGTTCCATTAACCATTGTGTGACTGCCTTCATCGTCCGTTCCGCTTCATCTTTCGTCCTGCAAAATATTCTGAAATCATCAGCGTAACGGACAATATACATCTCCTTTAGATTTGTCCTTCGCATAAACTTGTAGGCATTGGATTTATTGATACTGCCATTTGCGTTTATGGAGGTCTTGTATTTTGCCGTGACCGGATTATCCTGCCATTGGCTGTCAACCCATTGGTCTAATTCATTCAGCACGATATTCGCCAGAAGCGGGGAGATGATACCGCCTTGGGGTGTCCCTTTGGTCGGGTATTCCATTGCCCCATTTTCTAACCGTATTGGTGCTTTAAGAATCCGTTTCAGCACGAACAGGAGATTTTTGTCCCTGATTCCGAGCGACCATATCTGCTTTATCAGCTTGCTGTGGTCTACATTGTCAAAGAATCCTTTGACATCAAACTCAACGACATAGTGCAGTCTTGTATTCTGTATTAAGAACTCCGCTCTTGCGATGGCGTTTTCAGCAGACCTGTTTGGACGGAATCCATAACTGTTTTCGCTGAATTTCGCTTCACAAATCGGCTCCATGACCTGCTTGATACATTGTTGTACCAGCCGGTCCCAGACGCAGGGGATTCCCAGCGGCCTGGTTTTTGTTGGGTCGTAAGGTTTTGGTATTTCTTTTCTTCGGACAGGTTTCGGACGATACCCATGTGTACTGCCGATTGTAATGAAACGGACTGTATCAATAACCTCATCCGGCATCAGCTTTCCGATGTCATCGAATGTCACGCCATCTGTTCCCGGAGTTTTGCTTCCGTCATTTGACTTGATATTTCTATATGCCAGCAGGATATTTTCACGTTTTAAGATGATGCTCATCAAATTTGTGAAAGTCTCATTTTTACTGCTTTTCGCATACAGACCGTCAAACACTTCCTGCATTCCGTAATACTCAGCATGGCGCAGTCCGCTCATACATAATGATTTTTCGGCTTTCTCTTTTGGCATAAGGCATCACTCCCTTCTTTTGAATTGAGTGACTTTTTTGTCCTACTCGAATCCTTACTGCGATTGAATGATTGTTTCATATATGACTAATGACTTGAGGCCATCCCTCCGAATCCTTCTTTTTCGCGGGATTCATCGTAAGTCCGACCTCTGCTTTTCAGCACCGGTTCGGCAGCTTATTTTCTTCGTCTGCCTGCTTTACCACTATGGTAAAGCCCGATACCTTTCCTTGTTCCGATAATTCTATCTGTGCATATACCCTTAGGTCTCCGCTTTAGTCCTGTCAGCTTGGATGCGCCTTTAACACATGCCCCCATACCCGATTTGCCGGACAGAAAAACAATCTGTATAATGGAAAGGG
>ERZ857801.831-NODE-831-length-39084-cov-4.896564_pt1 | contig 39084 bp, 43 predicted proteins | sample MGYA00519762_ERZ857801 | MGnify/ENA primary metagenome ERZ857801 (study PRJEB31778, sample SAMEA3449368) | human gut metagenome | biome: human gut; feature: human-associated habitat; material: faeces | place: United Kingdom | collected 2010/2012 ...
TGGAGGCGTCTTGTGCGGGATTACGAGCGACGCCTTGATGTGTCTGAGTCCATGACTCAAATAGCCATGGCAAGCATACTGTTGAAACGTTTCATTATTGATAAATGAGTTTCCAAACACGCTCTAATAAAGGACAAACAATAAAAATTAATTTTGATAGGATTATCAACTGTCCGCATAGTTTTCTAAACGCTCTTTTAGGGGATCCTATAAAAATATTTATCAGGTCTGGATTTAATCCATATAAAAAGATAAAAATTTTTAACTGTGCAACGGAAATTAGGGAGACTATAGATTATATTTTTGATGATATTACAAATTGATATTTATGCAGATGAAAGGAGGGAGCTATGTCTGATGCTACTGGCGGGCTGATCGTCGCGCTCGTTTCCTTGTTGCTGTTTGTGGTGCCGTGGATCTTGTGGCTCCGCAGCAGAAGCCGCCTGAACAAGCTTTCAACGAAGCACACCGTGCTGGTCAATGTTCTGGAGCAGACCAGAGAAGATCTGGGCGAAGCGGAAGAAAAGCTGAAGAGCACAGAACAGACGCTCCAGAGCGTGCAGTCCTCGCTGGCGGAAGATCAGGCGGCCCTTCAGGAGGCCCGCGGGCTGCTGGAGCGGTATCAGCCCATCATCGATGTGGAAGGAGAGGCCGCCAGCCTCAAGGAAGAGGCCGCTGCCGCACTGGCGGAAGCCAAAAGCAAGCTGGCGGATGCCACACGTCGGGCCGAAAGCACCTTGCAGGATGCTTATGGTCGCGCCGAGCTCATCGAAAAGGAGGCCCGGGCCAAGGCGGAAGAGATCGCCGGGGACGCGTTCCTGGCCCAGGGGCGCGTGAAGGAATACGAAAAGGCTTTGCAGGCGCTCAAGAACGCTGTGGACGGTTATGGTGATGAGTACATCAAACCGTCAGAGACCGTCCTCGATGATCTGGCGGAACATTTCGGCTTTGCGGAGGCAGGCGAGAAATACAAGGAAGCCAAGGCGCGGACCAAGGCCATGATCAAACAGGGCACGGCCGCGGAATGTGACTACGTGGAAGAATACCGGCGCAAGACGGCCGTGGCCTTTGTCATCGATGCTTTCAACGGCAAGACGGACAGCACGCTGGCCAGAGTCAAGACGGACAATCTGGGCAAGCTGCAGCAGGAGATCGAAGATGCCTTCGCACTGGTGAACCTGAACGGGCAAGCCTTCCGTAACGCACGGATAACCCCGGCGTATCGGGATGCCCGTCTGGAGGAACTTCGCTGGGCCGTGGCACTGGTGGTGCTGCGCGAGAAGGAACGGGAAGAGCAACGGGCCATCCGTGAGCGCATCCGCGAAGAGGAAAAGGCCCGCCGCGAGTACGAAAAGGCCATGCGTGAGGCGGCCCGTGATGAGGAACGCTTGCAGGCAGCCATGGAGAAGGCCCGCAATGAGCTGGCCAAGGCAAGTGAGGAGCAGAAGGCCAAATATGAAGCCCAGCTGGCTGCCCTGCAGGAAAAATTGCAGGAGGCCGAGGCCAAATCGCAACGGGCCATTTCCATGGCGCAGCAGACCCGTTCCGGGCATGTGTACATCATTTCCAATGTGGGCTCTTTCGGTGAGGACGTTTTCAAAATCGGCATGACGCGCCGCCTTGAGCCGCTGGATCGTGTGAGGGAGCTGGGCGACGCTTCGGTGCCCTTTGCCTTTGATGTCCACGCCATGATCTACAGCGAAGACGCCCCGAGCCTTGAGAACGCCTTGCACAAGAAGTTCAACGAGTTGCGGCTCAACAAGGTGAACCCCCGCAAGGAATTCTTCCGGGTCAGTTTGGGCGACATCCGCGCTGCCACGCAGGAGATGGGCCTGACCGCCCAATTCACCATGCTGGCCCAGGCGCAGGAATACCGGGAGTCCCTGGCCATGGCCAAGCTGCCCAAGGAGGAACTGGAGCGCCGGATGCAAGGCCTGCTGGGCAGGGCGGAAAATCTGGAAGACGAATAGCTTTTGGGCAGGCCTGCGGGCCTGACAAAAAACGGCGGCAGGTGCGCGAACACCCGCCGCCGTGGGAACCCTCCGCGATCGGTTGGATCGCACCCTTTGGCCCGGCAGGAGTTGCACATCCTGCCGGGATATCTGCTTAAAAAAAGGCGGTAATATGGAAAGAGAGTTTATCGTTTTGGGGCCTTTTGACATTCCTGTAAAAAGGCATCCTTCTGGGCGTTTGATCGATTCCAGAACGAAAGCACCCCTGGACAGTTTTTGGGAGGACGCTGAGGCTGTCGCCAAGAAAAAAGGCCTGACAGGAAAGCCATTACGGGAACGATTTGGCTGCTATGTCTATGCCCATCGGGCCGGTCTTGGTTACACGCCATGGTATGTGGGGCAGACCAAGAGAGGTTTTGGGTATGAGGCGTTTGAAAGGGCAAAGCTGATTCATTACAATCATGCTCTTGCGCAAAATTTGCGCGGCACCCCTGTCATGTTCTTTGTCATCCAAAAAGGGCGTGGGAAAGCTGACGAAACTGCTATCAATGATTTGGAAACATTCTTGATTCGCTCTGCCTATCAGGTCAATCCTGCTATCATGAATATCCAGAAGATTAGATATTCGTGGCGTATCAAAGGTGCCGTGCGCTCAAAACAAGGGGAAGATTCAGAAAGCGCACAAGCCTTTAAAAGGACATTTAATTTTTAGGTCAGGGGATTACAGAGAATTCCAAGCAGCTCACAGCAGTCTGCCCTCCAGCTCGGCCATGAGGGCAAGGGCTTCTTTTTTGCCCATGCGCGGTCCCTCGTGTCCGGAGAGACGTATCCACCAGCGGTTTTTATAGCAGTGGGCGGCACTGACCGTGCCGCCCTGGCTGGCGGTCAGGCCGCGGCACACGCCCGGCAGGAGCCAGTGTAGAGGATTCCGGTCCCGCCGGTTCCAGGCCCATCCGATCCAGTTGGCCAGATCCACGGCCAGCCCGCGCAGCCCGGCCTGCAGGAAGCGGTCCTGCCAGAAAACGCAGTCCTCGGCCCGGATGCTGGCCCCGTCATGCGCCCACGCCCCGAAACTACGCACCGAGAAGCGGCTGCGGACGCCCCAGTTGCGGATCACGCAGCGGCGCATCAGCACACGCACGCCATCCTGCGCCTCTGGAGCGCGGCGGCCGATGTCGCGCACAATGCAGTCCTCCAGCACCAGCTCCGCGCCTGGGTCCGTCTCCGGGTAATCGCCATTGCCCCACAGGATGCCCTTACCCACTCTGGCCACGCGGGTCTCGCGCACCACGGCCCGGGCCCCGTCCACCCCGGAGAGGCCCTCGTCGAGCCTCTCCAGCGGCCAGCTGCCCAGATCCACCACACAGCGGCGGATGAGCACAGGCCCATCGCTGCCATAGACGGTGATGCCGTCACCCCCGGCGCTTATGGGCGCCGTGATGTACTGGTCCTCGATGATACGGCCGAAGCTGCCGGGCCCGTCATTGCTTGTCATCCAGAGCACCTCCCGTTGCATGCTTGACGCGATCCCGTTCTTCGGCCCGCTTGGCATTGTTGAATCGGTTCAGCGTGCCTACCAGGTAGCCGGTGATTCGCCGCACGCGCTCGAACGGCACGCCCTGGCCGCGGGACCGGTCATCAGAATCAGATCGCATAGGAGACCTCGACCTCCTGGACGGCAGCGACGCTGTCAGCCGCCTGGATGAGGGCCAGCAGCTCGTCCCGACGAGCCGCATGCAGCGCGAGGATAGTGTCAGGGCCATCAGGATCAACAGCAGCCAGGGAGGCAGCCGCCACCGACACCTCAGTCACGGAAGGGCTGGCGGCAGGCATGGTGAGGCTGGCGATGATGGCCGCATCGCAGGCAGACCTGACCTCCCGCTCCTTTTCTTCCTTCACCACAGACAGGGGCTTTTCCGGGCGCACCGTGACCGCACCATCCGGCAGCGGGCCGAGGTCTTCGGTGTAGCGGGGCTGGCTCTGCCAGTCGTCGCCTTCGGACGGCATCCAGTAAGGGGTGCCGCCCTGCTTGGTGCCCGTGCTGTCCAGATGCTGGCGGTGGTCTTCAACCAGATCCCATTTGGTCCCCGTCCAGCGAGCGGCATAACCCGTAGGGATGGCATCGGGCGGCGGCGTGGCTGTGGCGTAGGCGCTTTCCATAATGGTTTTATCTCCCACTCGTTGAGCAGGACGGGATCCCTGATATTCATGGGTTAGAGGATCAAACATATACATCACCTTTTCCATGATATTCTCCTATAATATTTTGATATTACTGGTTGAAAAAAGTTTTTCCGAAATTGGGGGCCGGGCGAAGGAAACGGAGCCGGCACACATGTACTGGATACGATGCGTGTGATAACTGGCCAGATTTATACCTATGGCAACAGCGGCTCTAATTCAGGCGCATTGGCCTTTAACCAAAGCACGACTGCTATCCAAGGTGGTTCTACAAGCTATGGTGGCACACTCCAGCTTAATAGCTCCAATTTGGGTGAGCGCTATTCTGGAGGTGAGACTGCGCCTCAACATATCTGGCAGCCCCTTTGCCTATACTTGGGCAGGCCTGCCTAGATACAAGATGGCAGGTTGCCATACATGGGGCGGGACGTTTTCCGGGCCGGTGGGCGTGTCCCGTGAGGAATCAAAAAACAGTCTGGAGAGCGGGAAATTGGTACTACTCCCAGTATATGCCTGAATAGAAATACCATTGCGATCTACATGGAAGACCCCTTCCGCATCATCCATGAGGATTGAACCTCCCCCAGATCCACGCGCAAAACTGGCCATGCCTGTAAGTGCCCTCATGGCATCAGACGCCCAGCCACCTGCGGGATTATCCCCTTCCGGCCCCCAATTTCGGAAAGACTTGCGGCATCCCCAAAAGTCTAGCTCTGGCCGGTGGTTACGGAGGGGCCAAAGGTTTTTCCGAAATTGGGCGCAGGGAGCGGACTCCCAAGCAGGGGGTTGGGGGCGGGATGAAATCCGAAATATTACAGGTAATATCGGTTTCACCCATGCAGGATCGCGCAATGGCACTGGCGCACTGAAGCCGTCAGGTGGAACACAAGTTTTTAGTCATTGGGATGGTAGTTATTTGGGCTCCAATACGTCACTCGGTTTCGATGCATCGCTTTCTATTCCGACAGGCCCGCAGGTAGTGCCCCAGCACGTCTGGCAGCCCGTAGTGCTATACTTGGGCAGGCCTGCCTAGGTACAGGATGGCGGGCTGGTTAATGCTGCCTGGCATTACAGTTTTGGAGTTACCAAAAATGGAGTTTGCTTGGCTTAGATCAAATTTTATATTGTATCGATTGGCTGCAGGCGTTGTCGGCGCTCTATCCAAATAAACGCCTGGGGGGCCTTCCCTAAAAAACGGTCCGCTCAACTGCTCACTTATTACATAGTTTGTATCTACGGATATATATCCGCTAGCATCCCCCTCAGCATTCGGGATGCCCGGCTCGTTTGTTGAACCGGCAGGCTCAGTTGCCCCTGGCCCCCAATTTCGGAAAAACCTTTGGCCCCTCCGTAACTACCGGCCAGAGCTGGACTTTTGGAGATGCCAGCAGTCTTTCCGAAATTGGACGCAGGGAGAGGAAGCTGCTGGTGCGACGAATCAACCGGGGCTCCCCCATGCCAAGGGGCAATGGGGGGGAGGCCTGATTACGGCAGGGACCGAATCAGGGATTGTGTTTGCGTCAAGTCTTGGACAGGCCAATATTCAGGGGAATCCATCCTCTTTTTTACACGCTACTATCGGAATTGATTTGTCACGTGGGAGTGACATCTATGGCAACGCGGATACCGTCATGCCCGCCAGCATCAACCAGCCCGCCATCCTGTACCTAGGCAGGCCTGCCCAAGTATAGGCAAAGGGGGTGCCAGATGTGCTGCGGGACTGTTTCTTCTCCGCCATATGAAGCTGTTTTCGCCGCGTCACCAGTCCTCTCAAGCCACAATTGAGAGGCTGGATTTCCATAGTTTGCTCCACCGCCAGACGCGAGGCGTTGGCCGAACGTATGGGCATGAGCTCTGACGTTATCGGCATACCAGTTTCCAGGATTTCCTTTACTTCCTGGCGTCCAATTTCGGAAAAACTGCTCGCTTAGGGCAGGAGTGTATAATCCCGTAGGGATGGAGGCATTGGGCCGCCACTTGCCAAGGTTGGCTTTCTGGGTCTCCACATCGGCATCCCAGCCCATGAGCATACCCTCGAATCCTCCGGCCTCGTAGATTTCCTTGAGTTCCGGCCAGTCGTTGAAGTAGATCAGGTCGCCATTGGCCCAACAATGGTTGTCGGGCAGTTCCGTACTGCGCCAGTAACGGGGCACGCCGATCCACGACTTGCGCCATGCTTCCATGTAGTCGTTGCTCTGCTGCAGCACCTTCAGCACGCCATCTTCCACAGTGCAGGTGGTGCCGTCGGGCCGCATGATGCCGTTTTGCTTCGACGTCGCCACCAGCACGGAAAGCAGCCCTTCGGGCGTGATGTTCAGACCATCACCGATCTGCACCAGACCAGTCTCGGTTTTGCTGGCCACAGGGACCTGCACGCCGATGATCTTGAGAATGGCCTCATAAAGCTGGCCCAGGTCATCAGCGCTGGGGGTGAGCCTGGCCTTTTTGATGACCTCTACGATCTCGCGCTGGGGATGTTCCACGGCCTCGGCAGGCACGGCGCTGCCGCGGACCTTGCCGGGCTGGCCGGTGACGTACTTGGCATCGGGGTCCTGGGATCCGGCGGGGGGATTGTATTTCATGCTATTCTCCTTCTTGGTAGGTAAAGGTCAGCAGGGTGTGGGCCAGCTTGTCGCGCAGCATGACGCACTCCAGGGAGGCGGCGGCGCGCCAGTCCATGAGCAGCTCACCGCACAGGCTCTCGCCGCAGCGGAAGCGGAGCAGACGGTCGCCGTGGACGATGACGTTCCACCACCAGCGGATCTCCGGCACGGCCAGATAGCCGATCTCGGGATGGGCCTGGATCTCCTCCGGCGTCAGGCCGGACGGGTCAGCGCACTGGTGGATGCCGCAGCAGAAAGGCCAGTGCTCCTCGATGGTCACGTCGTACTCCAGCGAGTCGGCCACGCCGTACCAGTAGGCCAGATCCTGACGTCCCTCGTCGCGCAGCTTTGCCAGCACGGCGCTGCGGCGCTCCTGCAGGGTGGTCCCGGCGGGCAGGCAGGCATCAGGCAGGCCAAGGACGCGCTCCCAGTCCTCCAGCCCGGCGATGGCGCTTGTGGGCAGGATCTCCATGAGCAGCAGGCGCATGGCCATATCCAGGCGCTCCAGCTCATCCGCCGAAGCCTGCAGCACCGCGGTCAGCACGGCGCCCGGAGCACGGGTCCAGGCCTGGCCCTGCGGCAGCAGGTGCTGGAGCATGCGCAGGTAGTCGGCAGCGGAGCGGGCGCGCAGATCAGTCTCAGGCATGGCTCTCCACCTCGCCTTCAAAGACCACCTGCGTGAGCCGCGGCAGGTAGGCCGCAGGCACCACCACGTCCTCGGCAGGCTCCAGCAGTTCATGATCCTGCTCGCCGGGGGTCAGGGACACAGCCTCGGAGATATGCGAGCGGTAGAGCACGCTGTCCGGAGCGCCCTCACGGGAAAAGACGTCCTCGATCTCGGCCCGGACAGCGTCGCGCAGAGCCTCCGTGTCCGGAGAGATGCGCAGGCGCACGGTCACATCCAGCGGCTCGGGGGCGAACACGGCCAGTTCTTTGACCGTGGCCGGGCGCAGCGGCTCGATGTGCTCCTGCACGCGCTGCACCATCTCTTCCGAGGGGAACGGGTCCTCCTGGGCGTCACAGACAAAGCAGACGCCCACGGTGCCGATGCCCATATGCATGGGATAGCACCAGGCCCTGGTCACGCCCGGCACCTCCCTGGCCCAGCGCACATAGTCAGCTATGCTGCCGCCGCGGGGCGGCTGGCGCAGGCGTTCCAGGACCCGGGCACGCAGGGCATCGTCGCTCTCGGCATCCGCGCCGCCCGTCAATCCCCCTGTCTGCACCACGGCCACGCTCTCCACACCGGCGATGGGAGAGAGCAGCTGCAGCTGTTCCCCGGCGTCCAGGTTACCGGCGGCGCCGGTCTCCACGGCGATCACGCGCACCAGGGCGCTGCCGTCGGCGATGACAGCCCTGTCCTCCAGGCCATACTGCAGCCCACTGGCCTGATGCTGCAGCAGGGTCCCGGCCGGGATCACGGCGCCGTCCTGTCCGGTGAAGACCACGTCGCCCGCGGCCGCGGCGGCAGGCAGACGGGAGAGGTTCCAGACCCCGGCCCAGCGCTCCATGTATTCGCCCTCGGCCGTGTCCACAAAAACTTGCAGGTAGAGCCAGGCCAGCACGCTGTGCAGCGTATGACAGGCCCCGGCCCAGACTTTTGCCAGCACCGCCAGCACGGAGCGGCGGAGCAGCGTGGCGCCATCCAGCAGGCGGCCAGAAAAATCACGGGCGATGCGCTCGTGCAGACTGGTGAGGGTCGGACGGTCCCAAGCCATGGCAGCCTCCTATGCCTCCAGCCGGACGCTTACCGGCTGAGCTTGCTGATAATCGTAGGTGAAACGCCACTCGCGGCCCGGGGCATCGCTGCCGGTGGGCTGCACGGCCACACTGATACCCAGGTGCCCTGGCTGCACACGCTCCACGCTGACACTCAGGGAGCTGACATGCCCCTCCCCGGTCAGCCAGGCCAGCGCCTCTTCCGCATACTGCCGGGCACGGGCCACCACGCTATCCAGATCTTTCTCCCGCCAGAGCAGCCAGAGCCGGGAACCGATGCTCTCCAGCGTCTGCTCGCCCTGGGCATCGGGCAGGCAGTCTCCCCACCAGCCTCGCCGGTCGCTGGACACGCCCACACGCTCATCGGGCAGGGGATCGTCGTCATGTGCCCGTGCGTCCGTAAACAGAGAGATGATCACCGCCGTCATCAGGCCATCGTCGCCCTGCAGGTCGGCCAGCGGCCCGGAGAGCAGAGCGTCGAACAGGCCGTTCTCCTGGTCAAAATGCAGACAGATATCCATGCTATCCTCCCACGGGGCTGGCCGTCGTATCGCTCCCGGCCTGTACGCCCGTATGCACATGCCGGTTCAGGGAGACGGCACCGCCATTGCTTTGCAGATCCTGCGAAGCCACGATGCCGCCGGTGAGCTGTGCCGTGACGGCGCCGCCGCCCTGGCCGCCAAAAGCCAGCGCCCCGGTGGCGAACCGTGTACTGGCGGTCTCTACCTGCACGCTCTGGTCGGCCCGGATGCTGAAATTTTTGGTCTCAATGCGCACGTCATCCTCGGCCTTGACCACAAAATGCCTGGTGGTCACCTCGATGGTGCGCTCGCGCTTGAGGTGGATGCGGTCGCCTTCGTCCGTGTAGATCACCACCTCGCCGTCCTTGAGGGCCTGCACGCGGTAGCGTCGGTCATCCACGGCCAGCACCACGGGATGCGAGCGGTCCGCACCCACGAACAGCACGACAGCCTCGGCCCCGGCGTGGGGGACTGAGGAAAAACCGTACTGCTGGGCACGCTCGGCATCGTCCAGGACCTCGCCATCCAGCAGCTCCAGCTGGGTGGACTGCCATTTGTGGGCATCGCGCACCAGCGAGATGACGCCACGCGCCACGATGTTGCGCATGCGGCGGGACAATCGCTCCAGAAGACGGATAGTTTGACGGTCGCTCATTTGATGGCCTTTTGCCGTGCCGCGGCGTCTTGAGCCAGGCGGGTCTGCAGGTCCACTTCCTTCTCCATTTTGGCATCGCCGCCACCGCTGCCGGAGCCGCCCTTTTCCTCTTTTTTGGGCTCGGGCTTGAAGGCGGCCGGGTCGCGCAGGGTGAGGCGGGTGGTACTGCCTGATGTGGCGTCACGCCGGAACTCCACCCCGGCCACCAGCAGGCGCTGGCTGATGCGCAGATAGGGAAGATCCACATCGGCCATCTGGTTGAGCTGCCAGAGGGGGCCGGACTGCTCCCGCCCCACGCCCTGCTGCCGGAAACCCTGCACCGTGGCCGTGACGGTCACGGCCCGGGCGGCCCGCACGCTGCATTCCCATGCGGCCCGCTGGTGCGCGTTGCTGCTGTCCCCGGACTGCTCGGCCCGGATCAGCATGGGCCGGTAACGCTGCACGGCCTGGTCGCGGTACTGGCCGCGCACGGCGCAGGCATCCTTGCCCCAGCCCTTGTCCGTGCCGGGCTTCTGCCCCTTGACGATGTAGTCGGAAAAACGGTCGGCCATGTCGAACTGCCCCTCGGCCGAAAGGATGTTCTCCCCCTGCCGCAGGCTGCCGCTGGCTGTGCCCGCTCCGGCCTTGAGCAGCACCATGCCGCCCTTGCCGTCCGGGCAGGCCATGAGCTCCCGCTGGCGCAGGGCGCGGTCCAGGGCCTCGAAGGCGGTCTCGCCTTCCTCGAGCTTGAAGCTGGCAATGGGCGCGCCCACGTCGCCCTCGGCCGTGACGTGCACCCCGAAGGGGCTGGCCAGAGCCTGGGCCAGCTGGAGCACGGTGCAGTTGAGCCACTGCCCGGGGCTGTGGATGGCAGCGCAGTCCACCAGATCGGCGCTCCTGTCGCGTCCGGTGACGCTGATGCCGTGCGCCGTGGCGGAGAATGAGGGGCGGACCTGGTCGATGTAGCCATCGATGACCTGCTCGCCGCCGATGAGGATCTGGCAGGCCATGCCCGCAGCGATGGGCAGCGCCTGGGCGCCGCCGATCCATTTGTCGGCCAGCGCGAGGGAGAATGTCCCGGCGATGGCATCCATCTGGCGGGTGACCTGCACGGAGGTCCAGTAGGTCCAGTCCACGCCATCGATGCGCAGGGTGATGTCGTCAGCCACGCAGCACCTCCAGCGGTTCCACGGGCACGAAGCCCGGATGGATGAGGCGGTTACGGGCCACCAGATCCGCCTCCAGGTCCACGCCGCCGCTCTGGCGGTAGCAGAGGGCCAGCGAAGGCAGCACACAGGCCGGGGTGATGGTCACCACCTCCGGTGCCCGCCGGGCGGCCTCGGCCAGTGTGGCCAGAGTACCGGAACGCAGGCTGGCCAGAGAGGCGGCCAGCTGGATCTCCGTGCGGCTCACGCTGCTGGCCTGCGTCATGTCCGGGATAACCGGCTCCAGCGCCGAAACTTCATCCATCGCATCAAGAAAATCGTAGCGCAGCTGTTGTGCCTCGCTCCGGCTGGCGGGCTGGGCCGTGGTGGCGGCACGGGCCGATTCCACCAGGGCCAGACGGCGCACCAGGCTCTCCACAGCCTGACCGTTGCTCTGGATCACCGCACGCTGGGAGCCCACGTTGTCCGGCACGGTCTGCAAAAAGTCAGTGCGGGCCACACTGGCCCAGCGTCCGGACACGGCCGCATCAGAGAGCCCGGACTGCCCGCCGATGTCCTGCAGCACGCTCCAGAGATGCTGCCCCACGCTGGCCAGCGGCATGAGGTCATAGCCCGTGGCCGCGCCCAGCAGATCCGCCACAGTGGAGACATCGCCGCGCATGATGGCCTGCACCGTGCTCACGGCATCCACGATGAGGCTGTAGGTCTGGCTGACAGCCCATTCAGCCTGCCCGGCCAGGCGCAGGACGCTGTCGAAGCTGTCGCAGGCCAGCAGGCCCGCCGTCCCCGCTTCCAGGCGGGCCCGGAGCCCCTGGTTGACGCTGGCGGCCGGGCTGCTGGGCTCGGTATCGCGGCAAAAAAAGAGCTGGAAGACGGCCATGCCGCCATCCTGGGCGCTGTGCCGGACCTTGTAGGGGGCTGTCTGGCTGACCTGCACCTCGCCGTACCAGGGATGCACCAGCGTACCCGGCCCCGGCTGTTGCAGGGCAGCTTCCAGCGCGTCGCGGCGGCTCATGTAATCACTGCCCAGCACGAAGGCCTGGACCGTGAAGCGCCGCGGCGCACCGCCCAGATCTTCCACGTAGGGAGCCTCGCGCTGGGGGAATTCATGCGTCACCGTGCGGCGGCCGCCCTCGCTTTCATCCGCCGTGACCCCGAAGGACACGCCCCGGAAGCTGGCGGCCCGAAGCTGCATTTTCCACAGATCCATCAGATGGCTCCTGCGTTGAGGACCCCGGCCTCGGCCACATCGCCGCGCACATCCAGGCCGCGGCCCTGGCCTTCGCCTTCAAGGCGCATGCCCTCGGGGGCGATGATGCACACCGTGTTTTCCTGCCGGATGACCTGCTCGCTGTGGCTGGATCGCATCAACGGACGGACGCTGTTGCCCAGGTCGAGCGGCTGCCCGGCTGTGGGGAATCGCTGTTGTGCCGCCATGTCCGGAGCGTCATCATCGCCGCCGAACCAGCTGCCGATCGCACTGACGCCCTTGTCGATCCAGCCCGTGAGCTGCTGCCACCCCTGCTTGACGCCTTGGAGTAGTCCATCGATCCAGCGCACGCCGATGCTGTAGAGGTCCAGGCCGGTGAGGGTGGCCACCAGCTCACTGAGACCGTCCATGACCCAGCGGGCCGGGTTGAAATTGAGCAGCACCTGGACGATGCCCTGCAGCCAGCCTTGCTCGAAGGCCTTCCGCACGCCTTCCCAAAGCCCCCGGAAATAGGCCACGAGACCATCCCAGTTTTTGTAGATGGCATAGGCCGCTCCGGCGATGGCAGCCACGGCAGCCACGAACCAGCCTACGGGAGTGGTGAGCATGGCCATGCCCAGCTGACCGAAGGCCAGAGCCAGCGAGCCCAGGGCCAGCAATGCCTTGCCGCTGATGAGCGCCACCAGCCCCAACAGCACATTGCTCCAGCCGCCGCAGAGGTCGGCCACGCGCTGCAACAGGGAGGCAAGCCGTTTCAGCCCTTCAAAAAATCCTTCCACAGAGGCCCAGACCTCGTTGAGGTTGAGCCCGTTCACCCATTCTTCAAATCCGGCGGACATGATGTCGCGCTGCACCTGCAGCCAGGCCTGGAATTTGTCCAGCAGTTTGGTCAGCGAGGGCAGGAAGGCAGTGCCCAGTGTAAGACCAAGCCCCCGGAAGGTGGCTTTGACACGGTTGATGGCGGAGCCGTACTCGAGGGCGGACTCGAGGGCCTCATCCGAGAGGACGAGCCCCAGTTCCCGGGCCTCTTTGCGCATGGCCAGCAGGCCCTCGCGGCCATTTTTGAGCAGATCCAGGAGGCGGGCGCCTTCCTCGCCGCCCAGCTGGTTCATGATGCCCGCGGCCTTGCCCATCTCGCCGGCCTCGCGCATTTTTTTGACGCGGTCGGCCAGCTCCAGCAGGAGCGTATCCGCGTTCTTGAGCTCGCCCTTGGCGTTTTTGGCGCTGATGCCCATGAGCTGGAGCATCTCGATATCGCCCTTTTCGCCGCGGGCCGCATTGACGGCCCGCTCCTGCAGGGTGAGCATCAGGCTGGCCAGTTCATCGGCCTCCATCCCCGCCATCGTGGCCGCGCCCGCGTACTCCTGCCAGTTGCCGGTGGACAGGCCCACCATGCTGGCGAATTTGCTGGCCTCGGCGGCTGCCGTGGCAGCTTCGGTGCCCAGGGCGAAGGCGCCCCCACCGGCAGCGCCGAACAGCAGGGACAGGCGCCCCGCCAGAGCGCCCAGACGCTCCAGCCCCGCCTGCCCCTGCTGCACCATGCCCTGGAGCTTGTCCCGCACGTTGCCGATGCTGCCGGAAAGGCGCTGCAGGCCCGTCACCCTGGAAAAGCGGCCCAGGGCCTGGCGCGCCTTCTCGGTGCGATCCCGGACCCCGTCCATAGCCTGCTCGATGCGGCGGAACGGTCCCGAGACACGCTCCACGGCATTGATGATCAGGTCAAACCGGCTCTGCTTGCCCTCGGCCATCAGTCATGCTCCATGAGTTTTTGCAGTTTTTTGGTTCGCTCAGCCCACCAGGCCAGATCACGGGCGGTCATCCGCTCCAGCTCCGAGGGGGGCCAGTGGTACAGCCAGGCCAGCAGGGTCAGAGCGTCATCCCAGTCGGCTGGCCACTCCCGAAAAAAGCGCCGATAACGCCGGAGAGCTCGGTGAAATCGGACAGGTCCATAGTGTTGAGCACGCTGGGCGGCAGGGCCACCAGGCGGGAGGCCACGGTGATGATGTCGTCGAACGTGAGCTCGCTGATCTTGACGCCGCGCAGGTCGCCCGCCGTGGGGCGGCGGGTGATGCGCAGCTCGGTGATGGTCTCGGCGCCGTGGGTCAGCGGCACGGTCAGCTTGATGACGATGGGTTCCATATGACGCTCCCTAGTTGCTTTCCACGGCCTCGCGCCGCGATTCGAAACGCACGGCGATCTCGCCCTCATCCGTGCTGCCGCTGCCTTCGGAGGCAAACCAGGCATTGGAGAGGGTGACCACCTTGCCGTTGTTGAGCTCCAGCGTGACGGTGACGTTGTCGGCCGTCACCAGGGTCGCCAGATCCAGTTCATCGCTGTCCGTGACGGCCCCCTCGATAAAGGCCACCTGCGGCGTTTCCTTGTAGCCATGCACCCCGTCGGCGCCGATGATGGCGTCACGTTTGGGCTTGCCCAGATTGTAGGTATAGGCGCCCTTGGCGTCGTACTGCTTCCCGTCCACTTTGACGTAGATGATGCCTGCCCGCCGATTGTTGGTTCCGTTTCCCATATTCCTCACCTCCCCTTAGACGATGTGCCGGATCAGGGTCCCGGCCACCTCGAACTGGTTGACCAAATCAGGCCGCAGCAGCCAGTCCAGCCGGTTCTCGTTTTTGGCGTTGCGCTCGCAGAGCAGCGCCGCCTTGAATTGCTCGCTGCCTTCCACCAGCCCCATGGGCAGCCACGCATCCATGAAGCGGGCGATGGCTTCGGCCCGGCCCAGCTTGGGTGTCATGATGGGCTGGCTGGCGTCATAGCGGGCGGCATCGGCATCAGAGGCCAGCTTGTGGCGTGGATATTTTGTCCTCAAATAGTTGTTCCAGTCGTAACGCAGGTAGGAGAGCGTCAGCGGGCTGTTGAGGGAGAGAAAAGCCTTGTCCTCGGCGCCCAGGTCGTTGAGGCGGTAGGTGGTGATGCACTTTTGCAGGCGCACCGTGCCGTCCGGAGCCACATAGCGGGTGGATACGCCCTCGAAGAGAGCCTGGTTTTTCTCGGGGAAGTCGGTCCAGCGGTCGGCCGGAGCCGGAGCCAGGACGCCCGGCACCAGCAGGGTGTTGAAGCCCCGGGCCGGATCGCTGTTGCCGTAGTAGGCGATGACGCCCGCCGTGGCGGCCGCGTCCTCCCAGGGAGAGGTGGGGCTGCCTTCGGAGGCGAAGACGGTCAGATGCTTGTCGTTGCGCTCGCCCGCGAAGGTGGTCACGTCGCCATAACTGCCGCGCTTGACCACGATGGCCTGTCCATCGATCTGACGCAGGGGGCCCCAGCGGTCCGCCAGCTCATCGCGCAGGGCGGCAAGGCTGGCGCTGTCCGTCCACGGCCAGGCGATGACGTGGTACTGGTCGTTTGCCATGGCCGCGATGACCGGAGCCGGATCAGGATTGCCGGCGCCGCCGGTCATCTGGGTGAAGCTGAAGGTCAGGCCGCCGGGCTTGTCCTCATCGTAGTACGAGATGCGCAGGTCGATATCGTTGCCGCACTCGCCCTTGTGCCGGGCGGTCAGGCTGACCTCGCCACCGCTGAAGGTGGCCGTCACGGGCAGGCTCTTGTCGGCATTGATGGCGTTGGTCAGATTCTCGGCCACGGCAGAGGCTTCCGCGGCAAGGGGCGCGGCGGCACGCACCAGCTTGCCGTTGATGTAGAGGCAGAGCGGCGCGGCGTTGACGCAGGTGCCGTTGATGGTCAGGGCACCCTTGGCGGCCGTACCTTCCTCGGCATCCTTGACGCCGATGGCCAACATCTTGGTGATGCTGTTGGCATTGAGGTAGGCGGCGCACATGGCGGCCAGTTGACTGCCCTCACCAAAGAGGGTGGCGGCCTGGGCAGGGCTCATGGGACGTTGTACGGTCCCGGCCTCGGCCGTGCCGCTGTCGAGCATCTGCCCTACCATGAGCACGGTGTAGGGCATGAGGGCCGGATCATCAGACGCACCGGAGCCGTCGAATTCGGCATACGCAAAAGGCACGCGGACGGTATCGGGCAGGGCGTTGAAGGCGATGGACATTTAGACCTCCTTGGCAGCGGGCTTGAGCTGCACATCACCGTCCTTGAGACGGCGCAGCCAGAACGCGGAACGTGGGACCACGGCACCCGTGGCCGGGAGATACTGGCCGGACTGCGGATCAGCGATGCGCAGGGGACGGCCATCGCGCACGGCGGGCACGACAAGCATGGTGGTGGGATGGGGCATCAGATCACTCCTGGTCAAAGTTTACCTGTGAAATCATGTCCACCCGGTCATCACCGGGGTGGACGTACCAGTCCGTGTGGGCCAGCAGAAAATCGGCCAGCTCCGGGGGGACCGTCGGCCATTGGTATTCCAGGTCGAAATTCAGGGTGGCCACGCCGTACTCGCGGGCACCGTCGGTCACGATGCCCAGCTCTGTGCCGGTGTGGGTGATGGAGAGCAGCGTGTCCGCCGGGTGGGTACCGTGGACCAGCGGCAGGGGCTCGGGCAGACTGGCGTCCACGATGGCGCCCATGGCCCGGCCGATGGCGTCCAGGCGCAGCACGGCCCGCTCTGTCTGGAGGCAGAGGGCGTCCAGCGTATCGTCCACGGCCTCCAGCTCCCCGCCCAGCAGCTCAACAGCCAGGGAGATGATCCGCTCCTGCGGTTCGGGCCGCGTATCGGACTCCACGCGCTGCTCGCTGACGGTATAGACACCGGCCGCCGGGAGCTCCCCGCGGAACCAGTGCTCCATGCGGTTGGGCCAGATCCGGGCACCAATGAGAGCGGCCAGACCGTCATGCTCGCGCATGACCTGACAGACGGCCCGGCGGATGAGCGTGCGGGGATGGACGCCGCCCCAGGCAAACAGGACATCAGACATGGGCAGCCTCCAGCAGCCTGCACTCCATCAGGCCGTAACCGTCGTCCTGCGGATTCAGGACGCGGTAGGTACGGCCGCGCACGATGACGCGGTCCCGGGTGGAGAGGGGACGCCCCAGCGCCGCCTGCACATCGCGCAGGGGCACGTGCAGGGTGGGAGCCACGCTGACCACCGGCGCACTGGCAACGCCGGAGAGCGGCTCTGCTCCCGGGGTGGCGAACATGGCCCGCAGCTCGTGGGTGCTGCCGTCCTCGGTCACCAGGGTCACGCTGATCCCGGCGCCCAGAGGGGCCTGGAAGACCAGCTCCATGTCGCGGTCCAGGATCTGCTCGAATTGCGTAGGCTGGTAGTCGTCAGGCATTTAGTCCTCCTGCAGACGCCGCACATGATGGTACAGGCGCTTGAGCATCCATGCGCTCTCTTCTCGAGCGATACTCGCCTCGTTCTCCAGAGAGCGGAAAAAGGCCATGAAGCTGGGGCCGTACAGGGGCAGCGGTTTTTCCCGGCCTTCCACGCGAGCCAGCACATGCCCCCTGGCAATCCACACCGCGGCCCGGCCCTTTTTCGTGGTCAGGATCTGTTTCTCGCCGCCGGGCTGGATGCGCCGCGCACGATTGGCCTTTAAGACCTTGACCGAGACATAGGTCTTGCCTTGCCGGGCGCCGAACTGCGACAGGGGCAACGATTGCCGGTAACGGAAGCTCAGACGGCCCTCGATGTTCCGGCCGCGCTGGCGGGCCTTGACGATCTTCATGGCGGCGTCGATATCGGCCTTTTTGACGTAGTAGGTGGCGCGGATCCCCTTCGAAAGGAAACTGCGCATATGCGTGAGCGTGTCATTGGTGGCCCGGACCACAGCCTGCCGGAGCCTGGACTCGGAGGCGATACTGTCTACCTCATCCCAGATCTCGGACAGCCAGTCCTGCCAGTCGGCATCGACACGATAGAGCTCAGGCATAGCTGATCTCGCTCTCCAGCATGGCCTGTATGACCTCGGCCCGCTCCTGGGCATGACCACGGACTACGCGCCAGTTGCTGCCCCAGAGGGTCACCCGTTCCTGTCCACGCAGACGGCGCCCGAGCTCCGTGGTACTGTACGAGATGCGCACCCGCAGGCGGGCATCCTGCTGGCCGATATGGTAGGCCAGCACCCGCAGGGTCTTGCCGTCCTCCGTCTGGAGCTCGCTGAAGCCCTTGTGGCCGCAGGCATCGAAAAATTCCTGTTCCGTCATCAGTCTTCTCCGTCACAGCGCGGTCTATGTTCCTTTTCCAGCAGGGTCACGCGCACGTTGAGATCCTCCATGCCGTCGTAAAATTCCTTGTGGGCCTTGTCGTTGCGTTCGCGGTCCGCATAGAGTGTGGGGCATTCACGCTGACGGGCCAGGATTTGGCGCATCAGTGCGATGAGCTCGCGCAGGCTCAGGCCGACAAAAAGCATCAGGAGGGCCCCCATGGCGGCAGAAACTTCCGCATAGGTCAGAGGTGCGGCCATATCACATCCCCAGGGTAAACAGGCCGGACAGACGCAGGAGCGGCCCCAGGATGAGCTGGGCCACATGCATGGGCCTGTCGGGATCAATGATGGTCAGGGCCAGATCGACAGCGGCCAGCAGCGCGAACAGACACAGGATCGCCAGCAGCGCCATACGCAGCGGCCGGGGCAGGCGCATCCGGGGGCGCGGTCGCCCATCCCAGCCGCAGCCGTCCCGGCTCCAGCGGTCATCCTGCCAGCCACGGGGCATCCGGTCGCGCCTGGTATCATCATCGGGATCAGGACGGATCATGCAGGGCCTCCATGCGGCGCACATAGGCCCGCAGCGTACGTTGACGATCACGGCAGGCGTTCCACGCCGCCTCTACGGTCAGCACATAATCGACATAGGCCCGCCCGGCGTCATCCGCCCGGCCCGCGGCAATGGCGGGCAATACCTCCCGGGAGATGGCCGGGGGCGGACAATCTTCCAGCAACTCAGGGGGCGGGCTCGCCACGACCAGCCTCGATGGCGTCGAACAGGCGGTCATACTCGCCAAAACGCTGCTCAAGAGGCAGATCAGCAGCAGCCTTTGCAGCACGGGCATATTCCCGCTCCTTTTCAGCCGCCTCCCGGCGGGATTTTTCCAGCTCGGACAGGGCGCTTTCCGTGGCCCTGGTCTGGGTCGTACCTATATGCAGGGATTCCCGCAGTTGTTCGGCCTCTTCCCGGGCCACTCCCAGGTAGTAGACGGCAAGCCCTGCTGCCAGCAGGGCGCCGACCAGCCCCATGGTCTGCAGCGGGCTCACCGGATCTCTCCCGACCAGATGCCCAGCGCTGTACGCAGGCACCATACGGACCGGCGATCCCAGCCCAGCCCGTACTTGGGATACTTGGAGCGTGTGCCGTAGTAGCGCAGGCGTTGCGCAGTCAGCTCCACCAGCAGCTCGCCGGGGTCACAGTGACCGATGGCCTCCCTGGTCTCGGCGCCGATGATGCCGTCCACGGCCACGGAACAGCCCAGCCCTCGCAGCGCCTGCTGCAGCAGCTTCGGGGCCGCCCCCGGGCCGGGATTGAAGACCATGTCCGCATAGATGAAGGCCAGCGCATCGGGCAGCAGGTGGCAGCCATTGCCGCGCCAGTAGACGCGCTCCCATACCTGGCGGGCGTCCTCGCGTTCCAGGAGACGCACATCGGCGGCATTGATGTAACCATCCCCATTTTTGTCCGGCAGGACATCCCGGTTGTAGTTGAGGGCCAGACCAAATTTGGTGGGCCCCCCCGCGTCGTCGGGGTCATCGGTGTAGGTGGCGTTGCCTTCCGCTCGCATGCAGAAATCGAAGGCCAGGTCTATCAGGCGTGATTGATCCATAATGACTCCTGTGAGGGTCGCGTCCCCGGAGGCACGCGACCCGGTGCGAGGAGGGGTGGTGGGTTAGCTGCCCTGTTCGGCTGCGGCGGCAGCAGCGGCAGCCGCAGCGGCCACGCCGTAGCCAAAATTGATGCGGCAGAGCACAGTGGCGTCATTGGCCTGGGCATCGGCCCAGGCCGTGCCCACGAACTGCGTCCCGGACGTCGTGGTCAGCGTGTTGTCACTGGCCAGGTACAGGGGGGCGCCCTGTTTGGGGGTCTCGCCGGCCTTTTTGGGCAGGGCAAAGACGCCCTCCACTTCGCAGGCCCCCTCTTCATTCGCCGGGATATCGGTACTGGCCACGGCCACCATGCCGGTGAGCACGACCAGCTCACCGCCCAGCACGGCCTTGCTGGGAGTATGGTGGATACAGCGGCCCATGGAACGGGAGTTTTGCATGTTGTCCTCCTTTGCTATGCCGTGGCCTTGGCGAGAGTGATCCAGCGCAGGGCCTTGGCGCCCACGTCCATGCGGACCTTGGTCTCGAAGCCATCGGTGTCAAAATTGTCGCGGCTCTCGATGTAGGGAGCCTGCACGCCGCCCAGGAAGAAGACCTTGACCGTGGATCTGGCCGCGGCCAGATACCATGTGGTCGCCGCATCCAGATCCAGACGACGGTCATAGATGCGCCGGAAGAATTCACCGCCATAGGGATTATGGACCAGCGGCTGTGCCTGCGTGCCCACCACCGGCCCGCCGGTGATCTGCGTATTGAAGAACGACTCGCAGGTGGTCTTGAGGGCGATGGGCGCGATGAAGAAGCGGGGCTGGATGGTGACCACCCTGCCGAAGCTGTCCTGCTGCAGTTCCATGCCGGTGACCACAGCGCCCAGATTCTCGACCGTGGGCGCGCCGCCCTTGCCCGCAAACAGGTTGTGGTGGGCGCTGTCGAACAGGGGCTTGCCGTCCCCCATCTTGAGGGCCTTATCGATCAGGGCTGCGTAGGCCACATCACCCACCAGAGCGGCGCAGGCTTCGCCGTACATGCGCGGCATGTCGGTAAGGGCGCCCAGATCGTCGTTGATGATGGCCTGACGGGAGATCACCAGCTTGCGGCCGAAGGTCTCCACGCGGTATTCCTCGGCATTTTCAGCCAGACGGCCGTCGGTGTATTCGCCGTACTCGGGGATCTTCTTCAACGCCACGTCGCCTTCCAGGCCCAGGGCCTTGCCCGCCTTGAAGTCCGTGGCCGTGCCGGTCTCGCACCAGTCGCGCCAGGTCTCGGGGGCCTGCTCGTAGGCCTCCATGAGCGTGCGGCGGCTGGTCTCCACCAGCAGCTGGGGCATGTCCGTGGTGGTCAGGGCACGGCCCACGATGGTGCGGATGTCACCACCGGCACGCTGTCCGGAGCGGATCACCATCTCGCGGGCGATCTCGCGCAGGGTCAGGCCCTGCAGTTCATCAGCACCGGGCGCGGGCTTTTCCAGCTTGGTACCGCAGCGCAGCAGCAGGCTGTCCTGCACGGCGGCCCGGAAGGTTTCCTTTTCAGTGCGGCCCACGCTCACAGCCTGGTAGCCGGGGCCGAAATTCTGGCGCTGCGACACGATGTCCTCCACCTGTTTGCGGGCGCGGCTGATGCTCATGCCCGAGGAAATGAGCTTGTCTTCCTGATCCGGAGAGAGCTGGAAGCTCCGGGCCAGCTCGCGGATGCCCCGGATGCGCTGACGCTCCAGATGCTGGCCAAAACGCTGACGCTGCCCCGGGGTGAGGCTGGCCATGAGCCTGGCCAGCACGGCGCTGCGGCAGCCATTCTTGTCATCACCGTCCTCGCGCTGTTCCCCTTCCGGCTGCTGGGGATCTTCACGGCCCTCCTGTTCGGCCTCGGCTTCGTCCAGCAGGGCGCCCAGGTCGTCTACCAGCTGATCCAGCTCGGCATCGTCGAGCTGTTCAGGCTCCACCGTGGTCCCGGAGCCATCCGTGACCACGGCCTGGCGGGGCTCTTCTTCAGGCGCAGGCTGTTCTTCGGGATCTTCACGCAGCCCCAGCAGGGCACGCAGTCTGGCCGCGATCTTGCCGCGCTCATGCTGCCCGGATTCCTTGGACATGACTCTCTCCTTTTTGCCCTTCCGGGCAGGTTGCAGGTTGTTGATGGCGGAACGCATCTTGGCAAAACTGTCCGCGCCGATGGGCACACAGGACAGCTCCAGGAGGCGCCACTGCGTGGTCACACGCAGCGGACCTTCGTAGGTGACCCCTTCGATGACGGCCACCTCGCCCGCCCGGATGCGCTGATACGCGATCACGTCGTAGCCCACGGACACATCGGTGAGATGCCCCTCCACCACCTTGCGGAACGGGGCCTCGCCGTCCGGGGTGGCCGAGAAGACGGCCCGGCCCACCAGCTGCGGGCCCTGCGGTCCGTCTTCCACTCGGATGTGGTCAAAGCTGCCCACGATGTCCCCGGCATGCTCGCGGCTGTGGCAGTCCAGCAGGGGCACCCGACCGGACTCGGGTATCTGGCAGCCGCTCATGAGCAGGACCTCACGGATGGGCTGCCATTCCTCAAAGTCAAATACGGTGACGGGTGCCTGGGTGGAGGCCACCACCTCCACGGATCGGGCTGATTCGTCCAGCGTCAGCGGACGCCCATCGCCCAGAGGGGTTGCACGGGTGACAAACGACATGGGGATGCCTCCTATTTTTCGGCGCTCTCGACAGCGCCCAGCTTGGCGGGGTTATTGGCCAGCGAGGTACTCACGGCGCCGGTGGTGGCATCGATGCCGTGCGCGGCACAGAGACGGGCCCAGGCGGCGCGCTGTTCCACCACTTCCTCGGGATCGCGACCATCGCCAAGGATGACCATCTGGGGAGACAGGATGCCCGCGTTGATGCCGTCGATCTGCGCCTTGCCGTCGCGCAGGGGGTCCACGCTGGGCATGCCCGCGGGTATCCACATGGCCCGCTGATAGCGGCTTTTGTCCTGCCAGTAGCCGGGCAGGTAGTCCTGGGTCAGCGCCTCGCAGTCCAGCCAGCGCCGGAACACGGGGCGGATGAGATGCTGCTCGGCCCGGAACTGGTGGGGCACCAGGAACATGGCAAAGTCGTTGCGGCTGGCCTTGCTGGTGGAATAGTTGATGGACGTGTAGTCGCCGGAAAGGATCTCGTAGGGCAGGTCCATGCAGATGGCGACCATGCGCAAGGTATGGCGCACGAAACGGTCGAAGCTGTCGCCCGGGCGCTGGCTGGGCGGCGCGAAGTTCACCTGCTCGCCGTCATTGAGGTACTCGACGGTCATGTCCTCGAGGCTCTCCACCTCTTCGCGCAGCGCCCCGGAGAGGCCGCCCGGCGTACGGGTGAGCTGGGAGAACTGCGGATCGCCGCTGCTCACGAAGGCCAGCCACTTGGCGGCCATTTTTGCCGCGCCCAGCTCTGCCGTGGTGTAGTCGCCCATGTCCCTGGCCATGAGGATGGCCGGAGCGAAAGGGGTCACGCCGCGCAGCTGGCCGGGACGCAGGGTCTGGAAACCGTGCAGCACGTTGAAGGCAGGCTCGCGCCACGTCCGCAGCTGGCGCTCCCAGCCGAAGACGGTCTGGAAATGATAGGCCAAGGGCTCACCGGTCCAGATGTCGTACTCGATGCCCTGCCAGATATCGCTGTCCGGTTCCTGACCTTCGATGCGCCAGCTGGACAGGTTCTCGGGCTCGTAGATCTGCAGGCCCAGCAGACCGCGGCGCCTGTCCCGCGGGCGGGCGAAGCGCAGCAGGTACTCGCCGCACTCGCACTCCTGCCGCTTGCAGAGCTGCTGGATCTCGTAGAAGTGCAGGCGGCCAGCCACATCGGCATGCTCCATCCAGGCCCGGAAGCGATCCTCGATGCGCTTGCGGGTAGGTATGTCCGGACTCCCGTCGGGCAGGGTGGCCAGCGACTGGAAGCGGGCGCCGCTCCCCACGGTGAAGGCCACCATGGCATTGACGGCGCGGGCGAAGGGCGGGAAGTTGCGCACGAGGTCACGCACGCGGGCACGCATGCGTCCACTGTCCATGCCCAGCAGCTGGTTGAAATCCGCGTTGGCGGGCATCCAGTTGCCGATGCCCCGCGGACTGGCCGCTCCGCTGTAGCCGGAGCGAGCCTGCCGGGCCTGCCTGCCGATGCAGCTAAGGGGTGGCCGCCGGGCGGCCCTGCCGACAGGACGCATCATCCCCTCCCTCCGTTCCGAGCCACGCGCCGGGCCCGATAGGGCGCGATGCCGTCTTCCTTGTCCGCCTCGCGCTTGACCCAGTCCAGGAGGGAGCGGAAGTCGTCAAGGCTGCGATAGGAGAAACTGCGACCGGCGATGGAGTAACTGCCGAACTGGCGGAACGCAGGAGACTGCAGGTCCTCCCGCATCTTTTCGTAGAGATCTCTCCAGTATCCGGGCATAAAAAAACTCCATGCAAAAATCTTTCAGACTTTTGCATGGAGTTAGCAGATTCTGGCGAGAGATGTAAACGATTTCCGATTTTGTCCGGTTTTGTCCTATTTTTTCCGGTTTGGGCCGGTCATCGCTGGGATGCACTGCGCAGGCGTTCGCCGTATTCACGGGTCGCAACAGCGATGACGCCGGAGCGGCTGAGGCCGAGTTCTTCTGCAACAGCGTCGATATGAGCGATAACGGAAGGCCTGAGAGAGATAGTGAGACGCACAGAGGCCGCTTTGACAGCCTTTACCGCCGGTTCAAAAGAGACATACTGCCACAACGTACCTTCAGACAAGGTATAACCTTCTTCCCGTGCTTCCTGTTCATCATGCGTCTTGCAGGCAGCCAAGGTGGAAGGTTCGGGGAGCTTCTCGCCATCGGCAATCATTCCGGCCACATGCAGGGAGACAGCCTCCTGTGCCATACGCAGGGCGTCTTCAAGGTCCGTGCCCTGGGTGACGCAGCCGGGCAGGTCGGCAAAGGTCACGTCGTAACGGCCGCTGCCGTCATCATGCGGGTCAAGAGTTGCCACGTAGTACATAAAACCTCCTCGGAGGGGAGCAGGGCGGGCGGGGCCCTAGCCCCGCCGCAGTTTCAGATCGCTCTGCTTCTCGATGCTGATGATGGTCTTGATCTTCAGGTCCTTGTTGGGATGGGGAACCGTCACTTTTCCGGGGCGGTCAGGATGTTTGAAGTGCCAGTGATCGCCTTGGGTCGCCACATGTTCCCATCCAGCCTCTTTGAGCATCTTGATGATTTCTCTGCTGGACAGCATCGGTGTCCTCCGTATCTGGATAGTGCCGTTTTTGAGGAAAAATGGCAAGAATATTATGTAAAAATTACATATTTTTTACATAATACATGCCAAGTCCAGATACCAGATGCGGCCACCACGACGGTGACGGACGAAGCGTTCCTGCAGCAGGGCGCCCAGGCGCTTCTGGCTGGGCAGGGGCTCCTTGCTGCGCTGGTTCCACCAGACGCGGAAATGGTCATACACGGCCCCGGCCGTGGTCTTGGCGCCCTTGCTGTTCCGGCAGCACTCCCCCACGAAGTCCCGGATCAGTTCGGCTTCCTTGTCCGCAGGCAGAAGGGTCTGCTCCGGCGTGCTGGCCACCAGCTCGCAGCAGCGGCAGAAGATGCCCTCCACCTCGGCCATGCTGGAGGCGCCCATAAGGCGGGCGCACTGCATGGCGCTGCCGAGGATGCGTTCCCGCAGGGCAGGGCGCAGGCGCAGGGCCGCCGGATTGAGGTCCACGGGCCGGCTGCCGGAGCGCCCGGGCATCTCATAATGGCCCTTGCGGCGCAGGGCGGGCAGGACCTCACCGGCCAACCACTTCTGGAAGGGCAGGGCACGGGGCTTGTCGCTGCGGGCCACGAAGAAATAGAGACCGGGCTCGGACAACGTGAGCATGTTCTGCAAACCACGTTGAAGGGTCTGAACGGAATAGACCCTTCGCCACTCCACAGGTACGTGCCCGATGGTGGAAATGCCTTTCCATTCGTAATCAAGAGCCAAAGCGGCATCCTTGGCCACGAACCACGGTTCCCCGGCGTCATCCAGATGCACGCGCAGGGGCTGGCCTTCAAATTCAAACAGCGGCAGGGCGGCATCAGTCATGGCGCACCTCCCCGACTGTGGGCATGGCCACCAGCTGGCAGCCGCAGCCCAGGGCGTGCAGCACATCCGCATTGCATCGGGCCAGCCGGTCGCGCTGGGCTTCCAGCCGTGCGGCGCATTCGTCCAGCAGCTCGGCAGCGGCTTCGCGTTCCAGCGCATCCTCGCGGGCAACATAATCGGCCACCAGCCGCAGGCGGGCGGGCAGTGTATGCAGTAGGTCGCGTAATTCACTGAAATCGTGGGACGTGTTCATAAGGCACCTCGTGTGTAGTTGGGATTTGGGTACAAAAAAAAGGCAAGGTGACGCTCCCCGGCTACACACAGCCGCCGGTCCTCACGGATACCGGACGTCGCCTTGCCAATATGTACTCCACACCCAGGAGGTGCGCAGATGGCAAAACAAAAAAGACCGCACTTTTCGCCGTGTGGGGCACGGCAAAGGCGACGGTGACGCCTGTGTGTATTAGGGGGAATTTCAGGGTGCCTGAAGCGGGGAGAGGTGTCAAGGGGCGGGAGAAAATCGTTGCTCCGCCGGAGGGGGCTGAACGGAATAGCCCCTTCACCGAGGGGGTCACAACGGATGTGACCCCCCGCCACGTTCCAGCCATTCCCGCAGGCGGGCTTCGTCGGCACACCAGCGGCCGCCGATCTTGCCAGCGGGCAGGCCGTACCGTGCCACATAGCGCAGCACGCTTTTTTCCGAGCAGTGCAGGGCGGCCGCGATCTCGCGCAGGCCGTAGAGCATCCGTCCCTGTTCCACACGCATGGCCGAAGCGCCGGACGTGTGTCCGTCCGTAGTCGTGAAAGCCATAGTTCCCTCCCTTACCATCTGTGGCCCGCAGCTTCCGGCTGCGGGCGTTTCTTTGCCCTGGGCCTCGGTGTTTCGCTCTGCATCCGGGCCTGTGCCTGCAATTGCAGTATGTAGTGCGGCAGGCTGGGCGTCCACGACGCATCCGCTGCAGCGGCAGACAGCACAAGGCAGTCCAGCAGGTGGTTGTCCTTGCGCTCCCGGACCCAGACAAGGTTCCCGTTCTTGCGCACCATGCGCTCTGCCGACAGCTGCGAAGCCAGCGTTTCATCAGCCCCGGCATGGAAGCGCAGGGGCTGGCGGCTGTCCTGGTTGAGCATGCGGCCCATGTCCGTGGTCTTGAAGGCGCCGCTGTCGATGAGGTAGAGCCGCAGGCCGCCGGGGATGGGGCGGCCATTGTGCGGCATGCGCTCACGGACGACCCAGCGTACCGGTGCGGCCTGCGGGCGGCTGGCGCCCTTGCAGGCATGGACCACGCCGCAGCCGTTGGCCCGCACCCACATGTAGACTTCTTCCGTGCGGGTATAGACGCCCTCGGTCTCGGTACCGCCGGAGTCGATGCAGGCCCGCCAGATGGGCATGCGCTCGCCCACGTCGCTGCCGTCAGGCCCCTGCACCGGGTAGTAGGTGTCGAAGACCAGGGCCTGGACGTCATCCCAGCTGCCCAGGTAGCCGTAGTCGATGACATAGCTGGCCATGGTCGGCATCCACGCCCGGACCAGATACCAGAAGCCGCGCTTTTGCACGTCGATGCCGCAGGTCAGGGCCACCGCGCCGTGAGGCACCGTGCGCGGCGGCAGGTGCGGATCACGGAGCTCCAGCAGACGGTCCACATCGGTCTGGAGTTCCACTGGCGACCACGGCATGCCCAGGTCGTCGTTGTGGTACTGGCGCTGCTGGGCCGGGTCATCGCTCCCGGCCAGGATACGCCGGGCCGCCAGATCCGAGAGACTGACGAAACGGGACAGGACCGCGGGCAGGTGAAAGCCGATGCTGCGGGCATCGCTGATGTCCGGACCGGGTTCGAAGGCCGCCCCGGTCCAGACGTAGGGGCGCCAGTGCCCGGAGGCCACAGCCAGGTCGCGGGCATGATCGCTCCAGAGGTACTGGCAATGCGGGCAGCGGTACCGCGCCAGTTTGCGGGAGCGGATCAGGCGCGGGTCCGTCTCTCCGTCGGGGACCACGATCCGGTCCACGTCCATGAGGTGCTGATGACGGCAGGCAGGGCAGACCACCTCGTAGCACATGAGCTGGTCCACCTGTCTGGTGATGCCTGTCCAGATGGACGAGCTTTCGTCCCCCTTGGGCTGGCAGGCCCGGATGATCTTCGCGAAGTCGCCGTAGGAGCGCGTGCGGCCCTTGAAATCCTCCAGAGGGGAGGAGTCCCCGCTGCGGCTGTAGAGATCCTCTTCGTCCACGAACAGATCCTGCACTGTGATGGACGCGCGCTGGCTGGGGGATTCGGCCGTGGCCAGCTCGATGCTGGTGCCGTCCTTGAGCAGGATGTTCTCGCGCCGGTACTTGGCTACCATGCGCCGCAGCACGGGGCTGCCCTGGAGCATGGGCCGCAGTTTCTTCTCCACCACGCGGTCGCGGGACTCGCGGGTGGGCATGGCCAGCATCTTGATGCCCGGACGGTAGTCCATGGACCATCCCAGGCAGGCATAGAGCAGCAGCGTCTTGCCTACCTGCAGGGAACCGCAGACCACCACCTCGCGCACACCTGGACGTGAGTAGGCGTCCATGGGACCGCGCAGGAAGGGCGATACATCCAGCCGCAGCGGGCTGCCGCGGTAGATGCCGTCCTGCACGATCAGGTACTTGCTGGCCCATTGCGAGACGGTCAGCTTTTCACGTCGGGCAAATACCCGGCGTTCGGCCTCACAAAACCGGATCTTCACGCATCCCCCTCACCCGGCGCGTCCGCATCCGCGCCGTCGTCTTCTTCGTTGACCACAAACTCCCTCTCGCCGCTCCAGGCATCCATCCAGATCTCCGTGGTCTCCATCCACCACTGCACCAGCTCGCGCAGCCGGCCTTCATCGCCGCCCACCAGGTGGATCAGGGTGGCGCCATGCAGGTGGATGAAGTTGCGCACCTCGTTTCGGAAGAACAGGGCACGGGCGCCCAGATCTCGCTCATGTTCGGCCCGGGGCATGAGCAGCCCCTGCTCCTTCTCCAGCTTCAGGCGCGCCCGCTCCGCCTGGTAGCGCTTGAGCTGCGCGTCTGCCGACAGGCGGCTGGTGGTGGCATCGGCCAGCTGCCGGTCCGCCACCTGACCGGCTGGCGTCAGATTGGCATTGGCATAGCCCAGCAGAGCAGTCTCATCGAACCAGCCTTCCGGGGTCCGGGGGACCTTGCGGGCCTTCACGTCCCGGTTGAACTGGCTCTTGCTGCACTTGTAGCCCGCGTCCTTCAGGTAGGCCACGGCATCCAGCTGCGTTTTATAGACGCGGATGGACGTCTGCCCCTGCCTCCGCGCCAGTTCACCTTCAAGCTCTTCTCGGGCACGTCTGAAGCCACCCACGTTCTCCGGGGTCGGATTGTCTTTCATACGCTTCTTTGCCTCTTCCTTGGCGCGAAGCAGGAACGGGAGGTCTGTCTCGGCAGACTGCCTGGCCAGACGCAGCAGATCATCATCAGGCATGGTCACCTCCACGCTCGAGGGCCACCTCAACAAAGGGACGCACGCCATCTTCCAGCAGCGCCTCACGTCCAGTGGCATCCTCCCAACGGCGGATGATCACATCCACAAAGCGTGGATCAAGCTCCATCGTCCGGCAGATACGGTCTTGACGCTCGCAGGCCATAAGCGTGGAGCCAGACCCCCCAAAGGGGTCCAGGACTATGTCGCCACGCTTGCTGCTGTTGGTCAGCATCCGCTCGATGAGGGCCACCGGTTTCATGGTTGGATGATCGGCATTGCGCTGGGGCTTTGGCTCGCAGAATACAGAGCCAGCCAGGACTTCCACGTGCACGTCCTCGCCGCTGATCCTTACGATGCGCTCACCATCCATGATGTGCCAGCAGGGGACATCACCGTCCTCACGTACCGCGGCCGGGAATGCGTCCTGCACGGTGGTCTGCTTGCGGTCGCCGTACCAGACATGGGGCGCGCCCGGACGCCAGCCATAGAGGATGGGCTCATGCTGCCAGTGGTAGTCAGCTCGCGAGAGCACCCCGGAGTTTTTTCTCCAGATCAAACAGCTGGCCAGCTTGAGGCCAGCCTGGATGAAGGCCTGGCGGAATATCACGCCAAGCCCACCACCTTCAGCGTGGGCCACATATACAGCCCCGCCCTTGCGCACACCGGTCACCATCTGGCGGAAGACGCGCTGCAGGAAAGCCGCGAAGTCCTGGTCGCTCATGGCGTCATTCTTGATCTTCCCGGCCTTCCCTTCATATGCCACGTTGTACGGCGGATCCGTCCAGACCATATCAGCCTCCATGCCCTGCATGAGGGCCGCGTAAGACTCCGGCAGGGTAGCATCGCCACAGAGCAGACGGTGTCCGCCCAACAGCCACAGGTCTCCCGGACGGCTCACCGGTCGCGCAGGCGCTTCCGGGGCAGTATCCAGCACATCGTCGTCATCCAGGGCCGCAGCCTTCAGGAAGCGATCCAGCTCGCGCGGTTCGAAGCCGGTGATCTCCAGATCTACGTCCATAGCCCTCAGTTCAGCCAGTTCCTGGGACAGTTCCCCCTCGTTCCACTTCGCCCATGTTGCGGAGCGATTGACCAGCAAGCGGAACGCCCGGATCTGCGCGTCATCCATGTCGTCCACCAGCAGCACGGGCACGCTGGCAAAGTTCAGCGCCCGAGCAGCCTTGAGACGCAGATGGCCATCCACCACCTCGCCGTCGGCCCGCACCAGCAAGGGGATACGGCATCCGAAGCGGCTCATGGCAGAGGCCATCCGCTCGACGCAGGCGTCGTTGTCACGCAAAGGACGCGCGCAGGCACGCAGACGATCCACAGGCCAATACTCCAGTTTCAGCTTTTCCATCCGTCAGTTTCCTGTTAGGTTCAACGTGCATCTTAATTGCACGGGGTCGGATTGTCTGGCCGGATGAGCACACATCCGGTCCCCGGTGGAGTTGCCGCTCCTTCCGGGGACCCCGCCTCTCACATCGCCCTGCCGTTCGGCGGGGCAAATTCCTTGTCGTACAGCGCTTGCCAGACCCACTGGCCGAAGCGCCGCAGCCAGCCCATGAGCCGGGCCTGATCTCGCTGGGACCATCGCTCCTGCCCGTAGATCTCGTAGTCGCCGTCACTGGTGGGCCGGGCCTCCAGCCCCGCCCGGGCCAGTACCTGGAGGCTGTCGCGCGGGCCGATGGGGTGGGTCAGCCACTCCACACCGCCCCATGCCCCGGCAGCCGTCGCTTTTTTCTTCCCGCCCCCCTTGTCGTCCATCCGTCCAGCGCCCATGGTCTCACGGGCCTGCTTTTTTTCCGGGGCAGGGGCCACAGGGAGGGGGACTGGTGCCTCCTGCACAGGCGCAGGCGCGAAAACAGGAGGCAGCCCGATGCGTATCCAGTCCGCCAGATTCCAGCCTTCCCGGAAGGCGTCCCCGGGGTCTTTGCCCTTGGGGACCGGCCAGCGGCGGGCCGTGCGGTAGGTCCTTGCCCAGAAAGGCATGCCCTTGGCCCCGGCCCGCTGTCCCTTCTCGTCCGGCTGGTCGAAGTCCAGCGCCACGAGGATGCAGAGGGCACGGCGCAGCACGGCATGGGCCGCGGCATCCGGACGCCCCATGTTGGTCCCGGCAGCGAAGGCCCCCACGTCCAGCCCGGCGTCCATGGCCGCCGCCACGCAGGCCATGGCGTCCAGCTCCGCCTCAACCACCACGAAAGCCCGGGCCTCGGGCCGCAGCAGCAGCGGGTGCATGCTGGAGCCCGGCACCACCACGTACTTCATCTCCGCCCCGAAGCGTTCCCGGGCCTCATCCGTGCGCCGGATGCGCAGGCGCCGCACCGCGCCGTCTTCGGTCAGGGCGGGGACTACCAGCCCCGCGGGTATCCAGAGGGACTTCTTTCGGCCGCGGGCATTGGTCTCCGGCGGCAGGCCCCAGGCGCCGCGATCCCGGTGGTAGCAGTCCTTGCCCTTCTCTCCAGGGAGCCAGCCCAGGCGGAAGCGTTCCACCGCATCGGGGAATATCCCGCGCATGGCCAGCCACATCATGCGATCTTCGTCAGCCAGCAGCCGGGCATGGGCATAGTCCAGCAGTTTGGCGGCGTGCTCCTGCCAGACGGGGCCGGGATCGGCAGGCGTGGGGGAAGGCTCCCACGGGCGCTCCGCCTTGTCGGCCCTGGGCATGATGCTGGTGGGGGCCGCCGCCCGTTCAACACCCAGACGGCGGCAGGCTTCGGCGTAGCTCAGGCCCTCGAACTCACGCAGGAACTGGATGCTGTCGCCCCCCTTGTCGCACTGGCGGCAGTACCATGTCCCGCCTTCGCCCTGGGCAGGCCAGAAGCGGAAGCGGTCCTTCCCGCCACAGGCTGGGCAGGGACAAGCCCATTCGCCGCCGTGGGTCCCGGCCACCTTGACGGCCTTCAGGCCGCGATCCTGGATGAGGCTTTCAATCATCACCAAGCTCCTGCCAAGGTCTTGCATGGTCATGGTATTCAACATGCTGTTTTTTAAGTCTGTTTTTTTTAATCAGGAGTATGGGACCATGATGGTGTAAATTCATGATGAAAAAGCGCTGGCGCGCATACAGGGGAAATTCACAGCCGAAAGGTCTCATACTCCTACAGCCGAAGAATCTGCTTTAATGTAAAGCAGTTAGGTCAAGGACGGTCAAAAAAAGCCGCCCGCGATGGGCCTGCAATGGTCCTGCTACTCTTCCTGGTCCAGCTCCAGCTGGGCGTGCGGAGAGACGCTCACCCCAAAATAGTAGTAGGTGCCCCCCTTCCGCTCGCGCTGGAAGCGTTCCAGCATCATCTTGCCGAAGGCCTTCTGAGAAATGGTCTTTTTGGCGGACACGTTGCGCTTGAACCACGCGCAGAAGGCATCGTAGAGGTCTGACGCCTTGGACCGGATCTCGGGCTGGCCTTCCTGCTGCAGGTCGCAGCATTCGTCCACGAAGTCGGCCAGCAGATCCTCGTCGCGCCGGTACTCCGAGGTTGCCTCGCGCACCTTGGCCGGAGGCGCGATGCCCACGCGCTGCCACTCCAGACAGCCGCGTACCAGCCATGCCGCTATGCCCGGCAGCTCCTGCAGCAAGCGGTCCTTCAGCCCCTTGTCCATGGGGCGCTCGTTCTCGTTTTGCGGCTTGCGATCCACAAAGGACAGGGGGAAGTCCACCAGCAGCAGGCGCTCCCAGAAGGCAAAGTCGCTGGCCGGAGCATGGGGCTTGTGGTTGGTCAGCAGGGCCAGCAGGTGGGTGGGCGCGAAACTGACGTTGCGCTTGTCGTGCGGATAGCGGCCCGTCAGGGTCTCGCCGCCGCTGAACCACTTCACGCGGGCCGGGCTGAATCGCTGGCCCTCGTCGGTCTCCGAGGCAAAAGCGATACGCAGACCGCGCAGGGACATGATGTCCGGGCTGGGCCCGGCGGCACTGCGGTTCTTTCCCTGGTCGAGCAGCATCTCGGACTGCACCGGTCCGGCCAGAGCCGTGGTGGCGTTCTGTCCACCGAGCACGGTCTGGATCACCTCGGTCATGATGCCCTTGCCGTTGCGGCCACGCCCGAACAGCACCAGGAAAATGTGCTCGCGGGCCAGACCGGTGACGCCATACCCGAAGACGCGCTGGAGGAAGGCGGCCATCTCCGGGTCATCACCCATGATCTCGGTGACGAAGTGCTCCCAGTGAGGGCAAGGGGCATCGATGCCCTGCCACTCCACCGGGCTGCTTTTCACCAGCCAGTCATCGGGACGGCCCGGGCGCATCTCCCCCGTGCGCAGGTCCACAACGCCATTCGCCATGGGCAGCGACCATGGGTCTCGGTCGATCTCATCACCGGCGATGGCCAGCGGGCTCTCCAGATTGGTCTTGGCAAATTCGAGACAGCGCTTGCGCCCGGTCTCGGTTCGCAAGCGGGCAGCCCGGGCCTTCATCTTCTCGGCCTTGGCCTTGAGACGTCCAGCCGACTCCTTGTCGCCGTCGCGCTCGGCATCCTTAGCCAGCCGGTCAAAGTGAGCCCCGGTGGTGTAGTAGGCCTGAGCCACATGCTCCACATCCGCCCGGGCCCGGTGCCCCTTCTCGATGAGATCTACAGACCAGTGGTGCCCGGACCACCAGATCCACTCGTCTGCTTGGCCCACATAGGCATGGCGGCCCTTGAAAAGGTAGGAGAACAGGAGACCGTCGCCCAGCTCGTTGGCATAGAGGCAGCGTTCCACAAAGTCCGGCTTCGGTATGGGGAGGCCATGCTTGTCCAGCTTGGGGCCGTCGTTGGAGGGCTGGCCTTGCTGTTCTTCGGCGATGCGTTCCTGCACCTGCTGCAGCATTTCCTGGTCGGTCATTGGATCACCTCGGTGGCGTTGTTATCGGTCAAAGGGCGTGCGTGGAGACGGGGAGCCGCCGACGCTACAGCGCCGGAGAATCTTCCCGGATTCCCACGGAAAATTTCCAAAAAAATCCCGCGATTCTTGGGAGTCGCCAGCCCCGCATGAGAGGGGGGCCTGAAAAGGACCCGGAGCCGCTGCAGCAGCGAACAATGCCGCAGGACCATGCTGGCCAGCTTTTGGGTCAGGGGGAAGAGGGGGGACGGGGGAAGGCGCTCCCCCTGGGCGGGCTGCGCCCGCAAAAGGTCGCGCCCGCATGCTCCTATGGACGGGGCGCCTCCTGTGATCACAGAGGGCACCTCGCGGCGGAAAGCTGCGGGCGCACAACAAGATGCCGACCAAGTGCGCAAGGCGAAGCCACTGCACATGGGTGACAAGTGGGTGACAAAACTCCAAGCGGAGCCAGAAAAGAAAAAGACGGTTACTCGCGAATGGCGCGTAACCGTCTGATATTCTTGTGGCGCGCCCGGGAGGATTCGAACCCCCGGCCAAGAGCTTAGAAGGCTCCTGCTCTATCCACCTGAGCTACGAGCGCGTGCTGTCCTTATAGGTGGCAAGCGTCTGTCCGTCAAGAGGGGGCAGCCTGCCATGGTCCATGCGGTGGGGCAGGGGGCGGAACTCCTTGCCTGCCCCTGTCCGAAGCCGAAGCGCCGGCCATCCATTTCTTCCTGCCCCGGGAAGGAACGGGCAGTATGTGCGCCATGTCCCGGCCGCCCTTGTGTTCCGCATCCAGGCGTGGCAAATTCTGTACTTACCGATAGTTTTTTACTGTTCCAGGCACGCGGGAGGTCCCATGAATTTTCAGGAAAAGTGGCGCAAATTGCTCCTTCCCCTGCGCTACGGGGGCAGCGGGGTGGATTTCAAGAAGCTGGACCCGGCCCGCAGCCCGTTTTTGCAGGATCGGGACCGCATCATCTATTCCAGTTCGTTCCGGCGTCTGGCCCGCAAAACGCAGGTGCATCCGCTGGTGCGTAACGACCACATCCATACGCGCCTCAGCCATTCGCTGGAAGTCAGCAGCGTGGGGCGTTCGCTGGGCGCCATGGCGGGCTATTTTTTGCGCCGCCGGGGCGAGCTGCCGGAGTATGCCGCGCCGGAATTCCCCGGCCAGATCCTTGAGGCCGCCTGCCTGGCCCACGATATCGGCAATCCGCCTTTCGGCCATGCGGGCGAGTTCGCCATCCGTGACTGGTTCGGGGACCCGGCCAACCACACTTATGTGAATGCACTGGAGGAGACGCAGCAGAGCGATTTCCGCTGCTTCGACGGCAACGCCCAGGGTTTCCGGGTGGTCAACGTGGTGGAGAACAACCGCGATCAGGGCGGGTTCCGGCTCACCTATCCCACGCTGGCCAGCATGGTCAAATATCCGTGGGATTCCTGGCAGTCCCGTACGCGGAGCGGCAAGTGCAAGTTCAACTACTATCAGGCCGAGGCGGGCATCTTTGAAGAGGTGTTCTGCGCTCTGGGGCTGAAAACGCGCCGGGGCGACTTTGCCCGCCATCCGCTCTCCCTGCTGGCCGAAGCGGCCGACGACACATGTTACCGCATCGTGGACATGGAAGACGCCCGCGAGCTGGACATCATCACCCTGGCGGACATCCTGAAGGTGGTGGAGCCCCTGGCCCCGAGCCTGAAGCTCGACCCGCAGCGGTTGGAAGATATGGGGTCCGACCGGGAGCGGGCCGGGTATGTGCGGGCCCGTGTCATCGGCCACGTGACCGCGAGCCTGTTCGAGACCTTCGCCGCGCAGTACGAGCGCATCATGCGGCGGGAGTTCGAAGGTCCGCTCATGGATATGGCGCCGGAGGACGTCCGGGCCTATATGGACAGGGCCAAAGAGATCTTCAACGGGCGTATCCTCAAGAACAGTCACAAGACGGCGCTGGAGATCGGGTCCTACAGTGTCTACAAGCGCCTGCTGGATACCTTCATCCCGGCCTGCCATCGCCGCATCTGCGATCCCGGGCGGCTCACCTACAAGGAGCAGCAGGCCTTGCAGCTCATGGGCGGCCATGCGCCGCGCCGTGAGGATGACCTGTACGTCTCCTATCTGCGGGTGCTGGATTTCATCACCGGCATGACCGACCAGTACGCCAGCTTCGTGTCCACCCAGTTCCTGGGCACGTCCTGCTAGCGGAGGCATCTTTTACAGGGGCCAAAGGCCCCGAAAGCCGGAGGGCAGGGACCAGATGGCCCGCCCTGCCGGTTTCCTGCCGTTGCGCCCTGAAAAGGGCGCTTTTTTATCAGGGGCTACCAGCCGGGCCGCACGTTCCCGGGGCGCTGGCGCGTCCGGGAGCCCGCGGCTAGTCGTCCGGGCGGAGCAGGGGAAGCGGATCGCCTGCGGACGGGGAAAGCTTGCGGGTCAGGCGGCAAAGCTCGTCCCGGCCGTTCTCCGCCCAGTCCGTCAGGAAGGCCATGGCATGGCGGTGCATCTCGTCCTCGCACCAGCGGGCATATTCCTCCAGACCGTCGGCATCCTCCGCATGCTGCCGGGTCTCCGGCATGTGCTGCAAGTGGCGCAGGGCCGTGGCCGCGGCCACGGCGTTGTCGTGCATCTGGCCGAGACTTTCCTGACAGCGGCGGCACAGGCGGATCAGGCGTTCGCCGTTCTTGCCGCCCTGGCTGCCGAAAAAGGCCATCAGATAGCGTAACTGCTTGAACGCGATGCGCATGTTGTGCAGCAGGTCTTCGGGGATCAGGTGCCCGTGCGTCCAGCGGTCATGGGCAAGAAGGTCGCGTGTGGCCTGATCCACACCGGCCGCCATGATGTCCGCCAGCAGCATGGGCCGGGCGCGGCCGCGGCGGTCCAGCATGGGGCGGCAGGTCTGGGCCGCGGCATTGCCATCCAGCTTGTGCAGCAGCTCCCGGTAGGCGTCCGAGGCATAATGGGTCGCGGCACGGGAAAGGGCCGTGGCGCGCTCTTCCTGCAGGGCGGCATACAGGCTGCGCAGACCGGCGGGCAGATCCGCCGGCCGGAAAAGGGGGGCAGTACCTTCCGGGGGCTGTCCGCTTGCGGCGGCGGTCTCGGCGGCACCGGCAGGGACAGGACGCAAGGCATAGTCCCTGATGTGTCCCAAAAGCACGTCCGTATCCCGCACACCGCCCAGCAGCTTGCGGGCCGTACGCAGGTCGGCTTCCACAGAGGCCAGCCAGTCCTTGCGCAGATAGGGCTTCAGGCTGCGGAAGACGGAAAGCAGGCTGCGCAGGATGACGCGGGCATCGTGGATGGGCTCTTCGTCCAGGGCGCTGTCGCTGCGGGCCAGCTCATGCAGGGCCCGTGCCTGCTTTTGCAGATACCCGCTGAAATGGCTGCTGAACAATTGCCCGGAAGGCGGCGCCTGGACCGGGACGGGCGCGTCGGCATCGGCATCGAAGGTCCAGAACCATTCCAGGGAGGACTTGCCGAACAGGCGTTCCCAGAGCGGCGCATGGATGACCAGCTGCTTGCGCAGGCGCAGGGGCGTGCGCACCCGGATGAGGAAGAGGACGGGGGGCTCACCGGGCAGGCGTATCTCCAGCGGATCGAAGCGCAGGGCGAAACGGGCCACCTGCACGATGGCCGCCAGCACCACGGCGGTACGCCGCCGGGGATCGTCGCGGGCACAACCCATGGCGGTGAGCAGGGGCTCCACCTTGTCCGTACGGCCCTTGCCCACGGTGAGCAGGGTCAGGACCATGGCCAGTAGCCGGTTGCCGGCGGCATCAAGGCGCTTGAGAGGATGGGTGAGCAGGATCTCGCCCGCATCGGGCATCCCGTCCCCCAGCTCCACCAAGGCATGGGCCAGCACGGCCAGAGGGGCCAGGTCCCTGTCCAGACCGTGCTGGGGAGCCAGCCCGGCGAAGATGGACAGGACAAGATCGGTTTCCCGCTGGCGGGCGGCCAGGTCGATGCCGAACAACCGGCAGAGGCGGCGGAGCCCGCAGGGGCGCAGGGTGGGAGAATCATTGCGCAGGCAGCGTGTGCCGCGCCAGAGCAGGGTGCGGGGCGTGGTGGGGGGAGCTTCGTCCATGCGGCGTCTCCTTGGCAGGCGTCTGCCGGAAAAAGAGGCGTCCCCGGGCCGGAAAGGCAGGGATGAAGGCCCGGAGGCTGCTTGGAGCATAGCCTTCCCGAAACAGGCGCGCAAGGGGGCTGAGCGTCATTGCGGGGACGTATGCCAAGGGACGGCGGGACAGTGAGCGTTGCGGCAGGAGGACGGGGCGCGGCCGTGTCTTCTCCGGGATGGGGGGGCCGGGGAGAAGGCGGCCGCCGGCAAGGCCTTGCCGTACGGCCCGGATATGCGGAAGGTGGGCCCTCCCGAAAACGGGAAACGGCGCGAAAGCCGGGGCAGGGCCCTGCTTCCGCGCCGTGTGATGACGCTGTTTGCGGCGGTATCGCCTAGACTTCGAAGAGCATCTCCAGATCCTCGCGGGTCAGGGACTTCCAGGTGTCCTGACCGGGGATGATGGCCTCGGCCACGCCACGCTTGGCTTCCTGCAGCTTGAGGATCTTTTCTTCCACCGTGTTCTGGCAGATGAGCTTGTAGGAGAACACCTGCCGCGTCTGGCCGATGCGGTGGGTACGGTCCGTGGCCTGGCTTTCCACGGCGGGGTTCCACCACGGGTCGTAGTGGATGACGTAGTCCGCGCTGGTCAGGTTCAGGCCCGTGCCGCCCGCCTTGAGCGAGATGAGGAAGATGGGGATGTCCGGGCTGTTGTTGAAGCGGTCCACCTGTTCGAAGCGGTCCTTGCTGGCGCCGTCCAGATAGCAGAAGGGGATCTGCGAGAACTCCAGCCACTGGCGGATGATCTGGAGCATCTGCACGAACTGCGAGAAGACCAGCACCTTGTGACCGCCCTCCACGATCTCCATGACCATGTCCTTGAAGGCGTCGAACTTGCCGGAAGGCAGGTTGTTGGAGAAGCCGGGCAGGTCGATCTTGAGCAGGCGCGGATGGCAGCAGATCTGGCGCAGCTTGAGCAGGGCGTCCAGGATGGACATCTGGCTCTTGGCCAGGCCCTTTTCGTCCACGTCGGCCAGCACCTGGGCGCGCAGCTTGCGG
>ERZ857801.836-NODE-836-length-38941-cov-7.689426_pt1 | contig 38941 bp, 43 predicted proteins | sample MGYA00519762_ERZ857801 | MGnify/ENA primary metagenome ERZ857801 (study PRJEB31778, sample SAMEA3449368) | human gut metagenome | biome: human gut; feature: human-associated habitat; material: faeces | place: United Kingdom | collected 2010/2012 ...
GCCGAACCAACGGTACTTCCCAAGGGCCTCCCCTCCCCAATCAAGGACTGACTCTGTAGAGCTGTAGAGGAGGGGCTTGCCCCTCCCGCCACATCTCGGAAATTTATCCATTAACCAGCGGGCCGGTCTGGGACCGGCCCCTACGAAAAAAGGGAATGGTTTCCGTATCCGCCGTAGGGGCGGGTCCGTGACCCGCCCGTCCAGGGTTCAAATGCACTCTCGTAGAACCGTAGGGGCGGCCCCATGTGGCCGCCCGCCGTTTCATGAAAACACCAGCGCCGGACAGGAGCTTCCCGCTCCTGTCCGGCGCTGTCTGTTTGAGAGGAAATCCCCTCAGCTCTCCGAAGGTTCCTCCTGGCTGTCCAGGTACTCCTCCATCACTTTTATGATCAAATTGGAGACACTGCGGCGCTCCTTCTCCGCCTGGCGCTCTAACCGTGCCTTAAATTCACTCGTCACTCGCAATCCAATCTGCGAATCCGTTTTCAGCATAGCCTCAGCCTCCTTTGTACAACATAATACAGCATTGTAGAACAATCTCGTTGACAAACTTAGCTTAACTTTGCTAAACTGAAACTATACAACTAATAATTATGTCATACAAAATTGCGGTGAGCAAAGCTCACCACATTGGGAAAGGAGTCTTTGTTATGCGTCTAACAGGAGGGGTTCCCCCTCAGCCAAAATTTTATCGCTGTGCGGTCCAGGAGGGAGATTTGGTCCGCCTTCCGTCGGAGGTGTGTCAAGTTTTGCAGGTACGGACGGGACACCGGGTAGACTTCCGCATCCTGGAGGACCGGGTTGAGCTTTTCCACGCCTGGCCCTGCTGTCAGCTGTGCGGCGGCTCAGAAAAACTCCGGCAGATTCGCCACTCCTTTGTGTGCACCGCCTGCCTGGAAGCAATTCGTGCGGCGGACCTGTCCCTTCCCCCGCTCCCCGACGATGCGGGACTGCGGGAGGGATAAAACGCTTACGGGAGGGGCCTGCCCCTCCCGTACATATTTCGTACCACCGCGTCCTACAGATGCAGAGACTTCCAGGGACGGCGGGGGCAAGCCCCTGCCCTACAGGGGACCGCCTCTCAAAAAGCGGGCGGCCCGGTGTGCCGCCCCTACGGAGAGGTCTCCCTAAACGGCGCGCCCTACGACAAATTTTGCACCAGTCCCGTTAGCTCAGTAAAGTCAGGCGCAGAAGTTGAATCGCACCGAATGCAATTTTGGGGAGGCCAGGGCCCAGTGGCCCGGCGGGAGTTTAGAGTGCCACTCAGATTTTGCGCGCCGGAAGTTTTGCTTCCTCTCACAGGTACGCGTCTCTCGTAATGGGATCCGGGGAAAGGCGAATATGGACACGAAGTGTCCATCCTGAGCCGTCCCCGGGGGCGTTTTGGTTACTTTGCCGCCATGGGCAAAGTAACCCGCCGTCCGCAGACGGCGGAATCCCCCTGCGTACAATAAACCTATTCCTAAACCTGTCCCCTCATCCGTCTGGCCTGACGGCCAGCCACCTTCCCCCCAGGGGGAAGGCTTTGAAGAGGTCCAGCCCTTCGGGCTTCTCTCCCTCCAGGGGGAAGGCTTAAGAATAGGAAGGCGGCGAAATCCCCCGTAATAAAAAAATTCTACTTTCCTTCCCTCTGCTTCAAATACACCATCAGCACCGCCACGTCCGCCGGGGACACCCCGGACACCCGGCTGGCCTGTCCCAGGTTTTTGGGCCGGATGCGGCTCAGCTTCTGCCTGGCCTCCAGCCGGAGCCCCTCAATGGCGGTATAGTCGATGGCGTCAGGCAGGCGGCGGTCCTCCAGCTTTTTCATCTCCTCCACCTGGCGCAGCTGGCGGTCGATATAGCCCTGGTATTTAATCGCAATTTCCACCGCCTCCCGCACCGGCTTGGGCAGCTCGGTCCGGTCCGGGTCGAAGGGGGCCAGGGCCTCGTAGGAGATGGGCGGCCGCCGGAGCAGATCGGCCAGCCGCGCCCCGTTGGTCACCGATGTCTCCCCATATCGGGCCAAAAAGGCGTCCAATTCCGGGCTGGGAGCCGCGCCGGTATGCTCCAAGCGCTTGCACTCCCGCTCCACAGCGGCGTACTTTTCCCGAACGGCCTCCAGCTGTTCCGGGGGCACCAGCCCCAGGCGGCAGCCGATCTCGGTGAGCCGCTGGTCGGCGTTGTCCTGCCGGTGGAGCAGGCGGTACTCGGTGCGGGAGGTCATCATCCGGTAGGGTTCGTTGGTGCCCTTGGTGACCAGGTCGTCGATGAGCACCCCGATGTACCCCTGGTCCCGGCGGAGAATCAGAGGCTCCTTTCCCTGAATTTTCAGCGCGGCGTTGACCCCGGCTATAAAACCCTGAACGGCGGCCTCCTCATAGCCGGAGGAGCCGTTGAACTGCCCCGCCCCGTACAGGCCGGGGATTTTTTTTGTCTCCAGGGTGGGCTCCAGCTCGGTGGGGTCTACGCAGTCGTACTCGATGGCGTAGGCGCACCGGGTCATCTCCGCCTGCTCCAGGCCGGGGATGGTGTGGAGCATTTTGATTTGGACCTCCTCGGGCAGGGAGGAGGAGAAGCCCTGGATGTACAGCTCCTCCGTGTCCAGCCCCATGGGCTCAATGAACAGCAGGTGCCGCTCCTTGTCGGCGAAGCGGACCACCTTGTCCTCGATAGAGGGGCAGTACCGGGGCCCCACCCCCTCGATGACCCCGGAGAACAGGGGCGACCGGTCCAGGTTGGCCCGGATGACCGCGTGGGTCTCCGGCGTGGTGGAGGTGAGGTAGCACACGGCTCGGTTCTCCGGCTGGGTCTGGGTGGAGAAGGAGAAGGGCTGGGCGTCCCCGTCCCCCTCCTGGAGCTGCATCTTGGAAAAATCCACCGACCGGCGGTTCACTCTCGGGGGTGTCCCCGTCTTGAACCGGCGGATAGACAGCCCCAGGTCCACCAGGCACTGGGTGAGGGGCAGGGCGGCGGCCAGGCCGTCCGGCCCGGAGTCCCGGACCACCTCCCCCACGATGGTGCGCCCCCCCAGGTAGGTGCCGGTGGCGATGACGGCGGCCTTCACCCGGTAAGTGGCCCCGGTGTGGGTGACCACCCCGGACACCGCCCCGTCCTCGGTGAGGACCTCCACCACCTCCGCCTGCTTGACCCAGAGGTTCTCCTGGAGCTCCAGGGTGTGCTTCATGATCTTCTGGTACTCCCGGCGGTCCGCCTGGGCCCGGAGGGACCAGACGGCGGGGCCCTTCCCCCGGTTCAGAATCCGGTACTGGATGCAAGCTCTGTCCGCCGCCCTGCCCATCTCGCCCCCCAGGGCATCCAGCTCCCGCACCAGGTGGCCCTTGCCCGTGCCGCCGATGGCCGGGTTGCAGGGCATGTTGCCCACCGCGTCCAGGTTGATGGTGAAGCACAGGGTGCGTAGGCCCATCCGGGCGGCGGCCAGGGCGGCCTCAATGCCCGCGTGGCCCGCACCGATTACTGCGATATCATATTGTCCTGCGTCGTATCGAATCATCTGATCTTTCTCCATATGCTGCTTGCGGGCCCCGCGGGGTCCCGTAGATTTTTTCATGCTCGGCGGAAGTAAATTCCGCCTCCGCCAAGGTTTTCGCTGCGCGAAAACGCTTGTACGCGCAATGCGCGTCCCGGCTTCGCCGGGTCCCTTAGTGGCCCGCGCCGATTACTGCGATATCGTATTGTCCTGCGTCATATCGGATCATTGAGATTCCTCTTTTTATCAATATTTTTGCGTAGGGGGCTTTACCTTTGTTTTTGTAGGGCCCGATGCCCTCATCGGGCCGCTCCTGGCGTTTTCGTTTCTTCCGTAGGGCGCGAGAAGGTGAATTGCCCCGAAGGGGCAAGAGAAGCTTACCTGGGCCACGACCTCGGCGCGCCGCTTCGCAGGGAGTTTCGCCGCCTGCGGGCGGCGAGTTCCTTTGCCCATGGCGGCAAAGGAACCAAAGCGCCCCCGGGGACGCGCCCGATGGGCTACGGCTGCGCTTACGCTCCGCCTAGGCCCATAGGCCGCTTTCCCCGGACCCCATTACGGGGGACGACCTCCTGATAGGCCGTGCATCTTTTCCGGCGCGCAAAATCTGAGTGGTCGGTCTGGATTCCCGCCGGGCCACTGGGCCCTGGGGGTGCAAAAAATGCCGCTGGTGCGGTCCAATATCTGCGCCTGGGTTTGCCGAGCCAACGTTCCCGGTACGAATCCTGGCGGGCCGGTCTGGGACCGGCCCCTACGAGAAAAATGCTGCTGCTTCCGTATCCGCCGTAGGGGCGACCCTTGCGGTCGCCCGAAAGCCTTCCCCTTGGGGGGAAGGTGCCGAGCGAATGCGAGGCGGATGAGGGGGCAGATTTCCGCCTACTTTGTAGGTGCGGCCCCCCTGGACGTCACACTGTGGGAAAGGTTACTTTTTGAGCTGCTCCCACTCCTCCATCTGGGAGATTATGGCGTCCAGCTTTTCCTCCATCCGGTCCCGCTGTTTTTGGACTTCTCGGCAATGGACCACCAGCGCTCCCACACCCACAGCCGCCGCAGCAAGCAGGAGCAGGGCTCCGATAAGGGCAAACAGATCAAGGAAGCTCAGTAAAGCTACCAGGTAGACGAGGACAAGAAATCCAAAAATAACTGCCACGGTCTTCATAGAGCACACTCCTCTCGCAAAGCCTGTCTTTGCTTCTGCTCTGTGGGGTCACTCCTCAATGTGGTTTGAAGCGCGGTCCGATTCCGGCTTCTCCGTCTTGGATACCAGGGCATTCAGCTTTTCCTCAATTCGGATCAGCCGCAGGGTGACACAGAACAACGCCGCGAAAAGCGCGCCCGCGCAGAGAATCCCGCCAAAAACCACACCCATATCGCCCAACAGAGCCAGGACGACATAGATCAGCACAGAAAATCCGAGTGTTCCGCCCAGAAACAGCAGCATTGATCCCACTCCTCTCTGGATTGGTCCGCAGAATTAGTCCATAGCCCCCTTGATGGCGCGGAGCAGGTCGCCGAACTCCTCATAGGCGGGCAGCTCCGGGTGGTCGGCTTTGATCTGCGGGGTGCTCTTGAACAGGAAGCCCGCCTTGCTGGCCTGGATCATGCCCAGGTCGTTGTAGCTGTCCCCGGCGGCTATGGTGTCGTAGCCGATGGACTGCAGGGCCTTCACGGTGGTGAGCTTGGACTGCTCACAGCGCATCTGAAAGCCGGTGATCTCCCCGCTGGGGGCCACCTCCAGGGAGTTGCAGAAGATAGTGGGGTAGTCCAGCTTCTTCATCAGGGGCATGGCGAACTCCTCAAAGGTGTCGCTGAGAATGATGACCTGGGTGAAGGAGCGCAGCTCGTCCAGGAACTCCTTGGCCCCGGGCAGGGGGTCGATCTTGGCAATGGTGGCCTGAATCTCTTTCAGGCCCAGGCCGTGCTCCTTCAGGATGCCCAGCCGCCACCGCATGAGCTTGTCGTAGTCGGGCTCGTCCCGGGTGGTGCGGCGCAGCTCCGGAATGCCGCTGGCCTCGGCGAAGGCGATCCAGATTTCCGGGACCAGCACGCCCTCCATGTCCAAACAGGTGATGTACATCGTTTACCTTCCTCTCATTGAAACGTCGCGTTCTGCTTTCTCCGCGCTCCCGCCCGGCGGAGGGCGGCAGCCGTCATTCCATCTTTGGGCGAAGGCCCGCCCCGCGGGACGGACCTTCTGAATTTACTCCGCATATTCCTGAATCAGCCGGGAGGACCAGGAGATCAGCGTCTCGCACAGGGCGCGAAACTCCGGCGTCTCCGGCGCGGCCAGGGCGGTGGCCCGCTCCCGCCCCTCCAGGACGGCCCGGTCCTCCTCCCCCAGGCGGGGCAGGAGCTCCCGGGGGCGAGTCAGGTCCTCCCCGGTCTCCAGGAAGTGCTTGGCCTGAAGAAGAAAGCCCGCCTGCTTATAGAGCTCCCCCAGCATGGAGACGCTCCTGTCGTGGAGCCGGTTGTGGACGGCGGCGTGGTAGATGCCGCAGGCCCCGGCGTGAACCGCTTTCTGAATGTCCCTCTGCTCCACCGGCGGAAGGATCTCATCCAGAGAGCCCAGCCAGGGGCGGGTGTCCCGGGCAAACTGGAACAGCTCGGACCGCTCCCAGGCGGCCAGCTCCTCTCTGCCGGACACAAAGCCGCACACCAGCTCCCGGTGAGGAAGCCGGTCCAGCAGCCCCTCATACACATCCAGGTCGGCGGGGGTCAGCCGCTCCAGCACCACCACTACGTCGATGTCGCTGTCCGGCCGGCCCTCTCCCCGGCCCCGGCTGCCCTGGAGCCCCACGAAAACCAGCCGGTTTTTAAATACGTTTTGTAATTCTTTTAAAAGCAAGTCCATCCAGGACTCTATATTCAAGGGGTCTCCCCCACTACTGCCTGCGGTATTCATCAGATCATTCTTAATTCTTAATTTTCTTTGCCCTTCAGGTTCTGAAGGAAGTTGTCCAGCCGACTCACCGCCTCGGCGATGTCCTTCATGGAGGCGGCGTAGCAGGCCCGCACATAGCCCTCGCCGCCGGGGCCGAAGGCGTCGCCGGGGATGACGGCCACCTTCTCCTCCCGGAGGAAGCGCTCGCAGAACTCCTGGGAGCTCAGGCCGCTGGACTTGATGCAGGGGAACACATAGAAGGCCCCCTTGGGCTCGAAGCAGGTCAAGCCGATGCGGTTCAGGTTCTCCACCAGATACCGGCGGCGGCTGTCGTACTCCTCCCGCATGTGCTCGATGTCCCCGTCCCCGTTGCGCATGGCCTCAATGGCGGCGTACTGGCTGGTGGTGGGGGCGGACATGATGCCGAACTGGTGGAGCTTGGTCATGGCGGCCACGATGGGCTTGGGAGCGCACACGTAGCCCATGCGCCAGCCGGTCATGGCGTGGCTCTTGGAGAAGCCGTTGACCAGCACGGTGCGGTCGTACAGCTCAGTCAGGTTGGCAGGGGACACGTGGTGCTGGCCGTAGGTGAGCTCGGCGTAGATCTCGTCGGAGAGGACCATGATGTTGGTGTCCTTCAAAATGGGCACCAGGGCCTCCAGGTCCTTCCGCTCCATCACGCCTCCGGTGGGGTTGCAGGGGAAGGGCAGCACCAGCACCTTGGTCTTAGGAGTAATGGCCGCCTTCAGCTCCTCGGGGGTGAGGCGGAACTGGTTCTCCGCCTTTAATTCCACGTATACGGGGACGCCCCCGGCCATCTCGGTGAGGGGGCCGTAGCACACAAAGGAGGGGGTGGGGATGATGACCTCGTCCCCCGGATTGATGAGACAGCGGAGCCCTAAATCGATAGCCTCGCTGCCGCCCACGGTGACCAGCACCTGGCTGGTGTAGTCATAGCTCAGGTCAAAGCGGCGCTTTAAGTAGTTGGCAATCTCCCGCCGCAGCTCCAGCATGCCGGCGTTGGAGGTGTACTTGGTGTGGCCCCGCTCCAGGGAGTAGATGCCCGCGTCCCGGATGTGCCAGGGGGTGACAAAATCAGGCTCGCCGATGCCCAGGGTGATGGCGTCGGTCATCTCCTCCAAAATATCAAAAAACTTCCGGATGCCGGAGGGCTTGACGCCCTGGATCTTCTGATTCAAAATCTGGTCATAATTCATGAAAATACAAACTCCCTTTCTTGGGGCTCCGGACGTCGGAACACCAGATGCTTCTCTTTATATTTCTTCAAAATGAAGTGGGTGGCGGTGCCGGTGACCCCCTCGATGGTGGCCAGGCGCTCGCCCACAAACTGGGCCACCTCCCGCAGGGTGCGCCCGGAGATGATGACGGTCAGGTCGAAGGACCCGCTCATCAGATACATGCTCTCCACTTCCTCGTACTGGTAGATCCGCTCGGCGATGCGGTCAAAGCCGTCGATGCTCTGGGGAACCACCTTCACCTCGATGAGGGCGGTGACGTTCTCCCGCTTCACCCGGTCCCAGTCGATGATTGCCTGATAGCCCAGAATGGCGCCGTCCTCCTCCAGGCGTGCTCGCTCCGCGGCCACCTCTGCCTCGGTCATGCCCGCCTGTGCGGCCAGCTGTGCGTTGGATTGGGTACAGTCTTGTTCCAGCAGTTCCAGCAGCGTATTCATTGTCTGGGACCTCCTTGATGTGGATTTTCTCCCGGCCGCCGCCCGCTCCGGGGCAGGCCGGGAATTATGTATCATTATAGCTTATTTCCGCCTGCAACGCAATGAGGGGCGGAAAAAAAGAGCGGCCCCTCCCGTGGGAGGAGCCGCGTGTCCTTGGGAACATTTCGGAGCGCCCCAGGGCCGTCAGGCGGTCTGGACCTTCTCCTTCTTGTTGAGCATCACCTGATAGACGATCATGACGACCAGGATCACCGCGCCGATCATGTCGGTGAAGGCACCCGGATCGATCATACACAGACCGGCGGCAATACACACCAGCCGAAGCACCATGTTCAGCTTGCGCAGCATGAAGCCGATGAGGCCCGCGCCCAGCAGGAACATGCCGCAGAAGGAGGTGATGGTGATCCGCACCACGTCAAAGGCGGTATACTCGCCGATGAACAGCATGATGGGGCTGAACACGAAGATGTAGGGGACGATGAAGGCGGCGATGGCCAGACGGGTGGCGTTCAGGCCGGTCTTCATGGGGTCAGCCTTGGCAATGGCGGAGCCGGCATAGGCGGCCAGAGCCACAGGAGGCGTGATGTCGGCCACGATGCCGAAGTAGAACACGAAGAAGTGGGCCGCCATCAGAGGCACGCCCATCTGGATCAGGATGGGGGCGCAGGTGGTGGCCATGATCACGTAGTTGGCCGTGGTGGGCACGCCCATGCCCAGGACGATACAGCAGAGCATGGTCAGCACCAGGGCGATCATCAGCTGGTCGCCGGCCACCGCCACGATGGCGTTGATGATGATCTGGCCCAGGCCGGTGGAGGTGACCACGCCGGCCACGATGCCCGCCATGCCGCAGGCCACGCCCACGGACAGGCAGCTCTTAGTGCCGCCCTCCAGAGCGGTGACATAGGTCTGTACGTTCTTCCGGTTGGGCTCACTGATGAGGGTGAAGATGATGAACAGTACAAAGAACACCGGCAGGAACCAGGTGGTCATCATATCCCGGTAGGCGTACATCTCCTGAGATGTGGCGTTGGGGAAGATGAGGGCCAGGTTGGGCATGCCGAAGGCGTAGATCAGCAGGGGGATGCCGGGGATCAGCATCAGCAGCTTGCGGCCCACGCCCTTCTCCCGGTCCATCATGCTGGCCACGATGGCCACCAGAGAGGAGACCACCGCGCAGTAGGCCATGGTGAAGGAGCCGGTCTGCATGACCGTGTACACCAGCACCACCAGGGGCAGCAGCAGATACATCTTGGGCCAGATGTCCTTGAACTTGGGCAGCTCGGAGCGCTTCAGGCCCTTCAGCCCCATGGCCTTGGCCTTGAAGTGGACCATGATGAAGATGCCCGCAAAGTACAGGAAGGCGGGCAGGATGGCCCGGACGATGATGGTGGAGTAGGACTCGCCGGTCATCTCCGCCATCAGGAAGGCGGCGGCGCCCATGATGGGGGGCATGATCTGACCGCCGGTGGAGGCGGCCGCCTCTACGGCGCCGGCAAACTGGGGCGGATAGCCGGTCTTCTTCATCAGGGGGATGGTCACCGAGCCGGTGGTCACGGTGTTGCCCACGGAGGAGCCGGACACCATGCCGCACAGGGCGGAGGAGATGACGGCCACCTTGGCCGGGCCGCCGGTGGCGGAGCCCGCGATGGCGTTGGCCAGGTCGATGAAGAAGGCCGCGATGCCGGTGGCCTCCAGGAAGGCCCCGAACAGTACGAACAGGAAAATGTAGGTGGAGCACACCTGGATGGGGGTGCCCAGGATGCCCTGGCCGGTGTAGAACAGGGTGTACACCAGGTCCTTGAACTCCATGCCGGAGCCCAGCAGGGCGTAGCACATGAACACCACTACCACCACGATGATGGGAATGCCCACCACCCGGCGGCAGGCCTCGATGAGCAGCAGGATGGCCAGGGTGCCGATGATGATGTCGAGGGTGTCCAGACGGCTGCCCTTATAGACCAGCTCATCCAGGAAGTAGATCTGATAGCCGAAGGTGCCGATGGACAGGGCCGCCAGCACAACGTCGTACCAGGGCATGTAGTTGACCCGGGTGACGGTGCCCTTTTTGACGGGGTACATCACATATACGAACACCAGGATCAGGCCCAGGAACCAGCAGCGGCGGACGCTGCCGTCCATGCTGGAGAACATGCTCACGTACACCATGAAGATCATAAAGGCCGCCATGGCGTACCGGATGATCTCTTTGGGCAGGCCCTCCCAAATCTTGGTGTTGGACTCCCGGTCATACTTTTTCATGACCTCTTCCACGTCGGCCGCGGTGCCTACGTCCACGTCAACGGGGGATGTATCCACGGTCTGTTTTTCTTTCTCTTCCACAGTTGCTCTCCTCCTTTATCGCGCACATTAGAACGGTTGGTACTCACAGGACAGCGTAATGATGGAATCTCTGCCGCACAGCTCGCTCAGACTGACGATCTTGGTGCCGCCTGTCTGGGACTCCAGCTGCCCGGTGTATACGCCGATCCGGTCCTTGATGTCCGAATAGTCCTGCATCACAGTACCCAGCAGCAGTGTCCGGTCCGAAAAGCCCCCTGCTGAGGAGGAGAGCTCCTCAAAGGGCTTATGGATATTGTCCACGATCAGCGCGCCGTCCTCCCCCACAGAGAAGGTCTCCCCCTGGTTCAGCTCCGTCTGCACCCCGGCCCCAAACTGGTAGTAGATGGTGGTCTCCGCATACAGGATGCCGTCCTCGCCCACGGTGAAGACGTCCAGCAGAGGGTAGAGGTTCACGGAGTGAATAAAGCCCAGACCGATCTGCTCCCCCGGCTCCACCGGCCAGCGGCCGTATTCCGCACCGCTGTGGGCGTCCCGAATGGTCAGATACCAGCCTCTCTGGGAGGTAGTGAAAAGGGCCGCTGCAATAATAGCAGCTATTATTGCAGCGGCCCAGATGGCTCGTTTGCTACGCAAAGCTCAGACGCGTCCCCAAAAGTCAGGCAGTGGGGGCCTCGATGAGCAGGTTGCCCTCCTCATCCAGCACGCCGGCCTCCACATAGTACTTCAGGGCGCCGGGGTGCACGGGGACGGAGATGCCCTTGGTGGCATCATAGTCGGTGAGCAGCTCGAACTTGGGGTGACCCACGATCAGGTCCTCCTTGTTCTCGAACATGGCCTTGGTCAGCTCATAGATGGCCTCCTCGCTCAGGTCCTTGGAGGCGACCAGCACGGCCTGCACGGCCACGCAGGTGACCTCGTAGTCCACGCCCTCATAGGTGCCGGCGGGCAGGTTCTCCTGGACCAGGAAGGGATAGTTCTCGGTCAGGTAGTCCACGGCCTCCTGGGTCAGAGACACCATGGAGAAGTCCATGCCGCTGGTGGCCAGCTCGGTGATGGCCACGGTGGGGGCGCCGGCCACGGTGAAGGCGGCGTCGATCTGGCCGTTCTTCAGCTGCTCGGAGGCGTCGCCGAAGGAGCCGTAGGTGACGTTGATGTCGTCATAGGTCATGCCGTAGGCCTCCAGGACCTGACGGGCGTTGAACTCGGTGCCGGAGCCGCGGTCGCCTACGCAGACGGTCTTGCCGGCCAGCTCGGACACGTCGGTGATGCCGCCGCGGGCGGTGATCTGGACGGTCTCGTTGTACAGGCCGGCCACCCACAGGGCGTCGGTCTCAGGCTCCTCGAACATGTCCTGACCATTGTGGGCATAGGTCAGCACGTCGGACTGGAGAATGGCCAGCTGGTACTTGCCGTCGGTGATACCCTGGACGTTCTCCTTGGAGGCGCCGGTGGAGGTGGCGGTCATGTTCAGCACATCGCCGATGATGGGGTTGAGCACGGTGCACATGCCGGAGCCCACGCCGTAGTAAGTACCGGTGGAGCCGCCGGTGGCCAGAACAGCTTCCGCGCCGCCAGTTGCGGGAGCCGCCGCGCTGGTTCCGCCGCTGCCGGAGGCCGCCGCGCCGCTTCCAGATGCGTCAGCGTGAGGGTTGCCGCAGCCGGCCAGCGCCAAACTGGCCGCCATCGCCATGGCCAGGACAAGAGCAAGTTTCTTTTTCAGCATAGTGATTCCTCCAATTCAAAAAATGATTTTCTGGGGAATTTTGCTTGCACACTCATTATAGTCTAATTGCATGTATAATGCAAGAAATTTTTTCAGCTCTTTTCTATTTTGACCAAAAAGATTCATTTTCCCTCAAAATTGTTATTACTTTAACGATTTTTCCCTGTCTCCGTCTTTCTTTTGCAGGTTTTCCTGCGTTTTCTCCCCCTCTCAGTCCGGCCGCCAGTCCTCCATCGCCTCTTCCAATTTTGCCAGCGCCCGCTTTTCAATGCGGGATACATAGCGCCCCGGCTATTGTAAGCGATTTCCGCCGGAAATTTACGCCGTGTGGGACGGCGCAATCCCCTGCGGTATCTGGCTTTCCACCGTTTCGTCCAGCTTGGCGAAGCGGAATTTGATGATGATCTCTTTGTCCTTGGTGAGTTCCACCCGCTCGATGAGGCTCACCAGCAGCTCCCGGTTCTCCCCGGCCGTTTCGATGAACCGCTGTACCAGTTCCCTGGCTCTGTCCTCGCTGCGGACGGGGCTTTTTTGACGCAACTCCAGTTCCTGCTGTTTCTCCTCCAGCCGCTCCCGCTCCAGCTTGATCCGGCCGAAGATGCGCTGGAAGTCCGCCTCGGGCAGCAGCCCGATGAGCCGGTCGGTGTACATCTGGTCCAGGTTGGCGGTGAGGCTGTCGATCTTGGATTGGAGGGTCTGGAGTTCTGTCTCCAGGCTGCTCTGCTTTCTGGCATTCTCCACGGCTTCCTGAGCCGCTGGCAGCAGCTCGTCTGGGTTCAGATATGCCCGGCACACCTCCCGCACCTTGGCGACCACCGCTTCGGTCACCGTCTTCTCCTTGATGGAGTGGCAGGTGCAGACGCCTGCCTTGGTAAAGCGCTGGTAGGTGCGGCAGACGAAGTACAGCACATCCTCTCCCTTGGCGTTTTTCCGGTTGAGGACCGCCAGAGGGTAGCCGCACTCGTGGCAGAAGATCAGCCCTTTCAACAGGAAGTCATAGGTTCGGCTCCGGGTGTGCCTGCGGCTGTTCACCAGCATCCGCACCTTCTGAAAGGTCTCTCTGTCCACCAAGGGCTCATGGGTGCCTTCCACTACCACCCAGTTGGCCGGGTCCTGCTTCAGGCACTTCTTAGATTTGTAACTGATCTTCACACTGCGCCCCTGTACCATGTTGCCGATGTAGGTTTCATTTTGCAGCATGTCGGAGATCCGCTCACTGCTCCACAGGCCGGTGTAGGGGCCGGGCCTTGCCACCGGGAGACCCGCGTAGGTTGCCGGGGTAGGTACTCCCTCCTGGTTGAGGAGGGTAGCGATATTCCGGCAACTCATGCCTGAGAGGGCCAGGGCGAAAATCCGCCGCACGATAGGGGCCACTTCCTCATCAATGACGATCTTGTTTTTCTCCGTTGGGTGCATCTTGTAGCCGTACACCGGCTTGCCGCCGATAAACTGTCCCTTCCGCTGCTTATCCCGCTTGACGCTCTTGATCTTCTTGGAGATGTCCTTGGCATACATGTCGTTCATGATGGCCCGAAAGGGGGTGATGTCGTTGGCGGTGGAGTCCACACCGGTGTCGATGCCGTCCAGCAGAGAGATATACCGCACCCGATGTTCGGGGAAGTACCGCTCCATGTAGTGGCCGGTCAGGATGTAGTCCCGGCCCAGTCGGGAGAGGTCCTTGGTGATGACCATGTTGACCTTCTTGGCCTCGATGTCAGCGATCATCCGCTGGAAGGCCGGCCGGTCGAAGCTGGTGCCGCTCCAGCCGTCGTCTATATAGGTATCGTAGACGCTCAGCCGGTGCTGCTGCACAAACTCCCGCAGAAGGGATTCCTGGTTCTGGACGCTCTGGGATGGTCCCTCGCTCTCATCCTCTTTTGACAGTCTGATGTATAAAGCCGCATGGTAGTCCATGGGATTGCTTATCTCTAAGTACATACTATACCTCCTGAGATAAGCGGCAATTCATTATATTTATGATACCATTTCGGGTCCATAACATCAAAAAGCGATGAAATTCTGGAGATTTCTCTCTATAAAAAGCCACAGAGATTGTGAAATTAATTTCTGCAGATTTTCTCCTTCATCTGTGAAAAAACAATGGACTGCCATTTTCTGATCGTCCTTTCTCACATGCGTCCCCTCCTTTCTGAAATAGTAAAGAATATGCGGCAATTCATGTACACTTGCTCGTCTGCATATAGAAAAGCCGTGTCGGGATAACGACACGGTTCGTCAATGATTGACAAAGTTTTCCTCCCCTTTTACAATGAAGGTGAGTTGGGAGGTGTTGAGATGCATCCGGGATTAAATAAGTATATGATGCAGCTGCGCATGGAATCTAAAGAGAAGGAAAATCAGGGCAAGCCGCCGATCACCTCTCCCGATGTGGTTCAAACAGCTGATTTTGTGTTTTCTCGAATTCCACATCAAGAGGGTGACAGCGGCCGGCTTTTACTGGCCAAACAAAAAGCTGACCGGAACAATCGGTATCTCGTGAAACACGCTTATACAGATTGTGCCTGCAACGAGTTCATCTATACCAAATTGGCTCAGGCGATGGGATACTGTATGCCGGACGCGGTCTTATTCCAGCTCTCTCCAGGGGAAAGGCGGCCTTATTTCAAAACGGAGTATATTATAGGGGAACGATACTTGACCGTGACCGATCCAGCGCCTACTTATAAAAAAGTACGGGAGCAAGCCAAAAATTGGGAACACTATTTTGCCTTCTATGGCTTGTACAGCCTTACAGGCGAGGGGGATGGCGTTGAGATCTTGCTCGCTGATGACGATAGAATCTATCGTGTAGACACGACCGATGCTTTTCCTATCAGCAATTTCCAGCTTGACGCAGCCGGCATTCACCAAACCATCCGTGGTCTGGACCCGCAGCAAGTTATGAAAGAAAACCTGCTTTCCAGCGATCTGTCACATGTTCTCAATTCTTCTTGGTGCGATGTTCATCTGGCAAGGTGCCTGAAAATTTGTCCAGATAGTCTGCCTTATTTCTTAGGCCCTTTCGCCCGTATTCAGGAGATTGGTGACGACTACATTGATGATTTTCTGAACACGCTTTGTTATTTCTACCCGGATTTTATTGGCGACTATTTCAAACGCTATATTTCCGCTCTGCAAAAGCAGTGCGCGGAGTATTGGAGAGAAAAACGGTGAGGGGACATCCCTCTCCGTTTTAACGTGCCAGATCATGCTCCAGCTGGTTGACTGAACAGACCTGAAAGGGCCATTGCGGTTCGTTCCATCGACTCCCGCGATATAACCGGCTGCGGTTCATTACCAGGACTTGCTCAAATACATCGGCATGATAATCATTCAGAAGTCGTGTCAATCCGGGACGATTCAAGTCATGTCCGGGAAAACCGTCATCCTCGTAATATCCTGAAATTGGAAGTTCCTTTTCCATCGCATAACGTTCAAGTTTCCGCTTTTGCATCTCCAACGCGTCCCGCCGCATTTCAGAATTTCCGCCCCTGTCCACACGGCAATAAATTGCCGTACGTTTCCCCTGCATAAAATTCACCTCTTTTCTATTGTCCCACGGGGCCGATGCAAAATTTGGCGTAAAAAATCACCGCATTTCAATCAGTCCATCTAAGAACTGCTCAAAACCCGGTGTTAACTGGATATTCAATTCATACCCCTGCCGAACCTCCACCCGGCGGATCAAGATGGACAAGAGTATTTTCCTCCATGGTTCCACTGGTAAAGATCTGGTTCAGTCCACAGTATTTGAGCTGTTTGATCTGGATCTCCCGGCGGAGCTGCTCCGCATTTTGGAACTTGGCCTCCGTTGTTCCAGCAGGACGGATACAGCCAATGATAGACTGATTGCAGTCCTTTCCCTTGTGTGTCGTATAGCCGTAATCATTCAAATAACATGTAAACGGTCACTGGGCCTACAAATCGGCTACAGAAAAATAAGTTTACAAAGTTTCATATAGAGAAAATAGAGAGGAGATATTGAGATGAGTGAAGTATTTCAGGATTTTTTGATCCCGACATTAACCCAAATTCGCCATAGTATATGCGGTATCGACGATAGTTATAAGAATTTTTGGGACATATTGGCCGAATTAATTCAGAACGCCGTCGATGCAATTAACCGCACCGATCCTGCCGTACAAGGTAAAATTTATTTACATATTGACTGTATTCAAAAAGAAATCTCAATCCGTGATAACGGGTGCGGAATCGCGCCCGAAAAGTTGGTCACATTTTTGCGACCTTTTTCCACGGACAAATTAGACGACGAAAATCAGATTGGCGAAAAGGGCGTAGGACTAAAATTTGCCTATTTTCAAAGTACTTACTTTAAAATTCATACGGGTAATGCCTCTGGAAGTGCACAGGCGGAAATTAGAGATGCCCGGCTTTGGAAGTTACAAACCAACCAAGAGTGTCTGGCCGTTTCCTATGAACGATATAGCGAGCCTTTCTGCGGTACAGAAATCGTACTAAGAGGTATTGAAAATGAACAACTTTTTTCTCTTTCAATTTCTCAGATGAAACATATCTTACGAACGAAAACCGCTGCTGGTAATACAAGTGTTATTTGGAGGGAGATTTCTCCAATCAAAATTACATTAGAAATGACGGACTATAACGGCAACCACACGGAAGAAGATATTCAATATAAGTACTCCCTGCCCACCAATACGCTATCCGTTCGTGATCAAATTTCTCTTGACGACTTTGAAGAATGGCTGCGCGGCGGAGATAGAACCGACCTTGAAAAACGCACAAAACTGCGGGATAAGGTAATTACGGCAAAGGGTAGCTATCTGCACAATGGCTATCGAGAAATCCGCTATTGGGCATGCTTTGTCCCTTCCCGTAGCATTTGGGATCAACTATGCATAAAAGAAGGGCTTGCTACTGACAGCCTTCTTTCCAATGAAGAATGGCTTAATGAAAAAATTTTTGTTCTGCACCGTCCCGGGATTTATACCGCGGTAAAAGGAATGCCCACTGGCATTACAGTCGAACATCCATCTGCAGGTTATTCTGGTTATTGGTCGAATATATTTATTATATTTGAAGATGATCGTCTGAGTTTTGATATTGGCCGCAAATCAATTCACGGGCTTACCGCAAATATCTACAAGGGGTATGCGAAAGAAATCTTTAATCGATTTCTTCAGTATATTGTCAAATATGTCAGTGGTTCTGTCGAGCCATACTCCGCTGAGTGGAATAAGGAGGGATTGATTGATGAAATTAAATCCTTGCCAGACCTTGGCTGCAGTGTCGTAAAATTTGGCAAGAATCCCAAAGATCAAGAGGCATCCGTTGCTGCTATATTTTATGAGTTAATTGGAGCTGGATATATAAGCGATGTAGAACCTCTGATCTCCGGATACCGAAACAAATATGATCTCTATGCAAAATGGAATGGCAGGACAGTCATCATTGAATTTAAATCTCGCCTAAAAAATGTTGTGAAAGATTTTGACGATGCGCGAAAAGTGTTTGATGAGATGGATTACATCGTCTGCTGGGAAGTAACAGATGAGGACGAGGAAAAACTGCATCAACTCAGCATTACCATTGAGCGGTTGGAGGAGAAGTCCATGTTTTCACGCGTTCCAATGCATATTTCTTGCTGCACCCATCGTCTTCTGATTAATGCAAATGTAACTCCTGTTTACGTTATTGACCTAAAGCGTTTTTTAAATTCTCTTTGTTGAACGTGATAAACGGCCGCTTGCCATTCCCAAAATTCTCACCACTTGTAATAACCGCAGTGCTATCCCCAGTTGCACTTGAAGCCCGGAGGTCTTGTCCCACAAGGCTTTCCGGGCTTCGCTTACATTAGCGGCGGCGGGATACATACGACCGGCTGATGCCGCACTGGGCGGCAATCTCCCGCTGGGTATGCGGGGCCTGGCCGCCCAGTCCATAGCGCAGGGTGATGATCTTCCTCTCCCGAGGCGACAGGCAGGTCTGGACACACTCCCGCACCTTCTCGCAGGCGTCCCGGGTGTCCAGCTCTTCCAGCATGTCGTCGTCCACCGCAATCACATCCATCAGCGAGAGGGAGCTCCCGTCCCCGCCCGACTCCAGCGTCTCTGTGAGGGATACTTCCCCCTGCAGCTTCTTCTGGGCCCGGAAGTGCATGAGAATCTCGTTCGCTATCCTCTCCTGACGGACACATAAGCTGCCCTATGGGCGGCAAATTCAGCTCTCCATCCTCCGCAAAGAGGTATACATAGACGTTTTTACCGTCCCAAACCACTTTTTTGACGATAGTACGCAGCAGGCGACGCCGTTCTTCAATAGTAGTCGAATCCACCGTGTCGGCGAATGACTCAATCATATCTCTATAGAAAAATAGATTTTGGCTCAGAGCATTACTCTGCCTAGCAAGCTTTTCCAATTCAGCAATTCTTGTCTGCTCCTGTTCGCTCTGCCGGTGCAGCTCATCGATCTGCTCCATGACGTATTTGGCCGAGGTCTCGCTGGCAACGGACAGAGATTCCACCAGTCGTTTGATGCGGGCTTCTGTTTCAGCATGGTTCTTCACTAATAAAGTCAACTCAGCTTCATAACTTGCTTTGTTGTCATTGATTACTTTCTTGGTTTTTGACAGTAACTGTCCAAAGTCTTTTTTGTCGGTGGCAACCTTACGTATTTCCTCAACAATCTTAGCATCTAGAGTGTTGCCGTTGCAGTTTTTCATACTACAGACAGTACCATGACTGCGCTCTTTGGTGGAGCACATATAGGTGTAAATCAACTCCCCATTAGCATTAGTGCGACCAGTCAGTTTCGGGCGCATATAGTCACCGCACTCGCCACAACGCAGAAGGCCGGACAAAAGCGCCACATTGCTGCGCGGTTTGCGATAGCTCTTGGATTTGTTCACGTCCAGCATAGACTGTACTCGTACCCAGTTTGCACCGGAGATAATGCCGGGATGTTTCCCCACTGCCACAATCCAATCTTCCATCGGGCGAATCTGAGTAGCCTTGCCAGGGCGTTGGAGCGTGCGGTTGTAGGCCATAATACCGTGCTCACCGTCAAACTCCGATGGCTCAGCAAAAAGGTCTACGTTGTTCTCCTTGAGATACTGATACGCCGTATCGTCAGCAATCATATAAACCGGATTTGTCAGAATACCCCGGATGGCAAAGCGTGTGAACTGCTTGCCGCGCTTTGTGACACAGCGGTGCTCTAATAAGTACTGGTCAGTTTTACTGAGGGAGCCACTTTCCGTGAACACAGAAAAAATTGTCTTTACCAGCTGAATCTCCTCCGGAATAGGTTTGAGCTTACAAGCTTTTTTAACCTTGCCATCTACTGTTACGCTGGACAAGCTTTCCGAAGCGTAGCCAGTTGGTGTCGTCCCGCCCAGCCAGCGTCCGGTCTTGGACAGCTCATGCATGTTGTCGCGGATACGCTCGGCTATGGTTTCTCGCTCCAGCTGGGAGAACACTGACGCGATATACATCATTGCACGCCCCATGGGAGAGGACGTGTCGAACTGTTCCCGGATGGAAATGAAGTCAATGTGCCGGTCACCCAGATCCTCGATGAGCTTTGCAAAGTCACCAATATTGCGGCTGATACGGTCAAGGCGATAGACGACAATAGCAGCGAACTCAATCTTCTGGGAATCCTTCATCATCTGCTTGAACTGCGGACGCTCCAGATTGCCGCCGGAAAACCCCTCGTCCTCATATACAAGCGCATGCTCCGCCTCGTCTTCGCCAAAGTGCATTGCAATATATTGGCGGCACAGCTCAATCTGGTTCTCAATACTTTCGCCTTTCCCGGTAAATTTGGATTTGCGGGAATAGATGACGTATTGCTTCACCTGCGGCTGGTCTGTTGTTTTCATAGCAACACCTCGCATTACATTGTTAGGTTGTTAGATATATTGTAACGGATTGGAACCCATTTGAAAAGGTGCAAATAAGATTTTTTGAAAAGTTCTCCAAAGAACGTTATACCCCTTTATACCCCTTTCAAAAGGGTATAAAGGGGTATAACGTATTCTCACTGCCAGTTTCGTTTCAGGACTTCACTTTTGAGATACAGCGTGCTCTTCTCCGATGTTTTGATTGGATGCAGCTTCCCGCGTTTTGTAAGGTCAATGATGTTCTGCCGGGAGCAACCCAATATCTCCGCCGCTTCCGATGCGTTGATGATTCTGTGCGCGGCAAAGTTCCGGAAGTCTTCCATCGTCAGCGGAACACTTTTGCCAATTCGGTAGAGCATCGTGTCCGAAATGGTCATGTTCACATCCCAAGCAACACCGTATCCGCCGGTCTGCATCTGTACATACTGAAAATAGTCCGGCTTCTTGAGAAGAACTTGAAATGTCTTCGTCTTTTCAAAATGCTTCTGCAAATCGCACTTCTTCACTACGCCATCCCGGAAAAATACCAGCAGGCAATGGTTCTCCAGCGGCAGCACATCTTCAATTCTCTTTGAGAACCGCCGCGTAATTTCTTCCGGAAGCTCCTTCTCGTTAATGGGAACAAGGTAGTAATCATCCTGTGCGCATCGCCCCATTGCCAGCATCAGAAGCTCGTACTCATCATATTCCTTCAGATGATTGTCGCGCAGAATCTCACCGATGTTCTGGCGGTCGATCGGAACGATCCGCTGCTGAATCCAGATCTTGCTCCAATAGGAATTGACTGTGGTTTCCCCACGCTTCACAAAGGAGTCCAGCAACAGCGGCGTTTCCCATGCATCCGCATTTTCAGGCAGCTCAATATAGAACTGCTTTTCCTGCTTGTAATACAGGAGGTACGCCAGATCCTTCTGCTCCTGCGTCGATTCATCTCGAATTGCAAAAATCTTCATATGCGCTCCACCTTTTCCAAATCATTTCCCATACGCCTTCAGAAAAGACCCACCAATTTCGATAGAATTACGGTGGACAGACCATGACAAATGGGTCAACTCCTGTTTTTCCTTCATAAGCTGCATATGTACATTCTCCCCCATTATCTTAATTCACTACTTGTCATACGTCAAGCTATATTGTGAAAAGCCGCCGCCCTGATTTCACTCAGGACGGCGGCTTAAACTTGTTTATAGCAAATCGGATAAACAAGTTGATACTATTGCTTAGAACGTAAATGTTCAACTACTGCATCGATAAGCTCCAACTTTTGTTCCGTGGAACAGGGCAACTTCTGCACTATCTTTAGTGCTTGTTCCGCATGGAACTTGGCCAGTTCCTTGCTGAGTTTCGCCTTTCCTTCCGGCGTGGTCGGCATAATCAAAAAGACTTCCATATCTATTGTTCCTTTCAGCAAATTATGTGTGAGCTGTAGCAAATTGCTGTAGCTCTCGTTCGTTATCCTCAAATCTCCGAGTGTTTTACGGCTCCGGCTTTTCAACAACGAAAAGCGGGAATAGGTCATAGTTTCCATCCTTATCAGAACTCAAATTGAGCTCAGATAGAACCTGCTCCTGAACCTCAGGTTTAAGATCACAAATATATATTTCAACGCTCATGTGTCATCCTCCATATATGACTTTGCAAATTAATGGAGAGAGCTGCAGCAACTCGCTGCAGCTCTCAAATCATTTGTCTCGGAAAAGGTGCTTGTAAAGGTCATCCACGCCCTTTTGCTTTTGCGTCCAGGTAATCGGTGCCATTTCAAAACCGGCAGCCGCACCCATCTCAATATATCGGTCGCGCGCTTTCCGAACTTCCTCTTTGACCTGATAATCAGAATCAACCATTACGTTGATCCTCTTCACGCCAATGGAGTCTAGTTCTTCAAGGGCTCGTTCGTACTGAGAATAGCTCGGTATGCCTGTAAGGCCCACGAAACCACACTCATAAGGTGAACCCTGCGCAAAGCTGTAGGCAAGGTCGGATTTCATAACTCCCTCTGTAAGGCAAACCACTTCATCGCCTTCATGAACACCGACATAATGCGGGCAGCACTTCGACTGTGTTCCGTAGTACTGGTCAACACTCGTCAGGTTATAGAATTTCTGGTTATAGACCTTATCAAGCCGAACCTGAATGGCTTCAATTTGGCCGAGCAGGTTTCGGTCGGGTAGCATGATTCCTGAGCCTCGGATATCCAATACCCATTGGCCAGAGTCCTTCTGGCAGTAAAATCCGGGAACCCCATCAAGAATGCAGCCACGCTCCAACAGCTCTGTAACAATCCGTTTCAAACGTGTTGTGGGTGTCGTTCGATAGCATAGCCGCTCCATCTCCTCTGATTTTAGCCCGCGCTCTTTCAAAGCGGATTGATGTGTTGGGCATAGAGTCAATAATGAGAGAAGATTGGAATAAGTATTATCCCGCACCTCAGCTGAGGCAATTGGGAGTTCTACCGTTTCTATGGGGCGAGACTTCCGCTTATATTTGTGTACTGGTTCACTCCCATCTGGCCCGAATATCTTGCAGAGTTCTTCGTAAGCCGTATGGAGATTGACATCACAGTACTCTGCATAAAGATGGAGGATGCCTCCACCTTTACCACAGCGATTACACCGAAACACATTATCGCGGATCTTGACATTCATATGAGCTTTCCGATCTGCACAGAATGGACACCTGCAATGCAGTTGAGTCCCGGTATCTCGTATGACTTCGATACCAAGAAGATCAACCACTTGCTCAATATCACATGGCAGATCAGGTATTCTGCCCATCTAAACCACCTCCCTTAGCTAGGGGAAGAATCAGCTGGCCATCTGGCCTACCGTTTCCAAAAGCTTTGTAGCCCCTGCTTTCAGTGCGAGATTATGGCCGGAATAGTTCTTCACATACCACGCGAGGTCACCTGGGCTCTTCATAGCGATTTCGCCAAGAGACCAGCCACTAAAGCGGCCAAAATCAACCTTGACGGCTTTCGCCTGTTCAATGGTCATGACACGCAAGTACTCATCCAGCGTTTTGGGGGGCTCCGGAGCAGGAGCATGAGACTGCTGCACAGGAGGCTGAACCTGCTGCTGAGTAGGCTGGGTAGATTTAGGCGCTGTCGCCGTCTGAGAGAAGACTGGAGGATCCGTTGTCGGTTGAGCGGTAAAACTCGCCACGACACTACCAGGGTGTCCTGCATCTTCATCAGGTGGCATCTTGATTGGGGCATCCGCGATAATACCGGCCAGCGCATCACCATTCATACAGAACTGCGTACCATAACCTGCATCCGCCAAAGCGCGGCCCTTTGCGACTGTTTCGGCGATCTCCAAGAAGCGATCGCCAAAGCGGTCTTCCGTTGAGAAACGCTGAGAATACGCCTTCCCAATGAACTGGTCAGCTGGGTCAGCCTTATCGGCATAGATCCTGCAGCATACGATTGCATTCTTCTCATCAACTCGGATAAGCTCCGGGTCGATCTTTCCATTCGGATGGTGCAGGCGGAACCAAAGAAGGCGATATTTGACATCAAGGTAGAGATCGTTTTCGCCTTCCTCACCCACGGTAGTACGCACGAAATCAGCGGGGTTAAAACCATCGACAGCGTTGATGGCAGGGATCACATTAGAGTTCGATTCACTCATGGTAATTGTCCTTTCACAATAAATGTAGAAACGAGGCAGCTTTTGACCACCCCGTTTCCCAAATAATCACGCTACTCGCCGACTCAGCTCGCGGTTATAATAAGCCACGATTCGATCCGCGAGTACCGTATTCCTTTGACCCACATCACATTTATGGATCGCAACAAAGACTGCCTGCTTTTGCCCAATCAGGATGACCTTCGCCTTGGCTCTGGTCACAGCAGTATAGAGCAAATTCCGCCGCAGCATGATATAGTGCTCTTTCAAAAGAGGAACAATGATGACAGGATACTCCTGTCCTTGGCTCTTATGAATGGTCGTACAGTAGGAGAACTCCAAATCCTCCAGCATTTCCTGCGTGTACTGTAGTGTCCTTCCATCCAAAAGCCTCACGCATGTGATCGTCTCATCATCCTCTTTCTTCATGTCGGTTATGACGCCGACATCGCCATTTGACACATTGATTCGATTTGCCGTCTGCATAATGCGGTCACCAACACGAAATACTCGACTGCCACACTTAACCTCTTTCTTCAGGTTGTTTGGCGGGTTGACAAGGTCTCGAATGGTCTCATTCAACGCATTTGCCGCAACCGCACCTCGCTTACGGAGAGGTGAGAGAATCTGCACGTCCTCAATACCATGCAAAGAGACTTCCTGCAGATAGTTCTTGATGACCAACTGCGCAGCCTCTTCCGAGTTCTGAACTTCCAAAAACTGAAAGTCATCCCCGAACTGAAGATGTGTGTCGTTGTGGTTGATGGCATAGGCGTTTGTGATGATACGGCTATTAGATGCCTGGCGGAAAACAGTCTCTAAGACTGCCGTAGGAACCTTTTCACTTCGAATCATCTCTCGCAGCACATTACCCGCGCCAACAGATGGGAGCTGGTCAGCATCACCGACAATAATCAGCTGAGCGCCCGACTTGATACGATCAAGGAGGATATACGCAAGGCGCATGTCCACCATTGAAAACTCATCAACGACTACCAAGTCTGCTGATAGTAACTCTTTGTCGTTCAGCGGGCTGTCTTCATCCGTCACAAGGCCAAGCGCCGAGTGAAGTGTAGAGGCGTACATTCCCGTCTGTTCTGCCATGCGCCGACTGGCACGGCCAGTAGGTGCAGCCAGTAGGACTTCATTCGCGGGGAACGCAGCTTTATAGATATCCAGTATGAATCGTAGTGTTGTGGTCTTTCCGCTGCCGGGGCCTCCGGTCATGATGGAGATCGGATGCGAGAGGCACAGCTTCACAGCATTACGTTGCGAAGGAGCCAGTCTTTGATGCAAGGTCCTCTCCGCATTGTCGATTTTGCTGTCCAGATCGTCGATCTTTGTAAAGCCCTCTTGGAGTATCATGGACACAATGCGCTTAGCTGACTTAACTTCGCACATGCGCTCGTAACTCAGGTATACACGGCTTCCCTCAACATAGATACGGGATTCCACACGTTCATTTGAGATCGCTTGGCGGATTTCCTCTTCGGAAACCACTTCATCATCGCAGCCCATATTGAGAAGCTCATAGCACTGGCCAACCGTCTCATCAACGGATAGAAAAAGATGCCCAGATACGCGTGCCTCATCCAGCACATAGTTGATCGCACCGGAGTATCGTAAAGGGTGCTTTAAGCTGACTTTTGTTTTACGGGCAATGGAATCGACTGTCATGAAGCCAAAGCCTTTGATCTTACAGAGTTGGAATGGATCCGTTTTCACGATTCTCAGACTGCTATCTCCGAACTCTTCTCGGATCATCGCAACCTTTTTCATCGAAACACCGAAAGGCGCCAAGTATATCATGAGATCACTCAAGGCTTTCGTTTCCCCGTAGGATTTGATGATAGCCTTGAGTTTTTTCTGGGCAATCCCCTTGACGCTAAGCAGCTTGTCCGGCTCTTTCTCCAAAACCTCCATCGTCTTATCGCCAAAGCGAGCAACAATGGCCTTTGCGGTCTCAGGGCCAATTCCTTTGATGATACCGCTGCTCAAGTAAGCAAGGATGCCGGCTTGATCTCTCGGCACGACTTCCTTACACATTGAAACCGACAGCTGTAAACCGTGTTTGGAATTCTCCCATGTGCCATCCAGTTCCACTTCCACGGCATCTGTAGCAATCAGATGATAGCCGATTGCCGTGAAATGAATCTTGTCGTCATGGTAGTAAGACCGATTACGGGCTTCCTTTGGAACAGACTCATCAGAAGTACTGTAGGCAAAAATGCAGAAGCCCTTATCGGACTTAAAGATGGTTCTTTCATATCGACATAGCATTTGATCACTCCTTATGCGATGGCCGATTTGACCACCTTAAAGATTCTTGATTCCGTCTGATCCACAAACTCATCATAGATATCAGGATACTGAGCTCGTAGAGCAGATAAACGATCTTTCGATATTCCTTCCCGATACAGAGGGTTGTAGGAAACTTTGAAGCACTCGCCGCCCTGTTCACAGGTTCCTTTGCACGCGGTACCCATCTCTTCGACGATGGGAGCATAGAGGGATTTGATGCGAGTCTCAAGTGCTTTTACCTGAGCATCTAAAGCTCTCTTTTCCTCTTTGAGTGCCAGGATTTCCTTGAGGTTCACCACAAACTTGCGGTCAAGATCCACGGTCGGTTCGGACTTGTCAGCAGGGCCGAAATAGCGACGGAGCGACTCCAGAACCGCATCTGGCTTTTCGACCAGAGGCGGCTCCACACGAGCCATGACGTGATTATTCCAGAATGCCGCCAACTCCATGATCGTGTTCTCTTCTTCCTCGAGGTCACGCTCAATCTTTTGCCATACGAAGTCGTTCTCATTATTTGAGAACAGGCAGGCAATGAAGGCAACATCGATGTTCATCACCGACATGTAGTGGCGAACCTGCAATTCATAGTGGCGAGGGACTGCGCCGTTCGCCCACTTGAATTGCATGTCATAGTGCGCCGTTTTGCACTCTAAGATGGCCTTACGTCCATCCGGCAGGGTTACAAAACGATCCACATCGGCAATCAGGAAGGGGAAAAACGGGTGTTGGTACATCCAGTGGTCTTCATACACAGATAGTCCGGTCTTCTTTGCGAAGATTTGAGCTACCACATCTTCGAGCAAATGCCCAATCTGGAATGTGATGCTTTTGTCCGGCCCATCATCTGACATGACGACCCCAATTTTGTCGTAATAAAGATCCCGAGCCGTGCGATATGGGGAGGAATTAAGGGCGACAGCTACATCGCTGCCGCCAATTCCTTTTCGCCTCCAACTGAGCCATTGATCCACTGTTAGAGTTGTGATGTCCACCAATCTGTTTGGCGTGTAGTTCAGGTTCAGCCCCATAGCCTACACCTCCTCGCAGCGATCAAACCCACAATTGCCGCATTCTGGGCATTCCTGATCATCAGGATCCTCGAACGAGGCAAAGCTTGTTATCTCCCCGCAATGCCGACACTTATAAGCAAGTAGATCTTTTTCGGTGTGCTCTACCGTCCCTGTGTCATCGCAGGTAATGTGTTCCTCAAAACATATTCCCGGCTCTGAGGTCTGGATCATGACAGAAACGCCATCTTCTGCGCAGGCCTCTGAGAGAGTCAGGCACTCACTAGGAGAATTCTGAGGATATCCACCGATCAAGCAACTGTATGCTGACCATGCGAACGACGCGACAAACGAGTAACTTGCTTTGGCATCGACGGCAGGCTCGGAGAATTCTTTCATAGCCTCATCAATGAATGCCTGTCTTTTCGACTGGATGAAGCTCCGTGCAAAGAAACGCTTGCCTGGAATGGTTGAAGGATCGTCTTCGCTGACAAACCGTTCAATGAACGACTTAATGCCATCCCGTGTACCGGTGACATTTACATACCCAAACGCCCAATTAGGCATAATCTATCCTCCTTACTCTTCAAAATCAGTATTGTAGTGCTCGACGATCTCAGTCGGCTCGTCAGATGCACAGTTGCCGTAGACAACAGTCTGAAGTGCTTCCTTGTTTGAATCGTATTCTACGCAAGCCAGGATCGCTGTAGCGCCATCCTTGCGTACATAGTCGATGAAAACGCCTGGATAGTCTGCTGCACAGTCAGTCTTATCGTGCTTAGCGTAAATCGCGAGTTGTCCTACTGGCGTATCAACAATAAAATGCCGAGTCTTTTCCATATTCAATCCGCTCCTTGTTTTCGGTGATATCTTTCATGACTGAATCCATAGCGGAGAGTACTACCTCAACTCCCTCGAAGATGTGGTCACTATCTAATGCCCACATCATGTCATGGAATTCGCCCTCTGGCGTATAGACAAAGCACTCCCACCAGTTGTTGTGTTCCATATCGAGTCGATACCGTTTATGCGTATCACCCATGGCAGCATATAAGGCATGGTCCGTCTTCAGATATGGCAAAACATCAACGCCAAAACGTCCAGAGTTACTCTTATCTTTGACATAGAGTAATTCTGTACCATCACTCTTATCGTAAAGTGAGGCGTAGATATCTCCGCAGGCGTGAATGGCAAAAACACACCCGCGCACCTTGATAGATACCACCAGGCCGCCGTACCAGAGGGAAGAATACTGCTTGCGGCAAATCGGCTGATGGAATTCAACTTTGATAGGTTGATGTATCTTTCCAATCTGCTTTCTGATCTGCCAGCAAAGGTGTAGACGTTGTAAGGTGCTGATGCCTTCGAAGGTTATATTCTTCATGTGAGATCACCACCTCTTACCACTTAAAGTCACCGGGATGATCATACTCATGCCAATTCACATTCAAGGCACGAGATACAATCTCCTCCAACTGAGCAATCCTCAGCCCAGAGGCACCGTCACACTGCGCAGAGAAGATCACATCGCTCATCTGCATGAAGAGTTCATAGGCCGTGCAAGGACTGTCTCCATGAATTGCTACGAAATAGTCCATAGCTTCATAGGAGGCTTTCTTCGGGGCCTTGATTCTTTTCAGAACACGCATGAGTGTTGTGACGGGATAGCGGATCTCGATGTTCATAAGCTGCACTTGCTTGTCCAGCGCCTTTTCAAATTGCGCATAGACCAATCTGAGCTGTTCCTCAAAATACTGCATATCCACACCATTCTTGTGTTCGGTGCGAATGGAGTACCCCAATGGAACAATACGACTCTCGGCACCAACCAGAAAAATCGGATAGAGATTTGCGCCGCTCATACCCACATCGGAGGTGGAAAAGCGCAGCGCAGGAACCATTTTCTCGGTTTGCAAGCCTTTGGCAGCAATCTCCCTATGATATGTATCAAGGAGTTTGTCTGCCTGGCCATCCAGGCACCAGATAGCGGTTGCGATAGAGTGATCGAAGTGGGCGGTCATGAACCGATTGCCGGGATATTCTCGATCAAGGAAGTCATTGGTCGCTTTGAACAGGGGCAGCATCTCCATGACCGTGTAGTCCTTGGGATCTCCACCGTGTACGGCCGATACCTTCTCATCTGCGACTTTGATCAGGCTGTCGCCGGAGGCAACGCCCATGCAGTAGTTGAGAATCTCAGCGAATACGCTTTTGGAGACTTTGTTGAGGGCATGACCGGAGATGCGGGCACGCTCCAGAACGGTCTTGAGAGCACAGGAACGGACCGGGTAGTCCTTACCATCTACCTTCAGCAGGAGGCTGGTATTCTCCATTGTGTCTTCAAGAATCTCTGCGGCGCCATTGTGGTCATAGATCTGCATGTACAGATTCCCGAGCGTGGAGCCTCGTTCCACCGGTTCGAACTGAAGTTCTCTGGATGGGGCGGTCATCCATTTGCTGCGGGCTTTCCGGTCGCTCAGGAATTGAAAAAAATCCCCAGACTCCGTAAAGCTACGACTGAAGTTGTCCGTGAATACTTTGCTTTCTGTCATTTGCTTGTTCCACCTTTCAAATAAATATTTCTCAAACCCGCAATGCGGAATTTGGACAAAAAAAGAGCGCTCTGATCTGAAAATCAAATCAAAGCGCAAAATGAGAGGCGAAACATATTGTTCGCCCAGAAGTGCCAATATGAATTGGCTCACAGCTTATGAAGCTCCGCATCGGAGATGAAATCTAATAAGTACGGAGACAGGATACCATTAGATCCATCCGTTCGCCAGAATACCTATTTCTGCTTTCTGGGCAAAAATCAACTCACAAGTATTACATCAACCCTCCTTGAACTCATTTCGCACCGGCATTATTGCCATATAATGTCAGCGAACTTTGCGCATTACTCCGAAAACAGCATCGCGATGAGCTTTCACTTGCACGCCAAATGAGGCTATGCTATTGCCATGCCACTACAAGAAGGAGGAGACGCATCTGATGCGTCTCCTCCTTTTCATGTTTGTCACACATAATTGGGGTTACAGCTTGAATGATTTTATATCAATCATAATTGGAAAGCTCAATTCCTCTGTCATTCGTCGAACACATTCTTCCGTTTCTGCACCCACCTCACTAATTACCATATGCGCATGATCCGCATTCCAGCCACATAGGAAAAAGCTACCCTGCTCCGTCAACTCGACTGTACGCCATACGGGGCAACTGCCATCGAACTTGACGGAGCAGCCGATCATCTTACAGTGCAATGGCATTGTAGGTTCCGGAAGCCTCATAACCACGCAGACTCGGTCAGCAGAATGGAAATCCGTTACAGTAAAGTCGGCAGAAGAATATTCAACGAAGTCTCTTGTGCCTTTCGCATCCGGCTCGATATAGTTATACGCTGTTGCCAAAAGCTCGCCTCTCTTTTCTATCGCATACTGAGTGAAGCGTTTTGGCTGAGCATAAAAGGTGTATGGCAAATGCTCGTGCTCGTTATAGTACCTCTGTAATGCAGCGCTATACATTTTTTCCCTCCTCACAAGTTTCTCCAATGTCATGGGCTCTAAAGTAGATCCCTCAATGGCACCTTTCGTTCCACAAACCAACGGCCTATCGTATTACCCGTTAGATTGGTGGATCGTTCAAAATAGAGATATGTTCTTGCACCATTGACTTGGATGGTGTAACGATCGCCTTGCCCGCCGGCTTTTGCAGCATAGGCTGGGCGAATATCGATCACGCGGTCTATTTCATATTTCTGGCCATCCTCCCAGATGATTTCCCTGGGCAGCATTGTCCCATCCGAACGATGCTCTACAAAAACGCTCACATAGACCTTATAAGCCTCACCTGGCAGCATACTTAACTCAACGGCTGCTCCAGATCTCGCTTGAGGAAATCCCCATGCGCAATATACGGAGCTATGATTCTTATACCTTGGCATTGTAGAATCCGGAGCTTGAAGTCCAGTAACTCAGGTGGCACATACAAACACTTCGCTGTCTGATAAAAGTCCATTTGCATCTCCAGCGCTTCTAAGACGGTGTCATCGCTGAGCATGAACTCCGCAGCAAACACATTTGCCTCATACTCCATTCGATTTGTATCCTCAAACATCGCAAACTCATGGAAGGTGTTAATGGCAGAATCGCTGTGGAGGACTGCATGCCCAAGCTCGTGCGCAATGATGATCCGTTGAATGCTGTCGGGCAAATCACTGTTGATTACAATCAGTTTGCACCGAGAAGAAACCAGGAAAAAGCCCTTGCAGGAACGGGGACTCTTTCCCATTGGACGATCCATCACCTGGATATCCAAATACTCGCAGATCTCATACGGGTCATCTGTCTGATATTTCATCTTCAATCGACTTACTTCCTGCCTAATCGTCATCGTCAGCAATCCACTCGCCTCACTTCAGAAAGTAGTTTTCTATTATACAGCCTGACAGTACCACAAGGGTTGTCCAAAAATCCGTACACTCAGATTATTCCTGCTTACTTTTTGTAGTCTTTACGGGTGAACTTCTCGCTGGCTCGCTGCTTATTAGCAAAATACGCCTCAGTGACTGCTTGGAAGAAAAGCTCCTTATCCTGCTCAGGGACATCTCCACCAGCAAAGAGAGCACGCGTTTGTGTCAGCAGCTGCTCTACATCAGTTGCTCCTTTACGGCCATAGGCTGCTCTTGCGCTCTCGATGTATGGTGCCTCTTCAAGTCCATAGTTGGGATCTACGATCTCATCGTTGCTTAGATATGCCGTGGAAACACCCAGCACCTCTGCCAACCTCTGAAGATTTACACCGCGAGGCATTACACCTTGTTTTTCGTATTTGGTAATCGTGCGCAGCGTGACACCAATCTTATCGGCCAGTTCTGTTTGCGTAAGGCCCAGATGCGTGCGGCTCTCTCGAATCTTTTCACCAGTCGTCTTCATAACCGTCTCCTCTCGCAGGTTTGGAAAGTTTTTGAAAGTTCTATTGACAAACCATTTTCTGACCTGCTATTTTGTTATTAGAACTTATTGGAACTTAATAGAACTCGGTTGGAACTTTAGGCTCATTATATTCTGCGAACTGGAACTTGTCAATAGGAACTTTTAGGAACTTGATGGAACTATTTCTTGAGGGTTATGGACAGGAGGTATGCCGAATATGGAAGGCCGAGTTGTATTGCATAGTGACCTCAACAACTGCTATGCGAGTATTGAATGTATGCTGCATCCGGAATTGCGTGGAAAGTACATTGCGGTTTGCGGCAGCACAGAGGATCGACATGGGATCGTTCTTGCGAAGAACCAATTGGCAAAGCAATGTGGGGTGAAGACAGGTGAAGTGATTTGGGAGGCAAAGCAAAAATGTCCACAACTGACGATTGTAGAACCGCATATGGAACAATATCTGAAATTCTCCAAAATTGTCCGCTCTATCTATTTGCGATACTCTCCGGAAGTCGAGTCATTTGGCATTGATGAGAGCTGGATTGAACTGACTGGGGCTCCGCTTCTCCAGCAGAAAACTCCGCTTGAAATCGCCAACGAGATTCGGACTACTGTGAAAGAAGAAGTCGGACTCACCGTTTCCATTGGCGTCAGCTTCAATAAGATTTTCGCGAAACTCGGCTCAGACATGAAGAAACCAGATGCCGTGACCGTTATAACACGGGAATCCTTCAAAGATCAGATCTGGCCGCTCCCCGTTTCAGACCTGCTCTATGTGGGGCGAGCAACGACGGAAAAGCTTCGGCTCTACGGGATCCGTACCATCGGAGATCTGGCCCAAGCGGATCGGGCGATGCTAATTCGCCGGCTTGGCGTCAATGGTGAAAAGCTGTGGGTGTTTGCCAATGGCCTAGATCAATCGCGCGTTATGCCATGCGACTACGAAATCCCCATCAAGAGCGTGGGGCACGGAATCACCTGCACGGCAGACCTGCGTACAAATGAAGAGGTTCGATATGTTCTGATGGAGCTCTCGCAGGAAGTGGGCTCAAAGCTGCGGAAAAGCAAACTGGCTGCCACGCGCGTCCGCATCAGCGTTCGCGACAACACATTATCTCAGAGAGAGTATCAGGGGAAGCTGGAATTTCCAACCCAAAGTTATACAGAGATCGCTGCGGCTGGCTTTGATCTGTTCTGTCGGCGTTATCCATGGACTGCGGATGTTCGATCTCTAACAATTAGTGCGATCGACCTGATTCCCTCGGATACACCAATTCAGCTCGATCTTTGGTCTGACTTTGAGAAGCATCATAAGCGTTTAACTTTGGAACGCACCGTGGAAGATATCCGCCATCGCTATGGGCTCGGTATGATCAATTTCGCAGCACTTACCTTTGGATTGAAAATGCCGACACATCGCGAGATCGAATATAAAATGCCATCTGTTATGTATCACTAAGGAGGGACTGATTTTGATAACCAAAGTTGAGGAATTCCGGGACAAGCATACTGTCTCGGTCAACAGCAAGGGCGATATCCTTATCACAGGCTTCACCAACGCGAAAAATGAGAAGTGCTTCTGCATTATGGCAGACGGCCATCGCTATCATGAGTATGGCATCTCCACCGGCAGCCTCCTTCTCTGCCAGCGCGGCGCCGCCATCAATGACGGAGACCTCATCATCGTGAAAGAGGACGGAGCTTTTACTATTTATCTTTATCTGAAAGACCGCAAAATCAAGGAGGATGGCGATAAGCGCATTCTCCATAACAAGTCCAAGGCCTACGCCAAAGTGATTGGCTCGTTCAACTTCTTTGAGTAATCAGGTCTGGCAGAAAGGATGGATCATGAGCAAATTCCAAAACTACCTGAAAACATTTGACATTACCAGTACGCTGACCGAGGAAGATATTGAAAAGACGATGGCATTGCTCCAAATCTATGGGCCCACCGTTAGACGGACAGCCGCAAGAATCGATGAATTTGAGGAAGAGTGCTATGAGAGCCGGCGGCAATCCATCTCAGACTTCATCAATTTAGCCATCGACTATGATCGTGACACCGATCGCAAACGCATTTCGGACCGTTTGGCGGAGATGGGGCACAGCATGGAGCTGCTTTCCGTTATGGAAGAGGCATTGGTGTTAGTGAAGGACACCCCGCCGAACGGCGGCACCTACTATAGCATCCTGCAGGCCCGCTACTTTGATGTCTACTGCACTTCCAATGAGGATGCCTTCCTGAATCTGGGGATGTCCTCGTCTACTTACTATCGTCACATCAAGCCGGCGATTCGAGCATTTGCCGCAAGTCTCTGGTGTGTTGTTATTCCTGACCTGATCATCAAGGAACATCTCCAGAATAATGGGAGTCAGGTGGGAGTCTCATGAGAGTCAAATGAGAGATAAAATGATGGAAAATAGAGAGGAGATTGGAAGCCAAGCGAAATTGTAGTGTAGAGAGTCACCCCTTATAATGGATTATGCTGAAGCACCTATAGCCTCTCGGGGAATTTCCCCGAGAGGCTTTTTTGATCCCCGCGTGCAACAGCCAATACTGGAACAAATTGCCGACCATTCTCGCATGAGAGTGGCCGGCTTTTTTGTTGCCTTGACTGGGAGCATGATCCATGTCCAGCGCTGGCAATCGGGCTCGTGGCCCGCCTTCAAGTCGTTCGTCCACATCCGCAAACGAAACGACTTGGAGGTATAAATGAAGACTATCAGAATCAAAGACTACTATGGCATTTATCAGGAAATTCCTGTCAGCGATGAGCTGTATGAAGAATGGCGCGCTCTTCAGAATGAAACGCAGCGCGTCCATCGCAAAGAAGTATATCACCGTGATTGGACACCAATCGAGGACCTTTTCGAAATGCCGAAGTCTTATGAGCAGAATCCGATGGAAGATACGTTGCTGTGGGATGAGCAGGTCGCTGCGCTGTATGCAGCGATCGCGCAACTTACCCCGATCCAGCAGCGCAGAATCCACATGCTGATGGAGAATATGACGATCCGTGAGATCGCCCGTCAGGAAGGGTGCCATATGAACGCAGCGCTGAAATCTGTCAACGGTGCGCTCAAAAAGCTCCACGATCTTCTGAAAGACTGGGCATAAATGCCTAAATGGAAAACATTTAGTGTAGTTGTTGTTCTATGAGAACACTATGCGTAATTTCTTTTAGATGCTTCGAGTGCGACATCACACGCACTTTGTTAAACGAAATAAGGAGGTTCCAATCCATGATTATCTCTGTCGATCACGGCAATAAATCGATCAAGACCCCGAACGCGCTTTTCACCTCCGGCCTGATTTCGTCCGAAGGGCTGCAAGGATTCAAAACGGACTATATCGGCTGGAACGGGCGCTACTATACGCTGACAGAACAGCGCATTTCTTATCTGCGCGACAAAACCGAAGACGAGCGGTTCTATGTCCTGACTCTCTTCGCTATCGCCAAGGAACTGGAGCGGCGCAAGGCAGCTGAAACGCTGGATCCAATTGACATTACGCTCCTGATTGGATTGCCCCCGGCGCACTATGAGCAGCTACACAGTCGCTTTGAGCAGTACTTTCTGCGGCACCGTGAAGCCATTGACTTCGAGTACAATGGAAAATACTACTCGATCCGTATTAGCAAAGTTCTCAGCTATCCTCAGGCATTTGCGGCCGCTGTAACACAGTACAGTACACTCAAGACCTATTCTGTTGCCTACATCATCGACATCGGCGGCTTTACCATTGACGTTCTCAAGCTGCGTAACGGACGCCCTGACCTGGCGGTGGTTGAGAGTTTTGAAAAAGGGGTTATCACCCTCTATAACAGCATTACAAGCAAATGCAATGCGCTCTATGCCCGGATCTTGGAGGACTGCGATATTGATGAAGTTATTCGCAATCAGCCTACTGTCCTTCCTGGTGAAGTGCAACAGCTGATTCGCAGCATGACAGGAGAGTTCCTTTCGGAGTTCTATAACTTCTTGCGTGAGCGCGGAATCGATGTAACGACCAGCAAATGCGTATTTGCCGGTGGTGGCTCTCTTCTCCTGAGAGGAATGATTGAGAGGGCAAATAAAGTAGCATTCCCCATTTTCATCGAAGATATTCATGCCAATGCACGCGGCTATGAACTCCTCTATCAGAGTGAGGTAGCATCGAATGGGCAGTAATAGTAAGTCTCGTGTTGTGCTCCAGTTCAATGAAATGGACTTTCGGCACCGGCGCGCACTCGATATTTTACGGCAACGACCACGCAGCATGTCCGAATTGGTCGTCAATGCGATCCTGCACTACACAAGCTGCCCAGAAGCGGCCAACGAGTTTGGCCGCGACTGGGTGGTGAGCATCGTCAAGGATGTCGTTCGCGATATGGTCACAAATGGAGAACTCCAAGCTGTATCACAACCCACGTCCCCTAAGTCGGAGAGTCCAACGCTGGCGGCTGATGATCTTGCGGATCTCGGTGGTGTCATGGGTATGTTCCGGTCGAAGGAGTAATGCCATGAGCAATAAGAAATTTGGATATGCTCGTGTATCCACAGCTGAGCAAAATGAGGATCGTCAGGTCCTTGAATTGCTCGAGTACGGCATTGAAGAGCGTGATATCTATGTGGACAAGCAGAGCGGCCGTAGTTTTGAGCGAACAAACTACATGTCGCTACGAAATAGCATTTTGCGTAATGGTGATATCTTGGTCGTTAAAAGCATTGATCGTTTTGGCCGCAATTACTCTGGAATTCGCACCGAGTGGGAATATCTTACCAAAACGCTTGGTGTGGACATCGTTGTCCTGGACACGCCCATTTTGGATACGACCCGATACAAAGATCTGCTCGGTAGTGTAATCACGGATATTGTCCTCGCCGTACTATCTTTCGGCGCTCAGCTGGAAGTTGATACCAAGTCGAAGGCACAGGCGGAAGGTATTGCCGCCGCGCATCTAAAGGGTGTCAAATTTGGGCGGCCAAAGTGTTCTGTAAAGGATTGGGATATCTATTACCCCAAGTGGAAGCAAGGAGAAATCACGGCTGTCGAGTGCTATAGGCAGTTGGGCGTCAGCGCATCGACATTTTATCGGTTGGTGCATAAGTTTGAGTCGGAGGAAAAAGCACGATGAAACGCTGCATTATATACGCAAGAATTGGAGGGCCAGCTTCGGAGGTAAATAACAGCCTCATGCAAGCACAGCTGGCCGGACTCCGCACAACCGCAAAAGGCCTCGGCTTGGAGGTCGTAGCAGAGCTCCCTGTTTTTGAGTATGGCACTGATGGGAACCGGCAAAGCATCAAGACGCTGGCTCGGGATAGGCGGCATGGCCTTTACGAATGTGTGCTGGTAAAGAATTTGTCACGTTTGGCCCGTGGAGAGGCCATTCTCGAAGTTGGCCGCAAATTCGCAAGTGCCGGGCTTTCGGTCTACACACCTTCCGGTCGTGCTGAACTGATTCCGCCTGTTTATGCCTTCTACTCTAGATATCGCACAGAAGGAGGTCCTGCATTTGGCTCGCGAAACAAAAAATGAGGATCGAAAGCAAAGAATTCGTGACGCTTTCCAAGAGGGGCAAGCAGTAGAACGGATGCCAGCTCGCGAGGACATGCAGCCTCAGAACTCCGAAGATGTTGAGCTGAGGGTAGCTCCATATTGCCGTGTCAGTACCATGTCTGAAATGCAAGCGGAGAGTTTTGAAATTCAACAGCAATACTACTCCGAGTGTATTGCAAAGCATCCAAACTGGGTGCTGGTTCGGATCTATGCCGATGAGGGAATTTCGGCGACTTCCGTGAAAAACCGCAAGGAATTCAATCAGATGATTGAAGATTGCCAAGCTGGAAAGATCGACATGATCATCACGAAGTCTGTCTCTCGATTTGCTCGTAATGTCGTTGACTGCATCAAATATGCCCGTATGCTAAGGTCCCTGTCTCCGCCTGTCTCTATCTACTTCGAGACGGAGAACATCAACACACTCTCTCAAAATGGCGAATTGCTTCTCACCGTTCTTGCGGCATTTGCGCAGGACGAGAGCGTCAATAAGTCCATCAGCGTAGCATGGGGCATCCGCCAGCGCTTTGCAAAGGGAATTCCGAAATTAGTCAAGCCCTATGGCTATCAGCTTGAAGACAACAAGCTGATCGTGGATGAAGATGAGGCCGGCGTAGTTATTCGGATCTTTGCATTCTACCTTGGAGGGAAAACGCCATACGAAATCGCGAAGATTTTAACTTCAGAAGGGATTCCCTCTCCAGCCGGGAAATCGCATTGGACGGTATCGTCTGTCACCTATATTCTTGGCAATGACCGCTACTGTGGCGATATCATCATGCAAAAGAGCATTTGCGTAGATCTGTTCGCTCATAAGCGTGTGCGCAACTTAGGTCAGGCTGAGCGGTTTCGAGTGAGGGACGCTCACACGCCGCTGGTTTCCAAAGAGGATTGGCGAGAGGTAAAAAACAGAGTTTCTATGCCAGATCGTGAGGCTGTAATTTTGGAAGATATTACGGGCGAAGGAGTTTTAGCCGAACTCCACCCAATTCAGTTCAAGGAGGATGTCGATATATGAACGCTTGCCTTTCTGACTTTCGTGTTGTGAACCCGACGCTGCGGACATTCAGCGCAGCAGAGGCGCGCATTGCGCAATCGTCTATTCGCTTTAATAATCTGAGTGCGGCAGAACTTGGATACCCCGAAAATGTTCGGCTCCTGATCAGTTCCGAAGGCACTACTCTGGCTATTCAGGCGTGTGATAAAGACGATCCATGCGCCGTTCCCTTTATGTCTGGAAGAACCGCAGAGGATCTGAAAGGGCAGAAAAAGTGGACAACTGTGAGTAACCGAATGCTGATGCACATCATCCGCACAAAACTCGGTTGGGATAGCGGCAAGACGCCTCGCCGCTTCTACGGTGTACCTTGGCCTGAGCAGTATGCGATCCTGTTCGATCTGACCCGTGCAGCCCCTCCGCGCACCCGTACTCCTAATCTGTCGGTTGAAGATATGCTGCGCACCTACGAGCTGGCGGCATCTGGCACCTTGATGCCTGTGGGGGGCAACACATGGGCAAAAACAAACAAGTTTGCTTCTGTGCCGCCGAGTAGAGTGATTGAGGCTCAGTTTGTAAATGTGA
>ERZ857801.839-NODE-839-length-38927-cov-12.847834_pt1 | contig 38927 bp, 40 predicted proteins | sample MGYA00519762_ERZ857801 | MGnify/ENA primary metagenome ERZ857801 (study PRJEB31778, sample SAMEA3449368) | human gut metagenome | biome: human gut; feature: human-associated habitat; material: faeces | place: United Kingdom | collected 2010/2012 ...
TTTCGCGCGCAGGTGCCCGGCAACCGCCCCGTCTGACACTTTTTGATACCCGCCTGCCCAAGCCACCACAACGGGGACAGACACCTTTGTGGTGGTTGGGGGGCGTTTGTCTCGATCTGTATCAGCTAGGCCGTCAAAATCGGGTCTGGTGTTACAGATTGAGATTGTTCGGTCTGTCCCTGCAGTTTGTCTCGATCTGTAACAGGTAGAGACGATTTAGCCCGCTAGATGTTACAGATCGAGACGGAAGATTCTAGTCCACGGCGATGTCGAGGTTTTTACCGATGAGGCCTACGTAGCCGCCCTCGCCGGCGGGATATTTGACTGAATAGGAAAAAAAGGAAAAAATAGGAAAAAAAGGAAAGGAGACTCATGACTGAAACCATCTTCTCCCCCTCATTTGGAAATCGCCCGTCCTATCTGGTGGGGCGCGGGAACGTGATTTCGACATTCATCTCCGGTCTTGAGCAGGAGCCGGGCAATCGCGACCGAGCCATGCTCATGCTTGGACAGCGAGGCAGCGGCAAGACGGTTCTTCTGTGGGAACTTGCCGACCGCGCACGCAAGCTCGGCTTTGTTGTCGCCACGCCCACCGTAGCCTCCGAGGATATGCTCGAGCGCATTGTTGAGAAGATCCAGGAAGCGGGCGAGCCCTACGCCAACAAGCATCGTCTCCCCAAACTTGCGGGCGGCAGCCTGAGCGTCTTCGGCTTCTCAGCCGGCCTTGAGTTCACGCGCGATGTGCAGGAAACCAAAAGCTTCCAGTTCAAGCTCACGCAGCTGGCGCGCAAGCTGACCGAGCAGCGCGCGGGAAATTTCCCGCGCCTCCTCGCTGCGCCGGAGGGCCAGCAGCTGCGACTGCTGGGCGCGCAGCGCCCGGTTGATGGCCGCGCGAAACGCCTCCTCCCGGATGCAGACCGCGCAGAAGCCCGCGGGCAGGTCGCCCTCGTTCGCCTGTCCCTGCCGCAGGATCGTCCCGGCGCAGGCCGAAAGCAGACGGCAGGTATCGTCCGCGCGCTCCTGCCAGCACTGCTGGTGCTTGACGCAGCTGCGGCAGACGTCGTCCGCCGCACTGTCAAAGATCAGCGCCGGGGCCGTCTGGGCTTCCTGCCCGGAAAGAGACAGCTTCGTCTCCATCCGCTGCAGGACATCCGCCGTCTGCACCAGCGTGCTGGCCGCAGCAGGCGCGTCCCGCCGCGCATCCGGCAGCGCAAAGCCGGGGAGCAGGCACGAGAAAACCGCGCCTGCCAGCACGCCCAGCGTCCAGCCCGCGTGCTCCCCGCCCCAGACGAGCACACACAGAAAATAAAGCCCCGCAAACGCCGCCGCCCGCGCCGTCCGGCGAAGGTCCGCCATCCGGCAGACAAGAAGCGGCAGGCAGAAGCAGGCCGTCTGCGGCGGAGACGGAAGGCTCCCGAGATCGAGCACCAGCCCGCAGGCCGCGCCAATCAGAAGCGCGTCCTGCGCGTCCTCCACCAGCAGGCACACCGCCGCTGCGCCGACCACGGACAGCGGAACGCCGAACGGCAGCTCCACGCGCACAAGTCCCGCAAGCAGACACACCGCCGCAGCGTATGGCCGCAGCCTGGCAGTCTCCTCCGCCGGGCAGAGCGCCCGGATGCTCACGACCAGCAGCGTCAGCCGCAGCGCAAGCAGCAGCGCCGCCCGGATGCCGCCGTCGGCCTGCAAAACGAAAATCAGCCCCAGCAGTGCGTAGATCCCGCCCGCCGCCGCCGGGACAAAGCCGCGCCTCTGCGCGGGCAGCAGATCGCGGAACAGGCAGCTGCCCGCCAGCATCAGAAAACCCGCCGCGACCGGCTCCAGCGCAGCCGATAAGCCCCAGAACACGGCATAGCCCGCCACGGCCCCGAGATACGCGCACACAGCCGCCGGGCCGAACGGCAGCACGCACACCGGTGCAAGCGCCAGCGGCACGTGCGCCGATAAAAGCCCTGCTCCCGCCAGCACAAGGCTGAAGCCGCCCGCTCCGAGCGCGCGCAGCGCCTCGCGCAGCACGGGCCGCGCCGCCAATCCCTGCGCCAGACGCTGCCGCAGCTGCTCCGCTCCTGCTGTTCCCATCGCGCCGCCTCCTTTTGTTCCTTTGCGCAGTGTACCACCCGGAACGGGCGGAAACCCGTCGGGAAATGGCGCGGGAAACGCCGGAACGGCTCCGGCGCACGGCGGCAAAAAGAAAAGCCATCCTTCTTCTTGCGTTTATGGGGAAAATAGCGTAGAATAATAAAAAATCCCGGAGGGGGCCTTGACTTGGGTAAGGAGACGGAATACAAGCTGGCTGTCGGCGATCTGCAGCTGCTCGACTGCATTCTGTGCAGCCGGATGGTTATGGAAAAGCTGTGCGCGCCCTATGCCTATATCCGGATGCGGACAACGTATTACGATACGGAGGACGGCTTTCTTGCGCAGCGGCGCTGGATGCTCCGCCTGCGCACGGAGGACGGCCGCAGCGTCGTCACCATGAAGACCCCCGGCGAGGGGCATACGCGCGGCGAATGGGAGGTCGAGAGTGCGTATCTCGACGAGGCGCTGCCGAAGCTGGCCGCGCTCGGCGCGCCGCAGGAGATCGCCGCCCTGCAGCCGGACGCGCTTGCGCCCATCTGCGGGGCAAGCTTCACCCGCATCACGGCGGAGCTGCGGCTGTCGGAGAACACCAGCTGCATGATCTGCGGCGACGTCGGCGATCTGACCGGCGGGGGCAGGACGGCGCTTCTGTGCGAGCTGGAGCTGGAATTAAAGCAGGGAAGCGAGGAAGCGCTTTCCGCGTTCGCGCGGGCGCTTATGGACACCTATCATCTGTCCGAGCAGCCGCTCAGCAAACTGCAGCGCGCACGGGCGCTTGCAGAATAAACCGCCCATGTACCCATGCGGCAGAAAAACGAGGGAAAACGATCATGGATATCAACAAAAACGCCAATCTGAGTATGCTCTGCGATTATTACGAGCTCACCATGGGCAACGGCTATTTCGTGCAGGGTATGCAGGACCGCATCACGTATTTTGATATTTTCTTCCGCTCCGTGCCCGATAACGGCGGCTTTGCCATCGCGGCGGGTCTGGAGCAGGCGATCGAGTACGTGCAGCAGCTGCATTTTGACGAGGACGATATTGCGTATCTGCGCAGCCGGAATATGTTCGACGAGGGCTTCCTGCAATATCTGCGCGGCTTCCGCTTCACGGGCGATATCTGGGCCGTGCCGGAGGGCACGCCGATCTTCCCGCGCGAGCCGATCATGACCGTCCCGCCATTCAGGCGCAGCTCGTCGAGACGTTTCTGCTGCTGACGCTCAACCACCAGAGCCTCATCGCGACGAAGGCCAACCGCGTCGTGCGGGCCGCGAAGGGCCGCACCGTTCTGGAATTCGGCTCCCGCCGGGCGCAGGGCGTCGACGCGGCGGTCGACGGCGCGCGCGCCGCTTACATCGGCGGCTGCAAAGGCACGGCCTGCACGCTGACCGATCAGCTCTACGGCGTTCCGGCCGGCGGCACGATGGCCCACTCGTGGGTGCAGATGTTCCCGTCGGAATATGAGGCGTTCAAAGCCTACTGCGAAACCTATCCCGACAACCCCACGCTGCTGGTCGATACGTACAATACGCTCAAATCCGGCATCCCGAACGCCATCCGCGTCTTCAATGAGGTTTTAAAGCCCCGTGGACTTACAAAATGCGGCATCCGGCTCGACTCCGGCGACATGACATATCTGACGAAAAAGGCGCGGAAGCTGCTCGACGAGGCAGGCTGGCAGAGCTGCAAAATCTCGTGCTCGAACTCGCTCGACGAGTATATTATCGAGGACATCCTCAACCAGGGCGCGCAGATCGACCTGTTCGGCGTCGGCGAACGGCTCATCACGGCCAAATCCGAGGCCGTGTTCGGCGGCGTGTACAAGCTGACGGCCATCGAGGACGAGAACGGGACTATCATCCCCAAGATCAAGATCAGCGAGAACGTGGGCAAGATCACGAACCCGCACTTCAAAAAGGTCTACCGTTTCTTCGGCAACGACACCGGCAAGGCTATCGCGGACTATCTGTGCGTCCACGACGAGACGGTCGACGACAGCAGCGATCTGGAAATTTTCGACCCGCAGGCGACGTGGAAGCGCAAGAGGGTCTATAACTTTACGGCGAAGGAGCTGCTCGTGCCGATCTTCAAAAACGGCGAGCTGGTCTACAAGCTGCCGAAGCTGGACGACATTCAGAAATACTGCGCCGAGCAGGTCGACACACTCTGGGACGAGGTCAAGCGTTTTGACAACCCGCACACCTATTACGTCGATCTGTCGCAGAAGCTGTGGGACATCAAGGACCGGCTGCTGCATGAGGGCGGCAGGCTCGACCGATAAAAGTATCGCATCCGCCCGGCTTGCCGGACGGATGCGCATTTATGGAGGGATACAGCATGGCCATTCGCGTGGGGATCATCGGACGGAATTTTGTCGTCGACTGGATGCTGGCGGCGATGGAGCAGGTGCCGGAGCTGCGCCCGGCGGCGATTTATTCCAGAGACGAGGAAACCGGCAGGGAATTCGCGGAAAAATACCATCTTGACGCGGTGTTCACCGATCTGGAGGCGTTTGCGGCCTCGGACGCGTTCGACGCGGCGTATATCGCAAGCCCGAACCTCTGCCACTTTGACCAGGCCATGTGCCTGCTGCGGCACGGCAAGCACGTGCTGCTGGAAAAGCCGGGCGTTCTGACCAGAAAGCAGACGGAGACGCTCGTCGAGACGGCAAACGCCAATCACGTGGTCTATCTGGAGGCCATGCGGCTGGTGTTTGACGACGCGCTGCCCATCATCCGGGACGCGCTGCCCGAGATCGGGACGCTTCGCCGCGTCACGGCGGAGTTCACGCAGTATTCCTCCCGCTACGACCGCGTCCGCGCAGGAGAGCCGCATATCAACGCCTTTGACCCCGCGCTGTGCAACGCGGCGATCCTGGACATGGGCTGCTATCCCATCCACGCGCTTATCTCCCTGTTCGGCGAACCCGCGCACGTATCGGCGGAAGCCTATCATCTGGAAAGCGGGTTTGAGGCGGGCGGCATCGCGCTTCTGCGCTATTCCGGCTTCGTCTGCGAGGCAATCTGGTCGAAGGTCTGCAAACAGGCCGCGCCCACCACATTCATGGGCGAGGACGGCTCGATCCTGCTCGACGATATCAACCACATCCGCCGCATCTGGCTCGTGCGCCGCAGCGGAGAGACGGTCGAGCTGCCATACCGCGAAAAGCTGCCGAACAACATGATGTACGAGCTGCGCGAATTCGCGAGCTATATCGCCTCCGGCACGCAGCCGGAAAAGCGCAACCGCGACAGCATCCTCACCGCCGCCGTCATCGAAGAAGCCCGCCGCCAGACGGGCACGACATTTGATGGGCTTTGATTTCGCCGCGCTGCGCCCGGAAGTCCGAGCAGCAGGCAGCAGCGAAAAGGGGAATCCCCTCGGCAAATCCGAATTGCATTTCTCCACGTAGCTGTAGGGGCCGACGACCCTGTCGGCCCAAAAATGTTGCGAATTTGCCGTAGATTCCCGTGAAAACACAGCATCCTGCGGGCGGACAGAGTCGTCCGCCCCTACACCTGTCTCAGAAATCCTGTGCAAAACAGGAAAATAATGCTTCTTCGACAGAGTGTAACGCCCACGGCGCTGGGAGCGCCGTGGGCATATTTTGCGCTATTATGCGTTTGCGCGGTCCATAAGAATGATTTCCACGTCGGAGGAAACGCCGCCGTGGTAGATGGTGAGTGTGATGGTCTGGCCGGCAGTGAACTGGTTCTTGACGCGGTTGAGCTGCTCCATCGTCGTGACGGAGACGCCATTGATGGCGGTGATGATGTCGCCCTCGGAAATGCCCTTGGCGGCAGCGTCGCTGTTGCGGTAAACGCGCGTCACATAGATGCCCTGCGGCAGACGGTAATAGATGCGGTACGTCGCGGGGAGCGTCTCGCCGTCGATGCCGATGGCCGGACGGCCGGAGACATAGCCCTTTTCGATCAGCTCGTCGATGATGGGCTTGGCCGTGTCGATCGGGATGGCAAACCCGATGCCCTCGACGGTCGTGGACGAGGAATAGAAGTTGCTCATCTTCATCGTGTTGATGCCGATGACCTGCCCGTAGCAGTTGATGAGCGGCCCGCCGGAGTTGCCGTTGTTGAGCGCGGCATTCGTCTGGATCAGGCTCATGGTGCGATCGTTGACGGTCAGATCGCGGTTGATCGCGGAGACGATGCCGTCGGTCATGGTGCCGCGCAGCGCCGTTCCGAGCGGGTCGCCGATGGCGGCGACGCTGTCGCCGACCTGCAGAACGGACGAATCGCCGAACTCAGCGGCCTGCAGCCCTTCGGCCTCGATCTTCAGAACGGCAAGATCGCTCGTCTCGTCGCTGCCGATGATCGACGCGGTATATTCCCGGCTGTCCGCCGTCAGGACGCTCACGGCCTGCGCGCTTTCGATCACATGATGGTTCGTGATGACATATCCGTCCTCCGACATGATAATGCCGGTCCCGCTGGCCTTGCCGGACGGCGTGACGGTCACGATGGAGACGACGCTTCCGATGCACCGGCGGTAGATCTCCTGCAGGCTCAGCGCGCCCGCTTCATCGGAGGCGACGGTCGGCACGCCTGCGGGCGACTGCGTGATCGTCAGCTGCGGCAGCTCCTCGGCGACCTGCTGCGTCTGCGCAGGCGCTTCGGTCTGAACGGACGGTTCCGTTTCCTTTGCTGTCTGCGTCTGCTCGGTTGGAGCGGTCTGCGCCGGCTGCGTGCCGACGGTCAGAAGAAAGCCGGTATCCGACCGGTTGATCGTCACGCCGACATCGCGCACCAGATGCACCGTGCCGGTCACGGCCAGCGCCAGCAGACCCAGGATCACGATCGCCGTGATCCATTTTCCGGTGTGCCTGCGCCTGCGATCCTCCATCGGCGTCGGCTGCGGCTGCCAGTTCTTTGTGGAATTGTCGTCATAGAAGCTATTGTTGTCAAAGCTCATATCAGACACCCTCTTGCTTGGTTATGCACTTAGTATATCCCGCGGATTTGAACAGACATTGAACGATCTGTAAACCTTCCGTGCAGTCCGTCAGCGGACTGTGGGCAGCGTGAAGTTGAACTGCGTCACGCCGTTTTCGCTCGTGGCCCAGATATCGCCGCCGTGCGCGCCGACGATGGTCTTCGCGATGTAGAGGCCGAGGCCCCAGCCCTCGCGGTCAGCCGAACGGGATTTGTCGGCCTTGTGGAAGCGGTCGAACAGCAGCGGCAGCTCGGCCTTGTCGATGGTCGGGCCGGTGTTTTCGACGCTCACGCGGGCCTTGCCGCCGTCGACCTGCACCCGCAGGGCAAGCCTGCCGCCGTCGGGGCAGAATTTGATGGCGTTGTCGATCAGGTTATAGATGACCTGCGTGATGCTGTCGCGCTCGGCCCGCGTCCAGACGGGCTTGTCCGGCAGATCGACGCGCACGTCGAGATGCTTGTTATAGATCTTCTGCTCGAAGGTGATGAGCACGTCGCTCAGCTCCTCGCCGAGATCGAAGCGCGTTTTCCGGCTCTCCTCCACGCCCATGGCCTGCAGCTTCGCGATGTCGAGCATATTGCGCACCAGCCGCGAGAGCCTGCGCACTTCGCCGGAGACGATCTGCATATAATGCTGCTGCTTTTCCGGCGGGATGGTCCCGTCGAGCATGCCGTCGATGTAGCCGCCGATGGTGGTCATGGGGGTTTTCAGCTCGTGCGAGACGTTTGCGACGAATTCCTGTCTGCGCTGCTCGGATTTTTCCAGAGAATCCGCCATGGTGTTGAAGGCGTTCGCCAGATCGACGACCTCCTCGCCGCAGCTTTCGGGGACCGTCACGCGGGTATCCAGCTCGCCGCGGCCAAAACGCCGGGCCGCGTCCGCGACCTTTGCCAGCGGCTGCGCCTGCTGGTGCGACAAAAACGTCGCCGCGGCCAGCGCCAGCACCAGCACGATGATCGCCACATAGAAAAACAGCGACGAACTGCGCTGCATAAAATCCGTGATCTGCGTCATGTCGGAGGAGATGATGACATAGCCGATCGTCTCGTCCGTATCATTGGCGACAATGGGCCTGCCCGCGATGTATCGCCGTCCGTCGTGGATGCCGGCCAGCGTCCCGACGCGGAACGTTTCGCCGCTGGCGTCAATTTCGGTGATGAGATTCGCATCGACCTGCTGGCCGATATGTTCACAGTTAAACTCGTCGCACGAGCACAGCACGACGAAGCCGTTTTCGTCGCAGACCAGTGCCTCGGCCTCGCCAACGTCGGAAAACAGGGACAGACTCAGCCGGAAGTCCCAGTTTTCCTCCAGCTCGCCCGTCGAGTCATACGCCTCGGCCAGCGAGGCGACGGCGGCCGCGTCGGCGCTGAGCGTCTCTTTTTTATCGGTTTTCAGATACCCCAGCATCAGAAACCGGAACGAAACGCCCGTAAAGATCATACAGACCAGCAGCAGCGCCGCAATGAGGGCAAACTGCCGGCTGAACGTTGTTTTCATGGTTACAGGACCTCGAATTTATATCCGACGCCCCAGACGGTCTTGAGGCTCCACTTGTCCGACACGCCCTCAAGCTTTTCGCGCAGGCGCTTGACATGGACGTCGACGGTACGGCTGTCGCCGAAATAATCAAAGCCCCAGACCTCGTCGAGCAGCTGGTTGCGCGTGAAGACGCGGTTCGGGCTGGACGCGAGATGGAACAGAAGCTCCATTTCCTTGGGCGGCGTCTCGATGCGCTTGCCGTCGACGATGAGCTCGAACGAGTCAAGGTCGATAATGAGCTTGTCGAAGACCAGACGGCGGGGCTTGGTCTTGTCGTCCTCGCCGCCCGCGCGGCGCAGAACGGCCTCGACACGGGCCAAAAGCTCCTTCATTTCGAAGGGCTTGGTGAGATAGTCGTCCGCGCCCTGCTTCAGGCCCTGCACCTTGTCGTTCGTCTCGCCCTTGGCCGTGAGCATGATGACGGGGGTCTTGCTGTCCTGCCGGATGGTGCGCAGGACGCTCCAGCCGTCCATCACGGGCAGCATGATATCGAGCAGCACCAGATCGGGCCGGAGCTGCCGGAACAGATCAAGTCCCTGTCCGCCGTCGGAGGCGATGCGGGTGTTGTAGCCCTCCTTTTCGAGATACATCTGCACAAGCTCGGAGATATTCGGATCGTCTTCGACGATCAGGATCGTTTTTGCCATAGGAGAAGCGCGCTCCCTTCTGATACAATATAATGAATATTATACTGCCGCTCCCTGCGTTTGCGTGAACATTTTGTAAAATCCGGCGCGGCAGTTTTTTGGTTTCCGTTTTTGCCGGTTCTGTGATATGATAATGAAAATTCCCACACATGGAGGTCCCCCCGATGATCCGCATCCGCGATCTCTCTTTGCCGCCGGACGGCGATATGGCCCGTCTCGTGCAGGCTGCCGCGCGGCAGCTGCGCATTTCTCCGAACGAGATCAAGCAGCTGGACCTGAAGAAAAAATCCGTTGACGCACGCAAAAAGAACGACGTGCGCATCATTTATACCGTCGACGTGGCCGTAAAGGGCCGGGAGGATAAAATCCTCAAAATGGCCCACAGTCCGAAGGCGTCCATTGCGCGCGACACGCTTTACAGCGTCCCGCAGCCGCAGGCGCTGCCGGACAGTCAGCCCATCATCGTGGGCTTCGGCCCGGCGGGGATGTTCGCCGCGCTGGTCCTGAGCATGGCGGGGCTTCGCCCGCTCGTGCTCGAACGCGGGCAGGACGCGAAAACGCGGCACGAGGTCGTGTCGCGCTTCTGGCAGACCGGGGAGCTTGACCCGGAGTGCAATGTGCAGTTCGGCGAGGGCGGCGCGGGCACGTTTTCAGACGGAAAGCTGAATACCGGCGTCAAGAACGAGCGCATCGGCTGGATTCTGGAGCAGTTCGCCGAGGCCGGGGCCAGCGCGGATATTCTGTACGACGCAAAGCCCCACATCGGCACGGACGAGCTGGTCACGGTCGTGCAGAACCTGCGGGAGAAAATCCTGCACTACGGCGGCGAAATCCGCTTCGGCACACGGCTGACCGGCATCGAAGCCGAAAACGGCCGCATCACAGCCGTCCGCGTACAGAGCGCAGACAGCGAGACGGTGCTTCCGGCCTCCCGCGTCCTGCTTGCCATCGGGCACAGCGCCCGCGATACGTTTGAGGCACTGCACAGCGCCGGGGTACCGATGGAGCCGAAGCCGTTTTCCATGGGCGTGCGCATCGAGCACCCGCAGCGGCAGATCAACGAGAACCAGTATGGCCCGTTTGCAGACGCGCCGGGGCTTGGCGCGGCAGATTACAAGCTGAACGTGCAGCTGCCAAGCGGCGGCTCGGCCTATACCTTCTGTATGTGCCCCGGCGGGTACGTGGTTGCAGCCGCGTCGGAGCCGGGCGGCGTCGTGACGAACGGGATGTCCGACCATGCGCGTGACGGCGAAAACGCGAATGCGGCCCTGCTCGTCACACTGAACCCCGCCGATTTCCCGGACAGCTCCCCGCTCGGCGGGATGTACTGGCAGCGGCAGATCGAACAGGCGGCCTTCCGCGCGGGCGGAAGCAATTACCGCGCGCCTGCGCAGCTTGTCGGCGATTTCCTGAAAAAGCAGCCCTCGCAGGCGCTGGGCGCCGTCCAGCCGGCCTACCGGCCCGGCGTGACGCTCTGCGAGCTGCACGAGGTCCTGCCGGAGCGCATCACTTCCGTGCTCGAACAGGCGCTGCCGGAGTTGGACAAGTGCCTGCACGGCTTCGCCCGGCCCGACGCCGTCCTGACCGCGCCGGAGACGCGCAGCTCGTCCCCCGTGCGCATCCTGCGCGATGAGACGCGGCAGTCAAGTCTGCGCGGCCTGTATCCCTGCGGAGAGGGCGCGGGCTACGCCGGCGGCATCACCTCCGCCGCGCTGGACGGAATGCTGACGGCGGAAGCGATCATCAACGAATTGAGCAATCTGAAAGGATGAAGCATATGGCACAGATCATTCCCTTTCCCGCAGACGCGGAGGAACCGGAACTGGAGGCCCTTTCCCGTGAAGCGCTTCTGGCGCTTGCGCAGGAGCTGCGCGAAAAGCTCGCGGAGCTGGATGCCCGCGAGCCGGAGGATATGATGAGCAAGGCCTACGAGCGCTGGGGCGAACGCCACGAAGCGCTTGAGGACGAGCTGGACGATCTGCTGGATCTGCTGGACGGGCAGTGAATGCTTTCTGAGGCGGAAGCACCGTAAAAAGGGGCTGTCTCAAGCTTCGCGGGAAAGATTCGGAAGAACTGCAGGCGCTTCAGCCGGTAATTCGGTTCCCGTTTTTATCAAAATTCTTCCGCAGGGCGTGCTCGGTCGGGATGATCACGCAGAGCATGGGAACGAGCTGAGCAAACACGGCGATCATGCCGGTCATTCCAATCGTTTCTGTACTGCGATTTATCACAAACAGCATCGGGAGCACCGACAGCGGCAGCAGGATCAGGCCGCAGATGAACCAGTACCGCCCGCAGACACGGTGGGCAAGCTTCCATGTTTCCTGATTTTTCATGGACATCGTCGTCCGGTAGCCGAACGTCGCGTTGATATCCCTGGGCGGCTTTTTGAAAAAGCTCCGCCCGAAGCCGATCATCGTGGCCGGGATCAGCAGCGCAAACAGCAGCATCATGCACCAGAATACCATGGCCATTCCTCCCAAGTTCAAACAAATCGGTTACGCTTCTCCGCTGCTTTGCAGCTTTTCCGCCTGGTCGGCAGTGACGAGGGCGTCAATCAGCTCGTCCAAAGCGCCGTCCATGATCGAGTCGATTTTATAGAGCGTCAGGCCGATGCGGTGGTCGGTGACGCGGCCCTGGGGGAAATTGTAGGTGCGGATGCGCTCATTGCGCATACCGGTGCCGACCTGGCTGCGGCGCTCGGACGTGACGGCGGATTCGATGCGCTCCTGCTCGATCTGATAGAGCTTGGAGGCCAGCATCTGCATGCACTTTTCCCGGTTCTGCACCTGGCTGCGTTCCTCCTGACAGGCCACGACGATGCCGGACGGCTTGTGGATGAGGCGCACGGCGGAGCTGGTCTTGTTGATATGCTGCCCGCCTGCGCCGGACGAACGGTAGACCTGCATTTCGATATCCTCGGGCCGGATATCGACCTCGGCCTGCTCCATCTCGGGGAGCACCGCGACCGTCGCGGTCGACGTGTGGACGCGTCCGCCGGACTCTGTCTCCGGCACGCGCTGGACGCGGTGGACGCCGGATTCAAATTTGAGCCTGGAGTACGCACCCGCGCCCTGAATCTCAAAATCGGCTTCCTTGATGCCGCCGAGCTCCGTTTCATTGTAGTTTAACAGCGTGACCGTCCAGCGCTTCGACTCTGCGTACATCGTGTACATCCGGTACAGGCTGTGGGCGAACAGCGCACTTTCCTCGCCGCCGACGCCGCCGCGGATCTCCATGATGACGCTTTTGTCGTCGTTCGGGTCGCGCGGCAACAGGAGGATTTTCAGCTCCTGCTCCAATTCCTCCAGCTTTTTCTTGTTTGCGGAGAATTCCTCCTGGCACAGCGCTTTCATTTCAGGGTCGAGCCCCTCGGAGAGCATGGCGCGCAGGTCGTCCTGCTCCTGCGTCGTTTTCATATAGCTGCGGTAGGCCGTGATGATGGGTTCGAGCTGCCGCTGCTCCTTTAACAGCTGCGATGCGGCCTTCGGGTCGTTATAAAAATCCGGCTGCGCGGCGCGCTCCGCCATTTCGAGATAGCGCGCCTCGACCAGCTTCAGTTTTTCCAGCATAGGCTTCCTCACAAAATCTTTGTTATGAATATCATACTCTATTTTGCCCGCAGCGTCAAATATCTGAACGGCTTTTGCGCATACTAACAGAAGATTTTTGAAAGGAGCGCGCCATGAAGAAATTGTTCTGCCTGCTTGCGGCGCTGGCGCTGCTTGCGCAGCCGCTGCGGGCTGCGGAGGAGCCGAAGCGCTATCTCGCGCTGACGTTTGACGACGGGCCGTCCGGTGAGCTGACCGAGCGGCTTCTGGAGGGTCTGGCCGAGCGGCAGGTGCACGCGACGTTTTTTGTCTGCGGCTACCGCATTGCGGAATTTCCGGATACGCTTTCACACATCGCCGCAGCCGGTCACGAGATCGGCCTGCACAGCAGCAACCATGATTATATGCAGAAGATGGACTATGAAACGGCGCTGCGCGATCTGACCGGCTGTGCAAAGGCCGTGGAAGACGCCTGCGGCGTGCGGGCGCAGCTGTTCCGCCCGCCCGGCGGGCTTTACGGCGACACGCTTTTAAGAGCGGCAAAGGACGCGGGGCTGTCGGTCATTTTGTGGTCGGTCGACCCGTGCGACTGGAACGAGGCCGCGTGGGACGGCGTTCTGCCGACGGTTCTGTCCGAAGCGCACGACGGCAGGATCATCCTCATGCACGACCTGTCCGCGCATTCCGTCACCTGCGCCCTGCAGGCTATCGACCGGCTTCAGGCGCAGGGGTATACGTTCTGCACTGTCTCAGAACTCGCTGCGCTGCGCGGCACGGCGCTTCTGCCCGGCGAGGTCTATACCGGCTTTCCGCCGCTGGACGGTTGACGCGGACCGGATTCCGGGGTAAAATAGAAAAAACGCCTGTTTTTCGGCAGGCATCCCCGGGAGGCGTACATATGGAGAAAAAGGACCTCCGCGCATTCGTCCGCGCGAAAAAACGCGCCATGACCCCCGCGCAGGTGGAAGCGGCCAGCGTCCGTCTGGCCCAGCAGCTGTTCCGGCACCCGGCCTATCAGGCCGCGAGGAGCCTGTACGGCTATCTGTCTTACAATCAGGAGGTGCGCACGGCGGCCATTCTGCGCCGGGCGCAGCAGGACGGCAAGCGCGTAGCCGTGCCGAAGGTGTTTGGCGATGAAATGAAGTTCTTATGGCTGGACGATCTGTCTGCCGTCGCGCCGGGTGCATACAATATCCCGGAGCCGGTCGCGGACGGGCCGGAGGCGGACGACGAGACGGCGCTCGTGCTCATGCCGGGCCTCGCCTTTGACCCGGAGGGCCACCGCTGCGGCTATGGCGGGGGCTTTTACGACAAATATCTCGCCGCCCACCCGAAGCACGTGACGCTGGCACTGTGTTACGGGTTCCAGATGTTTTCCCATCTGGACACGGACGCGTTTGATATCCCGGTGCAGTATGTCATTTCCGCGCCGGTCGAGGAGGAAAAAGTGTGAACAAATACATCTTTGTCCTGATCGTCTGTGCGGTCGTGTTTCTCATCTGCTTTCTGATCGATACGCTGTTCAAAGTGATTTTTCCGAAATCCAAACTCGAAAAAAGCAAGCAGGTCGTCCGCCCGCCGAGGAAAAGCGCGGTGGCCGGTGTGATCCTGACCTTCGCGGGCGTCGCAGTGCTGATCAAAAATCTGGCCGGAACGCCGGATACGCTGTTTCTCATCGGCAGCGTCGTGGCGGTCATTTTCGGCGTGATCCTGCTGTGTACTTATTTTTCCGTCGTCATCTATTATGACGACGAGGGCTTTCTCTACAAGGCATGGGGCCATGGAAAGAAGGAGTTCCGCTACAGCCAGATCAGGGGCCAGCGGAGCCTGCTCACGCGCGGCGGCGTGAACACGATCCTCTTTGTCGGCGACGAGGAGATCAATCTCTACAGCGCCATGCAGAACCTGAACGCGTTCCTCAGCAAGGCGTTTTTCAAATGGTGCGCCGTAAAGGGCATCGACCCGGACACCATCGAAAACAACCCCCGTATGGCGACCTATTTCCCCGACCCGGACGATGCGTCTGCGCAGGGGTGAAGCGTTTTTACGGTAATTCTCGGAAAATTCGTAACTTCTCATCGGGCCGACAGAGTCGTCGGCCCCTACAACGACTCTTGCTCTCTCCTGTAGGGGCGGACGACTCTGTCCGCCCGCAGACCGCACCGGTTTTTACGGGAATCTACGGCGAATCCGTGGCTGCCCAGCGGGCCGATGTAGGCATCGGCCCCTACATGACTCCGGCAAATTCGTGCTGCCCCGCAAATTTCGAATGCAGGCGTTTTTACCGCAATCATTCAAAGGCAGCTGCTATCAAATTTGGTGTACCGTAACAGGCGGCGCGTACCAAACCGCCCGTAGGGTGAGTACGTGTGTTCGTAATATCTGTAAATCAGATTCCTGCCTGAATCGCACCGCAGGATGCACCCCACGTACCCAAGCGCCCCTTTTCTCCCCATTCTTTTCCGGCAAGACGGAAAAGAATGGGCCGTCGGAGACATACCCAGCCCACAACCCCGCAAAACATCTTAACCATCAAGAAGGAACCACACGTGAAAACAGTCTATTTTCGTGACCCCACAAAAGAGAATATTGAGGCCGCTGCGAAGATCATCCGGGACGGCGGGCTGCTGGCGATCCCGACGGAGACGGTCTACGGTCTCGGCGCGGACGCGCTGAACGAGGACGCGGTGCTGCGCATTTTTCTGGCCAAGGGCCGTCCGCAGGATAACCCGCTGATCATCCACGTGCCCGACAGCTCGTGGCTGGAACGGTACTGCGAAAACGTCCCGCCGGAGGCGTATGCGCTGGCGGAGAAATTCTGGCCGGGCCCGCTCACGATGATTTTGCCCCGGAAGCCCATCGTGCCGCTGCGCACGACGGGCGGATTGGAGACAGTCGGCGTCCGCTGCCCGAACCACCCCATTACGCGTGCGGTCATCGCCGCGGCGGACGTGCCCATCGCGGCCCCGTCCGGCAATACCTCGGGCCGTCCCAGCCCGACGTGCATCGCGGACATGATCGAGGACATGGACGGCAGGATCGAGGGGATGTTCGACGGCGGGCCGTGCGCGGTCGGCGTGGAATCGACGATCATCGACCTGACCTGTACGCCGCCGCGGCTTCTTCGCCCGGGCGGACTGCCGCTTGAGGCGCTGGAGGCGGTTCTCGGCCATGTGGACGTGGACAAGGCCGTCGTCTCGCTCCTGAAGGACGGCGAACGCCCCAAGGCCCCCGGCATGAAATACCGCCATTATGCCCCCAAGGCCCCCGTCACGGTCGTGACCGGCGATCCGGAAGCCTCCGCACGGTACATACAGACCCATCTGCCGGAGGGGGCAGGTGTGATCTGCTTTACGGAATTCAAAGCCCTGTTCCCCGGCCGCAGCATCCACGATCTCGGTCCGGCAGCGGACAAGGCTGAGCAGGCCCGGCGCGTATTTGACGCGCTGCGTGAGTTTGACCACGAATCCGTCACGGAAATTTACGCCCAGTGCCCCGACACGGCGGGGCTTGGCCTCGCCGTCGCGAACCGGCTGAAAAAGGCGGCGGGCTTCCACGTGATCGAGGTATGAGCATGCTTGTCATCGGCATCACCGGCCCGACCGGCTGCGGCAAGACGACGCTTTTACAGGAAATTGAACGGCGCGGCGGGCATATCGTCGACTGCGACGCGCTGTATTACGCGCTGCTTGCCTCCAAAGAGGGCGCGGCGCTGCGGCAGGAGCTGCAAACGGCCTTTCCGGGCGCGTTCGGCGCAGACGGGAGCCTGCGGCGCAAGGCGCTGGGGCAGCTGGTCTTCGGCGATAAGGCGCGCATGGCGCAGCTCAATGAGATCGTCTTTTTCCACGTCGGGAATGCAGTCCGCGCAAGGCTCGTGCGCGAACGGGCTGCCGGGCGGCGGCTGTTCGCCATTGATGCGATCAACCTGTTTGAATCCGGGCTGGCCGCGCTCTGCGATACGACGGTGGGCGTGCTGGCCGGACGCGAGACGCGCATCGCGCGCATTATGGCGCGCGACGGTCTGACGCGGGAATACGCTGCGCTGCGCGTGGACGCGCAGCAGCCGGACAGCTTTTATGAATCGCACTGCGGCACCATTCTCCAGAACGCCGGAACGCGCGAACAATTCGCGCGCACGGCTGACCAATATCTAACAAATATTCTGAAAGGAGCTTTCCCCATGACAAAACAGGAACGAGAGGCGCTGCTTTATCAGCCCAAGCATGGCCGCGACCGCCTTACCAAAGAGGACGAGGCCGCGATGCTGACCTACTGCGAGGACTATAAGGCGTTCCTCGACCGCTCGAAGACCGAGCGCGAATGCGTCGTGTCCGCCGTGGAGCTGGCCGAAAAGGCGGGCTTCCGCGAGCTGACCGCCGGTATGGCCCTCAAGGCGGGCGACAAGGTCTACTCCGTCAACCGCGGCAAGTCCATCCTGCTGGCCGTGATCGGAAAAAAGCCGCTTTCCGAAGGTGCGAACATCGGCGCGGCCCATACCGACGCGCCGCGTCTGGACTTCAAGCCCAACCCCCTCTATGAGGATGCGGAGCTGGCCTACATCAAGACGCACCACTACGGCGGCATCCGCAAGTACCAGTGGGTCACGGTCCCGCTGGAGCTGCACGGCAAGATCGTCCGCGCGGACGGAAGCGAAATCTATGTCAAGATCGGCGCGGACCCCGAAGACCCGCAGTTCGTCATCAACGACCTGCTGCCCCATCTGGGCCGCGAGCAGGGCAAAAAGCCGCTGAACGAGGCCATTCCGTCCGAATCCCTCAACATCCTCATCGGCAGCTGGCCCGAGCCCGACGACGACGGCTCCGACCGCGTGAAGCTTGCCATCATGCGCATCCTGCATGAGAAATACGGCATCGTGGAGGAGGATTTTATCTCCGCCGAGCTGGAGGCCGTCCCGGCGGCAAACGCCCGCGACCTCGGCTTTGACCGCAGCCTCATCGGCGCCTACGGCCATGACGACCGCGTCTGCGCGTATGCGGAGCTGGCCGCGATTTTGCAGCTGGACGTGCCGGAGAAGACCGCCGTGTGCATCTTCGCCGACAAGGAAGAGATCGGCTCCGAGGGCGTGTCCGGCATGCAGTCCGAGGCGTTTGAGCACTTCATGAAGACGCTCTGCGGAATGCAGTCCGTCGAGCTGACCGACTGCTTTGCAAACTCCTTCTGCATCTCTGCCGACGTCACTGCCGCTTACGACCCCAACTTCTCCGAGGTCTATGAGCGCCGCAACGCGGCCTATGTCAACTACGGCGTGGGCCTGTGCAAGTACACCGGCTCCGGCGGCAAGGGCGGCGCGTCCGACGCGTCTGCCGAGGTCGTGGGCCGCATCCGCAGGCTGTTCAACGGCAACGGCGTCATGTGGCAGATGGCCGAGCTTGGCAAGACCGACGCAGGCGGCGGCGGAACGGTCGCAAAGTACATGGCCAAGCGCAACATCGACACGCTCGACGCGGGCGTCCCCGTGCTTTCCATGCACGCGCCGTATGAGACGGTCGCGAAGCTCGACTGCTACATGACCTACAAGGGCATGAAGGTTTTCTTCGAGCAGAATTAAATTATCAGGCATAGCAGAGCACCCTCTGGCATATGTATATGCTGGAGGGTGTTTTGTCCATGCAGAACCTGATTTCCGATCCTGTTTCCATGACCTCTTGCCGGCAGGAGGCGTATCTCCTGCGCCTGCGCCGGCAATTTCCTTTTGTCTACGTCAAAACGCTCACGCGCACGGCCTTTGGCCGCAGCGTGTACGCGCTGCAGTTCGGCTCCGGCAGCCGCAAGCTGCTCATCACCGCCGGGCACCACGCAAACGAGACGATCACGTCGGACGCCGTCTGGCAGTGGCTGTTCACGTTCTGCAATGCGCTGCTGGACGGCAGAACGGTCTGCGGCGCAGAAGCGCGGGAGCTGTATCATAACGCAATGGTCTATCTCGTCCCGCTGGTCAACCCGGACGGGGCGGATCTGGCCGCAGGCGTCTGCGCGCCCGGAAGCCCGGAATACCGGGCGGCGGCAGACATTGCCGCGCAGTACCCCGATATCCCGTTCCCGTCCGGCTGGAAGGCGAATCTGCGTGGGGTCGATCTGAACCTCAACTATCCCGCCCGGTGGGAAGCGGCGCGGCGCATCAAAAAGGCGCAGGGCGTGTCCACCCCCGCGCCGAGAGACTTTGCGGGCTTTTCTCCGCTGGATCAGCCGGAGACGGCGGCGCTCGCCGCCTTTACGCGCTGCATCCATCCGGAGCTGATGCTGGCGCTGCACACGCAGGGCTCCGTGATCTATCCCGGCCCGGACGAAACAGCTCCGCCGGGCGCTCACGCGCTGGCGCAGGCGTTTTCGGACGCCTCCGGCTACCCGGTCGAGCCTGTGCCGCCGGAATCGGCCAATGCGGGCTTCAAGGACTGGTTTTTGCAGGTATTCAAGCGGCCCGCGTTCACGATCGAGGCCGGTCTTGGCGAAAACCCGCTGCCCACCTCGCAGCTGCCGGAGATCACGCGCGCCCTCAGCGCGATTTTTACCGCCGCGATGCAGTGGTAAGATATCCAGAAAACCATAATTTTCTATTCTTGCATACTTTGCACCGCCTGTGGTATACTGAAGACAGAAACGAGAAAGGAGTGCAAAGGTTTATGCACGAATACGAAGTTCTGATCGAGACGATCAATCCCTGCGGCGGCGAAGCGCACGCGGCACGGGAATTCAAGCAGATCGAGGCCGCCAGCCCCGAGGCGTATGTTGCGGCGCAGGGGCGTTATCCCGTTCTGGATTCCGGCAAAAACGCCTCCGGCGACACCGTCATCACCACGGGCGACGGCAAGGGCGTCATGATCCGGTACACGTTCACAGAGTAACCGCGCGGAACCACCCGCGCCCGGACGGCTCAGATCCGTTCCAGCTTTGTGCGCAGAGAGAGCAGGCGCGGAGTGGGCATGGAATCGAACTGCACCAGCTGCGCCCTCTGCGCGGGGTCAAGCTCCAGAACCGTGCCCGGCCCGAAGACGGCGTGGCGGACCCGCGTGCCGGGGGCGAAGCCCTGCGGCAGGCTGCTTTCGTCCAGAAGTCTGGTGGAAAAGCCGATGTATTCCCGCGCCTGCCGGATGAGATCCTCGCGCGGGGTGTGCGTGAATTGCAGGAGTGAATCGTCGATATCCAGCAGGAAGCGCGACGGATAGCGCGGGCTGCCGTCGAGATTGCGCCCCTCGGCCTCGGACAGGTAGAGCGCTTTCTGCGCACGCGTCATGGCGACGAAGCACAGCCGCCGTTCCTCCTCCATGCCGGGCAGCGTCCGCGTCTTTTTCGACGGGAAAATGCCCTCGTTCATCGCGCACAGAAACACGTGCGGGAATTCCAGTCCCTTCGCGCTGTGGACGGTCATGAGCCGCACCTGATCGCGCGGATCGTCGAGATCGGCGTTTGTGAACAGCGCGACGTGCGCCAGATAATGCTCGAGCGTACATTCCTCGCCGCAGGTCGTCTCGTAGGCATAGACCGACTGCTTCAGCTCGGCCAGATTGTCCAGCCGCATCTGGCTGCCCTCCGTGCGGAGCATGGCCTCGTAGCCGCTCTCGTTCAGAACGGCGGCCAGCAGCTCGGAAACGGGCATCTGATCATAAATGCCGGTGAACGACTCGATGAGCGAGACGAATTTCCCGCCCTTCGTCCCGCGCAGCAGCTCGCTGTCCAGATTCCGGCGCAGCGCGTCGTAGAGCGAGCAGCCGTTCTGCGCGGCATAGTCCTTTAAAAACGCCATGCGGCGCTCGCCAAGGTTCCGCTTGGGTACGTTCGCAATGCGCAGGAACGACAGGTCGTCCCGGCAGGCGATCATGCGCAGATAGCTCAGCGCGTCCTTGATCTCCGCGCGGGCGAAGAACTGCACGCCGCTGTAGATCGTGTACGGGATCTTCTCCTTCAGCAGAATTTCCTCCACGCCGCGCGTGATATAGTGCGCGCGGTATAAAACCGCCATATCGCGGTAGGGCGTCCCGGCCTCGTGGAGCGTTTTGATCTGCGCGGCGATCCAGCGGGATTCCTGTTCGCTGTTGGCCGCGTGATGGCACAGAACCGGCGCGCCGCCCGGCAGCATGGGCAGAAGGTCTTTTTTGATGCGGTTCGCATTCTTCGCAATCAGGCTGTTGCAGGCGGCCAGAATTTCCGGCGTGGAGCGGTAATTTTCCATCATCATGATGGTCTTCGCCGTGGGATAGACCTTGTCAAAATCCAGCAGGTAGCGCACGTCGGCTCCGCGCCATGTGTAGATGGTCTGGTCGGGATCGCCGACGATAAACAGGTTCTTGTGATACTCGCACAGCACCTGCATCAAGGCATACTGCGGCGGGTCAATGTCCTGAAATTCGTCGATCATGATGTATTCCAGCCGCTTCTGCCACTTGAGGCGGATATCCTCGTGCGTGCGGAAAATGTGGAGCGTGAAGACGATCAGGTCGTTATAATCCAGCGCAAAGCACTTCTTTTCCTGATAGAGATAACCGTAGAAGATAATATCTTTTGCGTTCTCGGCCTTCCAGTATTTTTCTTTTAATGTATCGAGCGGCAGCGTGAGCATATCCTCGTAATACGCAGGCCGCTCCTTTAATTTCAGCATCTCGATCATGTCCCGCGCGTGGGAGAACGTCATGTCGCGCAGCGTCAGCCCGCGCTCCTCATAAATGATCTGGAGCATGGCGTCGATATCGCTGTTGTCGAGCACAAGGAAGCTTTTGGGATAGCCGACGGCGTGGCTGTCCTCCTGCAAAATGGAAACGCAGAAGCCGTGGAACGTATTGATATAGCCGGTATCCTCATCTCCGGTCAGGTTGTGGATGCGCTGGCGCATTTCGTTCGCGGCCTTGTTTGTGAACGTCACGCACAGCAGATTTCCCGGCAGAATGCCCAGCTCCGTCACCAGATACGCAAACCGCCGCGTCAGCGCCCGCGTCTTGCCGGAGCCTGCGCCCGCGATCACGCGCACAAAGCCCTCAGTCGACAAAACAGCCTCCCGCTGCGCCGCGTTCAGTCCCTCCAGCAGCTCCATGCGCGCCCCTCCTTGAATACGAACAAAATTTCTAAAATATCATATCACATCGGGGACGTGCTGTCAATGCAGACAACCGGCGCGCTTTGGATGCACAAACCATCCAAAGCGCGCCGGTTTTTTTCAATTTATCATCGCCAGAAGCGCATCATACAGTGCCGAAGAGCCTGTATTCCAGTAAGACGCGGTTTCGCTGCCCTCGGAATGCGCGGTCAGGACGACACGCCCGTTTGCTCCGGCGGCAAGTGTGCAGAGCGTTCTGTCCTCACAGGACAGGAAGAGCTGGATGCACGGCACGGGAAGCTGTGCGGACGCATAGGCGGGCTTTGCGTACGCTTCGTGCAGCAGCGCCCGAAGCGCCTCCAGACTGACCGCATCCGGGGAAAGCGGCATGGCCTCCTCTCCGGCCCGGTCATATCGCTCGACCAGCTGGACAGACGACCATTGCTCCGCCCCGCATGCCTGATCCAGCTGCTGTGACGCTGTGCAGCCCATCAGAAGCACCAGCCATATGGCCAAGAGACCGACTGCAAGTATGATTCTTTTTGCTTTCATCCGTTCCTGCCCCTTTCTGCCTGTATGGCGTCCATGCTGCATGTCGTTCACCTGTGTCTGATTCGAGTATACTGTACCTATTCTTTTTTGTCAATATATTCCGTGTCCCCTGCCATTCGGCAGAGGACACGTGCTTTTCCAAAACAACTATCACCGATCAGTACGGCTATTCCCGGCCTATTTTCGTTTGGCAAACGTCTTTTTGCTTGACGGCTTCCTCGCCTAGCCGGTCATATCGCTCAACCAGTTGGACGGACGACCATCGCTCTGCCGCGCAGCCGCATAGCAGGCACAGCGCACATAATAGGAGGGATATCTTGAAATATTTCATCAAAACAAACTATCTACTGTTGTTTCTAGATTTGCATTTGAATTTTTATATACATATCCTGTTACGGTATCCGTATATCCTCCATTACCATACCATTGATACGCTAGTCGATCGCCCTCATAATAATAAGCGGTTTGGTGCCTTTGAATTGGCGTATATTCACCTTCAAGAATATCATATCCAGGGATATTGATGTAGTCTTTGAAGCGATAGCTGCTTGTGTAATCAAGTAAAGAGCCGAAATAACGTTCTGACCCTTCATAAATATATGTATATCTACGGTATTTATTTTCTATGAGTGCAGCAGTGTGTGTTACAGCGGCATTTGTCGGAATAGATGAATAGCCCGGACTCTGTGCAAGGACAGATGCAAGGCTCCAAGTATTTCCGCTAACCGTGTCGAGTGCATTGTTAAGCAAAGTAGTCGCAAAGGCTGCCATAACGTTGGTGAAATATGTTTTTGCCCCGTAATTCGGTTTTACAACATTAAATGTAGTGGAATTACCGCTTAAAATAAGTAGTTCTTCATAGTATTGCCGCCCATTATAGCCAGTATATGTTCTTGTGGAAACACTTCTTGTAGCAAGTGCATTGCTAGGAATATAAATGCAAAGGTTGTCTATTTCTAGTTCACCTAACGTATAGCTTTCTTCTATTCGATATAAATCCTGTGCTAATCGCTCACTCAATTTATATGTAGTTACAACCGCTTGAATGTCTATATTTGTAATATTTGTTACATTTATTTCATCCGCCGGAATTACTGTCGTACTGTTTACACGCATATAAATATCTGAAGGAGTCTTTTCGTCGAAAAACACTTGATTTCCAGAATCTCTAGCCCTAACGACAAGTCTTTCACCAAGGCCACCTCGTTGCATGTTTTCTTGTTCTGTTACGTATTCAGTCGAATAACTACCGTCAAGACGTGGATAGAGCACAATAGCCTTATCAACATCATCGAGGCAGGACGGGGGAGTTGTGCTGGCATACGTTGGCACAACAAACGAGCAAATCAAACTGAACAGCATAATTATACATGCCAGTTTCTTGTACATGAGTATTCTCCTTTCATCAATTACGAATTATGTGGGTGGCGGATGTTTTTGGGGTTGTCTACATTGTCAAGATATCATAAATCATTATATTTGTCAATGCTTAATATTGACTTTTAAAAATACTGTGCTATAAAACTGTTGTCGACACCCTCATCCGGAAGGAGGGAGGCCTATGACGAAGCAAGAAGACTCCGGGCATTCGTTTTTGGCGTATTTCAAGCGGGCAACCAGCCCGTTGGCCGTTTTGCGGATCTTATCCGACAGGCCGATGTATGGGTATGAACTGATTCAGGAATTAAAACAGCGTTCGGGCGGAAAATACCAGCTTTCTCTGCTGTATCCCGTCCTGTACCGGCTGGAAGAACAGGGCTATCTCGAGATCAGCTCCAGCGAGATCGTAGATGGCCGTGCGCGGAATTACTATGCCGTTACGCCTGCCGGGCGGGACTATCTGCGGCGGACGCTGGCCGAGTATGCCGAGATTTCCGGCGTGTTTCAGCAGCTGATGGAGGATTGGGACGGATATGAAGCATAACGACGCCGTGATCCGGCAATACTGCCGGGCGGTCGGAAAACAGCAGCCTCTCCCGGCGGCGCAGCGCAGACAGCTGCTGGCCGGACTGCGGGAGGAGTTCACCGAATCCGCACAGGGCTGCACCACGCTGGACGAACTGATTGCCCGCGTCGGAACACCGGACGAAGCTGCACAGGAGCTTTTAAGCGGTATCGCACCGGAGCGCGTGCAGGCCTATCAGAAAAAGCTGCGCCGGCGGTCTCTTCTGGCCGCTGTGCTGATCGTCCTGGCCGTCTGCTGCGCAGCGCTGATCTATGCGCAGGCGCTCACGGACAGCTCTGTAGCATACGCGGAGGAGCATATCACCATCCTGCCCACGACCGATCTGTCAGAAGCCGGACAATAGCCTCCGGCGGACATCAAACCTTTGTGCCCCCCTTTCCCCTCAACATACGAACCCGCGCGCATCGTTCGGATGCGCGCGGGTTCCCTTTTACCGGAATATCCTTATAGATTTGCAGCTGCTGCCGCGCCGGTGGTTCAGACCGCCGGGCCGGGGATGCCTCCGGCGGCCCTGTCTTTTCCGTCTTGCCGGAAAAGACTGCCAGATATACAAAAAGCCTCCCCCGGCCGCTCCAGGGGAGACTGATGCGCTCAGAACCATGTTCTTGTCCGGGAGAAGCGGAACAGCTCCCAGAGGGTGATGAGGACCTGCACGGCGGCGCAGACGACGAAAATAAGGCTCAGGTTCGGGATGGGGATGGGGATCGACAGATAGATGCAGGCCCCGGCTGACCAGATGAGGGCCGTGATGGACAGGCCCTGCATCAGGATGCCCCACCAGAGGGAGGTGAAGACGATGCACACGATGCTCGACACCGGCACAGCGTACAGGAAAAACAGCCACGACGGGAACGGCACGGCGGCGATGGTAAAGGCGGTGAACAAAATCGCCGCGATCACGAACACCAGCGCCACGGACAGCAGCAGCACATAAATATGAAAATGCGGGTTAGCCTTCTTGGGCGGCTCCTCTTCTCCAATGAGGTTGCTGACGGTCACGCCGTAGAGCTGCGCGATCTGCGCGAGGATATACACGTCCGGCAGACCCTCTCCGCGCTCCCACTTGGAAACGGATTTATCGGAGTAATTGAGCTTGCGCGCAAGGTCCAGCTGGGTGTCCTTATGGGATTTGCGGTAAGCGGCGATGTTTTTTGCGACGGTTCGCCGCAGTGTCTGTTCGTCCTGAAGCATAAGGACGCCCCCTTCCCGAAAAGCATTGGTATTACAGGAAATTCTACTGCCGGTAGAGTGCCGTTCTCCGACGGGTATCGCGCCTGTCCGCGCCGGTAGGGTGCATTTTGCGCCACCCGGTGCTAGAATACAGACAGTTCGGAGGGCAGTCGACGGGCCGCCGTCCGAGCGATATGCTGTGATTTAGTATATCACTTTTTTTCATCCTGTGCAATGAGCATTTTCCGCCCGCTGCACGATACGCTCCCGGCATCTCACACACCGTGCCGGGGGCGTTTTTCTGCGAATTTTTACCGGTGCTTGCGTTTTTCCGCGCCGTATGCTAAACTGGAACCATAAAAATGAGAAGGGAGTCCTGAGAGCATGCGCATGATCTCCTGCTGAAAGCTTGGCACAATCGTAACACCCGGCGGTGAAGACCGCCTGGTTCGCTGTGCCTGTTCGCGGGAAATCTGCTTTGTCTCTCAGCTTCCGTGCAGACCGTCTGCCCATTTATGGCAGGCGCAGTATGCCCTTCGGCTGTGGGAGCGGTTCCCGCAGCCAATTTTTTATGATTAGGTAACCGCTGATCCAATCAGCGGTTACCGGGGAGGGCATATCGATGGCATTGATCCAAATTACAGACCTGACCTTTGCATATCCCGGCAGCTTTGACAATGTATTTGAGCACGTCAGCTTCCAGTTTGACACCGATTGGCGGCTCGGTCTGACGGGCCGCAACGGACGCGGCAAAACAACGCTCCTGCGGCTTTTGCAGGGGCAGTATCCCCATCAGGGCACGCTCACGGCCCCCGGCGGGTTCGAGTATTTCCCGTATCCGGTTCCGGACGCATCGCTTACGCCGCTGGAGCTGCTGGAGCGCAGCTTCCCGGATGTGCCGGAATGGCGTTTCCGGCGGGAACTGGCTCCGCTCGCGGTCACAGAGGACGCACTGTACCGCTCGTTTTCCACGCTTTCTGGCGGCGAACAGGCAAAGCTTCTGCTGGCGCTGCTGTTCGCGCGGGAGGGCCGGTATTTGCTCATCGACGAGCCAACGAATCATCTGGACGAGACGGGCCGCGCGCTCGTCAGCCGGTATCTGGCGAAAAAGTCCGGTTTTCTGCTCGTCTCGCATGACCGCGCGTTTTTAGACGGCTGCGTCGATCATATCCTATCCATAGGCCGCAGCAGCATCGAGGTGCAGCGGGGCAATTTTTCCTCATGGTACGAAAATAAGCAGCGGCAGGACGCGTTTGAACTGGCGCAGAATGCACAGCTGAAAAAAGAAATCGGCCGCCTGAAACAGGCCGCGCGGCAGTCGCGCGCATGGGCAGACAAGGTTGAGAACACGAAGATCGGCCCGCACTCGGCCAAGGTGACGGGCGAAGCCGACGCCATGGGCGGCCGGGCCTACATCGGTGAGCAGTCGCGTCGTATGCAGCAGCGGCGCAAGAATCTCGAACGGCGGCAGAACGCCGCCATTGAGGAAAAATCGGCGCTCCTGAAAAATATTGAGCAGGCCGCGCCCCTGAAGCTGCATCAGCTGCCGTATCACACCAACCGGTTGGCGCTTCTGCGGAATGTTTCGGTGTGCTATGGCGATGTACCCGTCTGCTCCGGCGTGACCTTTTCCGTCGAACAGGGCGACCGGATCGCGCTGCGCGGCGCGAATGGCACCGGAAAGACAAGCCTGCTGCGCCTGTTGTGCGGCGAGAACATTCCGCACACCGGGACGTTAGAGTGCGGCTCCCGGCTGCAAATTTCCCATGTACAGCAGGACCCATCCGGTCTGCGGGGCGATCTTTCCGCCTATGCCGCGCAGCATGGGTTGAACGAGAGTCTGTTCAAGGCGATCTTGCGCAAGCTGGACTTTGCACGGGTGCAGTTTGAAAAGGACATGGCGGACTTTTCCGCCGGGCAGAAGAAAAAGGTTCTGCTGGCGCGGAGCCTGTGCGAGCCGTCGCACCTGCTCGTCTGGGACGAGCCGCTCAATTATGTGGACGTGCTCTCGCGCATTCAGTTGGAAGAGCTGCTGCTGGAATTCCAGCCGACGATCGTTTTCGTCGAGCACGACCGTGTGTTCTGCGACCGCGTTGCGACAAAGGCCGTGACGCTCTGACGGCTTGACGTTTTGCGCGCTGCCGGATACAATACAGGAAAACACAAATGAGGTGAACCGGAATGGATAAACAGGCCGTCGAGCAGCAGTTGTGCCAGCTGCCGGTCAGTCAGTACGCATGGATCGACCCGCGTGAGATCGAATTTTCCGAGCGCGTGCGCTATGTCTGCGAGCACGAGTGCCCGATGTACGGGACAAGCTGGGCCTGTCCGCCTGCGGTCGGCACGGTCGAGGCCTGCCGGAACCGGGTGCTGTCATATCCGGGCGCACTGGTCTTTACCTCGCTGGCTGAGGTCAGCGATATCGCGGACATGGCCGCAACGCTTGCCACGCGCGGCGCGCACGAGGCGCTTACGCGGCAGGTGCGGGATATTCTGCTGCAATTTTCCCCAGACGTGCTGACGCTCTCCACGGAGTCCTGCGCCATCTGCCCGAAATGCGCCTACCCGGACGCCCCCTGCCGCCACCCGGATAGAATGTTCCCCTGCGTTGAAAGCTACGGCATCGTCGCAACCGCGCTGGCTGAGCGGAACGGGATCGAGTTTTATAACGGCAATCTCGTGACGTGGTTCTCTGTGCTGTGCTACCGGTAAAAACAAAGACGCCCCTTGTCATGCGCATTGGACTGCATGATGAGGGGCTTGTTTTGTTGACACCGGAGATTCCCGGCGAACCCAGCGAAGCGGTTCGGCAGGAAAGAGGAGGAAACGGTCTTAAGAGGATAAGAGGCTTCGCGCATAGCGTAGACTCGTTCCGTCGAAGCCGTTTCCGACGTGCCTCCGGCGGCCCCATCTTTTCCGTCTTGCCGGAAAAGATGGGGGAGAACAGGGGCGCTGGGGTACGTTTGGTGCGTACTGCGGGTGCGGTTCAGGCAGGAACCTGATTTTTAGCTGTTGCGAACACACCAAGCCACCCTACGTACGCTATGGTACGCGCCGCCTGTTATGGTACACCGATTTTTCAAGTAGCTGCGATTCAATATCTGCGGTAAAAAGCCTTGCATTCGAAACTTGCAGGGTAGTGCGGATTCGCCGCAGTTCTTTCTGGTGCCCCTGGCTTCCCATGGGGGAAGCTGGCTGCGGAGCGAAGCGGAGCAGACTGATGAGGGGCTATGCAGCTGCATTTGCAAGCCGCGTCATAAATTCATGCTTCTTCATTGTATGCATCCTCCAACAGGTTTCTGACAGACTGTGCAAAGTTCAGATATTCCGCACGGTCGTTCTGATATGTTTCCCGTCCAAGCTCCGTGAGCTTGTAATATTTGCGCGGCGGCCCGCCGCTTTCCTCCTGCAGATAGGTCGTGAGCAATCCGTCCGACTTCAGCTTCCGCAGGATCGGATAGACCGTGCCATCCGCAATGTCAATGTGCTGGGAGAGGAAATCGGAGATCTCATAGCCGTAGCAGTCGCGCTTGTGCAGCAGCGACAGCACGCACAGCTCCAGCACGCCCTTTTTATATTGCGTGTTCATCCGCAGCTCCTTTCCGTTTGGTTTGTCGTTTCACTAGTGTATTATATTCACTAGTTTGAAAATATCAATAGTAAATTTTAAAAACAGCAGGGAGTTTTTCTCCCTGCTGTTTTGTCAATATTCTGTTTTTACCGCTGGTCGGCAAAAGTGGATGGATAGCTTTGGTTTAAATTGTCCTAAAATTTGGATAGTGAGACAACCGTCTCGATATGCGCGCATTTTGGGAAAAGATCGACCGCTTCGGCGGAGCGGAGGGTGTAGCCTTTTTCCGTGAGCAGCTTCACGTCGCGGGCGAGGGTGGCCGGGTCGCAGGAGACGTAGACGACGCGCTGCGGCTGCATGGCGGCGATGGCCTCGATCACGTCGGCGCTTACGCCCTTGCGCGGAGGGTCGACGACGATCACGTCGGGCTTTTCGCCGCGCTCGCCCAGCAGCTTTGCAGCTGCGCCAGCATCCATGCAGTAAAATTCCGCATTGTCCATGCCGTTCTGTGCGGCATTAAATTTTGCGTCTTCGATCGCCTGCGGGATAATCTCGACGCCGACGGCCTTTTTCGCGTGCCGCGCAAGGCAGAGCGTGATCGTACCCGTGCCGCAGTAGAGGTCAAGCACCGTCTCTTCTCCGGTCAGCCCGGCAAGCGCGGCGGCCTTTTCATACAGACGCTCGGCCTGCGCGTGGTTGACCTGATAAAACGCGGGCGCGGAGAGGCGGAATTGCAGGCCGCAGAGCGTGTCGGTGATCGTTCCGTCTCCATAGAGCGGCAGAAATTCCGTGCCGAGCACGGTATTGCCTTTTTTCGTGTTGGGGGAGAAGACAATGGTCGTGATGCCCGGCTCGGCGGCGAGGAGCGTCTGGACGAGCTGCTTTTTCTTCGGCAGCTGCTGTGTGTTGGCCGTGATGCAGACGAGGATCTGGCCGCTTTCCGCGCCGAAGCGGATATAAATATGCCGGATGTAGCCGGTATGCGCGGCCTCGTCATAGGCGCGGATGCTGTATTTGCGCATCCAGTCCAGAACGGCTGCGCGGATGCGTTCGGCGCAGTCCGGCTGGATGCGGCAGTGCGCGGCCGGAATGACCGTGTGCGTTTTTCCGGCGAAAAAGCCCGCGACGGGCTTTCCGTTCTGCTCCTGCACGGGGAACTGCACCTTGTTCCGATAGCCGTCGGTCTGCTCTGCGCCGGTGATGGGCAGGGAGGCGAGCGTCTGGCCGCCGATGCGCGTCAGGCAATTATAGACGTGCGCGCGCTTGAGTTCCAATTCCAGCGCATAGTCCATATGCCGCAGCGCGCAGCCGCCGCATTTGGGAAAATACGGGCAATCCGGCTCTACGCGGTGCGCCGACGGCTGCTCCACGCGCAGAAGCTCGGCAAAGACCGCCGAGCGTCCGATGTGCGCAATGCGGATTCTGCACAATTCGCCCGGCAGCGCACCGGGCACGAACACGACCTGTCCGTCGACACGGGCGATGCCCGTCCCGTCCACGGTCGCGGCTTCGATTGTCACCTGAAGCGTATCGCCGCGTTTGAGTTCCTTCATAGCTGTGTGGAATGTTTCACGTGAAACATTCACTCCTCCTTCAAAAGCTCGCCGGTGGTCAGGTCAATATAATAGATATGCAGAAACTGCTGATCCCCGGTTTCCGTGGAATAGGAGACGGAGAGCGTATAGCTTACGATGAGCGTTCCATTCTCCTCGGAAATGCTGTAGCCGCCGTTGACGTAGCCGATCGCGGCCTTTTCCTGCGCGGCTGGGTAAACCGTCTCCTGCGCATAGGAAATGACGGTCTGCGAAAGCTCATCAAAGACGGCGTTCGCCGCCGCAGACGCGTCGTCACTTTCCAGCGTCAGATGGGGCAGGGTATAGGTGCAGCTGACGATTTCCTCAAGGTCGGTCTGGATCCTCTCCGGCTCGTCGAGCCAGCTTGCTTCCAGACCGTCCTGCGTCTGATTCTGGTTCGGCGTGATGTGAATAACATTGTCCTGCGATTTTTCCGCTTCTGCCGGAGCTTCCGGCACAATTGCCTCTTCCTGAACGGGCGCAGCGGGTTCTTCCTGCTGCACGGGCTTTTTTGCGCAACCCGCAGCGCTGAGAATGAGTATGGCAGCCAGAGTGGCCGCAAAAAGCTTTTTCATATACAAACCTCCTGTATGTCTGCGATTTTAACACAGAAAGACGCTTGTGTAAAGCCGGGAAAGGCGCTATACTGGGAGACAGCTTGAGCTTTGGAGTTGAGTTTTATGCTGGATTATCGTCACTGCACGCTCTGCCCGCGCGCCTGCGGCGTCGACCGGACGGCAGGGGAGCGCGGCTTCTGCCAAATGCCTGATCATATTCTTGCCGCGCGGGCCGAGCTGCATTATTGGGAAGAGCCGGTCATTTCCGGAAGCTTCGGCAGCGGCGCGGTGTTTTTCTCCGGCTGCACGCTGCGCTGCGCGTTCTGTCAGAACGGCGTGATCTCTCAGGAGAATTTCGGGAAAGAGATTTCTTCACAGGAGCTTCGCGCCGCGTTCGAGCGGCTGATCGACGAGGGCTGTCAGAACATCAATCTCGTCTCGCCGACGCACTTTCTGCCGTCCATCCTCCCGGCGCTTGCGCCGAAGCTGCCCGTGCCGGTCGTGTATAACTGCGGCGGCTACGAATCGGTCGAGACACTGCGGGCCTTGGAGGGACTGGTCGATATCTATCTGCCGGACTTTAAATATTCTGACGCAGCGCTTGCGAAAAAGCTCTCCGCCGCGCCGGATTATCCGCAGATCGCGTCTGCGGCCATTTTGGAAATGTACCATCAGGTGGGCGGCGCGGTGATTGAGGACGAGCAGATGACGCGCGGGGTCATCATCCGCCATCTGGTTCTGCCGGGCTGCATCGACAATTCGCTCGGCGTGCTGGACTGGATCGCGGACAATTTTCCGAAGAAAGACGTGCTGGTCAGTCTGATGAGCCAGTATGTGCCCATTGGCCGCGCAAAAAAGCTGCCGCCCTTTGATCGGCGCATTACGGAGGAGGAATACGACGCAGTTCTGTCGTATCTGTATCTGTTGGAGCTGGACAACGGCTATACGCAGGACTTTTCCGCCGCATCCGCGGAGTACATCCCGAAATTTGATCTTGAGGGTCTATAAATTTTAAACAAACGTTTGCATTTTTCAATAAGGTGTGCTATACTGGATTCACAAGCAGGAAAGGAGCTGCCAACATGGGCCGGACCAGCAGCAAACGTGACGAAATTCTTCGCTTCCTTACGAAATTCACAGCAGAGAACGGTTATGCGCCCTCCGTGCGTGAGATCTGTGCCGCCGTCGGTCTGCAATCCACGGCGACCGTCCATTATCACCTGAACGCGCTGCGTCAGGATGGACTGATTGAAATGGACGGCATGAAAAAACGCACGATCACCCTCGCCGATTCCCACCGGGCCGACCGCATCCCCGTCGTCGGCGTGGTCACGGCAGGTCTACCGATTCTGGCAGTTGAAAATATTGAAGGCTATCTGCCGTGGGACGGCGAAGCGGGTTGCTTCGCGCTGCGCGTCCGCGGTGATTCCATGATCGGCGCGGGAATCCTCGACGGGGACAGAGTCGTCGTCCGCGCCCAGCCGACGGCGGACAACGGTGAGATCGTCGTTGCGCTGCTCGGAGACTCCGCAACGGTCAAGCGCTTCCGCAAAGACGGCAAGCAGATCTGGCTCCTGCCGGAAAATCCGGCCTATGACCCCATCGACGGCAATCAGGCCCAGATCATTGGGAAGGTCAAGGCTGTAATCAGAACCTATTAACCTATTAAATTGAGAGAATAAAACGCTCTTGCTCCAGTATCACTGGGGTGAGGGCGTTTTTTATTGTTGACGATGGATTTATCAAGGGCAAAAACCCTTTTGAACATTTGCAGGTGCAGCACAGCATTTTCTTTTGCCTCTCCAAAAGAAAACGAGCCCGGGGGAATTTCGATTTTCCACCGGCTCTCCATTCTCAGTGTTTCACGTGAAACATGAAAAACAACAAATTCACATCACTTCTTGCATTTTCAGAAGCAGGACATTATAATAGAATACAAAAAGGGGCCGAAGGGGCGTGAAATGGGTATGGCGAAGGTTTTGGCATTTGTCAATCAAAAGGGCGGCGTGGGGAAAACGACCTCTGCGGTCAATCTGGCCGCTGCGCTGCAAAAGGCGGGAAAGCGCGTCCTTCTGTGCGATTTTGACCCGCAGGCCAACGCGACCTCCGGCCTTGGCGTGGAAAAAAGCACGGCTGCCCATTCGACCTATGATATCGTGATTGAGGATTTCCCCGCCGCAGACGCGGTGATCCACACAAAATACTGCGATGTTCTGGCCTCCAACGTCGCGCTGTCCGGCGCCGGCGTGGAGCTGGTGGGCGTTGAGAAGCGGGAATATGCGCTGAAGACTGCGCTCCAGCCGCTGCGGGAACAATATGATTATATTTTCATTGATTGCCCGCCGTCTTTGGAGCTGCTGACGCTCAACGCGCTCTGCGCCGCAGATCAGGTGCTGATCCCTGTGCAGTGCGAATATTACGCGCTGGAGGGGCTTTCCGATCTGATGGTCACGCTTCGCGCGGTCAAAAGGCGCCTGAACCCGACGATCTCCATCTTCGGCGTTTTACTTACCATGTACGATGGCCGGACGAATTTCTCCGCGCAGGTTGCCGAGGAGGTGCGCCGCCATTTTCCCGGCAAGGTCTTCGCCTCCGCCATCCCGCGCAACGTACGCCTGTCCGAAGCGCCCAGCCACGGGATGCCTGTTTGTGCCTACGACAAATTCAGCCGGGGCGCGGCGGCCTATGACGCGGTCGCGCAGGAGATCCTTGCGAAAGAACAGTGAGAGGAGCAACGCATATGGCAATGCGAAAGGGTCTTGGCAAGGGCCTTGGCGCCCTGATTGGGGACTATAACGAGCAGCCGGACGCGCCCAGCGAGGGTGCAGTAACGCTGCCGCTGCAAAAAATCGAACCGAATCCGCTTCAGCCGCGCAAAACCTTCAACCCGGAAGAGCTGGATTCCCTGGCGGATTCCATCCGGATGCACGGCATTATCCAGCCGCTGACGGTACGCAGGCTGCCGTCCGGGTTCTATCAGATCATCGCGGGCGAACGCCGCTGGCGTGCGGCACGGCTGGCCGGGCTTACCGATGTGCCGGTCGTGGTCATTGAGGCCGACGACAAAAAGGCGATGGAGCTGGCGCTGATTGAAAATTTGCAGCGCTCGGATCTCAACCCGATTGAAGAAGCCCTCGGCTATCAGGAGCTGATGGGCACCTATGAAATGACGCAGGAGCAGGCTGCCGCCCGCGTGGGCAAATCCCGCCCGGCCGTTGCGAACGCGCTGCGGCTTCTTAGCCTCAGTCCGGCCGTTCTGGAGCTGGTCAAGGACGGTTCACTGTCCGCCGGTCACGCGCGGGCGCTGCTGCCCGTGAAGGACGAGGCGCAGCAGCTGTCCATTGCGCAGAAAGTCATGGCGCTGGGCCTGTCCGTCCGGCAGACGGAGGCGCTCTGCAAAAAGCTCACAAAGCAGGCGCAGCCCGTCAAGGAGCAGCCGCCGCAGGTCGATTATCTGGCCGAATGTGAAAAGGAGCTGACTGCCGGCCTTGGCCGCAAGGTGCGCATTGTCTCCGGCAAGCGCAAGGGCCGCATTGAATTGGAATACTACGGGCAGGACGATCTGCAGCAGCTGTACGACGCGCTGCACACCATCCGCAAAAAGGAGCAACACTGATGGACGAAAAGAAAACCCCGCAGCCGGAGCAGGCTGCCCCGGAAACCGGAAAGCCGCTGAGTGAGAAGCGCAAATCCGCGCTGCTGCGGTACATGGCCGTTCTGTTCTGCGCCGCGTTCATTCTGGTTCTGATCTCGCTGATTTTGCAGACGCACTCGTCTAAAGCAAAGATTTCCGAGCTGAATGCCGCCAGCACAAGCGCGCTTTCCAACGCCGAAGCGCTTCAGAATGAGAACCGCGCCCTACAGGACGAGAAGATCGCGCTGGAAAAGGAAAATGAAGAATTGCAGGCAAAGCTCGACGAGCTGACGCAGAAGCTGGACGAGGCATCGCAGGCCGAGGAAAACACGCAGGCGGCGGAAAATGAAATGATCAAATCCCTGCGCACCGAGCTTGACCGGACGAAGGAAGCGTATGAAGCACTGCTGGAGGCAAAGGCCTGCGAAACGCGCGAAGGAAACGTCACGTTCTCCCGCGCCATGCAGACGCTTGAACGGTTGAAGGATTATCTGGGCCAGACCGCGCTGGAGGAATATAAGGCGCTTGGCGGAGAATAACAGGAGGAAAAGAACACCATGATCGATATTAAATTTTTACGGGAAAATCCGGACGCAGTCCGCGAAAATATCCGGAAAAAGTTTCAGGATGCAAAGCTGCCGCTCGTAGACGAGGCCATCCGGCTCGACGCGGAGAAGCGTGCGGCGCAGCAGGAATGCGAGCAGCTGAAGGCCGCCCGCAATAAGCTGTCGAAGGCAAACGGTCCGCTTTATGGCCAGCTGAAAAAAGCGGATGAGGCGCAGAAAGCGGAACTGCAGAAGCAGATTGATGAAAACAACGCCAAGGTCAAGGCCGACGACGAGCGCCGCGCGGAGCTTGAAAAGAAGCAGGCCGAGGCCGAGGACAAGCTGCGCGAGATCATGTACGTGATCCCGAACATCATCGACCCCTCCGTCCCCATCGGCCCGGACGACAGCCATAACGTTGAAGTGCAGCGCTTTGGCGATCCCGTTGTACCCGATTTTGAGATTCCCCATCACGTCGACATCATGCAGTCCTTTGACGGCATCGACAAGGATTCCGCAGGCCGCGTGGCCGGTATGGGCTTTTACTATCTGCTGGGCGACATTGCCCGCCTGCATGAGGCGGTTCTGGCCTACGCGCGCGACTTCATGATCGACCAGAAGGGCTTTACGTATGTCATCCCGCCGTTCATGATGCACGGCAACGTCGTCAAGGGCGTCATGTCCTTCCCGGAAATGGAAGCCATGATGTACAAAATTGAGGGCGAAGACCTCTATCTCATCGGCACGAGCGAGCACACTATGATTGGCCGCTTTATCGACCAGATCATCCCGGAGGCAAAACTCCCCCTGACCCTCACGAGCTATTCCCCCTGCTTCCGCAAGGAGGTCGGCAGCCACGGTCTGGAGGAGCGCGGCGTGTACCGCATCCACCAGTTTGAAAAGCAGGAAATGATCGTCGTCTGCCGTCCGGAGGAATCCATGGACTGGTACAACAAGCTCTGGAGCTATTCGGTTGAGCTGTTCCGCAATATGGAGATTCCCGTTCGTCAGCTCGAATGCTGCTCCGGCGATCTGGCCGATCTGAAGGTCAAATCCTGCGACATTGAGGCGTGGAGCCCGCGCCAGCAGAAATATTTCGAGGTTTGCTCCTGCTCGAACCTCGGCGACGCACAGGCCCGCCGTCTCGGCATCCGCGTCAAGGGTGCGGACGGCAAGATGTATCTGGCCCACACGCTCAACAACACCTGCGTCGCACCCCCGCGTATGCTCATCGCCTTCCTTGAAAACCACCTCCAGAAGGACGGCACCGTCACCATCCCGAAGTGCCTCCAGCCGTATATGGGCGGCAAGGAAGTGCTGGTTCCGAAGCACTGATTCAAGGGAATAATGCTTTCTGAAATCAGCGACTGCGGTACAAAAAGAAAACGAGCCCGGGGGGATTTCGATTTCCCCCGGGCTTCCTTAAAGCGACCAAGAAAACCTCTTCGGTTTTCTTGGATCTTTCCCGCGAAGATTGTAACAGCCCAAAATTTCTGACATTTCTCGAAAAAGCTTTGTAGGGGTCGCTGCCGGTCACAGCCGTTCGCGACGAAGGAGCGCTGCGGATGTGGGTCTGCCGCTTGCGGTACACATCGGCCCGGCAGGATGCACCGGTTTTACGGAAATCTGCGGCGAATCCGTACTGCCTCACAAATTTTAAACGCAAGGCTGATTTACCGCAGCAATTCAAACGCAGCGACCTACAAATTTGGTGTACTGTAACAGGCGGCGCGTACCATAGCGCCCGTAAGGTGAGTATGTGTGTTCGTAACGACTGAAAATTTTGTTCTTACCTAAATTGTACCCGCAGGATGCACCAACCGCGTCCAAGCACTCTTTTCTCCCCTATCTTTTCTCTTGCGAGAGAAAAGATAGGGCCGCCGGTGGCATGACCAACCAAATCAAGAAAAAGAGAGGCATACCAGATGAAGAAATTTCTGAATGAATTCAAGACCTTTATCTCGCGCGGCAACGTGATGGATATGGCCATCGGCGTTGTGATTGCGACGGCGTTCGGCAAGATCAGTGCAAGTCTTGTCGCGGATATCATTATGCCGCTCATCGGCTGTCTGATCGGCGGCGTAGATCTGGCGACGCTCAATATCACGCTCAAGCCCGCCGTCATGGACGGTGAAACGGTCGTGTCCGAGGCCGTTGTGCTGGGTCTGGGGACGTTTCTGACCACGATCATCGATTTCCTGCTCATTGCGTTCGTCGTATTTCTGGTCGTCAAGGCCATGAATATGGCAAAGGCGAAGCTGGAAAAGCCCGCCGAGCCGGAGCCTGAGAAGGAACCGGAACCCACAAAGGAAGAGCAGCTCCTGACGGAGATCCGTGATCTGCTGAAAAACAAATAATATTCCAAACGGACGCGGTGACTGCGTCCGTTTTTTGTGTATTTTCAGGACTTTTCATTTGCCTATAAATCTGATAGACCAATTCCATCAAAATCGGGAGGGTTCCTTATGTCTGCTTCCTGTCAGAAAATCGATCTGCCCAGCTGGCCGCGAAAGGATATTTTTTCCTTCTTCTCCGTTCTCGATCAGCCGTTCTACAGCGTCTGCTTCCGCGTGGACGTGACGCAGCTGCATACGTATACCAAGACGCATGGTCTGTCCTTCTATTACGTCATGACGTATCTCGTCACGCAGGCGGTCAACGAGGTCGAGAACCTGCGCTATACCATCCGCAACGACAGCGTTTTTCTGCTGGACAAACGCACCCCGAGCTTTACAGAGCTGAAAAAGGGCAGCGAGCAGTTCCAGATCATCACGTGTCCGTGTGAAGGTACACTGGCGGACTTCTGCCGCGCCGCGAAGGAGCGGAGCGAAGCACAGACCTCGTTTTTGGAGCCGTCCTCTGAAACGGATGATCTGATCTATATCTCGTGTCTTCCGTGGTTCGATCTCACCTGCTGTACAAATGAGCGGCAGGTCGACATAGACGACGCCATCCCGCGCATCACCTGGGGCAAATACGTCCGGCAGGAAAACGGCCGCGAAACGCTGGGCCTTTCCATTGAGGTCAACCACCGGCTTGTCGACGGCGTGCATCTGGGCCGGTTCTATGAATCCCTGCAAAACAAGATCAACGAATTGGAGTAAGCATTCAACGTCATGAGAAACAGCAAGCTCGCCGCGCTGCGCGCGGCGTTTCCCTATACCGTTCCGATCTTCGCAGGCTTCTGGTTCCTCGCGATGGCCTACGGCATTCAGATGAGCACTTCCGGCTTTGCCTTCTGGTATCCGATGGTCATGAGCGCCGTGATCTATGGCGGCAGTCTGGAATTCGTCGCCGTCAGTATGCTCCTGTCCATCGCAGGTGGTACGATCGTGTATATGATTCTGATCCGGGTGGTGTTCTGAACGCGCGCACCATTGTAGGGGCCGATGCCTACATCGGCCCTCTTGGAAATTGCGAATCCGCCGTAGATTCCCGAAAAACACTGCATTCTGTGGGCGGACAGAGTCGTCCGCCCCTACAGAGGCTTAGGGTGTATCTGAAAACTCCCAACGCACCCGGACAGCGGGCCTTTTTGCG